>Ga0210000_1000145_pt1 | contig 9958 bp, 9 predicted proteins | sample InoplaCoPM_FD_187581 | JGI IMG/M metagenome (GOLD analysis project Ga0210000, IMG submission 187581) | Arabidopsis thaliana rhizosphere microbial communities from the Joint Genome Institute, USA, that affect carbon cycling - Inoculated... | ecosystem: Host-associated > Plants > Roots > Rhizosphere... | reverse complement strand
ATTCAAAACGGGGGTGACTTTTTTTTGCCCCCTCCCCCCTGGCTGAAAAATTTTTTTACAAAATTCTCAGACAGAATCAGGAAGTGGCGAGCCCGGAAGAAAATTTTCTTCTGACACAAGTCTGTACAGACCAAGTGCGTTCTCCTGGGCGATCTCCCGTATTGCCAATTGGACCGCGAGGGTCTGGTCGGCATCACTCAACTCTTCTGAATCGAACGTAAGCCTGGCGATCAGGCCAGGGGTGTGGTATCCCTTGCTCATGTCGAAGGAGTACCAGTCATCCCACTCAGTGAATGGGTTGTATGGATTGTCCACTGTTGTCAGCATGTACAGCTCAGTGGTATCCAGTGGTGTACTACTGTCTGGCTCAGCCATCACTCTTCTCCTGCGATGAAGGACTTGAGTGTGCTTGGTGCTACACCCAACTGCCTGGCTACTTCAGCCTGTGTGTAGCCCGATGCCAGCATCTGCTTGGCTCTGCTCTGCTTGACAGATGTCATGACAGTAGGCTGCCGTGGTGTGGCTAGGGCGCGCACTCTATCCATGTCAGCATTGCTGAGGATCTTGGTGAGTGTGTTGGTACTGATAGCACCAGCCTGTATCGCATCCCATTCAGCATCAGTGATGTCAATGCGTGTCTTGTTCGCACCAGTTCTAACACGCATCTCAGCCAATGCTTGATTCTTGATCTTCTTCACATCAGCTGAATCCATGTTAGGATTAGCCTGACGCTTCTGGGATACCACGGCATTCGCAAGGACCTGGGCTTGTCTCTCACGGGGGGCGTTCTTGAGAGCTACATTCAACTGTGAGTTGAGTGAAGCAACCTCTGCTGAGTACACCTTCTTGGCAGAGGGGGAGTAAGGAACAGGCTTAGTACTGATCATCTCCTTACGAGCTTCATTGGCCATAGCCTTTAGCTCATTAGAGTGATCAGCATAGACACGTTCAATCTCTGTACCTGGACCATCTATGAGAGAGTACGCATCCTGAGTCTCAGCAAGACGCTTAGACTTAGTAGTCCTAGGCACAGCCTTACCAGTACTACGATCTACAACAGTACGCCCAGTCTCAGTGTAGATCTTCTGCCCTGTCTCAGGGTCTACCTTGTATCCCTGCTTTCTCTCAGCAACCCTAGTCTCAGCAGTAGACCTGGTGATGAGAGTCTTAGCTCCAGCACGAGGACCACCCTGATACTTGGTCTTGAGAGCAGGGATTCCGTTCTGCTTCTCAGAAGCCCGGTAATCCAGATGATGCTTCTCAGCATCAATGACAACCATGGAATGACGGACTGCTCTAGCAATCTCGTCAGATGATGCACCATGAACTGTCATGTCAGCAATGAGATTGGTAATCTTACCCATCTCCTTGCCCTTCATACCAGGATCCTTCTTACTACCAGAAGGGAACTCGGCCTTCTTAGCAGAAGCGTTGTACACACCACCATCAATGGTACGCATACCATCGTAGGGCCCATACTGACGCCTAGCGTCGAACCCCTTCAGTCCTTCGAGAGGGGGGGTACTTTTGATCTTCCCTTGATTGTTAGGGATGACCAAGACCGTATCTCCATCAAAGTCTGCACCAGAAAGGCGTTCTGCTACAGAATGATGGATTCCAACAGCATCCTTGGCTGCAGTGCCCAAAAGCTTCTTTGCAGCAGGAACTTTGTTGTTTACGGTCAAACGAGGGATCTCGAAAGTGCCACCATGCGGAAAGCGCACTAGAGCGACATGCGTACCATCCTCAAAGGACGGTGCATAGATCTCATGCGGTTTCATCTGAGGAACAGGCAACAGAACCTTAGTTGCCTGCTTTGGCATGGCCGCAGCAGCGAGATGGACGGATGCAGAGTCCGTTTCATCAGCAAACGTCTCGAGAAGCTTCTTCTTGACCACAGGATTGGTCAGATTCGAAATTTCGTCGAATTCGCGCTGACGACGCTCCCTAGTAACGGCCAACTGAGACTTGGCCAGATTAGGGTGCTGCTTTGAGAGCATCTGAGAAGGAAGGCTCTTGGACCAGTCGTCCCACTGACCTTCCTCATTCACAATGTTCAAAGCCGAGGTCACGTTGTCATGATCATCCTTGATCTGACGAATCGTCGCCCCAAACGGGTTATCAGGATCGTCCTTGAGCTCCTTCATAGCATCGTGCTTAGACGGGGCCTCTTTACGACTCTTGTTCGTATTGAAGACGAGATCCACGCCCTCAGGAAGGTCGTCCTTGTAAACGGCCATTCCCTTGAGGTAATGCGTGCCATCGACCTTGATACGAACCTGAGCGTAATTGGCCTTGCCCATGGAAAGGTCTTTTACACCAGGACGAACGTAGATGACGCCATCTGCATCAGCGCCACCTTCATCGGCGTACCGAATGCCCACTCTTTTGGAGCTGACAGACAGAGGATCCTTGATTCCGAGATAGGTGCGACCACCATCCTCAGAATGCTCTTGGATCTGCCGAATGTTGCCCCGATTCTCCCAAACCTGCTTCTGAGTAGTCCCAGGCTTGGCAAGAACCTTCATTCTGGTGTCCTTGCCCGTACCCAACTGAGGAACGTTCAACGGATGCACCATGTAGCCCTCGTTTTGAAGAATTGCGAGAGCGGTGTTGAACTTGGTCGATGAAATGCCGACATTGACTCCGCCAATAGGCAGATCTCGCTCAACCTGAGCCCCAACATCGACAAAGCCCTTTTCGTCGACCTGACGACGAAGCATGTCGGCCGTAGCAGTCAGAACGTCCGCATTGTCCTTATCGGCCTGTGCACGAAGACCACGAACTGTGGATTCGTTGAGCCCCATCTGGCGAGCGATGGCGGAATTCGACATGCCCTTGTCAGCGAGTTTCGTAACTTCACGATACTTCGCCTGACGCTCCTGATTCGACGCCACAGACTTGTGGGCACGAAGCTGAGCGATGGACATGTTGAAACCGTCGGCGATCTCCTTCTCGGACAGACCCTTCTTCTTGAGGTCCGCAACATCATCCAAGAAGTCACGAGCACCCTGAGGATTCTCGCCAGAACCCCAAGGGTATCGACCAGACTTACGGGGAGTGCCGTAATGCCGTAGGAACTCTTCCTCCGAGACTTCCCGGATCACGACGCCTCCTCTCTCTTGAGTTGTTCGATCCGATGGTCGAAGATGATGATCTTCTTCGCGATGTTCATGATGTCGAATGGCTCAGCATCGTAAACGCGTACGTCGTCGTGCTGATAGATCCGAAGCTCGATCTCAATGTCGTAAGGATCCACGTCATACTCCAGGGAGAACAACGCGGCATAGACTTCGAGCTGATGCTCTGATGTTGGACTATCACCAGTTTTGAGGTCGGAAATACGCAGAATGTTGCGTTCAAACGAAATCGCATCGGCGGTACCGAAGCAGTTGTCTGAGTAGTACAGGAGTACCTCAGCCTGCATGTTGAAGTCGATGCAATCGTTGATGTACTGCGCAAGCATCGTCGAATCATCTTCTTGCACGATCTTGTTGTTGATCTGCGTAGCCGCAAACTCGTGCGCCTCGGTCCCGTACTTCGTTCTCTGCCAGGTGTACCATCGCTGAGTCAGACGATCAGGATCGTAATTGATCCAGTGGTACTGGCTAGGACTGAGGAACGCATGTTCGCCCGCAAGACGCAAATGCCGCTTGAAGTTCATTCAGAACGGCCTCCTCGTTTTCCGGACAGATGAATGCAGCGAACGACATGTTGCGGAACTGGTTGACCCACCAGTCCTGGTTGGGCTGCCGGCGCGCGGTCAAAGACTTCTTGATCTCGAGCATCCCCCAACACGTTCCGAACAAGATGGTCCAATCCGGAATGCCCTGCTGATATGAGGGATCGTTCTTGATGACGACGCAGCCCGGGAAGATGGTCTCGAGCTTTCGGATGACCTTCTTCTGGTACTGCGCCTCGGTCATGTTGCCTCCTCGGACAAGGCGGACAAAGAATAAAACCCATGTACTCCTATTAGAAAGCATGTATTAGCCCCGAGGTAATGTCTATTACAAAACTTCGAACTGCTGGTACAACGGCCACACATACGTACGCTGCTCGATGGCCTGTTGGAGATCCCACTCAAGGATCCCATACCACTTGGCGCACTCGAACGAATCCGGAAACTCCTCACCAGTCTTGATGTTCCGGATAGTGCGATTGATGAGTACACCATAACCATCAGTGAACTGCTGCTTGTACTTGACCGCGAACCAACGCGGACGCCAAGTCAAGTTGTTGGCGTAACAGTTGAACGGATCTCCGTCCAGATGGATGGGGGTGTCAAAGACTTCCGTACCCCCAGGAACGAACTCACGAGCAACGAGCAACGGAACAGAACGACGAAACTGAGTTCCGCAATGCATCATGCCAACATTGAGAATCCCCTCACGATTCACGCTAAGCTTCAGAATGCGCTCAGTCGCATCATTCCGGACGCGACCCTGATCACTGACGCTATACCTAGGAAAGTCGGGGATCGTTCTCCACGTTTCCACTTCTCACCCCCTGAACGTGCGTAAGGGCTTCGGACTGCGCCAAAGACTTAGACGCACACTTCCAGCCTTTCCAGCCACAACTACACTCAGGCTGATACTGCACCATCGACGAGATTGAAACGTTCGCAACTGCTGGGACGTGCTCCATGTTTCTCCTTTAGGCCTTGGGCAAGACACGTGCCTTGGGCAAGGCGCTACCTTGTGGGATGTGACACCACTTTGAGTCAGAAACTATTCTATACCCTATCCTAATGTCTATTTTAGATATTGGGTCGGGCGATCAGAAAAGAAATTAGCTTGGCAGTGTCACAGCCCTTTGACGTCGTAGCGGGACTCCTGAAACGACCTTTTTCCCTGCAAACAGCGATAAATTGCTGTATCGATCTTGGCTCTGGATCTGAGGCAGTAGTAGTAAAGGTCCGAAAATTCCGTGTTTAGGCGGTCAATTCGGCCATGCGCCTGATGCCAGTTCTTATAGCTGTATGTCAGGCTGTAGAAGGCAATTGCGTTGGTAGTGACACAATTCCAGCCCTCTGAGCCGGCCACATACTGCACCAGATAGAGCCATTTGTCCGTTTCGGGCGGTTCTTCGTGCTTGTGGCCGTTCCACTCAGCGACCGGAATTCCAAAATTAGCCGTTCTAAGGGCCTCCAACTCGTAATTGAAGGAATAGAACACTATGAGTCGCGGATGCCGCTTAGACAGCTTGGAAACGGCCTCTACGCGGCTAGGATCGCTGTTCACTACGCGCCGCAGCTGGTGGAAGAGCTCTGAAACGTCCTGAATGGGTCGATTCTCCAGAATGTTCCACCGTTCTTTGACGATCATGTCGTACATCTCCTTGTCGTACGACACTACTACCGTCTCGTTATGCCGGGTCGTCTGCCTCGCGTACGGCATCTCCACCAGGATGCGACTACGGAGTTGTAAAAGTTTCCCAGTCGATACATAGTGAGAAACCACGGGATACCTCATAAATGGTTTGTACACCACGTGTTCTCTCGTAAACGCGGTTCGATTCTTGTAGAACCCATGTGCCACGAAGACAGGGATGTAGTCCAACCACGTATCTCCCGGAGTCGCCGACAGCATAATCCACCGATTCTTCTTGGCGATTTTGAGGAAACTCTTCACCCATTTGCCATTGCCTACCAATCTCTGTTCGTCGAAGATGAAGAAGCAACCTTCTCGGTCTACGTACTTATCGATGTTGTTCCAGCTATCGACCGAAATGATCCCCTGGACGGTAGCGCCCTCCGTTTGTCCAACACCAAATGCCGCGGCTTCTTCGAACCACGTGCCGGAATCGCGGACCTTGGCTGTGGTGATAACCACTACGTCCTTTGGGGATTCCCTTAGTTCGTAGTAGGCCATTGCGACACGAGACTTGCCGGTGCCCACGCCACCCCACAGGATGGAACCGTTCTTGAGCTTGTCCAGCGCGTCCTCCTGGTGTGGGCGTAGCTCTACTGGCAACCCATTCCTCCCATAGTTCATTCAGGACAATTCCTACGATTAGGGTAAATCGCATGGTTCTCCCAATGTCTGAAACAGATAAAGAAAGTAAGTGGAGGGAGCCACCCGAGTCCCGCAAAGGATAAACTCGAATGACTCCCTCCGGTGGGCTCACAACACTCATCTGATTTGATGGATGTTATGGCCTTCCTTGAGACCCCTCCCAAGGAAGCTTGGTGCTACGAAACCTGGCGTGCTCCTCCGTACGTCCCGTCGGGGACGTTCTCGGGCTCCCGGCCGTTCGCCTCGGCCTTCTTCGCCTCCGTCTCCCGAGCTTGCTCGATCGCCTGCTCGATCGACTTGGGCTCCTCGATCGGACCGAGGAACGCGTTCTCGAAGGCGCCGTTCGTGTAGACCTTGTAGCCCTGGTACTCCGAGTACAGGACCCAGTCGCCGACGAACGCCTTGGTCTGGCGCAGGCGCTGCGGGTTGATTACGCGGACCTTGATGAACTTGCTCTTGTCCTTCTTGAGCGCGTCGAGGGACTGCGTGCCGTTGTTGCCCGAGACGATGCCGCCCTGGCACCACTGCGCCACGTCGAAGAAGTTCTCCTCGGTGACGCGAACGGCCTCGACGTAGATCGGCTTGCGCTGGTACGTCTGGGTCTCCATTACTCGTCTTCTCCCTTTTCGAATGACTTGCCCATCCCAAATCCGATGAGCAGACTGATGACGCTGCAGGCCCAGCCGATGAGGAACTGGGTCACTCCTGCACCTCATCGGTATCCGACATGCCGTACTTGCGCTCGAGGGCGTCCTCCTCGATGGTGACGTACATCGTCTGGAGGTACGCCTTGACGCCCGTCTTGCCCGAGACCTCCCAGGCGTAGGGGCGGACGATCAGATCGACGTTGACGATGTCGGCCCAGTCGAGCATCTCGACCTGCGACTCATCCAGCGTCGTGCGGCCACGCGAGGTGACCATGGTGATGCGCGGCGGGCGGCCCTTGAAGTTGACCGCCACCGGGAGGTACGGCGTCTCGGAGTCGTCCTCCTCCCGCGCTGCCAGGGTCTTGACGTTCCAGCCGTCAGCCTGCATGGCCTCGGCCGTCTTGTCGTCGAGCACCACTGCGAAGTTCCGGTCCCCCTCGCGGTTGTACTGACCCTCCTTGCCTGCGAAGTTCCGGAAGATGATCCGGACCCCCTCCATCAGAACGGTGTTGTCCTGAGCCATCTAGTCCTCCTTCGAAAGATTCGAGATAGTCTCCTCGGCGGCAAGCCGGAGCTTCTCGAAATATGACATGTCGATCTTCAGGTCCTTGACGTCCTTGGCGACTTCCGCCTCCATCCACAAGTGACCCTTGGTTCCGGCTACGTGGTAGTACTTTCCTTCATGGAAGCGATAGAGCACTCCTCCTCCCTCAAGGACGGGGACGAAGGAACCGGTTCTCCCGAGATGGCGCATACTCCGGTGGTCAGGCACTTCAACCTGATTGAGGTCGAGGTACATGGTCCCCTTTGTAACGTTGCGCTTTTCGCAGAAGTCACGGAACTCTGGCTCCTCGTTGGTGAACATCATCTTGAAGACATAGGGATGCTGGAACTGAGCACCCACCGCGTCCCATACGACACGACATCCGGTGTCTTCCTGCAGAGTCTTCTTGGCAACGTAGACTGCGTCATTCGCCAAGATGAACTCGTCGTACGTGACCTCGTGCTCGAAGTCGTAGCCGTACTTCTGCCCGTACTCGATGATGAACTTGATGACCTCATCATCCGCGTTCGGGATCTTGACCGAGTCGGTCTTGATGTGGACGACCTGGTGTCCACCCTTCTGGAGCTGGTACTTCAAGTCGATCATGAACAAGGCTCCACGCTTGGCCACGATGTTGTCGATGTTCCGCTTGTCTCGGAACGGGTTGTCGAACTTCGCCGACGTCAGTCCGTAGACCGTGTTGATAGCGATCTTGAGAGCGTAAGCCAATGCATCGCCAACTGCGGGATCGTCCTTAGCGCCGTCGAGAAGCGCTCGGACTCGATCTCCAAGTAAGTCCCCGGCTGTGCCGTAGTCCTTACGCTTGATCGCCACACGCGCTTTCCGGAGGTCACCGAAGCGATTCGTGTAATCGGGTCCAAAGAGACCGAGAGCCTCGATGCTCGCCGGATGCATAGACGCCACGTCCAGAACGGCCACGTCCACGTAGTGTCCGGGTTCGGCGTAGACATAACCGCCCTCACCTGGATCCTCTCCCCGGTAGGAAGAACGCCCGAGTTCAAATACATAGCCTGGAAACTCCTTAGATAGGTCGGTGTAGACGAATTGCTTCTGAGGATTCTTATCGTCACCGAAAATGATCTTGGCAGTATGCCGAGGGGTTGTGTCATTGACCGTGAGACCACTGAGCGCCGCCAGAATCTGACGAGCAACCCAGTCGCCCTTACGGTCTTCGAACACAGCCTCGGTAGCCCGGACATCGTTGACGCAATACTCCACGACACGATTCCAATCCTTCTCATCGACCGGCTCCTCCCAAGGAAGATCCAACTCCAAGTGGTGGATGCCGAGGTCGATCTCGAACTGCTTCAGACCCTGGCGCTTCGTGCTGAAGTCCCAGATGTCCGCGTATGAGATTCCATACGCTGCTGCGAACGGAGCGTTCCGGTTGTTGTCCACGATCAGCTTCTGGCTGAGCTTGAACAGATCCTCAATGCTCTTGCCCATGGCTGCGGCGTAGAGGATATGGTTGTCGTAGCGGCGATTGTAGAAACCCACCAGCTTCAACTTGAACAGCTCCGACACGTCGTGAGCGGACGGGTTCACCATCCGGACGACTTCGTCACTACCTTGGTATTTCCAACATACGACAAAAAGGTTGGAATACACTTCGACGTCGAAGAAGGCGAGACGAGGATCATCACCCACCGCCGACGGATCACTCTCCACCTCCTCTTCAGAAGAGAACTTCATCTCCTGCACCGTCTTCAGACAAGTCTTCGACTGATGCGTGGAGTTGTTGGCAAAGGCGATGATCCGAGGACGCATGTCGGTCACGTCATACTTCATGTCCGACTCGTGTGCTTCCTCGAGGATATGGTGGATGAAATCAACCGACGGCTTCGTGCCGGGGTGGATCTCCTTCCTGAGGTTCCTCTCGATCAAGTCGCGCAAGCCCTTCTCGCTCTTGATTGTCTTCTCGCTTAGAACCTTTGCCTCCTTCGGTTTCATCGGCAAGCCAGATGAAATGTGTCCAATCTCGATGTTGTTGCATCGGATGAGCTTTCTGCGCAGTGAGCTGTTGCCGGTGTATACTTTTACTTCGACGCCGGGTGCATACTCAGCAGCAAGATCGCCGACATCTCCATCGTAGTAGTAATGGAGATGCACGCCAGATCCAGACTGACTGAGCTCAGCGTAGGTAGCGGGCCAGGCACTGGCAGCCTCAAGGTTCCGCTCCAGGGCCTTATGTCCATTCATGTCCTTTAGGTCGAAGTCAATGCAGATGAGCTTTTCTGGGACCTTCACCCAGTGGAGAAGAGACGAGTCAATGTCTGAAAGGGTCGTTCGGACATTTTCCCATCTCTTCTCCGGGGTGCCGTCCTCCTTGGCGAGCTGAGCAGGCATCTCAGCCAACTCGGTATCGAGCAAGGACTCGGTCTCTTCCATCACCAACGAGAACACCTTGACATCCTCGTTGACCGGAGCCTTGAACTTGTCAGCGTTGAAGCCTCGGTAGACGCTTCGCAGCTGCTGGTCATCGATGCGGTCTCTGTCTTTGAACTCATCGAAGTAGTTCCTCAGCTCCTCTCGCATCCTGTACTGAGGCAGGGGATGAGGGATCCCTGTCTCCTCACAGAACTGCTTGTACCAGTTGTAGGCCTGCGACAGATATGTGTAGTCCTGCTTCTTGAAGACGTCGTAATACGCCTCCACGAAGTTGAAGAACACATCTGTCTGGAACATCATCTCAAACGGCGTGTAGCCGCCGTAGTAATTACGGCCCAACC
>Ga0210000_1000141_pt1 | contig 10197 bp, 15 predicted proteins | sample InoplaCoPM_FD_187581 | JGI IMG/M metagenome (GOLD analysis project Ga0210000, IMG submission 187581) | Arabidopsis thaliana rhizosphere microbial communities from the Joint Genome Institute, USA, that affect carbon cycling - Inoculated... | ecosystem: Host-associated > Plants > Roots >... | reverse complement strand
TCACGGGTACGTTCCTTCCCGTCAACACAGAAGTGCCCTGCACCCCCAAACGTTTTGGGCGTTGTTCCGCAAAGCCATTTGCAAATGGAACGATGATCCTACCTTACGATTTGGCGCAGGATTAGCCTACTACACGGCCTTTGCCGTCGTGCCGCTGATGTTTATCGTTGTGGAGCTTGCGACGGTTCTCCTCGGGAAGGGTGCTGCGGAACAGCTGCTGTTGGAGCAAGTCCAGCGGCTTATCGGTGAGCAGGGCGCGCAAGCCATCGCGCAGCTTCTTGACAGCTGGCAGAAAAACGGGTCGGGAGCGTTGGCCACGATGGTGGAGGTGGCCGTTCTGTTCTTTGCCCTGGCGGGCGCCTTTGACGTACTGCAAGACGCATTGAACTCGATTTGGGGGGTAAAACCGAAACCGGAGGGAGGAACCCTGAGGCAATTCCGACGCCGGTTCTTGTCGATCTTAGGGGTGCTCGGAACGGCCTTTCTTCTCCTCGTATCGCTCGTCCTCGTGGCCGGTGTTGAAGCGTTCGCCTCGCACCTTCCCGGCACCGCTCTGAGGAACAATATCATCGTCGGCCTGATCTCGTTCTCGGGCGTCATGGTCCTGTTTGCCCTGATCTTCAAGCTGCTGCCTCAAGCCAAGGTCGCCTGGGCCGACGTGTGGATCGGTGCGGCGGTCACTGCCGCCTTATTTTCCGTGGGACGTTGGCTCATCATCTTGTATCTCGGTAAGACGGTCATCGTGTCGTTGTACGGGACCGCCGGTCCGCTCGTGGTCATCCTCTTGTGGGCCTACTACTCCGCGCAAATCCTCTTGTTGGGCGCAGAGTTCACGGCGGTCTATGCCAGCGAGTGCGGCTCGCGGTTGGTCGCTGCCGACGATGCCGTTGCAGTCGGAGAGCCGGCGAAAAGCAATGAGGCGGAACAGCAATCCATCCAGCGACGCGGACAGTGACAATTCGTCAATGCCAATCGCAGAGGAAACGGGGTCAGGCTCTGATCGATTGATTCAGTGGACCCCCTTCGCGATCGCCCTGGGCCTCGTCTTCTCGATGATGCCGGAGAGAGCGGAGTGGCTGTACGTGGCGGCCGTCGTGGGAGGACTCGCGTCGATCGCGGTGGGCCGGACGTTAGGACGATTAGACCGATTCTCGTTACAAGCGCGCGTGAGGAAATTCGCCAAAGGCTGGGTCGTCGTGGTTGCCTTAGCCGCCCTCAGCCTTCTGCACGGGAAATGGCAGCCGATGGTCTTTTTCGCCGTTGTCGGCGTCATCTCATCAGGCTTGTTCTGGTTGGGCTGCAAATCGAACAAGTAATGTGTGCGGAAGCGCCAGCCGACGCCGCTCCCACGGTTTGGCCCTTGACAATGCATCGCACAACCTCAAGAATCCCGCACGATGGATCCAAACTTTTGGCACCAGCGTTGGGAGAAAAATGAAATCGCGTTCCACGAGGGGAAGCCCAATGCCCTCCTGGTGCAATATCTCCACGAGTTGTCTTTAGCAAAAGGACGGCGGATATTTCTCCCGTTATGCGGGAAAACCCGTGATATCTCATGGCTCTTGTCAAACGGCTATCGTGTCGCCGGAGCCGAATTGAGTCAATTGGCGATCGAGCAGCTATTCATGGACCTCGGCCTGCAGCCGGACATATCGGGCATTGGCAAAGTCCAGTTGTGGAGCGCAACGCACATCGACATTTTCGTGGGTGATATCTTTGCGTTGTCGCGAGAGCAGCTCGGCCCGGTCGATGCCGTATACGACAGGGCAGCGCTCGTGGCGATGCCCGAAACCATGCGCCCTCACTATACGGCGCACCTCACAAAGCTGACCAATAACGCTCCGCAGTTGCTCATCTGCTATCACTACGATCAACGCCTGATGGACGGACCTCCCTTCTCTATCAGCGATGAGGAAGTCAATCGCTACTACCGGGGCAGTTATGATCTCAGGCTCCTTGTGAGTGCGGATGTCCCCGGTGGATTGAAGGGAAAATGCCCTGCCAAAGAACAGGTGTGGTTACTTCGATCCAGGTGAAGGATACCGGCTCATCCATTCAACGCCTCAACGCCCCCAACCGACCATCACTCGCGGTGACCACCTCACGTCCCGACGACCAGGGACTGTAGGGGCCCACTATCTGGCTAGGGGATTCCCCAGTTATTGGAGAGGGGCCTAGACCTTGATGATATGGGCGAAACAGGCGGCCTTCCGCATAACGGTGAGGAGGCAGTTATGCATCGACTTCCAACCATGCCTTTAGATAGGCCAATACCAGCCTCTGGGGAACGGGAAGACACCGAATTCTCAAGCGACGATGCAGCACTGAGTCATTTGAAACTGGGAACCGCATGGCTGTGCACCACCTTGGCAGGTGTCGCAGGATTGGCATACGCTTCGATCTCACAGACTTCACCACCGGCAACCATGCTGGTCCTCGTAGTGCTCCTTGCGGCGTACGGAGGCTACGGATTTTCTCTTCCGAAAAAGAACACCGTCCAGTTCGCAGACTCGTTCTACTATATGGGGTTCCTTTGGGCGATCTTTGGCCTGATTTCGGCGTTCGTCCTCTGGCCGGGCCCCAAATTGACCACGGACGCGGTGCTGACGACCTTCGGATATGCGTTGGTCACGACATTTTGTGGAATGCTGTTCCGTCTGGTCATCATCCAATTTCAGGACACGCATCCGGACCGTCTTGTTCATGCCCAAGAAGCCATCGACCATCGCATGGCGGCTCTCGTCCACCAGATCAACGAGGCCACGATGGAAATCAGTTCCTTTAGAGACCGCGCCGCCAGTGATCTTGATGGCACCCTCCATGATCTCGTGCGGTCATTGGCAGAGGTGCGCGAAAAGATCGCCGAGCAACACCGAACCATGGCCCACGTGCTGAGCGAAGGCCTTGAATCGTCTCTTCACGACCTCCTAACGAGGCTCTCCGCCATACACATCCCTCAGGAAATGCTCACGGCAGAGGTGACGAAACTCATTACCGCATTAGGAAAACAGGGACAAGGGCTCGAACAAGCAGCGCACCGCCTGGAGACAAGCTTGACGCACGCAGCCCAAACTGCGACGGCATTTGGTGAGTCGCTGACCGGATCGGGAGCCGCAAAGGAGGTGGGTGTCGCGATCAATGATCTTTTCCTCAAGATCAAGGACAGAACCGAGCAATTTAGCGAAATGACGGCGGCGTTGGAAAGGAGCCGTTCAGAATTAAATGGCCAGCTCAATAGCTTGCAGTCGCTGCGATCGGCCGTGTCGACGGTGTCCGCTCAATTATCAGCATTCGAAACGGAGCTGAAGGATGTGTCGTCGGCCTCCATGGCGGCTGAGGTTAGAACCGGACTCACAAACGTGCAGCATGCCATCAGTTCAAGCCTCGAAGCGAGCCAAGCCATCGAGTCCACAATGCGGGGCATGTTGTTCTTCATGAAAGAGCGAGTCACCGAGGAGCATTCGGGTGCGAGACGCTGAATCGCGTTCAAACTGGGTGTTTGGCTTGTCGCTTGTTCAAGTGATGCTCTTGTTGTGCTTCGGGGCGATGATCATCTATGTGACGGAGAACGTGGAGGGCAGGGGACACGAGCCGCGCCAGGGCGTCGAGGAGACACAAACACCGGAGGCGAGTCTTCACGCGAGGCTTGATGCGACCGCGGAGAAAAATACCGAGTTAGAACGAGATCTGGGCGATATGACCGTGTTGGTTGATGAACTGAAGCTCATGGTCGGCGCGAAAGTGGCTTCGAAGGAAGGGTTTCAGGAAGCCATTGACAATCTGAAACGAGGGTATTCCCTGTGTCAGAAGGACAATAACACGTTACTCGAGACCAGCATTCAGAACGGTGCAGAAACCGTCCAGGTCATCGGAGACATTCCGGCCGACCTGATCGCAGGTTTGGCAAAGGGGGACCAGACGTCAGATCTCGACCAAATTGTGTCGTTCATTCAAGACGTGTACGAATACGAAAAAGACCATAAGTGTCGATTCAATTATCGACTGAAGTATGCCACTGACAACGACTACAGGAAAGCGAGAGAGGTGTACGAGAAGTACTTCTATCCCGAAAAAATCATCAGAATCGGATGACTCTGAAGGCCTCTACGATGCCGTGGTCCGAGCTGAGGCGGAAGACGGTTCGACGAGGCGGCGCTTTTTCCGCTCAGGGATACCACGAACTTCGAGAAAGAGCGGCACCGGACTCCCTGGCAGGGTAAGTGGACGGCGAAGCAACCACTTGCCGGTCGGCGGTGCCGTATGGCTGGAGAGCGGGAGCAGTTCCCCCGTGTCAGCATTGAGCAACATGGGAGTGGTGGCTTTTTTCCATCGTCGAAAGTTCCATAACCGTCGCCATAATGCCATGGTTCGCCCCCCCAGACCTTGAGTGATTGATGTGTCTCTCCGGCAGCCTCCGCATCTGTGACTACACACGTGCAAGTGCAACTAGAATACCACCGAAGGCTTGGGACGCTGTAATCAAAACACGATTGTTCTACATACGATTTACTACGCACTCGTCTGTTGCTCTCTTCTCATACTGATCGCGTCCCTGTAGGTCTTAAGCAGCAGTGAGTGGACACCTTTGGACATCTGCGCCAAGTCGCCTTCCAAATGTCATCGAGCACGGACTCTCAAGGCGGTCTGCATGCACGGCGCTTTTTCCGGCTCATCAGACGATCCAGTGTGAAGCTCACAAGACACACAAATACCGTTCCAAGGTCTTTGTGGGACAACAGCAAATCAAGAACAGGTAAGAGCGAGGTAAATTATTTGTGCAATTCGGCGCGCGGCGGAGTGCGGCTCGTCATTGATCGGAGAGGCAGTTCGAGGTGTGGTCAGTCATGGCTCTGCGCCATCATGGAGAATCGATAGCAGAAGAGGAGGAAGGGTGCCACTCGGCCAGTTCCACCGTGATGCCCTCTGGGCCGGAGAGAAACACCAGCTTTCTGGCGTGAAAATCCAGCACGTCGGTTCGTAGGGTCACGCCCTGGCTCGTCAACCGTCCCACCTCCGCCTCCAAGTCGGTCACTGCGAAACAGATGTGGTTGTAGCCAAGCTTCGCCAGGTCTTGCACATTGGCCTCAGCGAGGTGTTGCGGACGGATGTATCGCAGAAGCTGAATTTCAAACCGAGGGTGGGCCTGTTTCGACACCAGCGTGACATGCTCAGCTTCGATCCCTTCTACCGCCATATAGCGAGCGAATGTCGGCCCAGAAATGATCACCGACTTCTCCTCGACGAATCCGAGGAGTGAAAAGAAGGCTTTCGCCTTGGCAACGTCCCGCACCACAACGGTCACATGGTCGATATGCAAAATCACAGGGTGGCATTTTACGGTTTAGACGAAGAAAGTTCCACGCTTAGAAGCGAGGCGTAAGCCATAGACTGATCCATAAGGGGCATACGTCGGGTGGTGCCTGGTGACTGTCGATTTTGCCGCCGATGAACGACTAGTGAGTAGGCGAGATCGAAGATTGAAGCATCCTTGAGGGTCGTAAGATCTACATGGAATAGACGTCATAGGAGGGAAAGATGGCAGACATCACGCATAGAGTTGGGATGAAGGCCCCAGTTTCCAAGGTGTATGCGGCACTATCCACGGTCGAGGGCGTCGCCGGTTGGTGGACAACGCATACGTCTGGTTCATCCAGGGTTGGTGGAACGATCGAAGTTCGTTTCCATTCAACGGATGGAAAGGAGATCGGGAGCATGAGGATGGAAGTCACCGCCTTAGATCCTAACAAAAAAGTGCATTGGCGCGTTCAAGCGGGTCCAGAGGAATGGGTTGGAACGGACGTCGTGTTTACCCTTTACCAGGACGGCGATTACACCATCGTCCTCTTCGCCCATAAGAACTGGCGCGAGGTAAACGAGTTCACCTCTCATTGCAGCATGAAATGGGCAACCTTCATGTTGAGTCTCAGAGAACTCGCTGAAGCTGGAACAGGGCACCCTTCTCCCAATGATGTCAAAATCGATAATTGGAATTAGAATTTCACGGGAGAGGCTGCGGATTGGGAATGATCAGGGTTAGGATGCCGCATGTTTAGATTGAAGTCGAGCGGTGGAGGGGACGCACGAGACGGCGGGTGACTCGGGCATGACTCTCTTGTATTTTCGACCGAGAGGCAAGAAACACATCGAGCGAAACGCGATCGTCGTCTCCAACCTTGAGAAACTCAACGCCCACATGGTTGTCCTTCATCCACTTGACGGCGGCAAGACGCACTTCGACGGGCGACTCGTCCCAGGGAAGATTCAGCATGAGCGCGAGTTTTTGGCCTGGCTCGAACAAGCGATTGATACGGAGCCGAGCGCCTTGACGGGAAAGATCAAGCAAGGTTCCGTCGTCGGAATCTTCCGTCAACAAGAGCCTGACAGAGGCTTCTCCGGTAACGGGGATGCGCCTGGTGGATCGACTGTAGCGCATTGGCCTGTCTCTCCTTGGAGGTCCTTGGAGACCTAATTGTAGGCCGAAGGCTCGGCTCGCGGCAAGAGCCTACCTAGATGAAATAATTTAGTGTTTAAGCAGATTTGCGAGCAACCTCTCTACACGCGCTGGAGGGAAACTTCGCGCTGCGTCGAAAGAGATGCTTAGGGAGATTCCTAGTATATGGAGGCGAAGCGGATGATTACACTCCTAGACTCTAGCTCGTACGGAGACTTCGACGAACGATAGAAAGGGAGCAAGCATGGAACGACGAAGACCAAAACCGATGCGTCGTATGGCGCCCGCTGACATACAGCCTCCCCCGAGGGCCAAACGACCAGAATCATTGACGTTGAGGGAGCAAGAAATTCTCGAGCTCATTTGGGCCGGTTTTAAGAATAAGGAGGTTGGGCAGCGACTGAAGATCAGCGTCAAGACCGTTGAGGCACACCGCGCGAATATGATGAAAAAAATGCGAGTCTCAAACACTGCGCAGCTGCTCAAGACGGCGATCACGGGTGGGTTGATCCGCGTTCGGGTCGCCTAATCGTCTCATTGGTTCATTCTTCTGGTCGGTTCATTGACAGTTTCCTTCCGCCTGTTTAGCCACTATCCGCGCCATGAGTCCTGGTGAATGCATCAATCTCGCGGCGCAGGGCAGGGTAGGCCGTGATCAGCTTCCTTGGGTCCGCCAGTTCGAGATCGGCTGATTCAAACCCCGGCCACTCGGTCGTGCCAAGCGATGCGAATCCCGTCGGTGCACTGATGAGTGTTTGCAAACGAGACGTGTGAAACGTCCCGCCGGGAATCAGCAGCTGCGGGCGCATGCCGGCAACCAAATCAGGACCGATGATTGTGATCTCGCCTGTACCGTTGGAGAAGGACTTCCAGCGGGTCACCCAGATAATGGTGATACATCTGGTCGGACCGTATGCGGTGGAGACGGATCTGGGCATCGACGGTCACCATGAAATAGAGCACCGACGCAAGCGGCCGGCTTCCGGCATACGCGGTGGGCAATGCCTCGTCGGGGATGCGTGCCTGCGATCGGTAGGTTTCCGCCACGAAGCCGCATGTTGGATGCGGTTTCAAACCCAGCAATGCAATGATCCGCTCTGCCGTGAGCTGTTCTGACATGAGAGTCGGAAGCTTACTACAAGAGAGTCAGAAAATCCGCTCGCACGGCAGTGCGAAGTGGTGCGTCATCGCTGATGCCTATCACGTGAAAGCTTGTAAGGTGTTGTCTATCAGCGATCGCCTACAAGGTGAGGATTCGGAAGTGCCCGCGAGTCTGAGTGCAGACGCTTAATGCCTCGGCGTGTGCTTAAATTCAACCCCAAGAAGCTGACCCTGATTCCACCGGACCGTCGCGGCAATGATCATTTCAGGGCGGCCATCCTTAGGCAAGGTGAGTGTCAATTCATCACCAGCTGCCAGTGGGAGGTTGCTGATCACACTGGCGCCAATGCTCGAAAAGTCTCTGACCCATCCGGAGCCGGATTCATCGTTTCGGGCCAACTGGCAATGGATTGGGACAATCATCTGGTGTCGGGGAATCCACCGCTTCTCATGGAGATCAGCAGTAAGAGCTCTCATTGAATCACCTCCTTAGTAAAGAGGCCGAGCCACCTGCCTGTTACCCACGAGCAAGGTGCATACCGAAGGGAGTGATTTTCTTAATGACCACTGTGTCTTGGTTTACGTGACCGGCCACGCGAAGCCCTGCAGCCAATTCTGAACAATTCCGCTCAAAACAAGGAAGAAAGCATACAAATGGTATCGAGCCCAGGCCTGTTGCCTTATCAGAGAAGTCCTACAAACGTGGGGGATACGAGCATGAGGCCCGACCGGGAGGGCTGCGTATTGAGGGAAAGGTTCTTGAGCGGGAGCCACTGCCAGCGTCTTGTCTATCCAGGGCGATCCTACCGGACAGGCCGGATAGTCAAGAACGATAAGGAACAGTTAGCGAATGTTTACGACCTTCAAGTCGAAGTACGGTGTCTTGCCGGCAAGGGGATGGTTGAAATCCAAAAGAACGGTTTCGTCTTTGATGGCTGACACAATCGGTCGAATTTCGCGGCCGCTGGTGTCTTTCCCATGGAGCTGAGTGCCCACCTGAATTTCTTGAGGAAGGTTCTCTTTCGGCATTTCGTGGAACGCGCCGGGGCCTCGTTACGCACTGTGGCGGAGCAATGTTCCGATTTCCTGATGACGCCCCGCATCTTGAGACTCCTGGAGAAATACGGATTTGACGTCCCTCCTCAGCCTCTGCGACGAACCACCGGGTTGGTCCCTTCAATGAATATGTGTCAGGAAAATAGCCGTCTCGCCATTCGTTCCGGTTCGCTCACTTGTTCATGGACGGTTGCGGACACCGCTGCTCTGAATAGCTCGCGATGAGCGCTTTGATGGTGTTATGAAGGATGTCGCGATCGCTGAACACCCCTTCGAGGTATTTGGCTTTCTCTGACTCAGGCAAGTCCTTCACGTAGCCCGCTTTTTGTTGAAGATACACATCGGGCAGGGACGAAATAGAAGTAAAATTGACTGGCAGGGTCACCGTCTGTTGGAGCGCTTTCGCGGTGCTGATCTCGATACCTCCCGTTGGGACCGCAACGCCGAACACTACAAACTTTCCTTGTCCTGTGAATGTCCCTTGAAGCGTCAAGGTCATATCTTTAATCATGACAGGGACAAGCGGGTTTGGCCTCCGATAGAAACACTGCGCCTGAAGAATGGCCTTTTTGAACTCGTCCTCTTGAATGGCGTCCCGGCTGAGAATATCATGCAAGCTCACAGCGGACGCAGCCTTCATATCCTCCTCAACTCCTCGCAGCGCCACATCTAGACCCACGGGCTTAGCAATTTCGCTCGCACATCCGGTCAGTACCCCGGCCAGGACAACAATCGTAATGAGGCGCCGGATTATCTGCATGAAGACCTCACGACACATTGCATTCTGGGCGGGAATGTACAGTCCGCCTGCAACGGTGACATCTCGTGAGACCCCTAGTGACTGATCAATGCCACTTCTCGATCATTCGCGTTGTGAGGGAGACAGGTCTACCCTACCTGTTCCGTGTGAGGTGGGTGAGAATCCCGTTGCTTTCTGGTTCGGACTGTCTGGCTTCTGAGAGCTACGGTGTAGTCTGTTCAGATTGTTGTCGCGTGCGGCCCGCTGCCCCTTTGAGGACATCTTCCGTTTGCCGTGCATCCTCCATCGGCACCTTCATGTTCTGAATCATTGCGTCTGCGTCCGAGCGCGAAGGCAGAGGTCGTGTTTCTTCCACATGTTTATTGGTGGCAGCGCCAATCGGTTTCGGCGGTGGGCCTTGCTGCTCGCAGGCCCCAAGCGTGAGCCAGAACAGAAGCCCCATTGTCAGACTCATCCTCAGCTGTGTCATATGTGCCGCCTCCCAATCTGCGTTTCCAGGTGTTCCCAAACGGACGCATTCTACGTGCTTGAGACGTACCGGTCTATACCAGGCGTTCCCACTTTCGCGTTCTCCAGAGTGATCGATTCCGATAATTCGGCGAGGCCAGAGCCTGAAGGCTCAGAGAAGATGAGAAGAGACCGCAAGAAGAAGGGATTCCTACTTTATCAGGATTGTCCGGTCTTTATCTGTTTGAGCGGCAAGATCAGACGGAAGGTCGTCCCTACGCCGACAGTGCTCTCGACGTTGATGTGGCCTTTATGGGCATCCACCACATCTTTCACGATCTTGGTCCCGAGACCTGTTCCACCGGATTTTCTACTGATGGCA
>Ga0210000_1000139_pt1 | contig 10219 bp, 7 predicted proteins | sample InoplaCoPM_FD_187581 | JGI IMG/M metagenome (GOLD analysis project Ga0210000, IMG submission 187581) | Arabidopsis thaliana rhizosphere microbial communities from the Joint Genome Institute, USA, that affect carbon cycling - Inoculated... | ecosystem: Host-associated > Plants > Roots >... | reverse complement strand
CTGGGGCTGTAGCCGGTCCCAAGGGTATGGCTGTTCGCCATTTAAAGTGGTACGTGAGCTGGGTTCAAAACGTCGTGAGACAGTTTGGTCCCTATCTGCAGTGGGCGTTGGAAGTTTGAGGGGGGCTGCTCCTAGTACGAGAGGACCGGAGTGGACGCACCTCTGGTGTACCGGTTGTCACGCCAGTGGCATCGCCGGGTAGCTAAGTGCGGAAGAGATAACCGCTGAAAGCATCTAAGCGGGAAACTCGCCTCAAGATGAGACTTCCCGGGGACTCGATCCCCCTGAAGGGTCGTGGAAGACCACCACGTTGATAGGCCGGATGTGGAAGCGCAGTAATGCGTTAAGCTAACCGGTACTAATTGCCCGTGCGGCTTGATCCTATAACCTTGAGCGGACCGTCGAGGTTCGCGAAGGTGATCAGGCTCGTGTGAAATACGATCGACTCTACTTCTTCCGGTTTGGTCCGCGGTCCTGCGACCGCGGATTTACAGTCTATGTCTGACGACTATAGCGAGTTGGAACCACGCCTTCCCATTCCGAACAGGACCGTGAAACGACTCAGCGCCGATGATAGTGCGGATTGCCCGCGCGAAAGTAGGACATCGTCAGGCACCCTACAGCGAAAAGCCCCGGCCGGATTCGGCCGGGGTTTTTTTTAGGCCGATTGCGCGGCGCGCGGGTATGCTGCCGACGGCATGGCCTTTGGCTGAAAGAAGGGAAATCATGAAACGCTTTATCCTGCCGATTTTGCTGCTGGTGCTGTCCGGTGCCGCGCAGGCTCAAAGCTGGATCGTATTTGTCCCGGCCGAGCGCGATTTCCGTGTGCTGCTGCCTGAACCACCTTCACGCAACTACCTCGCTGATGGGTCCCACGTGTTCACGTCGCGCGTCGATCGCGAAGAGTATGACATTACTTTCAGCGTGTATCGGTTACCGGCACGCATAAGCGAACCCGTGAATGCTCGAGCCGTTATAGAAAAGCGCGTTCGCGCGCGCAGAGATGAGGAGAGACGCGCAGTGGTTTATGTGCGCGATGAGGAGGATGACGGTCCTTGGGAGCGGTATCTTTTCCGGCAGGGGGGGCTGATCAGTGTCCATCGACTGGCAGGCCATGCAGGACGCTATTACGAGCTCGAGGTTCTGGTGCCGCGTGGATCTCCTGCTATGGCCGTGCGCACCGCACGCGACTTTTTCAACTCGTTTCAGGTCACCGGGGCGGGGCTGCCGCCAGCCGGTACCATCGTGCAGCGCATAGAGACCTGGTGTCAGGGACGCAAGGATTCCTTCTCACACGCGTTCTGCCAGTACAGCGTGTGCCTGCAGCCGGGCTACGAGAAATATCCGCACTGTTCCGTCTTGACGGGCTTGAGGGATTTTTTCTGAACGGGCCTAGTGGAAATCGCGCGATACCATCATGAGTCTGCCGAGCAAGTGGCTGTGATCGTAGAGCCGGCGGGCGACGAGGTGCACGATGTCGCCTTCGCGCTGGATATATCCTTCCACGGCGAGCAGCCGTGAGCCGAGCAGCTCGCGGCGCTGCTTTTCCACGAGATCGTTCCAGACCACCACGTTGGCATAGCCCGTTTCGTCTTCGAGCGTCACGAAGACCACTCCTTTTGAAGTCCCGGGGCGCTGGCGGCAGGTGACGATGCCGGCGCCGCGTGCCGCCGCGCCGTTGGACAGCATCCGCAGTTCGCTGGCCGTCGACAGACGCATGCGTCCGAGGCGCTTTCGCAGGAGCGCCAGGGGATGGCGACCCAGCGTCAGTCCCATGCTCTGGTAATCGGCGACGATATTGCTGCCTTCGGTGGGCGGCTTCAGTTGTGGAAGCTTTTCCGCGCCCGGAGCCTCTTCCAGCAGTCGCGTCAGGCGCTCGAGTCCCGCTGCATGCCAATGCGCATTGTGCCGGTGCCCGGAAAGCGAGGCCAAAGCGCCAGCCGCAGCGAGGAGACTTAAATCGCGCTGATGGAGTTGAGCGCGCCGTCCAAGGTCCGCCACATCGGCGAAAGGCTGTTGCACGCGCGCCGCGGCTATACGCTCCCCGCCTGCCTCGGAAAGCCCCTTGATCATCAGCAGCCCCAAGCGGACCGCCGCCAGGGGCAGTCGGGGGCGATGGTCGGCGACGGGAGAGCCGCAATTTTGCGACTGAGCGGCAGGCGGCTCCAGCGTGCATTCCCACTCGCTCGCAGTTACATCCGCCGGTCTCACTTCGACACCGTGCCGGCACGCGTCCTGCACCAGCGCCGAGGGGGAATAGAAGCCCATGGGCTGGCTGTTCAGCATGGCCGCCAGAAAAACGGCCGGCTCGTAGTATTTCAGCCAGGATGAAACGTACGCCAGCAAGGCGAAGCTCGCGGAATGCGACTCGGGAAAACCGTACTCCCCGAATCCCTGAATTTGCCGGCAGACGGCATCTGCAAATTCGGGCCGGTAGCCGTTTTTGGCCATTCCCAGTCGCAGTTTGGTTTCGAATTTTTCGAGGCTGCCCTTGCGCCGCCACGCAGCCATGGCCCTTCTCAGCTTGTCTGCGTCATCCGCGGTGAAATCTGCGGCGACCATGGCAAGCTGCATCACCTGCTCCTGGAAAATCGGCACCCCCAGTGTGCGGCCCAGCACGCTGCGTATCTTCTCGTTTTCATAAACGATATCCTGAGGTTTCATCTGGCGGCGCTTGAGATAGGGATGCACCATGTCGCCCTGGATGGGACCCGGCCGCACGATGGCGATTTCGATCGCCAGATCGTAGAAATTGGCGGGCTTCAGGCGCGGCAGCATGGACATCTGCGCACGCGACTCGATCTGGAACACGCCGATCGTGTCGGCGCGCTGGATCATCCGGTATATCGCAGCGTCGTCGGCCCGATTGACGATTTCGTCCATCGAAGGCGCGGTGCCGCGGCAGGCGCGGATCGCTTCGAAAGCGCGCCGGATGACCGATAGCATCCCGAGGGCGAGCACGTCCACCTTGATCAATCCCAGTGACTCGAGGTCGTCCTTGTCCCACTGGATCACGCTGCGCTCGGGCATGGCGGCGTTCTCGATCGGGACGAGGTGCGAGAGCGGCCCGCGGGAGATCACGAAACCGCCGACATGCTGGGAGAGGTGGCGGGGAAAGCCGATTAATGTCGTGACCAGCTCGACGAGCAGCCTGATTTTTCCGTTGTCCGGGTCGAATCCGCTCTCCGCCAGGCGCTTGCGCAGCACGTCGGGACGGTCCCACCACGCCAGTGAGCGGGCCAGGCAGTCAACCTGGATGAGCTCGAGCCCCAGCGCCTTGCCGATGTCGCGCACCGCACTGCGCGGCTGATAAGTGATGAGCGTCGCCGCTATGGCCGCACGGTGGCGCCCGTATTTGCCGTAGATGTACTGAATAATCTCCTCGCGCCTCTGATGCTCGAAATCAACGTCGATATCGGGTGGCTCCGCGCGCTCGCGTGAAATGAAGCGCTCGGACAGCATTTCCAAACGGTCGGGGCCGACGGCCGTGATGCCGAGGGCATAGCACACGATGGAATTGGCGGCGGAACCTCGGCCTTGATGCAGTATGCCTGCGCGCTCCGCGTACTGGACAACGTCGTAGACGGTGAGAAAAAAAGGCTCGTAACGCAGGAAAGCAATGAGCGACAGCTCCTTTTCCACCTGCTCCCGCACCTTGGCCTCGACGCCAGCCGAAAACCGGCGCTGCAATCCCCGTTCCGTGAGTTCGCGCAGGTAAGTCGTCGGCGTATGGCCGTCCGGGACGATCTCATCAGGATATTCGTAACGCAGGCTTCTGAGAGAAAAATTGCAGCGCTCGGCGATGCGCACCGTCTCGGAAAGCAGCGCCCGCGGATAAATGTCCGCGAGGTCCTCCCGCGAGCGTAGATGACGCTCAGCATTGGGATAGAGCGCATCTGCGGCCTCATGCAACGGGATGCCGAGCCGGACCGCGGTCAATGCGTCCTGCAGCATGCGGCGCTGCGGCGTATGCATGTGCACGTCACCGGCGGCCACCAGCGGCAGCCCGGTCGTTGCTCCGGTTTCCTGCAGCATGGAAAGACGCATGCTGTCATCCGGACCGCGCAGGAGTGCGACGGCAATCCAGGCGCGTTGCGGAAAACATCCGGCGATGAAAACCGCCTGCTCCATCGCCTCACTTTCCGAAGCGGGTGGAACGAGAAGCGCCAGGCAACCTTTCAGATCGTGCGTTGCGAGATCCGATCGCTTCAGGCGATAGCGGCCCTTGGGAGTTGTTATACGACCGCGGGTGATGAAAGCCGAAAGCCGGCCGTAGCTTTCTCGATCGGTGGCGAGCAGGACGAATTTCAATCCATCGTCGAGCCGGATTTCGCTTCCTATGATGAGCTTGAAGTTCAGCTCGCGGGCCGATTCATCGGCGCGCACGACGCCGGATAGCGAGCATTCATCAGTGAGGGCAAGGGCGGCGTATTTGAGCGCATGCGCGCGCGTGACCAGCTCTTCCGGATGAGAGGCGCCGCGCAGAAACGTGAAGTTGGAAAGGCAATGCAGTTCGGCGTATTCCGGAACGGCGCTCATCCAAATATCCCGTGCAGATGCCAGGCGGGCGACGCGTTGCGTTCGCGGTAAATCCAGAACAGCGATCGCGCCGGATTGCATGCGACGAAGTAATCGCGCGTGACGTCATGCCCGTCCCACCAGCCGCTCTCGATGCGCTCGGGGCCTGCCAGCATGGACAGCGGACCCTCGTGATACGGCATGGCCGCCACTTCCCTGAGCGGCTGCGGTCTGGCGAGCAGCCATACAGGACGCGCACTGAACTCGGGCGGTATTCCGGAAGCAGCGACTGATCCCGGCCGGCACAGGCGCCAGGCACGTTCCGGCCGGTGGTCCGAGCGAATCGCAAGGCTCAATACGGCTTTTGCGCCGAGCCGCGCCTGCAGGCGCTCGACCAGATGCACGGCGCTTTCCTGGCCGCGCTGTTCCTCAGGCAGGAAAGACAGGTTGCGAGAAGAAAGGGAATCCATCTGATCGCCATGAAGCGAGATGGCGGTTACAGGGCAGGGCAGCTCGATGCCCGTGAAGCGCTCGCGCAACAGGTTCAGCAAATGTTCGGGGTCCCGGCTTGCGGCTACGAGGCGCATCTGCACCCGAGTTTCGGCGCAGCGTTCATGAGACAGCATCCAGTGCAGGCACAGGGCGCCCTTGCCCGTGGCGACGAGCCATCCGCACAGCTCATCGAGCAGACGACGTGCGCCGAACAGGAGCGCTTCCGCCTGCTCGACCGGAGCCGGCAGGGGAAGCGACGCAGTGAAGGTTGCCGGCGGGGCATAGGAGGGGCGGGGATCGGGCAACCGCCCCAGCGCGCGGTCGATGTCCTCGAGCAGTTTCGGTCCCAGTCGGCGTGCGGTTTCAGCACGAGGCAGCTGCAGGCATTCGCCCAGCGTATGCACGCCAAAGCGCGCCAGCATTTGCATCGTTTCCGGGGGATGGTCGAGTACCGCGACCGGCAGCCTGCATAACTCGTGATGCAAGGCATCGCCGTGGCGGATGCGCATCGCAAGACCCGCACGGGAAAAAAGCTGCGCCGCAAATGGGGTTGGTGCGCAGGCCGCATGCACGGCATAGCCACGTTCGGCGAGGTCGCGCGCGATGCGTCGTTGCAGCCGGCCCAGGCCGCCGAACAATCCGAGGGAGCCCTCAATCTCGAGCAACACCTCAGCAGGAGGTGAGAGGCTTACGGCAGGCGTGTACTGCATGGCCCACGCCGCAATGCGTTCGAGAGCGGCGCGCTCGCCGCTTTCATCACGAATGGCGATTCTTAAATCGGACGCCAGCGCAGAGGCGGCGGCAACCGTCATGCCGGAGCATATGCCGCGGGCACGCGCTATTCGATTGCAATTGACGAGGGTTGCACCGCTGCTCGGCGAGGAGACAATCGCGAAAGGCACCACGCCGGGTGTGCCGCGCTCCATGATATCGAGCGAAAGACGGGGAAAATGCAATGCCAGCCACAGCATGCTTGAAGCCGGAATTCAGCGGCCAGATGGAGCGGTGCAGTGCTGCGATGGTGCGGTCAAACCGGTAGTCGCAGACCGGTGCGAGACGCCACCGTGCAAGTCGAGCGCGACCGGCGCCGGAATGCCGCCGCCGCGACGCTTCAGTATGCGCACGATGGTTCTGCTTTCCGCCTTGCTGAGATGGAGCCGCAGACTCGCAGAGGTCACAGGAACGCTTTTCGCGCCGCGAAACAGCATGACGATCGAACCGCTACCCTCGGCCGCAAGCTGTACGCGGCGCAACGCGCGTTCCTGAATGCGGTCCACCCAGAGCAACGCTGCCCCGCAAGCGCCGGAGCGCAGTGCCTGCTCGCATGCCCAAAGCTGCATCCCGATGTCTTGCACTCGCAGCAGCATTACATGTGACAGCCGCACCCCGCGGGCAGCCAGCGCCGGGGCGTACGGAATATAAGGAGGTGTGATCAGCATCAACCAGCGCTCGTTGAGCGTGAGTCTGGCGAAGGCGGGCATCAGCAACTGCATTTCGCCAATGCCGGAACGCTCGGCGTAGATCTCGGTTATCGTCTCGGCAGGCCATCCGCCCCCCGGAAGCAGCACATCGAGTTCGGCAAATCCGGTCGGCACGCTCGGTATCGCAACCTGCGCGCATTCCTTGCCACGCCACAGTGCGGGATGATTGAAAAGCGCGCTCGATGACGATGTTGCCATGTTTGCCAAAAATCCCAAGATGCAAGCCGGATGCGAAACGCAGTAAAAACCGGTTCACAACGGCCTGCCCGTGCGCAGGACGCCTACGGCGATGCCTTCGATTACGAGCGGTTCCCGGCGGGTATCGACAACGATGGTGTCGAATTCCGGGTTTTCTGGAACCAGTTCCACAAGATTGCGGTTGCGGCGTATGCGTTTAACGGTAACCTCATCGTCCAGCCGCGCCACCACGATCTGCCCCGGCCTGAATTCGCGTGTGCGGTGCACGGCGAGCAGATCGCCGTCGAGTATGCCCGCATCCTGCATGCTCGAGCCCCGGACCTTCAGCAGGTAATCGGCGCGGGGCTTGAACAGAAAGGGATCGATCTGATAATGCGCATCGATGTGCTGCGCGGCCAGTATGGGGCTGCCCGCGGCCACGCGGCCGACAACAGGAATGCCCATTTGCTGTTTCAGACGAATGCCGCGCGAGGCCCCGGGCGCCATATCGATGGCGCCCTTGCGCACCATCGCTCGCAGATGTTCTTCCGCCGCATTGGGGGAGCGGAACCCCATGGCACGGCAGATCTCCGCCCGCGTAGGCGGGTAGCCCGGGTCCTTCATGTGCAGGCGTATGAATTCCAGGATTTCGACCTGGCGCGGCGTCAGCTCATCCATACTGTAATTATATACAGCACCTGACTCATTACAAGCTACTGAACAAGCCTTGCGCATGAAACGGCTTCAATTCAGCTTTTTTGCTGGATTCTCCCGCCGGGATGATCTGTCTTCCCGGCACGGCTGCTTTCTGCTCTTGGAAGGGCGCTGCTATTTTTGTTATACTTCAAAGCTCTGTGAAAAGAAGATGGGCGGTTCGCCCATTTTTTGTTTGTGGCGATGGATTTGCACGCATTGCTTGAAAAAACGCTCGCCGGGCTGGGATACGAACTGGTGGATCTGGAACGACCCGGCAGAGGGCGCCTGCTGCGGGTTTTCATCGACAAGATGGGCGGCGTCAACGTCGATGATTGCGCGGCGGTAAGCCATCATCTCAACCGGCTGCTGCCGGTGGAGGGCGTGGCGTACGACCGGCTCGAGGTGTCGTCCCCTGGCCTGGACAGATTGCTCAGGAAAGAACGGGATTTCGTGCGGTTTGCCGGCCACAAGGCGCGCATCAGGTTGCGCGTGCCGGTGGACGGGCAGAGGAATTTTGTGGGTGTATTGGGAGAAACGCGCGCAGGCACGGTTCAGCTTGACATCGACGGTAAGCTGTTGTCGGTCGAGCTGAACAATCTGGAAAAGGCGCGACTGGTTCCCGTGATTTAGCAGGAGGTCGAGATGAGCCGGGAAGTTTTGCTGCTGGTGGATGCATTGGCGCGCGAAAAGAACGTCGAGAAAGAGATCGTTTTCGGCGCGCTGGAGCTCGCGCTCGCATCCGCGACCAAGAAGCGCTTCAGCGAGGACGTCGACGTGAGGGCCTCCGTGGACCGCACGACCGGGGCGTTCACATTCTTCCGTCGGTGGGAGGTCGTCAACGACCGTGATATCGAGACACCGTCGCGGCAGTACAAGCTGCACGAGGCAAAAGAGCTCGATCCGGATAGCGAAGTCGGTCAGTTCATCGAAGAGCCCATCGAGGGCATCGAGATAGGGCGCATCGGCGCGCAAACGGCGAAACAGGTCATTCTGCAGAAAATCCGCGATGCCGAGCGCGAGCAGATCCTCAACGATTTCCTCGCGCGCAAGGAGCATCTGGTGACCGGCGTGATCAAGCGCATGGAGCGCGGCAACGCCATAATCGAATCCGGCCGTCTCGAGGCCTTGCTGCCGCGCGACCAGATGATTCCCAAGGAAAACCTGCGGGTGGGCGACCGCGCACGGGCCTACCTGTGGAAAATTGACCGGGCGAGCCGCGGCCCGCAGCTCCTGCTGTCGCGCACCGCGCCGGAATTTCTCGTGAAGCTGTTCGAGCTGGAGGTTCCGGAACTGGAGGACGGGCTGCTCGAGATCAAGGCGGCGGCCCGCGACCCCGGCTCGCGCGCCAAGATCGCCGTCAAATCGAACGACCAGCGCATCGACCCGATAGGCACTTGCGTTGGCATGCGCGGCTCGCGAGTGCAGGCGGTCACGTCCGAACTCGCCGGCGAGCGCGTCGACATCATCCTGTGGAACCCGGATCCCGCACAGTTCGTAATCAATGCGCTTGCGCCCGCCGAAGTGAGCAGCATCGTGGTGGACGAGGAAAAGCACAGCATGGATATCGTGGTCGACGAGGAGAACCTGGCGCAGGCCATAGGGCGCAACGGCCAGAACGTGAGGCTCGCGAGCGAACTCACCGGCTGGGAACTCAACATCATGACGGTCGAGGAATCGCAGAAGAAAACCGAGGAAGAGACGGGCCGCATCCGCGCGATTTTCATGGAGAAGCTCGATGTGGACCAGGAGGTAGCCGATATCCTGGTGCAGGAAGGGTTTTCCACGCTTGAGGAGGTGGCATACGTGCCGCTCAACGAGATGCTGGAAATAGAGGCCTTCGACGAGGCGACGGTGAACGAGCTGCGCAGCCGGGCGCGCAACGCGCTGCTTACCCAGGCGATCGCGACCGAAGAGAAAATGGAGCACGAAATCGAGGACCTGATGAAGGTCGAAGGCATGGACAAGGACACGGCACGCCTGCTCGCATCCAAGGGCATCAGCACGCAGGAGGAACTCGCGGATTACGGTGCCGATGATCTCGTGGAAATGACCGGCCTCGAAACCGAGCGGGCAAAGGAATTGATCATGGCCGCGCGGGCTCCGTGGTTTGCTGAAACGAACGCATAAGCGGAAATAAATGGCGCAGATAAACGTCACTCAATTCGCGAGCGAGCTGGGACTGCCGCCAGGGCTGCTCATAGAGCAGCTGCAGGCGGCGGGCGTGAAACGTGTGCTCGCCGAAGACACGCTGCTCACCGAAAAAGACAAAACACAGCTGCTCGACTACCTGCGCCAGGCGCATGGCGGCAGGGAAGCCAAGCAGAAGATCACCCTCACGCGGCGCCAGACTTCCGAGATCAAGAAATCGGACGGCACCGGAAAATCGCGCACCATCCAGGTGGAGGTGCGCAAGAAACGCGTGCTCGTCAAGCGCGATGCCGTCGATCCCGAGGCGCCGGGCGAAGCCAAGCCGGTTCTGGACGCCGAGCAGATCGCGCTGCGCGAGGAAGAGGCGCGCAAGCAGGCGGAACTCATTGCGCGCCAGAGCGAAGAGGCGGAAAAGAAACAGCAGCGGCGCAAGAAATCCGAAGCGGAAGCGGCTGTTGCCGAAGGCGCGGGGGCCGAACAGCCCAAACCGGCCGAGCAACCGGCACAGCCTGCCGCGCCGCACGTAGAAGGCACGCTGCACAAGCCCGAGGTCAAGGCGGACGACAAGGCAGGCAAGGGCGAGAAGAAAGCCAAGAAGCAGGTGAAGCAGGTCGTCTGGAAAGACGAGGCGGCAAAAAAACGCGGCATCAAGGTGCGCGGCGACGTCACCGGCGGGCTGGGCTGGCGCGAGCGCAAATCGCGCCACG
>Ga0210000_1000137_pt1 | contig 10310 bp, 10 predicted proteins | sample InoplaCoPM_FD_187581 | JGI IMG/M metagenome (GOLD analysis project Ga0210000, IMG submission 187581) | Arabidopsis thaliana rhizosphere microbial communities from the Joint Genome Institute, USA, that affect carbon cycling - Inoculated... | ecosystem: Host-associated > Plants > Roots >... | reverse complement strand
CGTTTCTTTTTGCACCGGATCCAACATTTTACCTCTTCCATCGGTGTCATTCAGTCCAATTAAGGTAGAAAGTCCTTTGTGACTTATCGTTAGTGATTCCGGCATACCTAGTCTAGATTTATCTTTATATTCCCCTTTTTCGAAATATGGTATCTCATTATTGTAAATTTTTTCGGTAGATACACATCCGCATATACTACAAACATATTCACTTGAGAGTACGTCTAAAACTAAAGAGTAATTTTGACACTGATTGCATTGTATCCTACCAGTTGCATTAGTTTCTGGAGTTTTTCGATTTTGAATTTGCTTACTATCATCTAAAGCCATCTCTAATCTTAGATTAAGGTGATTCTTTTATTATCAATAGTTTTTCTAGAAATCAGAGAATACACGCATAATATATCTTGAATTAGAAAATCATAAGAAAGTATGGATTACAGTAGAAATCCGTGGAAAAATCCTATTTTTCTTTCTTAAATAAGAATCTATAAATGTTTAGTTTAGTAAGAAGACTCAATTAATCATGCCTATTTTGTAGATGTCTACTAAATTTTAAGGATTAGTACAGTTTAGCCAAATTTCTTACTAAATATATACACATATGACTCTGTATTATCCATTCAAATTCCAGTAAAAGCAAAGCTGATGTTTTTACTCTAAGATCAAAATTAGTATGGCGTCGATGTAGAGTACCGTTCTTTCCATTACTATTTTTTGGGATCCGTCATATTTTTGGTGCTGCTATGATATCAAACTCTCATCAATTTAATATTGTTTTTAGGATTTAAATAGATTTGAATCCTTGAATATCTCCAACAATTACTTTACCTACAATATAAACGTATGATTAAATAGAACGTTTATAACTTAGTGACACAATAACTCTAAACTCTTCGAATGCTTGCCTTTGTTTACAGATTCAAAAGTCCTAGGTACGGTATTTTTATCTAGTAAAGTGTAACAATTATATAATTAGTTATCTAACTTAGTATGCGATGAAAGACACAAGACTGTTAAAAATCCTTGTTGAGGAAAAGGCATTGGTAAAGTTACTGAAGACCATTGGTTCGGGAAGAGAATATCCAACTAGAGAACTTTTGACAAAGTTGGGTGCCTATGGTTATGGACACAAACTACTGCTTAAGGCACAAAAACGTGGATTAGTTGATCGAAAGACTGTTAAAAACAAAGTCTTTAACAAATTAACTACCGATGGCAAGAAAATAGTAAAAATAGCAAAGGAAATAGGCGTATAAAGAACATTTCCTCCAACTTTATTTTCTAAATTTATTTTAAAACTGAAGATAACTCTAGAATTTTGTTATACCACGAAGGGGCTTTTACCACTCCGCTAGAAATTAAAATACCTTCGGAACCTAGCTCTAAGGCTTTTTCTATATCATTCTTGTCGACGATACCTGCTCCACAAAGGACTCTCACTTTAGAAGATATCTGCTTTACTAGTCGTACAGAATCCCTTATAATTGATGGATTTGCTTTAGATACTGCTATTCCCTTTCCTATGAGCTCCGGTGGTTCTATTGCAAGGTAATCCGGCGAAAATCGTGAAATTGCCTCGACTTCGTCCATATCGTCAGCGCATACAATTGAAATCATATCCAGATCACGTAAGCGTTTAACTAGATTTTTGATTTGTGAATGTTCTATTTTATGCTCGCTATGGTTAATAATAGAACCAACAGCGCCATAAGATTTCAAGATTTCAGGTATAATAAAGCCTGTAGTTGCTCCGATGGTCGAATCGTCTACGTGCTGACTTACAATGGGCAAACCTTGCTTAGATAACGCCAATAAACTCGATGGGGGTGGAGCAATAATGATGTTCTTGTGATTCAATAGGCAGACTTTCTTTGCATCTTCAACTATCTTCAGCGAATTCTCTCCAGATATCTCGTTATAATTTTTGAGATTAATTATTAGTGGCTTTTCAAAAATTATCATAATAAAATTTAGGTGAGGTCTTCAAACTTGGTATTTAGTTTTTTTATCCTAGCTTCATAACCCTTGTTATATTCCAGTTCTTCTGGAACGAGTGTAGCGGGATGAATAAATCCTTGATTTCGCATAATCATTGCTCTCTCCGAAGCCCAAAGTCTTTGAAGGTCCCAATCGGCGGTACCGAAACCGTCATGGGGTCCAGTCAAAAGTCCATTATGCATGCTAAATACGAGGCATGACACGATTGGAATAGCGTAGTTTAAACTTGCTGCAGAATTGAGCTTCACCGGCATCAAAGGCATATGATGACTTCCTCTAGTGTTCCCAGCAACGTAATGAGGGTCATTGAATGCACTACCAGCTTCTTCTGTGGCAGGAAAGTTTTTCTGAGTTCTTACTATGGCAATAGGATCGTCTTTACCTACATAGGTTCCAGCAATATTGTGTAATCTGTCAGTTGATGCAGAAACAATCTGCTCACCGTCTGATGTAAGAATGGAATGCACAACATATCGACCGGGATACATCAAGGCTGCTTCTAATTCTGGCTTGTCTTGCCATAATTTCAGACCTGCGATTTTTCCTGTCATAACATCCATTATTCTAAACTTAACTCCTTCTGCTAATTTTTCGTTTATCAATAATCCGGTACTGCTTCTGGCATCTACAAACATTCTCCATAAGGGGAAATTAAAAGCACCTGGTTCTGTCTTATCGGCGGCAAACACACAGAAAACTTCACTAGGCCTCTCTTCTATATCCAACTCAGCTACTCCTGGACCCATCCCTCTAACATTTCCCGAAAAGGCATCTTTTAGTAAGTCTTGTCCTGCACCATACAAGCCCTGTTCTTTGGCAATTTTGGTACCTTCAGTGAATGCATCCCACACCATCTTATGAATTTCTTTGTTATCTGTTCCTTTGGTATGTGTCATAATAATGTGTATATCGTCTCCGGTATAACCTATATAATAATCTAATAATAATCTCGAGTTCTCCTTTACCACTTTTTTAACCGCTTCTATTAGTTCGTCACTGGGTTTAGTATGGCCACCTATGGCTCCGATATCAGCCTTAATAGCTGAGAGTGTGATTTTCATATTCCGTAGACTATTAAATAGGTGTAGTTTAAAATTCTTATGATTTGTTTTAACATGAAACTTCAGGTAATAAAGTGCAAAGCAAGGTAAGTAGAGATGCATCAAAATTATGCAATGACCTATTCAAATAACCAGCAACGTACAAATCCATTCTTATGATTTATCACGGGAGGATCCTTTCGACAAGTCTCTTTTGCATAAGGACAGGCGTCATAGAATTTACATCCTGTTTCACTTCCAATGGTATCTGCTGATTTTTCGCTAGGATTTTGTAATTTATTCTCTCTATTTTTTATGCTTGGAATTGATGAAACAAGTTTTTCAGTATATGGATGTTTTGGATTCTTGTAGACTTCATGCGCTTTTCCTAATTCAACTATTTGACCTCTGTACATTATAGCAATAATTTCTGAGACTTCTGAGATAACACCCAGATCATGAGATATGAATACGATAGACATATTTCGATCTGTTTTTAGTCTTTTTAATAAATTGATAATTTGAGACTGAACCATGACATCCAGAGAAGTAGTTGGTTCATCCGCAATCAATATCTCCGGGTTCAGTAACAAAGCCATTGCAATGGAAACTCTTTGCTTCATACCACCACTCAATTCATGAGGATATTTTTTCATGACACTTGGGTCTAATAGAACACTGCTCAAAGAATTTTGGATTGTTTCAGATTGGTCCCTAGAGTAACCATGCTGCTTCAAAATTTCTTTCATTTGTGATCCTATTGTAAAGACAGGATCTAAGGAATTAAGTGCTCCCTGAAAAATCATAGATATTTTCTTCCATCTCACTTTATTGTCAAATTCCTCTTCTGTCATTCCTGTAATGTCCTGTCCTCCAAGCATAATTTGACCACTAACAATTCTACCAGGGTATGGAACCGATCGCAGAAGTGCTGTTCCAAGCGTACTCTTTCCACATCCGGACTCACCAACGATTCCTATCGATTCATTTTTTCCAACACTAAATGAAACGTCATCAACGGCCTTAACCGTACCAAATTGCGAAAAATAGTAGACTCTTAAACTATTTACTGAAAGAGCAAAATCCAAACAATTTCTTATCGATCTTAACCGTATAAGTATCTATTTCATCTAATCTTTTATGCTTAATTAGACTATTGGACATATATATGGTAAAAATATTAGACAAACTGTCGAAATTTGAAAGTACCCATTTGCACATTTGATGCCAAGACGGGTGTTTTATGCCCAAAATGTGAAAGTCGATTGAAAAATGGGGAGCTATCTAATGTTGATGTAGAATGCTCTATCAAACTTATCAAACTCTCGCATAAGAACCAAGATATAGATAAATTGAATTTAATTGGATCTCAAAAAATAGATGAAGACTATGTACTAATATTGAAGGACTCAAATGTAAGTCACATAAACTCAAATGATAAACTTCTAAGTTCAGTTGAAGAAGAATTTAAAGGAAAAGTATGGTTTGTCGAAGCAAATAGCTCGATAAGAAGGTTTCTTGAAAATCTCTTCTTTCCTATCAGAATCTTGAAAACCAACATGATTTGGCTGCCTGACGGAAATCAGGTAACACAAGTTACCATAGAGAGTAAAGATTATGAAAAATTCATTAGCATAATCGAGAAGATAAAAAGAATTGTGAACGCCATAAGAAAAATAGAACTTGTTGTAGAGATTGCAGGAAAGTAATACCATGCAACAAGTCGACATTAGGGACAGAATATTTTCTTCAACACTCAACAGAGACCACATTGGAAAAAACGTAAGCCTAGTTGGATGGCTTGAAGACTTTAGAGACATGGGAAAAATCGGTTTCATTACAGTCAGAGACATGACTGGAAATTTTCAGGGTGTAGTTATTGGGGAAATGTTATCTGAGTTTAGGGAAGTACAAAGGCAAAGTATTATTCTGGTAAAAGGAACCATACAAGAGACTAGGGCGGAGAATTTTAAGGTTGAGGTAAAGGTAGAAAAAATAAAAATCCTATCAAAGGCAGTGAATCCACTTCCGATTGATCCAACCGGAAGGGTAAAATCTTTAATGGATAATCGACTGGACTGCAGGGCCCTCGATTTGAGGAACTATCGGATTTCCAATATTTTCAGAATCAGATCATATGTCCTTTCTTTGATTCGCAAATTCCTGTATTCAAGAATGTTCATAGAAGTTAATACGCCCAAGATAATAGGAAGTGCGACTGAGGGAGGTGCGGATCTTTTTGATTTTGAGTATTTCTCAAAGAAAGCATACTTGGCACAAAGTCCTCAGTTGTACAAGGAGCAACTTACATTGGGCCTTGAAAGAGTATTTGAAATATCACCATATTTCAGGGCTGAACCATCACATACAGTAAGACATCTTTCAGAATTTATAAGCGTAGATTTAGAAGCGGCATTCTTGGATTATTTCGATATAATGGACATCGTACAAGAGTTAGTTATCGCAACAATAAACGATCTATTTGTACATCATAACGAAGAAATGAAACACTTTGAAAATAAACCCGAGATTATGGTTGATACGATTCCTCGAATTACTTATCAAAAGTGTCTGGATGATTTAAGAGGCTCAGGGGAAAAGTTGGAATTTGGTGATGACCTTTCTGATCCTGCACTAAAAAAACTAGGAGAGATTTACCCATTATTTTATTTCATAACTGAATGGCCCACAAAACTTAAACCGTTTTACATATTAGAACAAGAAAATAAATCTGAACTTTCAAAATCCTTTGATTTGCAATACGGCTATTTGGAAATAGTCTCTGGAGGAACCAGAGAACACGATCCTGAAAAATTAAAAAATAAATTACTCGAAAAAGGACTGAACCCAAAAAGTTTTTCTGATCATTTAAAGACGTTTGAATGGGGAATGCCTCCTCACTCTGGCTGTGGTCTAGGTTTTGATAGGTTGATGATGATCCTTACTAATTCATCGAACATTAGGGAAGTTGTTCTCTATCCAAGAGATACTGACAGGCTTACTCCCTAGATATCTTGATTTTTACCTCTTTAAGGATATCTTGTACTAAAGTAAAAGCTCGAAATCGTGATCCAGATACCTCGTATATGAGCCATATTACCGGATTTAATTTCATAAAAATCAAATCTGTCGACGAAGGTGCTGATCCATCCAAATGCGAATGATACACTCCAACGATATCTAGTGAGTTATTAGACGCCCACTGATATACTTCCATCAGTTCGTCGGGGTCCATTTGAAATGAATATTCAGAGTGCGTCTTGTTCTCCATTATTTTCACTTGTTCGACGCAGTACTCATTATCGTTTACTATGCGTCCTAAAAGAAGACAACAAGATTCATTAGGCAAATCCTCTTTAGTTAAACGTATTAAGGAATCTATTTGGTTTTCTGTAACAGATAAGCTTATCTCAGGCATTTCTTTTTCAATTTTACAGGTAAATATTCGATGACACCGATAACATGTGTGTTGAACTGTGTGATTTTACTTGATATGATATTATATGGTTACTTTATGCCAGACCTAAATAAATTAACCTACTGTTATTTTTCCCTTCATATACGGATGCAGAGTGCAGAAATAGTCATATTGTGATTCTTTTAGGGTCATGGCATCCAGAATGAATGTGGCATTTGATTTAATGGTCTTTGAATCGAAGGTTTTGCCATCATCTGCTAGACTTGTTACAGTATGTGGAACATTGTCCTTATTAGTCCATTCTATTCCCCCATCTTTTGGTACTTTTACATTAACCGGATCAAAACCGGGATTTCCCTCCGCCGACGCACCAGGAAGAATAGTAGTTTTCACTGGATTTGTAATATTTCTAACCGGCGCACTTTGATTCTGGCTTGCTTCAATTCCATCGATATTCTCTTGTTGAGCTTTTGGCGTGACTAAACCGAATACATAGAATGTAGCCGCACCAACAATTGCCGCACTTACGAATATTACTGTAATAGCCTTAAAGTAAGGTGTCCTCTTATAAGACGCAACAGCAAGTACTGTAGCAGGTATTGAAATTATGAGCATAAGTCCGATATAGGCAAAGATACTTGGAATTCTGGTACCAATTGTAATGGCTGCTGCAAAACCAAAGGTAACTAGAAAACCTAATGTTATGAACGTTGCAGATTTCGCTCTTCCTGAAGTTGGGAATCCATCCTTGAAAATTCCCGCTGTTAGAAATATTAATCCGATGAACATTGTGAGTAGGCTGACAGCATGCATTCCTTCAGTAAATGTATGCGCAATTCCTGAAAGTGAAATTCCGACCCCGACTATACCAATACATGTTAGTCCTATCCCTGGCGTTATTAGGTCCCAATCAGACATTGTTTAGTACGTGAACTCAAGATCACATAATTAATCTTTTCTTGTGTTGAATCTGAAATTTTGAATTTGTGTGATATCAGGTGACCTGACATAAATTTTGGTTCTATTAATTTGCTGGAGCTATTAGATTGTCACTAAATTTTTCAATTTTTTTTCCAAGTAACTGTACTTTGAAATAATATCAGATATCTCAAATTTGATTTTAGAAAAAAAAATCATATCAAAATCTATCGAATAATATGTCAAAGCACTTATATTCAAGCAAGATAAGCTTACCATCGTATTTACAAATAAGAGGATTTGAAAAATGCCTAATACTGGTATAGTAAAATATCATGTTAAACTTAAATTTGAAGTTGATGGGATAGTAGAGAAGGCCGACATTATTGGCGCAATATTCGGCCAGACGGAGGGATTACTAGGCCCCGAGATGAACCTGAATGAGTTGCAGAAGGTTTCCAAGGTTGGAAGAATAGAAGTAAATGTTGACACCAAATCAAACACAACTAAAGGAGATGCTTTGCTTCCAATGAGTACTGATATTTCCACAGCCGCATTGATATCTGCAGCTATTGAAAGCATAGATAAAGTTGGACCTTTTCAGGGCAAGTTTCTGTTGGTCGGTATAGATGACATTAGAGCAATCAAGAAAAAAGTTATTGTGGATAGAGCTAAAAAAATAATTCAGGAATGGGCAACAAAGACAATAAGTGAAGGGGAAGAGATGTTGCGCGATGTATATGATGCAAGCAAACCGGGAAAACTAACCACCTTTGGAAAAGCTCAACTTGCATGTGGTACTGGTGTGTTCGAATCTCCCTATATCATTCTGGTTGAAGGAAGGGCCGATGTGATTAACTTACTACGCGCAGGTTTTGATAACTCTATTGCCATAGAAGGGGCCAAAATTGATGAAACAATTACGAATCTAACATCCGGAAAAAAGGTTATTGCATTTCTAGACGGTGACAGGGCAGCAGATTTGATTTTAAAGGAATTGCAAGGACTCGTTAAAATTGACAAAGTTTTCAGAGCACCGACAGGAAAAGAAGTCGAAGAGTGCACCCCCCTTGAAATATCCGAGATACTGAAGGACGTGGCTGAAACTGCAAGTGAACAACTTGAAGCTCCAGTTCAACAACAACAAAAGAGTATAAGAAAACCAAGAACCAACGGAAATAATAGTTCGGCTTCGGCGTATCAGGAGGTTTCTCATTCAAATACTCACAATGGCGAAAAAGTAAATGATGACCCTCAAATAACATCGGCAGTCAAAGAAGTGTATCCACAAATCAATGAAACTTTGGAAGCGTTGATATTGGATAATTCGATGCAGGTATTGTTGAAGGTACCAGTATCGGAAATAATTAAAAGACTGGATTCTCTAGAAGGTGCTAGATTTCTAGTAATGGACGGTATTATCACTCAACGACTAATTGATGCTGCATACAGCGCAGGAATTGAATATGTCGTTGGGCACAGAATGGCGGAGTTAAAGAAATCACCAGAAATTACGGTCAGAACTTTTGATCAGATAGGTATTGGCAACTAGAGAACGATGCAAGAAATAAAGTCTGAATATATTATCACACTAGCAAAGTTACTACTCAAGGGCGCAAAAGATAATTTTATTGATTTTACCAGCACCGATATTGGAATAGAGATCAACAAGAGCCAGCAAGCAGCTTCAAAGATAATTTTGGAATTGCAAGAAATGAAATATGTGGAGCGAGTCAAGAAGGGACATGGGTATATGATCAGGGTAACAGAAGAAGGTCTTTTGTCAGTCAAAAAAATGTCAGAGTTTCTTAACATGGCCTTAAATCCATCTCCAATGAGAATTCACTTTAACGGAACTTTGGTCTCTGGGATGGGAGAGGGCAAATACTACATGAGTCTTGGAGGCTATAAGAAACAGTTTGAAAAAAAGATCGGGTACATTCCCTATCCTGGAACACTGAATATCAAATTAGTTGATCGACTGTCGCTAGAAAACAGAGAAAAAATTGAAAGCTTCCGCTATCAATTCATCGACGGATTTAGTGATTCAAAGCGAACTTATGGTTGGGTGAAGTGTTACCCTGCAATCATAAACGGAAATGACAATATTCGGTCAGACTTGTTGTTACTTGAACGAACACATCACGACAAAAATATGTTGGAAATTATAGCCCCAGTTAATATCAAACAGGCACTTCAACTAAAGAATGGTGATAACGTCAAGATTACTTTGGAAACCTCAAAAAATAGGACAGAATCATATATCATAAATTGAATGACCTAATTCTTCCTTGATTTGCGTACTCTTCGAACCAGGAAATGGTGTATTCAAGCGAATTATCTGAGTATTTATTCCCCTTTTCGCACAATTGACCGCTATTTCCTTCTCGGTATGTATTTGATCGTACCCTAAGGCAATAATGTCCGGTTTTACAAATTCGACTGTGTCATACAGCGTTCCCTCTCTTCCAATTATTGCATAATCTACATATCTAATAGATGAAACCAACTCCCTCCTAAGGCTTTCTGCATGATATATTTTTCTCTGTTTGTTAATTTTGAGTGCTGTAGAACTTCTGGCTACGACGACCACCAATACATCTCCTTGTTTTTTTGCGTCCTTTAGAGTATGAATATGACCTGGGTGTACTATGTCAAATACACCACCGATTAATACAATTTTTAGTAACCCTCTTCCAAGAAAAGTTAATCTAAGAGACTCAGACTTTTCTACGAAGCCATTTTTTATCATTTCTTTAATTTTTACGTTGAACTGATCTTCTGAAATTGGTGTTCGTACTTTTAAGTATTCTAATGGCAGCATTTCTGGTTCAAGTGAAGAAACATAGATGGCTGTAAGAATAGCTTTGTCCAAGGGCTCTAACATAAATTTGACATTATTTAACCAACAATGTCTATTTAGTTCTATTCTC
>Ga0210000_1000134_pt1 | contig 10641 bp, 20 predicted proteins | sample InoplaCoPM_FD_187581 | JGI IMG/M metagenome (GOLD analysis project Ga0210000, IMG submission 187581) | Arabidopsis thaliana rhizosphere microbial communities from the Joint Genome Institute, USA, that affect carbon cycling - Inoculated... | ecosystem: Host-associated > Plants > Roots >... | reverse complement strand
ATGACACTATTCTTGAAATCAGAACTTCCAGAAGGTATGTACGAATGGAAAGTTGGTAGCGAGAACCCTACAAAGAAAACAACACGTGACCTATCAATCCTACGTAACTACGCATGGAAGAAAGGTGTAAAGAGTGTGTACTATATCCGCACATTTACAGACGATGGAGAAACTATTGGAGCTAACGAGTGCGAATCGTGCTCAATCTAAGGAGGAAATGACAACATGATAATGAAGAAGAATGATAGATATACTGCAATGAACTGGAATATTGTCGAGGATAAGATTGACAAGATTACATACGAAAAACTAACTGAACAGACATGGTTTGCTACACGTATGCCAGTTTCAAAAGACAGAGATGATTGGGGTAAATTGCCAGATGTCGAGAAGCGTTTGGTAGAGAAGGTGTTTGGTGGCTTAACGCTACTAGACACTCTCCAATCACGTTATGGGGTTAACTCCTTACGATTTGACGCTAGAACAGACATGGAGATTGATGTATTAAACCAGATTCAATGGATGGAAACAGAACACGCACGAAGCTACTCTAGTATCTTTAGTACGCTTAATAACGTGCAGGAGATTCGTGACATCTTTGATTGGGTGGAACTGCATGAAACCCTACAGAATAAAGCAGATTTAGTCAATGAAGTATATCAAAATGGCACAGCTTTACAGAAGAAGATTGCCAGTGTATTCCTTGAAAGCTTCTTATTCTATTCTGGTTTCTACACACCGTTGTATTACTTGGGTAAATCTAAGTTAATCAACGTGGCAGAGGTAATTAAATTAATCCTGCGTGATGAGTCGGTACATGGTAACTACATCGGTTACAAATTCAAAGTAGCTTACAATGAGTTATCAGATAACGAAAAGGAAGAGGTTAAAGGTTGGGCATACCAATTCTTATATACACTCTATGAGAATGAGGTTAAGTACACAGAGTACCTATACGATGAAGTAGGTTGGACAGAAGATGTGAAAGTATTCATTCGATACAATGCTAATAAAGCGTTGATGAATCTAGGTTTATCTCCTTTGTTTGCAGACTCAGCAGATGATGTTAACCCTATCGTATTAAACGGTTTGTCTACAGGTACAACCAATCACGATTTCTTTTCAGCAGTCGGCAATGGTTATTTAATGTCAGTTGTTGAAGAAACTAAGGATTCTGATTACGATTTTATGTAATAAAAGCTTGACTTATGCTAAGAATAATGGTATAATAGTAGAGTAAGGAAATTGGGGAGTGAATCTCCCCTTCACATAATACATAACTTAAAGGAGATTTGAACATGGAAAAGAATAAGACAAAACGTTTTTACAAAGCAGGAGAAGTAGTATGGGTTATCGGAGAGAAACAAGAGGGCAAGATTAAATCTATTAATCGTGAAACACTTGAAGCAACCGTTGTAGTAGGCACAGAAGAATTAGTCAAGAAGATGTGGGAAATCGACAAACTCAAGTACAAGGCGAAAGAGCAGTTAGTTAAAACTAAGAAGCGTAATAACAGTCTTCCAACTGTATACTTTGCTAAGGTACGAGAAGAAGGTATAATTCCTTCTAAGCGTGAAGAGGATGCAGGTTATGACTTGTATGCTTGCGTAGAACCTAAGACAATCGAAGGTAATGAGATTCATGAAATCTATTGCCCTGCATTGCAAACAACACTTGTACCTACAGGTATTGCAATGGCGTTGCCGAATACTCACTATTTTAATTGCAAACATGAGAGAGGTAGCACAGGTAAAATCTCTATGTCTGTACTTGCAGGTGTAGTTGACTCTGGCTATCGTGGCGAATTGTTTATTGCAATCACTCCTTTACATAAAGATGTACTGATTACTAGCGAGGTAACAGATACGGAAGTCGGGGAACACGTTATCCTTTACCCTTACTCAAAAGCTATCGCACAAGCAACAATAGACCTTGTACCGAAGGTTAATATCGTTGAGATTCCATTTGAAGAATTGAAAAATATCAAGTCGGAACGTGGAGATTCAAAGTTGGGAGCAAGCGGTAAATAATGATAGAATGGAAGAAAGTTGTTGGATACGATGATTATGTCGTATCCAACACAGGTATTGTTAAATCTCTAAAGTATGGCAAAGAGAGATTGTTAAAGTTTGAAATCAATATTGATGGCTACCACATTGTAAGACTCAGCAAGAACGGAAAGAAAAAGCCATTCAGAGTACACAGACTTGTGGCAGAATTATTCATTGATAATCCAAGTGAATTGCCTGTTGTTAATCACAAGGACGGAGACAAGACTAACAATATTGTCAACAATCTTGAATGGTCTACCGTTGCCGACAATACACGACACGCATTTGAAACAGGATTAATAAATGTAGATGTTTGTAGGGAAGCGAAAAGAGATAAGATGAAGCCTGTATTGCAATTAGATAAGGATACAGGTGAAGTAATCAGACGCTTTGAATCATATAGAGAAGTTTTAAGAGAATTGAATATCAATAGAGGAAACCTAAGTAGTGCATTGAACGGTAAGAATAAGACTTGTGCAGGTTATGTATGGAAGTACGAAAATAAATAGGAAGTGATTTTTCACTTCCTTCTTTTTTGCCCTTGACAAGCGATAAGAATAATGGTATAATAAGAGAGTAGCAGAGAACAGGGAGGAATTAATATGGAAAAAGAGATTCAAAGCATTCAAGTTGGTGGAAGAAACATTAATCCAGACTCAAAAGTAGAAGTAATTGGAGTTAATGGGTGGCAGTTAGGAGATACAATCGAAGCTTTACAAAAGGTAGCAGAGACTACAGCAGAGACAGGTAAGGAGATTGGCGAGAGCATTAAGAGCGTTGCAGAAATCATCAAAGAGGTTGCAGAAGAGGAAGGGTTGACAGAGGAAGAGGTTGCAAAAGCAGTTAACTCATTATTCTCTCATCTGTCTGTAAGCACAGCTACTAAGCCTAAGCGAGATAAGGCTAAGGAAAAAGCAAAGAAAAAGAAAGCTAAGGCTTCACGCAAGCGTAATCGATAGGAGAGTTGCCCATGTTACATAGTGAGTACAGGAAGGATTGGCGTACTGATGAAGAGTACGCCAATGACATAGCATATGGTCATAAAGTTGAAAAGGACATCATCGAAGCATACGCAAAGCATCTACGCAATAAGTACAACATGGAAGTAGTTGTAGAAGACAATGGCGTAGACAATAGCGGTGAGGTTATCGATGCAGATAAGGTCAGCACAGATGCAGACTTTAGACTGAATGGTATCTTAGTAGAGGTTAAGTTTATGAACAATATGTGTAATGAATTTAGATTCAAAGAGTCACAATTACATAGCTACCTTAAACAAGGGGCAGTAGTATTGTTTGTTAATGGTTGGACTACAGACAATCCAGAGTTTACCGTAATGAAAAGTGATAAGCTTAATTGGATTAAAGACGGTTTTAAAGCTAAACCCTTCAAGTCTTGGGGTTATAAGCATTGTTATTTCTTAAAGAAATACCATTTCCAGTGGCATAAATTTGAAAAACTTGTTGACAAACAGTAAAAATAATGATATAATGTTATTATAAGGGAGAGCACATCATGAAAGAAAAAGCAAAACACTTCTTTACCAAAACCAAGTTTGGTAAATGGTTGATGAAAAGTATGGCACTACTAAATAGCGTAGAAGGTATTGTGCATTTATTAGTTGCTACGGTTGGAACAGTGACGATGTTTAAGGTTTTTGGAATAGCGGTTATCACACATATGCTATTCTTCGGTGGTTTTAAAGCAGGAATTACAATGTGGGGATTGATGATGCCTAACATTGAAAACTTAGTATTCGGACTATTCTCTCTAGCAGTTGGATATGTATTGGGTATTAGCCATCACCACCATCATTAAAATGAGGTGATATTATGAGCTACATAATCGTAATGGGTTTTATATCTTGGGTGTTAACACTCTTTATGTCTACAGGATTCATCTATGTTAAGATGCTAGAGTATAGCTTAAAGTATGAGAACATGGAAGAGATGCAGAGATTCATAGCAGAGACATTCCTAATGGATTTTTGGGAGTCAGGTTTCTCAGGCAAGGTGAGATTTATATTGCTTCATGGAACAAGGTTTTGGGCGTTGGTATTATTCGGTGGACTAAATAATAATAAGGAGGAATAATAATGGCAATCTTCTTAATCACAGCACCATCTGGTGCAGGTAAAACTACAATCGCACAGCATTTGGAGAAGGTAGGAATATGGAAAGAATGTATCTCTCACACAACAAGAGCCATGCGTAATGGAGAAGTGAATGGCGAAACATATTACTTCGTAAGTAAAGGTGAGTTTTCTGATATGTATAGAAACGGTGAGTTTGCGGAGTTTGTAGAGTATGATGGAAATAGATATGGAGTATCAAAGAAAGAGATTGCCCTTGTATTGAATGCAACCAAACACTTGTTTGTAATTGTAGAATACAATGGATACAAACAAATGAAAGCAATCTATCCAGACGCAGTTGGAATCTTCCTCTACATGGATAAAGAGAACTGCATGGCAAATATGTTGCTTCGTGGAGATAAGCTTGAGAAAGCTATCGATAGAATTAGTACATATGATGATGAGATGAAGAACCGCAATGAATACGACTACGTAATTAAGAACGTACAGGGACAACTAGAAACTACAGCAACGGTCATTCGTCATATTGTTAGACAATATAACTAAGGGAGAATGATAATATGTTGGCATTCATAGGTGGAATGTTAGTAGGATTAGGTATTGGTGTAGTTGGAACTCTTGTGGCGTTGCTTGTCATAGCTTCAAATGGATAAGGAGTGATGTTATGGAGTTGACAAAAGAGAGTATCGATTTGTGTGCAAAGGTCTATAATGAGATGGTGTCTAAGGCACATATAATTTGGGATATTTTAAGAGAGATAGAGCCAGATAGATACGAATACTTCAAATACGTAGAATCCGTAGGTCTTGAAGATGTAGAACAGAACGGATTGGTTTATGTTAGAGGTTGGGATGGATATGACCCTTGCGGAGCAGACATCCCCGCATCTTATTTCTACGATGAAGAATGGTTAGAGACAGCTAAGGTCAAGGCAGAAGAGAGGAAGCAAGAGAGACTACGCCTAGCAGAGCAAAAGGAAAAAGAGCTTGCAGAACTCAGAGAGAAGCGTGACAGAGCCGAATATGAGCGTTTAAAGGCTAAATTTGGTGAATAAAATCTTACTTTTATAAAAGAGGTGACATATGAAGATTCATGTATTTGTAAGATTAGCAGATTCTTGCAGGATTGAGACATATATTTTATCAGAAAACGATGAGCATTTTGAAGAAATTTGGGACGATTTAAGATTGAAGGGTTGGAGATTTTCAAATACTAGAGAATTTTAATGAATAAAATTTCCCTTTTGTATATTGACAAACATCACAAATAATGATATAATATAAGAGTAGCAAAGATAATAGGAGGATGATAGTATGAGTAATTCAGTCGAACTTTTAAAATTATTTGCAAAGTCTCAAGGCATCAACGTTGAAGAGGTTTATAAATTCATGGACAGTTTTGGTGAACCTAAGACTCTAGAAGAACTGGCAAACATCCCTAATGATTTGCTTGAGCATTATGATTACATATCATCTGTACCTCAACCTTTGAAGGATTTCATCTCAGACGAAATGTATCCAGAACGATATCAGACAATCGATTTAGACCAAGTGCTTGAAATTATCGATGACCGCAGATACAATCTACAAGATGAAGACCCTGACAGTTACTACAGAAAGAGATTGACAGAAGAACAGATTGCAGATAAGTTGAAAAACTTAGATGAAGTTGAGCAATGTGTCATTGATAACAAGTTTGGTAGCGTAGAATACGATTGGTAATACATAGGAGGAATGAATATGAAATATTCTATTGGAGATAAAATTGAGATTTGTGACGCTGACTACTCAGAGCATCCAGAAGACTATCTAGGAGCTTCTGGAACAGTTATAGGGATTGACCCCGAATATATGTTTCCATATGAGATAGACTTTGATTTTAAACATCTCAATGGATTGGGTGAAATATTATGGGCAGAAAGCGAGATTAGGCTTATCAAACGTGACCCAAAAGTAATCATGGAGTCTATAAAGGTTAGCATTAAGGATGGTATTGAAGAACTTCTTAAACAGGATTATCGAAAAGCTAATATCGAAATTGACTTATTGCACTTTATCAAAGGATGTCTAAAGGAGGAAGAAGATTATGACTAATATCTATGACAACGTTTATACGAATTTGATGAAAACGCCAGAAGCGATTGAGGTTGGCAAACAGTATTTTGCGGAAGAGAAATATTATTGGTGTGGCAATGTAACAATCATTGCAGATGAATGTGGAGAAGACAAAGAAACACTCAAGAGCAAAGATTGGGTTGGCTATAAGATTCGTATTGATGAGTCTTTCGGTGGAATGTCTCCAATGCCAGTTGGCAAAGAGTTTTCAGTAGGTCATGATTCTAAATATAGCCATTATGGTAGCGTGAGAATTAAGCCTTTAGGAAGTATGCCAGAGTACACAGGATTCACAGGTGAGAAAGATTGGAGAAACCATAAATAAGGAAGTGATAGGATGGCATGGGAAACACGAAAGGTAATTAACGAAAAGATTCTAAAGATTTACCCATATGGTAGTCGAGTGTATGGTTGTCATACAGAGAAATCAGACTATGATTATATGGCTATCGTAGAGTACGATGGCGACCTAGACTACACATTCGTAGGTGACGATGTACATATCCATGTTGTAAGTGAATCAGTATTTATTCAGAAGGTTAAGGAGCATCACATTAGTTATATGGAATGTATCTTCCAGAAAGAAGATGACCCTTACCTTCAATACTTCGAGCTTAACCTAGATAAGCTACGAAGGGCAATCTCAGCAGTAGCGTCTAACAGCTTTGTAAAGTGTAAGAAGAAGCTAAAACAAGGCGAATACTACATAGGTAAAAAGAGTATGTTTCACTCATTAAGGATTGCAGGTTTTGGGATTCAGATTGCTACACATGGTAGAATCGTAGACTACTCAGCTTACAATCACTTCCTTGAGGAAATCATGTCTATCGACTCTAATGATTGGAAAGTGTTTGAGGATAAGTATAAACCTATTGCGAATGCAATGAGAACAGAGTTTCGTATACTAGCACCGTTGGAGGGTGAGAACAATGAAGTTATACAGGATTGAAACGCATGAAGGAAGTTTGATGTCAGTAACAGATAGAATAAATTCATTCCTTGACAAGTGGAAGAACTGGAAGACAGAAGTTGAACTTGATTATAATAGAAAAACAGGCGAATACTATATGATTGGGAGAGTGTTTAATGATTAAGAAACTTATAGTTACTTTAATGTCAGTTGTTATGTTGTCTGGTATTGTGGGTTGCAGTCAGTATACAGCACGAAAATATGGAGGTAGCTACACAGTAGAACTTCCTAAAGGCGAAAAGCTAGTCAATGTCACGTGGAAAGAAGATAGCTTGTGGTATATGACACGACCTATGAAAGCAGATGAAGAACCAGAGACATACAAGTTTAAGGAAGATAGCATTGCAGGAGTAATGGAAGGAACTGTAACTATTAAAGAAAGTAGGTAATTAACATGAAGCGATATGAGAGATGTCGCAGATTCCTAAAACGTGTAGTAATAATCTCAGTCATATTAGCAATACTTATCGGTGTAATTGGGTATCTGCAAGATATGAATATGAAAGTTGATTTGTTAGCAAAGCGTACATATAAGCAGGAAACCAGAATAGAGCAGTTGGAGAAAGAAAACGTGAGACTACAGAAAATTGTAGTCTCACAACAAAAACAAATACAAGTAAAGCTTAACAATAAGCCTGTCAAGGCTACTGTTGTACATAAGAAAGAAGGTTTTGAATTTCATGAAGTGATAGACCCTGTAGGAATCGTTGTAGTAACATTGGTATCCGTTGGCAAAGCTATCACTTCATTTTTGCCATCTGCAACAAGATAGGAGAGTCAAGATGTTTAAGAAATGGTTTTGCAAACATGACTTCCACCTATTAACCTCATATGAGAAAGACATAGACCCATCTGTTGGGTATAAGAGGGGAAAGGTGTTTATAATATATTGCCCTAAATGCAAGAAGCAAATAGAAGTATTAGATTATGAGCATGAAGCAATAATGAAAAGACAAGAAATAGATAGGAGTTATCGAACTATGAATGGACATAAAAGCGTAAGAAATATAGAGGTATTAGAATCCCTACCAAAGAACTTTAAATATGATTGGGGAGTAGAGACTATTAAAGCTCCCCAAGTTTGGTCTAAGACAAAAGGTAAAGGTGTAAAAGTGATGGTCGTTGATACAGGTGTGGATACAAAGCACCTCGACCTTAAATATACATTGGGATACAACCCTTTTGAGAAAAATGATAATGTGCAAGATGACAGAGGACATGGTAGCCATGTTGCAGGATTGATAGCAGGTAAGCATACAGGTGTTGCACCAGAGGTGGAGCTGTATGTCACAAAGAGTCTCAATAAAGATAATAAAGGGACTATGGCAAGCGTGTTAGATGGTATAACATTGGCAATAAATATGAAGGTAGATATCCTAGCTATGAGCTTAGGAGTTGCCCATGACTTACCTGTAATCTTACAGCAAAGAATCATTGAAGCAGTAGAGAGTGGCATTACAGTTGTTTGTGCTGTAGGGAACTCTGGTCTTCCAGATATAGAGTATCCTGCATTCATGGATGAAGTTATTGCAGTTGGTGGAGTAGATAAAGATTTGAAGATTGCAAAATTCTCAAACTATGGAAATCAGTTAGACGTAGTAGCACCTGCTGTAGATATTTTAAGCACGTACAACAACGGTAACTATGCACGTATGACAGGAACATCTATGGCATCTCCATTGGTTGCAGGAGCAATCGCTTTATTAATTGCATACAATAGAGATAAGGGCGTAGAGCTTAAACCTAGAGATGTTAAAGAGAAGTTAAAACTTTTAGGGCAACATCATATTGAGTACGGTTATGGAGTTATGGACTTAGAAAAATTAATGGATTAGAGGTTGACTTCTAATCCATTCTCTGTTATAATATAGAAAAGGAGGTTGTCAGATGTGAGAGATGCGTTTCGTAATTTCATAAAAGGTATGATAGTATACGTTCTTGCACTACTATATCCAATCTTGATGCTGATAGGCTCGCTGTACTTTTTCTATTTTATAATAAAAATATTCAATCTTGATTAAAAAGTTTCATCTTTTTCTTGACAAGCATAAAAGATTATGGTATAATAAGGGTATAATAAGGGAGGACGATAACATGAATAAAGAACGCTATTATAAAAACTTAGAAATTATGACTCTCGAAGAATACGACAAATACTTGGCAGAGAAAGAAAATGGATACATAACAATCAAGAGCCATCCAGAAGATGAGAACTTGGTAATCCTTAACTACACAGATTCAGTTACATACGAAAAGCGTTGGAACAAAGAAACAATGTCTGCAAGAGGTTTAATTTTAGACTTGACTTACGCAAAAGATAATGGTATAATATACGTATTGGCAAAGCCATTTGAAAAATTCTTCAACTACGGTGAGAACCTAGATTACGAGAAAGATATTGACTTCACTAAAGTTGAAACAGTAATGGAGAAGATGGATGGCTCTCTAGGAATCTCTTACCTAATCAATGGAGAGCTAAGGTTTGCAACACGTGGAAGCTTCACTTCCGACCAAGCATTAAGGGCAACAAAGATATGGAAGAGGAAGTATCAAGAAGCTAGAGTCAAGTATTGGAAAATGTTTGAGGATTCTCTACCTTCTCTAATGGTTGAAATAATCTATCCAGAGAACAAAATCGTAGTAGACTACAATGGAGAAGAGAAGCTAGTGCTTCTAGGAATCACAGAAGGTCATAAGGATTACGACTACGAAGATGTGAAATACATAGGTGAGTACATGAGATTGCCAGTTGTACCTCAATATGAGTTGACAATCGAAAAGATGTTAGAGATGAGAAAGACAATCTCTGCAAACGAAGAAGGTTGGATACTTAGATTTGAGGATGGCAAGCGATTGAAGATTAAGGGTGAAGAGTATTTGCAAGTACATAGATTGCTATGCGGTTTATCCGACAAGGCTAAATTTAAGGCATGGGCAGATGGAAAGCTTGACGAATACATAATGAAATTGCCAGAAGAGTTTAGACATGAATTAGAATCTTTCGGTCACAGCCTAGATGTAAGAGCAGACGCATTGAATAGAGGTCTAAGCTTTACATATCTCCTTGCAAGACGAGGAAGAAATGATGTTAAAGACTTTGCGATTTACGTCAACGAATACATAAAGCCTGAGTACCGTAGATTTATGTTTGAAGCTTTCAAAATTGGACACATAAACATGGCAAGCGTTAAAGATTACATCTTTAAAAATTACAGAGACTATGTGGGAGGTCAATAATATGGATGAGCAAGTAAGATTTGTAATGCTAGTTGGTCTAGCAGGAAGCGGTAAATCCACTTTCGCAAGAGAGTTGATGGAAGGTAGAGATGACATCGTTTATCTATCTTCCGACCTGCTACGCCTAGAGCTTTACGGTGATGAAAATAATCAAGAAAACAATGGAGAGTTATT
>Ga0210000_1000123_pt1 | contig 10931 bp, 11 predicted proteins | sample InoplaCoPM_FD_187581 | JGI IMG/M metagenome (GOLD analysis project Ga0210000, IMG submission 187581) | Arabidopsis thaliana rhizosphere microbial communities from the Joint Genome Institute, USA, that affect carbon cycling - Inoculated... | ecosystem: Host-associated > Plants > Roots >... | reverse complement strand
CCAGGTTCGGCAAGGAGAAGCTGCCAAGCTCCGAGCAGAAATTGTTCGAGTTGGACGGCAACACCGTCTGTCCCAAGGTCCTCGACACGAGCGTCATCATTGACGGACGGGTCGCCGATCTCTGCGAAACGAGATTTCTCGAAGGGACGTTTCTCGTGCCCCATTTCATCTTGGACGAGTTGCAGCACATTGCCGACTCCTCGGACTCGTTAAAGCGGGCGCGTGGACGGCGCGGCCTCGATATCCTGAACAAGATCCAGAAGATGGGTGACGTGGACGTCCGGATCATCGACGAAGATTTTCCGCACGTCAAAGAAGTGGATGCCAAATTGATTGTGCTGGCCAAGAAGATGAACGCGAAGATCGTGACGAACGATCTGAACCTCAACAAGGTCGCCGAGTTGCAGGGCATCCGCGTGCTCAACATCAACGAGCTATGCAACGCGTTGCGGCCGGTTGTGCTGCCGGGCGAGGCCATTCGGGTGTTCGTGCTCAAAGAAGGCAAGGAAGCGGGGCAGGGTGTCGCCTATCTCGACGACGGCACAATGATCGTGGTCGACAATGCCCGCCGCTACATCGGAAAGAATGTGGACGTGATCGTCACCAGCGTGTTGCAGACGACCGCCGGACGCATGATTTTCACCCGGCTGAAGGAAGAAACAGAGCGAGAGGAGATGCAGGTCGCGCGTGGCTAACTGCCGCTTCGTGTCAGGCATGTGGCCGTACCGGTAGCCATGGCGCGCAGGCCTCCCATGGCACCGCAACCTCGTCGCACTGTCGCACTCATCCCTGCCGCCGGGTTGGGCCTTCGCTTGGGAGGGGCCGTCCGCAAACAGTTTCGTCCGCTGGGAGGGCTGCCGCTCCTCGTCCATTCCCTTCGTGTCTTTCAATCTTCTCCGGTCATCGATGCGGTGATCCTCGCGGTTCCCGAAGCGGATCTGCACTATTGTCGAATGGACATCGTCGAGTCACACGGCTTTACCAAGGTCACACAGGTGGTGGCGGGCGGAAAAGAACGGCAGGATTCGGTCCGCCAGGCGTTGGCCGTTGTCGGGGAGGGAGTCCACCTCGTTGTGATTCATGATGCCGTACGGCCCTTTGTGACGGAAACGATGGTAAGACAGGTCGTCGAAGCCGCAGCCGCCGACGGGGCGGCCATTATTGCCCTGCCCATGCGGGATACCGTCAAGCAAGTCGGCGGAGATCGCGTCATTGAACGAACGATCGACCGCACTCCGTTATGGCTCGCCCAGACGCCGCAAGCCTTCCGTCGAGATTGGCTCGAGGAGGCGCATCGGAAGGCGCAGGCCGAAGGTCTGGCCGCGACGGACGATGCGTTTCTCATGGAATGGATGGGCTATCCTGTCAGGGTGGTCGAAGGCAGTGGAGAGAACATTAAAGTGACAAGGCCGGAAGATCTCGTCATCGGCGAAGCCATTTTGGCCTCGCGGGTGGGCCACACACCGTAAGGCGGCCGCAGAAGAAAAGAGGCATCTCATGCGTATTGGCTATGGCTATGACGTACATCCGCTGGCTCCTGGCCGCAAACTCATTCTGGGCGGTGTCGAGATTCCGCACAGCAAGGGCCTGCTCGGACACTCAGACTCCGATGTCCTCGTTCATGCCGTCTGCGATGCGTTGCTTGGGGCCATGGGAGAGGGCGATCTCGGACGGCATTACCCGAGCTCGGACTCACGATACAAAGGGATGTCAAGCCTCAAGCTGCTGGAAGACGTGATGAGCAAGCTTAAGGCGAAGGGCTATCGCGTCGGCAATATCGATACCGTGATTGTCGCTCAGGCCCCGCGGCTCGCGCCGCATCTTGCCGCGATGCAGAAACACATGGCCGAGGCGGCAGGCATCGACCCCGATCGGGTCAACGTGAAGGTGAAGAGTGGAGAGGCACTGGATGCGGTGGGCAGGGAAGAGGGGATGATCGCCCACGCCGTTTGTTTGATTGAACCGGTCTGAGCATCGTACAATCACCGACATGCTGCACGCCATTCGACAAGACTTCAAAGCCGTGTTTGACCGGGATCCTGCGGCCACCAGCAAGCTGGAGGTCATACTGACCTATGCCGGCTTTCATGCCTTGATGGCCTATCGCGTCGCTCACTGGCTGAAGTCCTACGGCATTCCATTTATACCCCGCGCCATTTCCCAAGTGGCTCGCTGGCTGACCGGAATCGAGATCCATCCCTCAGCCCGCATCGGCACCGGGTTCTTCATTGATCACGGCATGGGAGTGGTCATTGGGGAAACTGCTGAAATCGGGGATTACGTCACGCTCTTTCAAGGAGTGACCCTCGGTGGCACGGGAAAGGAGCGCGGGAAGCGCCATCCGACGCTGGGCAATCACGTAGTGGTCGGCGCCGGGGCCAAGATCCTTGGAGGGATTACCATTGGTGACAACGTGAAGATCGGAGCGAATTCCGTCGTCCTCAAGAGCGTTGCCGCAAACTCGACCGTCATCGGCGTCCCCGCCAGGGTCATTAAGACGCAGGGCGAGCGTCTCCCCGATGCGACCATGGATCACATTAATCTGCCGGACCCGATCAGCGACCGTTTTCTAGCGCTGGAACAAGAACTCATCGAACTTCGCAAGAAACTCGAGAACCCCGACGACCCTTCCTCCCACTGACCCTTCCGTTCCTCGTCTTTCTTTTCACCCTCGCCCGCTCAGGCTATTGAACAAGTGAAGGGTTGCTCGTCTGTGCCTCCTTGCCGTCATAGTCGACGCGAAGGAGGAACAGACCGTGCGGTGGCGCAGTTCGGCCGGCAGCCGTCCGATCCCTCGCGGTCAAGACCGTCGCGAGGGCTTCCGGTGCCCGTTTACCGTGGCCCACCTCAACGAGCGTCCCGACGATCGCACGGACCATATGTTTCAAAAAACGATCTGCGTACGCGTGAATCGTCATCATGTCTCCGTGTCGCTCGAGAGATAGTTGGCGCAGGTCGCAGATCGGGTCTTCGTTGTCGGTGAGGGTGCCTTCGAACGAAGAAAAGTCATGTGAGCCGACCAAATGAGTCGCGGCTCGCTTCATGGCGGTTTCGTCCAAAGGCTTATGGATGTGCCAGAGATAGGTACGATCGATGGCAGGCCGTTCCCCGCGATTCAAAATACGGTACTCATACAGCTTCCCACGGGCGGCATACCGCGCGTGAAAGTCATCGGACGCTATCGCCGCCGATCGAACGGCAATATCTTCGGGAAGCCTGGCGTTCAATCCTCGCAGCCATTCGCGAGGCGTCCACTGCCGCTGAATGCGGAAGCTTGCCACCTGACCGAGGGCGTGCACGCCCGCGTCGGTACGTCCCGCGCCGATCACCGGCACGGTTTCCTGGGTCAGCTGAAACAATGCGGTTTCGACGGTCTCTTGGATGGTGGGCTGATCGGGTTGGCGCTGCCATCCGGCATAGCGGGAACCATCGTATTCGAGGACCAGTCTCACGGTCGGCATAGCGGCGGGGCGAGGAAGGCGTGGCGCATTATCGCGCCGGCTGTTTTGAAGCGGCCAAAAAGGCGGCTACTCCCTCATGAAGGGATTCAGCGATGCGTGTGATAAAAGTACCGGTCCTCAACAGGTCCTCCTCCGCGGCATTCGAAATGTAGGCGATTTCCGCCAGAATGCTCGGCATGCTGGTGAAGCGGAGGACATAGAACGGCGCAGTCTTGACGCCATGATCCACGAGCGCATAGTCCCCGTTCAGATGGGTAATCATGGCCTCCTTGGTGGTCCAGGCCAGTTCCAACGACGCTTCGATCTTTTTAGTCGTCAAGAGATCGGCCACCAAATATTCCCATCCCATGCCGGTGCTGCTCAGCGGAGTGCCGTTTTCTCTGGCCGCCAGTTCCAGGGCCCGCTGATCCTTGGCCTCTCCAAAATGGTAGATTTCAATCCCTCGCACCGACCGTTGAGGGTGCGAGTTGACGTGGATCGAGACAAAGAGGTCGGCTTCGTTGCCGTTGGCAAACCGCGCGCGATCCTCGAGTTCGACGAACACGTCTCGTTCCCGCGTCATCAGGACACGCACGCCCGGATCCCTCTTCAAAAGCTCACGCAGCTTTAATCCCACCTTCAGGGTTATGTCCTTCTCCTCGGTGCCACGGTGCCCATGGGCGCCCGGGTCCCTCCCGCCGTGTCCGGGGTCGATGACGATTGTCGTGAAGGCTTTGGCTCGCGGCGGCAGTGGTTGCGGCGGAGGCGCCGGTGTTGCCGCAGGCTCAATCATATCAAGCGTTGGTGCGGAAAGTAGTGCGCCTGAAGGGATCACGTCAACAACGAGTCGCGGAGGATTGGTCAGTGAAAATAAGGCGTACCTCTGGAACGATCCGTTCGGCAGGGTGACCGTTACGGAGTCGTCGGGCGTTTGCCTGACGATGAACCGGCCGTCGAGCGATCCCTGCGCGATCTTCGTTTGCACAGACTTGCTCAATGCCGCGTGAGGGATTTCGACGACCAGGCCGTCCTCCCGAGAGGGCAGGTGCTTCTTGACCCGTGTCTTGCGGTCGAGATCAAGGACCAACCGAAACGACTCTGGCGAGAAGGCAGTCCTCAGGTTCTGGATCATCGCTGGGGGAAGGGTAAGAAGGCTGACCTTCGAGCGGCGAGATTGTTTGGAGGCCGGCGACTCATCCCGACGCTGGTCCTGCGATGCGGCCTCGGCAGGGTGAAGCCACAGCACCCCATCGAGACTGAACAGTCCCAGCAGCACGACGAGAGAGATTGCACGCCAGCAAGCAGGGGGCATGGGTTTCCAGGGGGACGGCAGAAGATATATCTATCTCTCAGATGTCCCGAAGGTTGTCAAGGGGAGCGAGGGTTTTGAACGGTGTCAGTGGGTTGGTTGACAGCACCTATCGCCGCGCGTAGGGTTTCTCATTGCCATGCATGTCATCATCGACGGCTACAACCTGTTGGCGCTAACGCGTGGGTCCGGTCCAAGTCCGTACTCCGAAATGGCGCGGGAATCCCTGCTGCGACAGCTGGCGGGATATCGACATCGGAAGGGGCATGCGCTGACCGTCGTCTTTGACGGATGGCAACGGGGACAGCCGCTGGAAGGACATGAGCACCGCGCGGGAGTCCAGGTGATCTATTCAAAGCGGGGCGAGAAGGCTGACCAGGTGATCGAGCGACTTGCGCAGGAGTATGGAGCGGCGTGCGCCGTCGTGACGTCCGATCACGAAGTGATCCGTGCGGCGCAGGCACAGGGAGCGTTGATCATGAAGGCGCCGGAGTTTGCCCAGAAACTCCAAGTGAAGTCTTCTTCGCAAGGTCCGATGCCCCACAAGGAATTGGCGATAGATGATGATTTGGCCCCCCGGCGCGGACCGGAGAAGAAAGGCAATCCTCGAAAACTTCCCAAGGCGCTTCGCCGCCGCGGCCGCCAGCTCAAGCGATTCTAGAGACGAGAGAGACCCCGTACCGTTCTAGGCAGTCCGTGCACGCATCTTGCTGAACAGCCGGTGGGCATTGTTCGTCGTGGCCTGTTCGATCTGCGCCAACGAGAGGTCAGCATGGATGTCGGCGAGCTGTTTGGCGACGTGCGAGACGAAGGCCGGCTCATTGCGTTTGCCACGGTGAGGGACCGGCGTGAGGTACGGGCAGTCGGTCTCAATGAGCACGCGATCCAGCGGTGTCTGTTTGGCGATCTCCCGCAGCATCGTCGCATTGGTGAACGTCAAAATTCCGGAAAAGGAAAGATAGAACCCCAAATCCAGCGCATCCTTTGCCAGCCAGGTATCTCCCGAAAAGCAGTGGAAGACCCCGCCGACTTCTGACGCCTTTTCTTCCTTGAGGATGCTAATCGTATCTTCCTGCGCCTCCCTCGTGTGAATGATCACGGGCAAGCGGAGTTCTCGTGCCAGCTGAACCTGTTCGCGAAACCGTTCGCGCTGCTCCTTAGGCGCCGAGTGATTATAGTGATAATCGAGGCCGATTTCGCCGTATGCCACCACTTTTTCATGCAGGGCGAGACGGCGCAATTCGTCGTACCACCCATCGCCGATATGTTTCACCTCGTGCGGGTGAACGCCGATCGAGGCGTAGATGTCAGAATGGCGATCGGCGAGCGTGACGGCGGAACGGCTGGTGACGAGATCGCAACCGATCGTCACGAACGCACCCACCCCTGCCTGGCGTGCCCGCTCGATCGTCGCTTCGCGATCGGCATCGTAGCGAATGTCATCCAGATGGGTATGGGTATCGATGAGCATGCCGATCACTTGAGGGTGGTCTCGGACGAGACCATGAAACTATCAGGCAGGTCGGGTGACGATGCTCTCGGCCAATTCGTTCAACAGAGCCGCGGTATCATTCCAGCCAAGGCAGGCATCGGTGATCGAGACGCCATGGACAAGTGCCACGCCCTGTTTCCAGGTCTGTTTGCCGGAATTAAGATTGCTTTCAAGCATCAGGCCCATGATCGATTGACGGCCTTCGCGGAATTGCCGGAGCACGTCGCGCGCGACTGTGCCTTGGCGCGTATGGTCCTTGTTGGAGTTGTCGTGAGAGCAATCGATCATGATCGGTCGTGCGATCCCTTCCCCTGAGACGGCCGCTTCGGTTTTGGCGACGTGCTCCGCATCGTAGTTGGTCTTGCCCCCGCCTCCTCTCAACACGATGTGCCGGTCCGGATTCCCCATGGTTTTGATGATCGAGGTTTGCCCATCGGCATTGATGCCGACGAAATGATGAGGGGTTCGGGCGGATGTCATGGCGTTCACGGCCCCGTGCAAGCTGCCTTCCGTGCCGTTTTTGAAGCCGACCGGCATCGACACACCGCTTGCCATCTCCCTGTGGGTCTGACTCTCCGTCGTTCTGGCTCCAATGGCGGTCCAGCTGACGAGATCGGCAATGTACTGGGGGCTGATCGGATCCAACAGCTCCGTGGCGCAGGGCATGCCGGATTGATTGATCTTTAAGAGGATGGTCCTGGCCAGCTCCATACCGGTGGCAATGTCGCACGTCCCGTCGAGATGGGGATCGTTGATGAGCCCTTTCCATCCCACCGTGGTCCTGGGCTTCTCGAAATAGGTGCGCATGACGATCAGCAACCGGTCACGGACGGCAGCGGCCAATGGCTTGAGTCTTGCTGCATACTCGTACGCGGCCTCGGGATCATGAATCGAACAGGGACCGACAATGACCAGTAACCGTTCCCGGTCCTGCCCATGGAGGATTCGGCGAATCGCCTCTCGGGTTTCCACGACAAGCGCTGCGGCTTCATCGGTAATGGGAAGCTTCGTCTTGATTGCGCGCGGGGACGGCAATGCCTTGATTTCTATGACGTGTTGATTGTCGATCGGTCGATTCATATCCCGCCTTTTAAGCTTGAAGGGGCGCAGCATAACGAAATGCTCAAGAAAAGTCTACATGGGCGTGCATAACATATGGGAATATCAGGGAATACGCACGTTGATTCGCTTATTTTGACAGGCTTTGGAGCCTTGTGATACTCAATGGCCGCATCATGAGTCATGCTTTCCACACGCGCGGCCTTTCGGTGGGCCTCATCCTGCTTCTTCTGGCACTGGCCCCTTTTGCAGTCGCCCAGGACGTCCATCATGAGCTGGCGGCCGCTGATACGGACGGACACCAACACTCCGATACCGACCTCTGCCAATGGGTGCAACACCATACGTCCGGCTCGATAGATGTTGGTGGCCCGCCCAGTTCCACATTCGAGCTCGTCGGTTCCCATGAACCTCCCGCCCCCGCGCAACTCTTTTCGATCGAATTTCCCTCAATCGGCCCTTCTCGTGCACCCCCTCATGCCTGACAGCATCAGGTTTCGCCTTACTCATTGATCGGACGCGTCTTGGTCCGGCGATGACTTCGTTCATCCGGCTGACGTCGGCCGGTGAATTTTCGGAGGCGGAGAATGCGGCGGGCAGCGTTATCGCGGTCATTCGGGATCGTTCTGTTGGTGGGGAGCCTCTATGTTCCCCCGGGCGCGGTCTCCCTGACCTACGCGGCGGACAATGATCTGACCCAGACGATTATCGGCACGGTCCAGGATCAGGACCTTCGGCGTGTGGATCAGGCCATCGTACAGGTGCGGGATCAAGAAGGCACCATGGTGGCTCAGGGAGTCACGAATCAGGCCGGCGAGTTCCGCATCAGGGTCCCGCAGCCGGGCACCTATTCGATCAGTGCCGTTCGGGACACCTTTCGGAGCGAGTACGTCGTGGTGAAGATCGGGGGCCTGCCGCTTTCGCCCGTCTCTCTGACCCTTGCGGTGACGCGGGAGATCGCTTTAGAGATCGTCTCGCCGCTTCCGGCGATCCAATACAAGGCTTCGAGCGAAACGTACCAATTGAGCAGAAAGGATGTTGAGGTTCTTCCGCGGGGCAATAATAACACGGTGGCCGACGTGCTTCTGACGGTTCCCAGTGTGGCCTATGGCGCGTTGGGACAGACCCACATCCGACAGGACCATGGGAACCAACAGTTCCGGGTCGACGGGGTGCCAATTCCGCAAGGGGTCAGCACAACCTTTACCGATGTCATTTCGCCTCGCATGTGGGAGCGGGCTGATATCATCCTCGGCGGGATGGAGGCACAGTACGGCAATAAGACCTCTCTGCTCGTCGATATAACCAGCAAGAGCGGAACCCGTCCTGGCTTCGGCTCGGCCCAAATATTTGGCGGCTCCAACGAGACGGTGAACCCCTCGTTCGAGTACGGAGGCACGATTGGAGAAAAGGTTCGCTTTTACGTCCTGAACAGCTATACCACGACGAATCGCGGCATCGAACCGCCCACCCTCGGCCATTCGGTTTTCCACGATCAGCACGAGCGTAATCAGACCTATCTGCGAGGCGACTACCAGCATGACAACCGCAACAGCTTCAGTTGGGTGTTGTTGAGCTCGGTGGCGAAATATCAGATTCCGACCAGCCCGGGGTTAGAACTGAACGGAGACACGCTGGCACTCCTTCAGGCGCAGGACCCCACATTCTCGCCAGTGGCTTCTCAGGCTGTGAACCAGAACCAGAAGGAGAATTCTCAATACACCCACCTCGTCTGGCGCCATGACGTGAACGCGGAGAACTTCTTTCAGCTGTCCGGCTATCTGCGGAACTCCTATGCGAACTTCACCACCGACCCATTCAACGCGCTGGCCTATGACACGCAGACAGCAAATCAGGAGCGGAAGGCATACGCTCTCGGCACAAGGCTCGATCATACGTGGGTCCCCAACAAACAACATCTCGTGAAAACCGGGTTTCAGTTCGAGTACACGCACGCGCAGAACCAATTTCAGCTGTTTGACTTCGCTGTCGACCCTGGAACTGGCCTCCCCGTGGGACCGGTGCTCTCGCAAACCGGTGCCAATACCAATATACAGACGCGGGAGGAATTTTGGATCCAGGACCAGTGGAGTCCGACTGATGCATTGACTGTGAACCTTGGTGTGCGGGGAGACATCATTCAGGGTTTCTACAATGAAGGGCAGGTGAGCCCACGCATCGGGCTCACCTATAAGTTGAATCGGGCGAACGTGGTGCATGCCTACTATGGCCGATTGTTCACGCCGCCGAATGTTGAGCAGATCGCATTTGCCAAAGTGAATCTCGAGGGAACTACGGCGCAACCAGACGATCCGACCGGATTTAATCCCCGGGCGGAGCGCTCTCACTATGTTGAGGTGGGCAGTTACCACACGCTCAACAAATGGGCGACTCTGGAGTTGGCGGCCTATTACAAGCGAACCCATTTCCAATCCGATGCGGGCCAATTCGGCTCGACGCCGATGCTGAATTCTTTCGCGTTCCAATGGGGCTATCAAATGGGCATCGACGGGGCCCTCAAAGTACAGATGACTGACGACCTCAGTGCGCGCGGCAATGTGGCGTGGGGCCGGTGCAAGGGCAACGGATTGCAGTCGGGGAATTACCTGCTGGATACGAAGGAGATTACGGACATCAATACTGCGGGAGGCGTCTTCTGCGACCACTCGCAAACGATGACGAGTTCGGCCGTTGTGATGTACCGGTTTCCGTTCAACACGACCGTGTCCGGCCAAATGCTCTATGGGTCGGGCTTACGGACTGCGGGCAGCGAGGATGCGTTCACAAACTCCTCGCATTTCGAGTCATGGACCATCTACAACGCCTCAATTACGCACGTGTTCAATCTTCCGTGGGATCAACAAAAGATGCTGGTAGGATTCGACATCATCAACTTGCTCGATCATCAGTATTTCTACAATACGGGAGAAGGGAGTATCGGCCTCGGGGTCGCGCATGCGGGGATGCCACGGTCGTTCTTCTTTCGGGCTCAATGGTTTTTCTAGTATGATCCTGACATAGGCCTCGACGTACGACAGCTGTACGACTCGGGGCCTGTTTCCTTGAGGCCTTCAGATAAGAATTGTTCCGTTTGACCATTTTCTCCGTGAGAGTCACTAAGGATATGCGTTTTGTCATCGGCGCACTTTCTGTCTTTCTTTTTGTTCAGTCTTGGAACGCATTGGCGATTGTCGGAGACGAGGCAACTCATGAAAGCGACCATCAGGAAGACATCATTGAGCTACCGGAAGTCCATGTCCACGGTCTACCGCTCAACAAGGACCAGCAGGGTGGACCGGTTCCAAAATCCACTCCTTGGCCAGGCATCCCGCCAGCGCTCGACGGCACCGTGATCGATGACTGGATGAAGGCGCGCATGCTGGTTTCGAAAGATGCCAACGTCACCGTTGTGATTCTCGAGCCTTGTCGGCATCGTGAGCTGACCGCCTCCGGAATCGCGGCGCTCAAGAAATGGACTTTCGATCCGCAGATGCAAGGCGATGTGCCTGTCGATGGTGAGCTGACCGTCCGCATCCATTTCCACACGAAGTGAAGTCAGGGAACCGACCGGATCGGTTTCCAATGGTTGACGAACGCGGCACGACGCTATATCGTCAGCGCCATGGACGTA
>Ga0210000_1000115_pt1 | contig 11145 bp, 15 predicted proteins | sample InoplaCoPM_FD_187581 | JGI IMG/M metagenome (GOLD analysis project Ga0210000, IMG submission 187581) | Arabidopsis thaliana rhizosphere microbial communities from the Joint Genome Institute, USA, that affect carbon cycling - Inoculated... | ecosystem: Host-associated > Plants > Roots >... | reverse complement strand
AGACGACCGCAAAGACCATGCCGTCCGAGGAGACATATTCGTTGATCTCCAGCCCAGCGACTGTGATCGTGTCGATGGAATAGCTTATCCCGCCCCTGCGCTGGTGTACCCCGTGAAGCTTCGCCCGGTCATCTTCAACCGTCGTCGATGATTGCCCCAGAGCGCCCCATGCTGACGGCAGTATGGCGGGGGCCAAGACCATTACGAGCATAGCCGCGCAGATTAGAACCCTCAACCATCTCACCTCGCATAGGATCTGGGACTACTGTACCTAAGCTGAGGGTCCCGGGGAAACCCCTACTTTCGTTCCCCCAGCCGCGTTAGGCCGCGGCCACGGGGGCAGGATCGAGCATGACCTTGATCCACCCGTCTTGCCGCTTATCGAATTGACTGTAGGCGTCCAGGGCACTCATGAGCGGCGCGGAATGGGTCAGTATTTTTGCAGGATCGACGGCACGGCTCTGCACGAGTTCCACCAGCCGCGGAATGTATTTGCGATGGTTGCAGTTCCCCATCCGGACCGTAATGTTTTTGTTCATCGCGGTGCCAATGGGAAAGGTTCTCGACGCATCAGGATAAACACCCACGATGGAGAGCGTGCCCGCTTTCGCCAGCGACTCGATCGCCCACGTCAACACGATCGAAGGGGCATCGCCTGGTCGCCAGTTGCCGCCGGACGGCTTGCTGTGCGGCGCTATTTCCCTCCTCTCGTAAGTGCGCGTTCTGCAACTGTGACTGATGAGGTGTGGGGAGTGGACTGGGGAGGGAACCAGTAATGCCACTCGAAGGCACTAGCAGATTTCCCGATACGCGGAATCAGCGGATGGCGTTGAACCATGAAAACCCGCTTCGGTCGGAAGGGGACTCAAGGTGCACGGCACCCGACGAAGTGTGTGTTCCTAGGGAAAGAAGGAGCGTAGGCCGGGGAAGGATTTGTTGATGACGTCTTCGGTCGGACCCATGAGTGTGAGGGCTGGATAGTACCGGCCGCTCCACAGTTTGCTCAGATAGACGGGAAGGAAATACAGTACAAGCCCAAGCGAGAAAAGCAGCACGCTCATCGCCACATCCTCGCCAAAGAATCGCTTTCCGGCAATTCCGCACAACACACCGGCCGCGACCAGGATCTCCATCATCCAGACCAATTGCCCCAACGACAGCTTCACCGGGAGACGCAGCTGTCTCGAGAGATGGATCCTTTGCGGCGCCTGCGGTAGCGATCCCAATAAGCGATGCCCCATGCAGTGGATCGTCCAGCTCATTCCGAATCCGAGCAGGCTATTTAGCGCGATGAGGACCAGCGGATGGTTCGTGACGATGGATGTCGGTCCGATCATGAACAGCATCGGCGGCCCATAGACGGTGCAAGCCAGAATCGCTTCGTACGTCAGCGAGCGAATGAAGTCGCGGCAACCTTGGGTCACTGCGTCGGTGCGCGGCGTATCGTTGAATGCCATAGAACCGTCTGACGTTCCGTCCGGGCTTCTGTGGAGTGGGATTACGCGAGGCGGAGGGCATGAGTGGTGCACCGAACTGTTCCTCAAATGCCAACGCCACTGACAGACCGTGGCTTTTGTAATTGAAGCGGAGAATCTTGTCAAGCTCTGGAAGATGATGACCCAATGGGATTGGCTGCCGTGGATTCCTGCAGGAAATTGAAACGGCGATTAGGGACGAGGATGAACCCTTCGGCGGCATCGCCGAAGACGTTGAAGCTGCCGGCAAGGACATACTGAGCGGCCAGGGCGCACAGCGCGGCATCGATCTCGTCGATGCTCGTCAGTGCGTCGGTCCTCTGGGTCGTTTGCTCCAGCAGCCGCCGGCGCTCAATCCGTTTGTGCTTCGCGGAGAGCATTTTGCCGGCCAAGCAGCACGCGATGGCCTGTGGAAAGGTTTCAAAGCACAACGGCTCGAGCAGCGGTGTTCGACCGTCATAGAGCCGGTAGTGCGGCGCCAAGCGTCGAAACAGTTCTGCACCATTGACCATCCACTGATAGAACGGATGGACCTCCCCGACTAGCCGACTGGGAGTGGCGAAACACGACATGCGGAGGCCGGCCAATTCCCGTTCGCACAATCTCGACCGGCCGGTATGACTCCATCGACAGGGTGCATCAACGCCGACAGCCGACACGTGGAGCTCGCGGCACCAAGCCACCACCTCCCCAGGGAGAGAGGTGGCCAATGTGGCCACGATGCGTTCTTCTCGCAAGGCGACTGCATGGAAGCCCTTGTTCGTGCCGCCGACATCGATCCCGGCGACCGTGTGACTTGGCGCCTTCATGTCCTGCGTTTCCTGTGTCGACGATAGTGGGCAGCGACTTTGCTGCGGTTGCCACAAAGATCCATGCTGCACCAGTGGCGCGCGTGATTCTTGGTCGTATCGTAGAAAAACAGCACGCAAGCCGGGTTTTGGCATTGCTTGACCAAGGAGAGGTCACACGTGCACAAGAGATCGCTCGCCGCCTCGGCCAGCAGCCCCAGCACGTGGTTGGCGTCTTCGAACCCGGCCTCATACCTCCGTTCAAACATCCCGTTCCGACGGGTGACCTGAGCATAACCGATCCGATGGCGCAGCAGTTGGTTGATGAGGGCCAGCGCGGCTTGGGGCACCGGCTTGCGGGCGGCAAGGCGTTCGGCCATATTCCTCATGGTGCTACGAAACGCCTTCGCCTGCTTCAGCGTCTCCATCGCGTCGTGGCCCCCTCCTCCTTCAATCCGCGCTGCATCCTTTTCGGTCAGAAGGCCCGCCTGCACGAGCCAGGCGACCAAATCCTGAAACGATGAGAGTAAATCGGTCGGCTGCCCGTTCATGACCAGGTCGGTATTGATGAAATCCAAACAGGGTTGGTTCGCGAGAAAGAGAAATGGGACACCGTGTTGCACCAGCAAATTCATGCTTGACAGGTTAGCCGATGGTTGATATAACCGTCAATATATAGTTTAGATGGTTACACGCAGACTTGGCCTCCACCTTCACGATCCTGCAGCCGGTGATTCCGGCAGCACAACAAAAGGAGTTCAGCATGACCATTCCTGATGCATCGATCCGCTACCGGAGACGCGACGTGGATGGACTCAACATCTTTTACCGCGAAGCGGGCTCGCCAACCGCGCCTGCCGTCCTGTTGCTGCATGGCTTTCCCACGTCGTCGCACATGTTCCGCGACCTGATGCCCCTTCTGGCGCCTCATGTCCATGTCGTCGCACCCGATCTTCCCGGATTCGGATTCTCGGATGCGCCCGGCCGATCCGTCTTTGCCTACACCTTCGAGCATCTGGCCGACGTGATCGAACGCTTCACAGAAGCGATCGGCCTCACACGCTATGCGCTCTATATTTTCGATTACGGCGCTCCGGTCGGTCTTCGCCTGGCCCTTCGGCATCCGAACCGCGTCACGGCGATCATCTCTCAGAACGGGAATGCCTATGAGGAAGGTCTGAGTGCGGGATGGAATCCGATACAACGGTACTGGGCCGATCCTACGCCCGAGAACCGAAACGCATTGAAGACGTTTCTTTCGCCGGACTCGACCAAGTGGCAGTACACACAGGGGGCCGACGCATCACGCATCGCACCGGAATCCTATGCCCTCGATAGCGCCCTGCTCGGACGCCCAGGCAACGAAGAGATCCAACTGGATTTGTTTCTGGACTATGGAAACAATGTGACGCTCTATCCGCGCTTTCAACAGTATTTTCGTGACCACCGGCCGCCGACGCTCCTTGTCTGGGGCAACGGCGATCCCTTTTTTCTCCCGGCGGGAGCGCACGCGTTCACGCGGGATAATCCCGACGCGCAGGTGATGTTTTTCGACACGGGCCATTTCGCGCTTGAAACGCACAGTGCGGAAATCGGGGCCAAGATTGTGGAGTTTTTGCGCGCCTTGGAGCCGGCCGAAGTCGCCGTATCGTCGTAGTCGCCCAGTGAGAATGCGTTCGTGGTCGGCCCAACGGAACATCGTCCGTCCGGCTGGCTCTCAACAGGAGGCGCACATGATAAAACTGCTCTCCATTCAAGTCGGTCGCCCGCGCAAGGTGAACTGGCGACGAAGGATCGTGACCACCGGCATCTACAAAGATCAGGTAGAAGGCCGTATCAAGCTGGGCCGCTCCAATCTGGAGGGCGACGAGCAAGCCGATCTCAGAGTGCATGGCGGATGGGACAAGGCCGTCTATGTCTACCCATCCGAGCATTATGCGTTCTGGCGCACGGAGCTCCCTGGGATGCACTTGCCATACGGCACGTTCGGCGAAAATTTCACGACGGAAGGAGTCGACGAAAGGTCCGTCCGTATCGGCGATCGATTCCGCATCGGCGGCGCCGTGGTGGAGATCACACAACCCCGCGTGCCGTGCTACAAACTCGGCGTGCGTTTTGGGCGCCCCGACATGCCCCAACGCTTTCACGCGAGCGGCCGGTGCGGGTTTTATCTAGGGGTGCTGGAAGAAGGGGACGTGGGGGCAGGAGATGTCTGGGAACGCCTCGGCCGAGATCCAAACGCGATGTCCGTGCACGAGAGCTACGGCAGTTATTTTCGGGAAGGGGGCTGAGCGCCGTCTCGAACACCAGGCGGCGAATAGACTTCGTTCAAATTGCTGAAACTGCCGCCCGGTGTCGGTCCGCCGCTGATCACATGGATGCGCCCATCGATCACCGCCGATCCAAGGCCGTGACGCGCAGTGGGCATCGGCGCCATCGCCAGCCAGGCATCTCGCACCGGATCGTAGGCTTCGTTTTCGCGGAATGTTCCGTCCGCGCCCTCCCCTCCGAACACGTACACGCGGCCGCCGGCTTCCGCCGCAGTGATCCCGCTGCGTGCAGTCGGTAGATCGGGCGCCTTGCTCCACTTGTCCGAGAGAGGATCGTAGACCTCGGTAACCGAGAGGTTGCGATGGTAGTCCCCTTTGAGCCGTCCGCCGATGGCGTACACTTTTCCAGCCGCCGTCGTCGTCGCCAGGTGATCGCGGGGGGTCGGCAGCGGGGCGCGGGCACTCCAACTGTTCCGCACGGGATCGTAGGCTTCGACCGCCGGGCTGTTCGCCCTGCCTTCGTATCCGCCGATCGCATACAGCTTCCCATCGTGCACGGTGACGGACAACGCGCCGCGAGCCGTCGGCATCGGCGCGCGCTCACTCCAGGCATCGGTCGCCGGGTCATAGGCGTAGACTGTGGGGACAGGCCCCCAGACGCTCAGTCCCGATTGTTTGTAGCCGCCGATGATGTACAGCCGCCCGCCGACGACCCCGATGCCCACATGGTGCAGACCGACCGGCATGGAAGCTTTCGTGATCCAGCGATCCACCGCGGGATCGTATTCTTCGACGGCAGGAGTGATCGCAAAATTCAGCACATTGCCCAAGCTCGGCTGTTCGAAGCCGCCCACGACGTAAATCTTGCCTGCAACCGTTGCGGCAGCGACTTCCGTCCGCTTCATGGGCGCCGGTGCGGCGGTGTGCCAGACGCCGGCATCGTGTTGTCCCTGCTCCCCAAAGACAGGCAGCGCCGCCGTCAACACCACACACGCAAGCACGACACGGTATCTCATGGTCTTCCCTCTATCGGCTCCTCGGTCTCGTCCCACAACCAGGCCTCGAACAGCATGTAACTGACTCCCAGCACGACGGGGCCGACGAAAATCCCCAGGAGGCCGAACGAGATCAGGCCGCCGATGACGCCGGCGACGACGAGCAGCAGCGGAAGCTGTGCTCCCTTTTGGATCAGTATCGGACGTATCACATTGTCGATCGTGCCGACGAAGATCGTCCAGACCAAGAGCGCGGTCGCCCAGCCACTGCTTCCCTGCCAATACAGCCATGCCACGGCGAGCACGAGCACCGGCACGACACCAACCTGGACCACCCCGAACAGGAACATCAATGCCGTGAGCAACACGGCAAATGGCACGCCCGCCACGGCAAGTCCGATCCCTGCGAGGACGGCTTGCCCCAGGGCCACGAGGACGATGCCGAGCGCCACACCTCGGATTGCCTGCCCGGCAAGGTTCACCGCCCGCTCCCCTCGTGCGCCGGCCAGCCGCCGCCCAAACCGGCACAAGTCCGTCACTGCCACGTCTCCTCGAGCGAACAACACGGCTGCCATCAACAGCGTCAGGAGAAACTGCCCTGTCATGGCGCCGAGACTTCCCAGCTGACCGAGCAGCCAGCTGCCGGTGACGCGAGCATAGGGAGCCGCGTAGCGGGCCAGCTCTTCCGGGCCGGACGAGGCGAACTCACGCCAGGACGTGGCGACCTTTGTGCCCAGAAATGGAAGGCTTTCCACCCAGCCAGGCGGCGCAGGCAACGTGAGCGATTTGAGCGATTGCGCCCAATCCACGATTTCATCGAGATGAGTGACAAGCGTGCCCACCGCCAGGGAGAAGGGCACCGCAAAGATGAGCACCAGGGCCACCGTCATCACGGTGACGGCCAACGCCCGCCGTCCCCAGAGCAGGGCTTCGACCTGCAGCATCATGGGCCAGGCCGCGACCACGATCATGGTCGCCCATAGCAGGGCGGGTAGGAACGGCCGCAGGATCCAGAACGATGCGGCGGTGAGGCCGACCATGAAGAACACGGACAGACTGGACCGTGCCAGGTCCTGCGGTGTGGTCGGCGCACGCATTGACCGGCTCCTTTATGGCTCTTCTTCTTCGACCTGTTCGATTGAGTGCTTGATCGCCGCCACAAACGCCGGGGGATCACTCAAATCGCGCTCGGTCACTTGGAATTCAGACACCAATATGCCGTCGCGATCGACGAGGATTAAGCGATAACCAGGTTTCACGACACGAGCCTACACTAATCGGCTCAGACAAAACACCTATCATCTGGGCGCTGGTGCGGTGAAGGGAGAGTGAGGCTAAGCGCACGCCGCCGTTCGGCGTTCAGATCGGCATCCCAATATTATTATGTCAGAGCCCGGTACTGTGTTGTGGGCTACACCGCCTTGCGAATGTACGGCTTATCGGATTCCGGTCGACGGCCATGGAACATGAACGTGATGCCATCCGACTTGAGATCTTGAAGATGGCCGGCTTCGGTATCAAGGATATGCAGTTGTTCTCGAAGCGCGACCAAGTCCAAGTCGGAAAGTTCTTCGCCGCGGCTGCGGAGTTTTCGGTAGATATTCTTACTGTCGGAAATGAACTGTTTGACCAGGTGTTGCATATCCATAACGAATCCTCCCGTCTCCTGTCGTGGTAATCGAATGAGCCATCAAGGCTCTTTCTACTATGTGCTGCTTTCGACAGAGGACGACCTGGGGAAAACCCTGGTTGGACTGCTTCATGTGGCCCTCTGTGCGTTCGCAACTCAGAGAAGCCGGAAGAACCGTGAGAGCCATGCTTGTTACGGCTTGGGAAGAGGCCTACAATTTGCCCCACACCACTGTCCATTTCTCACACAGGAGGGCCACTATGCAGACCTACGTCAGCCTCGTGAAGTTTACGCAGCATGGACTTCAAACCATGAAAGACAAAGGCATCGAGCGGGCCGAAATGGTAAAGCAGACCGCCAAGTCACTCGGCGGTAAGCTCGTTCAGGCCTATTACTGCCTCGGCGAATACGACGTCGTGGCCATCTGGGAATTCCCCGACAACAAGACCGCCATGAAAGCCGCCGTCCTCAACGCCTCGCTCGGGCACATTCAGATCACCACCCTACCCGCGGTCAACCGCGAAGAATGGAAAGGGTTACTGCAGCAGTCGCTTGGCAAGAAAAGATAGGAGATGAAGGGCCGTGCATTCCTCCCACGTCGCAGCGAGGAGCATCTTCTTCGGAGGCCTTGCCCTCCTTGCGCTTGGCCTGTTCCCCGGCCCGGCGCCGTCGCAGGAGGAGCATCAGCATGATCGGGCACCCAACGTCATGGAGTACCTCGATCGCCTCGATCGTCCCGAGCGCGATCAGGACCAGAAACCGGCGCAGGTCGTCGAGGCGTTGGCACTTAAAGCAGGCCTGTACGTCGCCGACCTGGGCGCCGGCTCCGGATACTTTACCCGGCGGTTCGTGGAGGCGGTCGGCGACACGGGCAAAGTGTACGTGATCGACATCGAGCCCGAGGCCTTGAAATATGTAGAAGAGAGCCTCATCCACACGCACCGGCCGTTTGAGGCGGAATTCATCCTGGCCAGGCCTGACAACCCGAAGATTCCACTGGAATCGGTCAATCTGATTTTCGTCTGCAATACCTACCACCACTTGGCAGGTCGCACGGACTATTTCCGCAACGTCAAATCGTCCCTCAAACCGGGCGGCCGCATCGCGATCATCGATTTCTATCACGATGAGCGTTCAGGCGAGCTGGGCTTTCCCAAACGGCATCTGGTGCCAAAGGAGAAGGTCGTAGAGGAAATGACGGAGGCCGGCTATCGGCTGGCGAAGGAGCACACGTTTCTGCAGAAACAATACTTTCTCGAATTTGCAACGGAATGAGCGCCGTGGAATCGGTGCCCATCTGTGCTTCAGCGCTTCGAGGCGATGAGAGAAAGAAAATTAAGCGAGGTAGAAAGGACCGTTATTGTGCCGAAGGGGCCACTTTGGCGAGGACCGACTGCACCTTGAGCAGACCTGATTGGCCCGGGGTCCACTCGAAACGAGCTTCGACGGTGACGACATCACGGTTCCGCAGTGACGTCTTTGCCCCTGCGCAGTTCGAGCGATACGCGACTTGGATGGAGCCAGTCTCATCATTTAGTGTGAACAACTGAAAACATTTCTCGGTCGTCTCTCCTCTGAGATGCCGCATCTTATGATTGGCCACGATTCCCGTGACGCGCACAACCCGCGATTGATAAGACTCTGGGGCGGCAAGCAGCGATCCGACATCGAGGGCGGAACCTGCCCATGAAAGGGTCGCGGCGACGCTTATCGCCAGGACCATGATGGCGAATGACTGAAAACACACCCTCATAGGTCAACTATAGCACCGGTTTATAACTTGGCAATCAACAGGGCGGTTCCGTTCAGCAAAAGTCCTACAACGCCGCCCACGACGGCCCCGTTGATGCGGATAAACTGCAGATCTGTCCCGACCTCCCGCTCGATCGTGTCCACCATGTGAACGACGGACCAGTCACGGACCGTGGCGGTAACCAGGTCTCCGATTCGGTCGCCATGTCTCGTGGCCAGATCGATGACCACATCTTGTAAGCCGCGCTGTAACAGCGACACGAATTCGGGATCCGTCCTTAGGGTCTCGCCAAACCCGGCCAAGGCCTCACCCAGATAGGCGCGAATCTCCGACCCCTCCTGCCTCAGATCCGCCAGCAACCACTGTTTCAAACTGTCCCAGGAATCGTTGATGAATTGCAGCAAGACGTCATAGCCCAACAGCTTTTCCTTCATGGACGCTTCCCGCTGCAATGCCTGTTCAGAATGCATCAGCCATTGCGCCGCCGCCTCGAGGCGCTCGATCAATTGCTGCCTGAAAGGATCATTGGCATCATCGCGCATATCGCGTAGCAGCGAGAGAAACCAGTCCACGAGCTTCTCGGCCACCTTCTCATCGAGCCGGACGAGACTGAGCAGCCGGGACCACGGCAGTTTGTCGGCGATGAGACTGGACAACTGATCTCGATGGGCCTCCACCGACTGGCTCACCAGGGTCAGGGCGTCGTTCAGCAACCGGTCTCGTTGAGGGCTTTCCAGAAAACCGGACAACATCTGTCCAATCACCGGCGAGAGGTGGAGGCCACGCAGCGTATTAATCGCGAGATGCCGGATGAACTGCTGCATCGCACGATCTTCCGACGCCGCGACCATGCGGCCCAACAGGCGTGCCGCTTCCTGGGTCAACACCTGCCTGCGGCTCGGATCGAGGAGCAATGCCGTCAACTCGTCCGGAATGCGCCACGACTCGATCAACTTCCCGATGGCATCAGGGGTCAGCAGCTGGCGTTGCGTCAGGCTGCCGAGCCGGGAGGCAATTCGTTCCTTGTTTCGTGGAATGATCTGCGTGTGTGGTATCGGCAGACCGAGCGGCCGCCGAAACAACGCCGTGACGGCATACCAATCGGCGAGCGCTCCGACCATGGCCGCCTCCGCAAAGGCCCGGACCCACCGTAGCGCCGGATACCTCTGCTCCCAGATCAGCGAGATTACAAACAGGCCGGCCATGCATATGAGCAGTCCTGTCGCGATCACACGGGCTCGCAGGTACTGGCGTTCAAAAGCATCACGCGGGATATCGCTCATCATGAAATACCTCTTTTAGTGCTCTCGCATGGGGTGAATGTCTCCCTTGTCTCACTCTGCGGCTTCATGTAAGGTACGCCCGCCGTTGAATGGCAGCGTATGTGGTAACAGTCTCTGTATGCCTGCTCATCGATCCCACAGATTCTGATCATTCAGCGTTGAATTCTTCGTCTCCGCCCGCGAGGAGCGGTCAATGATCAGCACATTCGATTTGATGCTACTCGGTAGTCTGGTCTCCGCCGGCGGGCTCCTGTTTCTCAGGCATGGCAAGCGATCGTATCTGAACTGGTCTTCGCTTGGGATGGCTAAGCGGCCGTGTGAACTCTCGGCGGAAAGCCGCCAGCAGCACGCTCGGTCGACCGCGCTCGCCGCGGCCCGATGGCTGACGGTCGGCGTCCTGACGCTTTTCATCGCCTACGTCCACGGCGCGGAGGAAGGCTACCTGTTCGGTCCGTGGAGCGACGTCATGTTCCACGTCGTCTTCGTATCCACCTGCTGGGCCACCACGGCGTTTCGCATGAAACAAGCAGCCGAACGGGCGAGCGCAGTCCTCCTCACCCATCCCTCGCCTAGCTAGGCCATCAGCTGACAGCCACCGGCAGCTCGGCCTCACGACAGCGACTTCATCAACGCCCGCTGGAATTCGTCAATCGCTGTGACGACCCCCGCCTGATTCTGTTGTATCCGGCTGCCAAGGATGAAGACGACATCCTGACCCAACGCCGTGGTCAGCTCGCGAATCCGATCAACGCCTATTCGGCCGCCGACCGCCGGCATCGTGGGCATGATATGCGCCCAGGGCTGCCGACAATTCACCGCCACGGAGAGGCAGTCTTCCTCCGACATGGTATAGCCGACATCGAAGCTGGGATAGATGGTCATGTCCGCTGCATTCCTCACAGCCAATCATACATGCCCGACAGCCAATACATCGTTCAAAATCGATATATA
>Ga0210000_1000111_pt1 | contig 11349 bp, 11 predicted proteins | sample InoplaCoPM_FD_187581 | JGI IMG/M metagenome (GOLD analysis project Ga0210000, IMG submission 187581) | Arabidopsis thaliana rhizosphere microbial communities from the Joint Genome Institute, USA, that affect carbon cycling - Inoculated... | ecosystem: Host-associated > Plants > Roots >... | reverse complement strand
TCGACGACCTGCTCGACTACACCGCGCGGCAGACAGAGCTCGGCAAGACCATCGGCGACGACTTCCGTGAGGGCAAGCTGACCCTGCCGGTGGTGCTTTCGGGCGGACTGGACGCCCGGAACGTCGCCGGCGCCATCCAGCAGGTGCGGCCGTGGGCGGTCGATGTGTCGAGCGGTGTAGAAGCTGCCCCGGGGATCAAGGACGCAGCGAAGATCGCCGCGTTCATAGCAGGAGTGCGCAATGCGGATGTATGACCTGCCCGACGCAAGCGGGCACTTCGGCCCCTACGGCGGCACGTTCGTGTCGGAGACGCTGATCCAGGCGCTGGATCAGCTCAAAGCCGCCTACGCCCGCTACCAGAACGATCCCGAGTTCCTCGCCGAATTCAACTACGAACTGAAGCACTACGTCGGGCGCCCGAGCCCGGTCTATCACGCGCGGCGCTGGTCCGGGCACTTCGGCGGCGCGCAGGTCTATCTCAAGCGCGAGGATCTCAATCACACCGGTGCGCACAAGATCAACAACGTGATCGGCCAGGCGCTGCTTGCGCGGCGCATGGGGAAAAAGCGTGTCATCGCCGAGACCGGAGCCGGTATGCACGGCGTTGCCGCTGCGACGATTGCCGCGCGCTACGGCATGGAATGCGTCGTCTACATGGGTTCCGAGGATGTGAAGCGCCAGATCCAGAACGTCTACCGCATGAAGCTGCTGGGCGCGAGCGTGGTGCCGGTCGAAAGCGGCTCGAAGACGCTCAAGGACGCGTTGAACGAAGCGATGCGCGACTGGGTGACGAACGTCGAGCGCACCTTCTACATCATCGGCACCGTCGCCGGGCCGCATCCCTATCCGATGATGGTGCGCGATTTCCAGACTGTGATCGGCCGCGAGGCGCGCGAACAGATGATGGAACTCGCCGGACGACAGCCCGATGCGGTGCTGGCGTGCGTTGGCGGCGGATCGAACGCCATCGGGATTTTTCATCCCTACATTCCGGATGAAACCGTGCGCCTGATCGGCGTGGAAGCCGCGGGCCACGGACTCGAAAGCGGCAAGCATGCGGCGACGCTCTGCACCGGCAAGGCGGGCGTGCTGCACGGCAACCGCACCTATCTGCTGCAGGACGAGAACGGCCAGATCGTCGAGACCCACTCGATATCGGCGGGCCTGGACTATCCCGGGGTCGGCCCGGAGCACGCGTGGTTGAAGGACAGCGGGCGCGCGGAGTACGTCGCCGTCACCGACGAGGAAGCGCTGCAGGCGTTTCACGACCTGTGCCGGCTCGAAGGCATCATTCCGGCGCTGGAGTCCTGTCACGCGCTCGCCTACGCCGCGAAGATGGCGCCGCGCATGAAACAGGACCAGATTCTGCTCATCAATCTGTCAGGGCGCGGCGACAAGGACATGCATACCGTCGCGCAGCGATCCGGTATCAAACTCTGACATGTCGCGCATTGCTGCCACCTTCGAGAAGCTGAGGAAGCAGGGCAGAAAGGCGTTGATCCCCTTCGTCACTGCGGGCGATCCCGATCCGGCGCTCGCAGTGCCGCTCATGCACGCGCTCGTTGCGGGGGGCGCGGACGTGATCGAGCTTGGCGTGCCGTTTTCCGATCCGATGGCGGACGGTCCCGTGATCCAGCGCTCGAGCGAGCGCGCCCTGAGGCACGGCGTGTCGCTGAAGAGCGTGATCGGTTACGTCGCGGAGTTTCGCAGGAAGGACACCACGACGCCCGTGGTGCTCTTCGGCTACGCCAACCCGATCGAAGCGATGGGCGTCGAGCGCTTCGCCGACGCTGCCAAGAGCGCCGATGCCGATGGCGTGCTGGTGGTGGATTATCCGCCAGAGGAAGCGCACGAGCTGGTGAAGATGCTCGATGCGCGCAAGCTCGACACCGTATTCCTGCTATCACCCACGACCGACGATGCGCGGCTGAAGCGCGTGGCGGCGCTCGGGCGGGGCTACCTCTATTACGTATCGCTGCGCGGTGTCACGGGCGCGGCGCATATCGATCTCGAGGACGTGGCGGCGCGCATTGCCCGCATCCGGACAAACACTCGCCTGCCGGTGGGCGTGGGTTTCGGTATCCGCGACCCCGAAACCGCGAAACGCATCGCCGGTGTGGCCGACGCGGTCATCATCGGCAGCCGGCTGGTACAGGTGATTGAAGAAGCGGGATCCGAAAAGGCGGTCGCGGCCGTCACGGCGTTTCTCTCCGGCGTGCGCGCGGCGATGGACAGTCTCGCGCGGGAGCGCGTCGCATGAGCTGGCTTCACAAGCTGCTGCCACCGCGCATCAAGCGCGAAGGTCACCCGAAGAAGACGGTGCCGGAAGGGCTGTGGAGCAAGTGCGAGTCGTGCGAGGCGGTGCTGTACCGCGCCGATCTGGAGAAAAATCTCTACGTCTGTCCCAAGTGCAGCCATCACAAGCGGGTGTCGGCGCGCGAGCGGCTTGACTGGCTGCTCGATCTCGAGGGGCGCTACGAGATCGGCGCCGAAGTCGTGCCCGTCGATACGCTCAAGTTCAAGGACAGCCGCAAGTACACCGAGCGCCTGGACGAGGCGCGCACCGAGACGTCCGAAGAGGACGCGCTGGTGGTCATGCAGGGCAGCATCAAGGCGCTGCCGGTCGTCGCCGCGGCGTTTGAGTTCGGTTTTCTCGGCGGCTCGATGGGATCGGTGGTGGGGGAGCGTTATGTGCGCGGTGTGCAGGTATGTCTGGAGCAGCGCCTGCCCTTCATCTGTTTCACCGCGACCGGCGGCGCGCGCATGCAGGAGGGCCTGCTGTCGCTCATGCAGATGGCGAAAACCTGCGCGGCACTGACCCAGCTCGCGCGCGAGCGCCTGCCTTTCGTCTCGGTGCTGACGGATCCCACCATGGGCGGGGTGTCCGCGAGCTTCGCCATGATCGGCGACGTGGTGGTCGCGGAGCCGGGCGCGCTCATCGGCTTTGCCGGCCCGCGCGTCATCGAGCAGACGGTGCGCGAGACGCTGCCGGAGGGCTTCCAGCGCGCCGAATTCCTGCTGGAACACGGCGCGATCGACATGATCGTCGACCGCCGCCAGATGCGGGACAAGCTTTCATCTCTGATCACGCTGCTACTCAAACTGCCGGCCGCCGCCTGAGCGATCCGGATTCCGTTGTCTCGCTCCGGGCCCGCGGGACGCCGGGCGCGCTGCACTCATGAATTCCTCCCGACCGACGCCCGCCACGCTCGACGAGTGGCTGCAGTACATCGATCGCGTGCACCCACAGGCGATCGCGATGGGGCTCGAGCGCGTGGCCCGGGTGAAGGAAGCACTGCGGCTTACGCCCGAGTTCACGGTGATCACCGTCGGTGGCACCAATGGCAAGGGCTCGGCGTGCGCGATGCTGGAGGCGATACTGCACCACGCGGGATATAGAACCGGTTGCTATACCTCACCCCATGTTGTGCGCTACAACGAGCGCGTGCGCATCGGGCGGCGCAATGTCACCGACGCGGAACTCGTGCGCGCGTTCGCCGCAGTGGAACAGGCGCGCGCATCGGAAACGGCGGGCTCCAGGGGATGGGACGTTCCGGATCCGGTGCCGCTTACGTATTTCGAGTTCGGAACGCTGGCCGCGGTGTGGCTGTTCGTGCAAGCACGCCTCGATGTGGCGATACTCGAGGTCGGCCTCGGGGGGCGGCTCGATGCCGTGAACGCGTTCGACGCGAACTGCGCGCTGGTGATGAGCATTGCGCTCGATCACATGGATTATCTGGGTGACACGCGCGAGGCGATCGGATACGAAAAGGCGGGCATCTTCCGCGCGGACCATCCTGCGGTGTGCGGCGACCCGTCACCGCCGCAAGGTCTGCTCCGGCACGCCGATGAAATCGGCGCCCGCCTCCTCGTGCGCGGTGTCGACTTCGACTACACCGCCGAGCGCACACAGTGGCGCTATCGCGGCCCGTACGGCGGCCGGCATGGCCTGCCGCATCCGGTGCTGCGCGGGACTCACCAGCTCGCGAACGCCAGCACCTGCATCGCTGCGCTCGACACACAGCGCGAGCGTCTGCCGGTGACGATGGATGATATACGCTCGGGTCTGCTGGAGGCCGAGGCGCCGGGACGCTTTCAGGTGCTGCCCGGACGCCCGGCGATCATCCTCGACGTTGCGCACAATCCCGCCGCTGCGTCCGCGCTCGCCGCCACGCTCGGGGAGATGGGCGGCACCGGCCGCACGCTCGCGGTGTTCGCCATGCTGCGCGACAAGGACATTGCAGGCGTCGTGTCGGCGATCCATTCGCGCATTGATGCGTGGTACGTGGCCGGCATCGACGCACCGCGCGGCGCGAGCGCCGATCTGCTCGCCGGAGTAGTGCGGGAACACGATGTTGCGAATCCGCCAGTCGTGTGCGAGAACATCGCCGATGCCTATGCGCAAGCCTGTGATGACGCGACGCAAAATGATAGAATTTTGGTGTTCGGATCGTTCTACACCGTCTCCGCTGCGATTGAGGCACGCGAGGCGCGCCGAGCGATGCGGCAGCGGTAAGGCGTTCGACGCGCCACCCCGCCTCGACAGGGTTTGATGGAGATGGCAAGAGCGATCAGCGACGAGGAACTGCAACTCAGAAAGCGTGCTCGCCGGCGCCTGATCGGCGCCATCGTGATCGTGACCGCGGTGGTGGTGGCGCTACCGATGGTGCTCGACAACGAGCCCAAGCCGCTCACCCAGGATATCGACATCCGCATACCCTCTCCAGAGTCGGCGGGTCCGTTCACTTCCAAGGTGGTGCCGGTACCCGAATCGCCTTCAAAACCCGCTGTCACCGCAAAACCGGCGCCGGACGCCGAGAGCAAATCGCCTGCGCAGGCAAAGCCTGCAGCCGCCTCATCCGTGCAGAACACCGCCAAGTCCGATGCGGCAGCGCCTAGCGAAGGCGCCAGGCAGGCGGCAGTCAAGCCCGAGAAAACCGCCGCGCCCGCCAAGCCGGCACAGCAGGACACCAAGGCGACTGCGTCTGCCGCAGGGCAGTACGTGGTGCAGGTCGTGGCGCTGTCCGACGCCGGCAAGGCGAAACAGATGCAGCAGGCAATACTGAAAACCGGGGTGAGCTCCTATACCGAAATCGTCAAGACGGCGCGCGGCGACGTGACCCGCGTGCGAGCCGGCCCTTTCGCGACGCGCGAAGCGGCGGAGAAGGCGCAGCAGAAGCTGAAGAGCGCGGGATTCGACGGGAAGGTCGTCCCGACGCGATGACGCCTTTCGACTACGCTGTTCTGGCTATCGTCGGCGTGTCGATACTGATCAGCGTAGTGCGGGGACTGGTGCGCGAGGTGCTCGCTTTGGTGGCATGGGCGGCGGCATTCGTGGTGGCGACGCTGTTCGGCGCGAAGATGGCGGCGGTCATGCCGGCGGCGATCCCGTCCGAGGAACTGCGCCTGCTGACCGGTTTTCTCACCGTGTTCGTGGGCGTGCTGATCGCGATGAGCCTGATCGCGATGGTCGTCTCGCGCTTGGTGAAAGGCGCGGGGTTTGCTTTCGAAGACCGGCTGCTCGGCGCGCTGTTCGGATTGGCGCGCGGCGGGCTGGTGGTGATGGTGCTGGTGCTGCTGGCGGGGCTCACGACGCTGCCCCGCGATCCGATGTGGCGCAACGCGATGCTGAGTTCGCCGCTCGAAGCCTTTGCGCTGTACCTCAAGGCGTGGCTGCCGGGCGATCTATCGAAGCGTATCAAGTACGACTGAGGGCTGGCGATGTGCGGAATACTCGGAGTGGTGGCGAAGGGTCCGGTCAACCAGATCCTCTATGACGGGCTGCTCGTGCTCCAGCATCGCGGGCAGGACGCCGCGGGCATCGTGACGGCCGACGGTGCGAGCTTCCACATGCACAAGGGCGGAGGCATGGTGCGCGATGTGTTCCGCACGCGCAACATGCGCGAGCTCGTCGGACACGCCGGCGTCGCGCACACGCGTTACCCGACCGCGGGCTCGGCATGGTCGGCCGCGGAGTCGCAGCCGCTTTACGTCAACTCGCCGTTCGGCATCGTGCTCGGGCACAACGGCAACCTCACCAACGCCGAGCAGCTCAAGAACGAGCTTTTCCGCCAGGACCTGCGCCACGTCAACACCAACTCCGATTCGGAGGTGCTGCTCAACGTGCTGGCGCACGAGCTGCACGCGGCGGCTACGAATTTCAAACTCGATCCGGCGACGATCTTCGCGGCCGTGTCGCGCGTGCACCGCCGCTGCCGCGGCGCGTACGCGGTGGTGGCGATGATCGCGGGTTACGGCCTGCTGGCGTTCCGCGATCCCTACGGCATTCGCCCGCTGGTGTATGGCTGTGCGGAGACGGCCAGCGGCACTGAATACCAGGTGGCCTCGGAAAGCGTAGCGCTCGACACGCTCGGCTTCGAGCTGGTGCGCGATGTCGCGCCCGGCGAGGCGATCTTCATCGATCTCGACGGCAATTTCTTCAGCCGCCAGTGCGCGACGAATCCCTCGCTCAATCCGTGCATCTTCGAATTCGTCTATCTCGCGCGTCCCGATTCGGTGATCGATGGCATCTCGGTGTACGAGACGCGGCTGAGGATGGGGGAGAGTCTCGCCGACAAGATCAGGCGCCAGCATGCCCATCTCGACATCGACGTCGTGATTCCGATACCGGACTCGAGCCGGCCCGCGGCGATGGAGCTTTCCAAGCGGCTCAACCTGCCGTATCGGGAAGGCTTCATCAAGAACCGCTATATCGGCCGCACCTTCATCATGCCGGGGCAGTCGATCCGCAGGAGATCGGTGCGCCAGAAGCTGAATGCCATCGCGATGGAGTTCAAGGACAAGAACGTGCTGCTGGTGGACGATTCCATCGTCCGCGGCAACACCAGCAGCGAAATCGTGCAGATGGCGCGCGACGCCGGCGCGCGCAAGGTGTTCTTCGCCTCCGCCGCGCCGCCGGTGCGTTTTCCGAACGTCTATGGCATCGACATGCCGACACGCGAGGAGCTGATCGCGAACGGCCGCACCGAGGCGCAGGTCGCGCAACTGATCGGCTGCGACGAGCTGATTTACCAGGATCTCGAGGGCTTGACCGAAGCGGTGCGCAGCGTCAATCCCAGGGTCAGGCGTTTCGAGGATTCCTGCTTCAGCGGGCACTACATCACCGGCGATGTGACCAAGGAATACCTCGATGTCGTCGAAGCGCAGCGCCGCGACGGGGCCAAGCAGGCCGACCTCGCCGCCGCGAACGCCGCACAGCTCGATCTGGGGCTCGAACTCGTCGACTGACGGAGGTCTGTTCCCTGGCTCGCCAGGGTTCGTCTTCCCGGCGTAAGCCGGGATCCATCGGCGTTAAACACATGGGCGCCGGTTTTCACCGGTGAGACGAATAGATTCGCCGGTGAACCGGCGGATTGTTGCTTGTTTGACAAGAATCGACAGGGCGGAGTAGCCTTGCAACTCGCGCCGATTTGATGATCAGCTTGCGGGCGCCGCCGGAGACCCCGGCAAATAAATACGGCTAAAGCGAGTGCGAACCCGTTTTTAGCGAAAGCTGAAACGGGTTTTTTGCTTTGGAGAACGCACATGACGGAAAAATATCAGCTCGAAACGCTGGCGGTACGCGCCGGCATTGAACGCAGCCAGTTCGGCGAGCATTCGGAGGCGCTGTATCTGACTTCGAGCTTCGTGTTCAAGTCGGCGGCGCAGGCGGCGGCGCGCTTCGGCAACAAGGAGCCGGGCAACATCTATTCGCGCTTCACCAATCCCACGGTGTCGGTATTCGAGCAGCGGCTCGCGGCACTCGAGGGCGCGGAGTGTTGCATCTCCACCGCCTCAGGCATGTCCGCCATACTTTCCTGCGTGATGGGCCTGTGCAAGTCCGGCGATCACATCGTCTCTTCGGCCGGCGTATTCGGCGCGACCGTGCAGTTGCTGGGCGGCATCATGAAGCGCTTCGGGGTCGATACGACGTTCGTTTCGGGCACCGACCCGGGCGGATTTCAGGCTGCGTGCACGGCGAAGACGCGGTTGATCTACGTCGAGACGCCGTCTAATCCGCTGACCGAGGTCTACGACATCGCCGCGCTCGCTGCCGTCGCGAAGAAAGCAGGCGCGCTGCTGGTGGTCGACAATGTGTTTGCGACGCCCATCCTGCAGCGCCCGCTCGATCTCGGCGCCGATGTCGTCATTCATTCGGCGACCAAGTATCTGGACGGGCAAGGGCGTACACTCGGTGGCGCCGTGCTCGGCAAGCGCGAAACGATCTACGAAGGGGTGTACGGTTTTCTGCGCACCGCCGGCCCGACACTGAGCCCATTCAACGCCTGGGTCATGTTGAAGGGGCTGGAAACGCTGCGCATCCGCATGGAAGCGCAGTCGGCAAGCGCGCGCGAGCTTGCACGCTGGCTCGAGCAGCATCCGCGGGTGGAGTGCGTCTACTATCCCGGACTGCCGTCCCATCCTCAGTACGAGCTCGCGAAGCGGCAGCAGAAGGGGGCGGGTGCGATTGTCTCGTTCGACGTGAAAGGGGGAAAGGACGCGGCGTGGCGCGTGGTGGATTCAACGCGCCTGCTTTCCATCACCGCCAATCTCGGCGACACCAAGAGCACGATCACGCACCCGGCATCGACGACGCACGGACGCATCAGTCCCGAAGCCCGCGCGGCGGCGGGAATAGGCGACGGTCTGCTCCGGGTCGCGGTGGGACTCGAAGCCATTTCCGACATCAGGGCCGATCTGGCACGCGGCCTGGATGCCTGAGGGCGCTCAGGTGGTGATCGTTACCTTCTGATAGAGGCCGCCAAAAGAGGTGTGCTTGTGCACGCAGGGCGGACGCGGGGTTGCGGGCAGCGATTCCGCGATTTCGGCGCGCCAGAGGTCCATCGCGAACGGCTCCAGGTACTTGAGCACCGGGATCATGACGTAGCGCAACGGGTTGAGCCGGCTCGGGCAATGATAATCCACGATCACCATTCTGCCGCCGGGCTTCAGCACCCGCAGCGCTTCGCGCACGGTGCGCCGGCGCACGGCCTGGGGCTGCTCGTGCAGCAGGAAAAAAAGGATCACGTTGTCGTAGCTGGCGTCTTCAAATTCGAGCTGCGCTGAATCCTGCTGATGCAGTGATACGCGCGATGCGTTTTTGAGTTTCCGGCGCAGGTTCTCGAGCTGCACCGGCACGACATCGACCACGTCCAGCGTGCCTTCGGGGCCCAGGCGCTGCGCCAGGCGCTGGGTAAAGTCGCCGTAGACGCATGCGATCTGCAGCACTCTGCCGCGGACAGGCGCAGCGAACTCGGCGAGCGCGGCATCCCGCAGCCGCGCATAGTTGCCCCACAGGATGAGATTGATGAGCCATTGGCGCTCGAAGATGCGCACCGCACGCGGGTGCAGGTACGCCCACCAGTAGGTGTCTTCGAGATACTTCGGCAGGCAAACGCGCGGGCGCAGCGCGAGCTTGCCGGCCGGCGCCGGACTGAAGGCGGTCAGGGCTTTTCCCATTTGTTCTCGCGTAACTTTCGCGTGGGTCCGGACGCGCCGGGAGGCACGCCCCAAACCAAGCGTAGTCGAGCGCGGAACCGGAAGGTTGACCTAGATCAAGCGCGCAGCGGGTCGGGCGCCAGTCTGCTTGTCGACAATGGAATGTTTACAGCATGACCGCGGCGCAGCCGGCGGCGTCACAGCGCAGGTACCCGCCGCGCTCGTACCAGTCGTTCAGCACCCAGCGCTCGCAGGCGTGACCGTCCACCACGTGCACATGCCTGGCGGGCCGGTGCGTGTGCCCGTGGATCAGGCGCGGATAGGCGAAGCGGCGCAGCGCATCCTCGACGGTCGCGGGCGCCACATCCATGATTTCGGCGCTCTTCGCCTGTTTCGCTTGCGCGTTCATTTCGCGCAACTGGCCGACGCGCTGGCGCCGCGCCGCAACGGGCAGCGTCAAAAAATCGGCCTGAAATTTTGGATTGCGGGCGGTGGCGCGGAATTTCTGGTAATCGACGTCGTCAGTGCACAGCGTGTCGCCGTGCATCAGCAGCGTCCGCGTGCCGTACAGGTCGAGCACCGTTGGATCCGTGATGAGGCTGGCCCGGGCCCGCGCAGAGAATTCCTGTCCGACCAGGAAATCGCGGTTGCCGTGCAGGAAGTACACGCGAACCCCGCGCGCGCCGAGCGCGGCCAGTGCGCCGGCCACCGCGCCATTCAGCGGCTCGTCGAGATCGTCGTCGCCGATCCAGTACTCGAACAGATCGCCGAGGATGTAGAGCGCCTCCGCCTGCGCTGCAATGTTCGCCACGAACTCGAAGAACACGTCGCAGATGTGCGGGCGTTCCCCGGCGAGATGCAGGTCCGAGACGAACAGCGTGTGCTTCACACCACTTCGGCTTTTTCGATGACCACGTCGGACACCGGCACGTCCTGGTGCATGCCGCGACTGCCGGTCTTCACCTTGCGGATTTTGTCCACGACCTCCATGCCCTCCGTTACGCGGCCGAACACGCAGTAGCCCCAGCCCTGCGAGCTCGGTGCGGTATGGTTCAGGAAGTCGTTGTCCGAGACGTTGATGAAGAACTGCGCCGTGGCCGAATGGGGATCGTTGGTGCGCGCCATGGCGATGGTGTAGGCGTCGTTTTTGAGTTTGTTGTCCGCCTCGTTCTTGACCGGCGCGCGCGTGGGCTTCTGCTTCATGCCGGGCTCGAAGCCGCCGCCCTGGATCATGAAGCCGTCGATCACGCGATGGAAAATCGTGTTCGCATAGTGTCCGTCCTTCACGTAGCGCTCGAAATTGGCCACGGTGTCGGGAGCGCTCTTCTCATCGAGTTCGATGGTGATGGTGCCCATGTTGGTGTGCAGTCTGATCATGGCGAGTCCTTTACTTGGCGGGTTTCTTGCCGGGCTTCGACGTCGCGCCGAGCACGCGGGCGCTTTCGATCACCACCGGCTTGACCGGCACGTTCTGGTGCGGCGGCCGCGCAGCGGTCTGAACGGTGGCAATGCTCTGGACGACATCCATGCCGGATACCACTTTGCCAAACACCGCGTAGCCGAAGTTCCCCTCGCGGTAGTCGAGCGCGGGATTGTCGACGACATTGATGAAGAACTGCGAAGTCGCAGAGTGGGGATCGGAGGTGCGCGCCATCGCAATCGTGCCGACCGCGTTCTTGAGGCCGTTGTTCGCCTCGTTCTTGATCGGCTCGCGGGTCGGCTTGTGCCCGAGATCGGCCGTGAACCCGCCGCCCTGGATCATGAAGCCGGGGATGACGCGATGAAATACCGTGCCGTTGTAGTGCCCGCTTTGCACGTACTGCTGGAAGTTTTTCACGGTCTCGGGCGCGCGATCCGCGTCGAGCTCGAGCACGATGGTCCCCATGGTCGTCTTGAGCTCCACCTGGGGCG
>Ga0210000_1000104_pt1 | contig 11765 bp, 11 predicted proteins | sample InoplaCoPM_FD_187581 | JGI IMG/M metagenome (GOLD analysis project Ga0210000, IMG submission 187581) | Arabidopsis thaliana rhizosphere microbial communities from the Joint Genome Institute, USA, that affect carbon cycling - Inoculated... | ecosystem: Host-associated > Plants > Roots >... | reverse complement strand
CCGGCGAATATTTCGATCTCGAGGCGCACCAGAAGGACGAGTTTCTGCGGCGCTTCAACCGGCTCCACGAATGGCACCGCTACGAACAGCTCCCGGAATACGCCGCGTTCCTCGCCCAGGCGCGCAAGCGGCTTGAGCAACCGCTGCAACCCGAAGATGTCGAGTGGTTCATAGACGGCATCAAGGTCCGATACGCCCGTATCGTTGCGCGCGCCGCTGACGATGCGGCGGCGCTGCTCTTTACGATCAGTCCCGCGCAGCTCGATGCCCTGCAGCAGCAATGGGACAAGGACAACCGGCGCTTCGTACGCGAACAGCGGCTTGCCGGCAGCATCGACGACATCAAGCGCGCCCGCGCACGGCGCACGCTGGCACACGCCCGCGAGTGGGTCGGGAGCCTCAGTCACGACCAGGAGCAGCGCATCATTGCGATGTCGGACGCACTTCCCCTCACCGAGAGGCTGCGCTATGAGGACCGGCTGCGCAGGCAGCGGGAATTCATGCAGCTGATGAAGCAGCGCGGCACGGACCGCCATCGTTTTGCCGCCACGCTGCAGCAATGGCTGATCGACTGGGACCAGCGCCGCGCACCGGAATACGAACGGCGCTATGCCGAGTGGCTCGCGCAGCGCGTGCGGATGGTGATCGAGATCGAGCGCATGCTGCAGCCCCACCAGCGCGCCACGCTGAGCAGCCGCATCCAGGATTACATCGAGGACTTCACCCGGCTCGCCCAGCGGCCTCACGCCCGCACCGCGGCGAACTGAGCGTTTCCCGCGCTGTTACAATAAAGCAGCCGACAAGCTGCATCCGCTCCTGCATGCCCGCGCGACTATGGTTAAGATAAGTTCTAAGCTGCCGCAGGTCGGCACCACGATCTTCACCGTCATGTCGCGGCTTGCGGCCGAGCACAGCGCAATCAATCTTTCGCAGGGGTTTCCCGATTTCGACTGCGCACCCGAGCTGCGTGCGCTGCTCACGAAACATCTCAATTCGGGGCTCAACCAGTATCCGCCCATGGCGGGCATTCCGGCGCTGCGGGAAGCGGTGGCTGACAAGGTGCAAGCGCTCTACGGCGCACGCTACGATCCGGAGCACGAAGTCACGATCGTGCCGGGCGCCACCTACGGGATCTTCACCGCCGTTGCCACATGGATACGCCCGGGCGATGAAGTGATTCTGCTCGAGCCGGCTTACGACAGCTATGCCCCAGCGGTGGAAGTCGCGGGCGGAAAGCCGGTGTACGTCCAGCTCCGGTTTCCCGACTACAGCATCGACTGGGATGAAGTGCAGAAGGCGATCACACCGAAGACGCGCATGATGCTGCTCAATACGCCGAACAACCCCACCGCCAGCGTCTTCTCCGCGGAGGATCTGCGCACGCTCGAGAGCATGCTGCGGGACACGGATATTGTCGTGGTGAGCGACGAAGTCTACGAGCACATCGTCTTCGACGGTCACCGGCACCAGAGCGTGGCGCGCTTTCCCGGCCTCGCGGAACGAAGCTTCGTGGTGTCCTCGTTCGGCAAGACGTACCATGTCACGGGCTGGAAGACGGGATACGTGATGGCGCCGCGCGACCTGATGAACGAGTTTCGCAAGGTGCACCAGTTCAACGCCTTCGTCACCAATGGCCCGGTGCAGTACGCGCTTGCTGATTACATGAAGAACAAGGATGCGTATCTGTCGCTCGCCGCGTTCTACCAGAAGAAGCGCGATTTCTTCCTGCAGGGCATTGCGGCGTCGCGCTTTCAGCCGCTGCCCTCGCGCGGGACGTTTTTCCAGAACGTGCGCTACGACGCCGTGAGCGATGAGAAAGACACCGATCTCGCGATACGCCTTACCAAGGAGCGGGGCATCGCGGCGATTCCGGTTTCGGTCTTTTACCGCGAACCGCCCGCGCACAAGGTGTTGCGCTTCTGCTTCGCCAAGTCCGAGGAAACGCTCGCCCGCGGCGCGGAAATCCTCTCGCGCATCTGAGCGGCATCGCCACGAAGGAGTAAGCAATGAAGGCAAACGATGTAGCAGTAGTCGTCGGTGCGGGTCCGGGACTCGGCAGCGCGCTGGCGCGGCGTTTCGCGCAGGCCGGCATGCGGGTCGCGGTCGCCCGGCGCGACGCCGCAGCACTCACGGGGCTGTTGACTGATCTCGGTACGGCGGCGCGCGGGTACGCCTGCGATGCAACCCATGAACGGGCGGTTGCCGACCTGTTTGCCTCGATATCGCGTGATCTCGGGCAGCCGCGGCTCGTGGTGTTCAATGCCGGCGGGTTCGTGCGCAAGGGGCTGCTCGAGACCAGCGCGGAAGATTTCGAGCGCTGCTGGCGGACCGGGTGCCTCGGCGGCTTTCTCGTAGGGCGCGAGGCCATACGCGCGATGCTCGCCGGTCCGGAGAGCCGCCACCGCGGCACGCTGATCTACACCGGGGCGACCGCTTCCCTGCGCGGCGGGGCCAACTTCCTCAATCTCGCGATGCCGAAGTTCGCACTTCGGGCGGTGGCCCAAAGCGCAGCGCGTGAATTCCAGCCGAAAGGCATACACGTCGCGCACGTCATCATCGACGGCCAGATCGAAAGCGACCGTCCGGGCCGCAGCGTGGCCGAGCGCGGCGCGGATGCCGTGCTGAGCCCGGCCGCCATCGCGGAATGCTATTACCAGCTCCATCTGCAGCCGCCGAGCGCGTGGACACTGGAGCTCGACGTGCGGCCCTACGTGGAGAAGTTTTGACCACCCCGGCACCGTAGTGCACACCCCTCCTAACGTAGGAGGGGAAAAGACTCATTCCGGCTTGAGATTCGCCGCCTTGAAGGCGCGCGCCATGGCAGCCGGTAGAAGTTTTCGAATCTCGTCACGCGTGCGAAGCTGCTCTTTGCCGCACGCGCTGCATCCATAGAGCGTTGTCTCCAACTCGACGCGAAACGGCGGCAGCTCTCCCAGCGCAACATCGAAATCGAAAGTTTCACGCCGGCCCGCGCCCTTCTCGAGCGCCGCGCCGCATGCCCCGCACTGATAGCTCTTGAAGAGCAGCCCGCTCTTCTTCCCCTCGGGCAGCGTGTCGATATCCCTGCCGGATACGCGCTCGAGCAGCGTCAAAGGAAATTCGGGGTTTACGAACCGCCGATGGGTGTTGGGACATACCAAGGCGGGAAGCCGGATCAGCGTCACCTTGAGCGCGCCCTCCTCGCCACACACCGGGTCCGCCGGATGCACGCTCATCGCAGCCTTGCACTGCCTGCACGCCACGCTTGCGGTATTCATGCTCGCCTCCTCGCTGCACGACCGCGGGCCTCTTGTTTCGGGCTTTGATAGTCCCTCAGGGCATTATGTCACAGGCACCCTCGCGCTACAGCACGCCGGACAGTCCGCCGTCCACCTGGATGCAGCAGCCGGTCACGTAGCTCGCCGCGTCGGAAGCGAGAAACGCGATCACGTTCGCCACTTCTTCCGACTCACCCATGCGCCCGAGCGGCACGGTCTTGCCGGTCTGCGCGTAGTGCTCTTCAACGCTGATCTTGAGGCGTGCGGCGCGGCGTTCCTGCTGCTTGGACTTGATCTTGCCCACCGCCACCGCGTTGACCAGGATGTTGTCCGCGGCGTACTCCTTGGACAGCGCCTTGACGAGCGCGAGGCCCGCCGCGCGGCTGATGGTCGTGGGGAACGAGCCGGCGAAGGGCTGGCGCGCGCCGACCATATTGAGATTGATGATGCGCCCGCCGCCCTGTTTTTTCATGTGCGGAATCGCCGCGCGCGCCGTGCGGATGTGGGCGAAGACCTTCACGTCGAGATCCTGCTGCCACGCCTTGTCGTCCACCGTCTCGAACGGCGACTGGCCGGTGCCGCCGGCATTGTTGACCAGAATGTCGATGCGGCCGTAACGCTTGACGGTCTCGTCGATGAAGCGCTCCATGTCGCCGGGTTTGGTGGCGTCTGCCACCACCGGCAGCACGTCGCCGTCCGCCTTTTTCAATTCCTCGGCGAACGCGTTGAGTATCTCCGGCCGCCGCGCGCACAACGCGACCTTCGTGCCTTCCTTTACCAGACGCAGCACCGTCGCGCGCCCGATGCCTTCGCTGCCGCCGGTCACCGCGGCGACCTTGCCCCGCAAACCCAATTCCATGTGCTTCTTCTCCTCTCGTGCTGCGCCCGGGAACGAATGTATCCGCATTTTGTGCCGTTGTATACTGCGAACGCCGGTGGATCCAGTTGCGCTTCCGTCACAAGTCATGATCATCGCCATTCCCGACGACTACCATGGTCTCGTTTCCCGTCTCGATTGTTTTCGATCGCTGGCTGGCCATGACGTGCGCATTCTGCGCGACGCCGCACCGGCATTCGATACGACCGTGTCGAACTTGTGCGATGCGGATGTGATCGTGCCGATCCGCGAGCGCACGCGTTACACCCGCGAGCTGATCGAAAGGCTGCCACGGCTGCGGCACATCGCCCAGACCGGCCGCAGCGTGCGCCATATCGATGTCGAGGCCTGCACCGAGCGCGGCATCGTGGTCACGGCCGGCACGCACGCCTCTCCCTATACCGTCGCCGAACATACCTGGGCGTTGATTCTCGCCGCTTTGCGCCGCATTCCCCAGGAAACGGCATTGATGAAGCGCGGCGAGTGGCGCGGCTCGTTCAGCCTGGGCCTGCACGGGCGCACGCTGGGTGTCTTCGGCCTGGGAAAAATAGGCGCCCCCGTTGCCGCGACCGGCGCGAGCTTCGGCATGAAGGTGCTGGTCTGGGGACGCGCATCGTCCATCGCGGCCGCAGCCAGTGCGGGCTACGCCGTCGCCGCAAGCCAGCAGGAGTTGTTCGAGCGCTCCGATGTGCTCGCGCTGTGCGTGCGGCTCACCAAGGACACACGCGGCATCGTAAGCAGGCAGGACCTCGCCCGCATGAAAAGCGATGCACTGCTGGTCAACACCGCGCGCGCCGAGCTGATCGCGCCCGGGGCGCTCGTCGAAGCGCTGAAGGCCGGCCGCCCCGGACACGCCGCGGTGGATGTCTACGAGAACGAACCGGTACTGCGCGGCGACCATTCGCTGCTCGAGCTCGATAACGCCCTGTGCACGCCCCACAGCGCCTGGATCGAGCAGGACACCTATGAACTTTATTTCGGCGAGGCATTCGCCAACGTGCTCGCTGTCGCGCGGGGCGAGTCTGTGAACGTGGTCAATCCCGAGGCGCTGCGACGGCGCTAGAATTGCGGTTTCACGCCGGGTAGCCGCCATGCCACAGCTTTTCGACGACGAATTGCAGGAAGCGATGCAGCAGTTGTTCGACGAAACGATAGAGGCGATCCAGCTTGCCAAGGTCAGTCCCGACATCGACGACCTCTCCGCGACCTTCGCCGTCGCGCTGCTCAAGCTCGGACTCGCGACGGGCTTCGTCGAGCAGAAGCACCCGGGATTCGCGAAGGAAGTGGAAGAAAAGCGCCAGCGCGTGATCGCCGCGCTCACCCAGAAGCATTAAATGAAATTACCGATTTATCTCGACAACTCCGCCACCACGCCGGTCGATCCGCGCGTGATGGAAAAAATGCTGCCCTGGCTTGCCGAGCAGTTTGGCAACCCGGCAAGCGCGCACGCCTTCGGCCGTGCCGCGAGCCGCGCCGTCGAACACGCACGCGCCGAGGTTGCCACGCTGCTCAACGTGGAGCCGCACGAGATCGTCTGGACCTCCGGCGCGACGGAATCGAACAATCTCGCCCTGAAGGGCGCCGCGCACGCAGCCCAGGCCCGCGGCCGGCATTGCGTGACGCTGCAAACCGAGCACAAGGCGGTGCTCGACACGATGGGCGAGCTCGAGCGCAGTGGTTTCGAGGTGACGTATCTCGCGCCGCAACCGAACGGCCTCGTCGCACTGGACGCCCTGCGCGCCGCCTTGCGACCCGACACGATCCTCATCTCGATCATGCTGGTCAACAATGAGATCGGCGTGATCCAGGACATCGCCGCCATAGGGGCGTTGTGCCGGGAGCGCGGCATTATTTTTCACGTGGACGCGGCTCAGGCGACCGGCAAAGTAGCGATCGACCTCGGGCGCACGCCGGTCGACCTCATGTCGCTCACCGCGCACAAGACTTACGGGCCCAAAGGGATCGGCGCGCTCTACGTGCGCCGTAATCCGCGCCTGCGCCTGCCAGCGCAGATGCATGGCGGCGGGCACGAGCGCGGCTTGCGGTCGGGCACGCTCCCCACCCACCAGATCGTCGGCATGGGGGAATGTTTCCGCATCGCGCGCGAGTCGATGGCCAGCGAAGTGCCGCGCATGCGGGCACTGCGGGACCGGCTGCTGCAGGGCCTCATCGACCTGCCGGAAGTGCGGATCAACGGCGACATGACGCAGCGCATCGCCAACAATCTCAACATCACGCTCGCACTGGAAAACTGCGACGCGCTTCTTACCTCGCTGACCGACGTTGCGGTGTCCTCCACTTCGGCCTGCTCCGCGGGCAGCGCCATGCCCTCGCACGTTCTGCAGGCGCTCGGCGCCGACAGCGCCTCCGCCGGCAACTCGATCCGCATAACGGTGGGGCGTTTCAATACCGAAGAAGAGATCGACTACGCCCGCTCCTACTTGCGGCAGAAAATCGAAGACTGCCGCGCCGGCCGCTTGCGCGCGGCCTAGCCCAGAAACCGACCACCCATGCCCCAGGATTTCGTTCCGCTTTCCAGACCGCCGGAGCCGGTGCGGCAGCCCGCATTGTGGTTCACCTTCCAGGGCACCAAGATCGCAGTGCTCAACCGCGCCGACAAGCCGGGGCTGCCCGCGTGCATTCAACTCGACGAGCACGGCCTTATCGCGCAACGCAGCCTGTATCTCGGGCTCTATCGCGGCCAGCATTGCTATGCCGCCGAAATCGCCGAGTCCCAAGCGCTGCCAGACGGCTGGCAGTTGCTCGGCCTGCGCGACTTGTTCGGCATCGTGGAGGAAACGCTCGCGGTGGTCTCGGGGCGCGCCTATCAGATCGTCAACTGGGACCGCGACCATCAGTACTGCAGCCGCTGCGCCACGCCCACCCGCCCGCGCGAGACCGAGCGCGCGCGGGAGTGCCCCGCATGCGGCCGCACCAGCTATCCGCCGGTATCGCCGGCGATCATGACGCTGGTGACGCACGGCCGAGAGCTGCTGCTCGTGCGCAAGCCGATCTGGCCCGAGGGACGCTATTCCGCCGTGGCCGGCTTCGTCGAACCGGGCGAGACGCTGGAAGACACCGCGATCCGCGAAACGCGCGAGGAAGTCGGCGTCGAGGTGCGCAACCTGCGCTATTTCGGTAGCCAGCCGTGGCCGTTTCCCCATTCGCTGATGGTGGCCTTCACCGCCGAGTATGCCGGCGGCGAGGTACGGCCCGATGGCGAGGAGATCGCAGAAGCGAGGTGGTTTGACGCAGGGAACATGCCGAAGCTTCCGCCGGGCATCAGCATTTCGCGCCGGCTGATCGATACCATCGCCAAGCGACTGGCCGCCGGCGAACCCGCGAATTCCTGACCTACACCAGACTCAGCCATGACCGCAAAACTCGAACATCTCGTACAGAACTGGACCGTGCGCAAACCGGTCGCCCGCAGTCGCGGCGGCATCGTCGCCACCCAGAACCGCATCGCCGGCGAGGCGGGTGCACAAGTGCTCGCGGCAGGCGGCAATGCGATCGACGCTGCGGTTGCAACCGGTTTCGCGCTCGCTGCAGTGGAGCCTTGGAACAGCGGTTTGGGCGGGATCGGTTTCATGCTGGTGTATCTCGCAAAAGAACGGCGTGTCCACGTCGTCGATTTCGGTCCCGTTTCGCCCCGCGCACTCGATCCCGCCGACTATCCGCTCGTCGGCGGCGGTGTCACGACGCGCGATCTCTTTACGTGGCCTACGGTGAAGGACGACCGCAATGTCCACGGCCCGCTGTCGATCGCAGTGCCCGGCCACGTGGACGGTCTCGGCACCGCGCTCGAAAAATTCGGCACGCTGTCTTTCGCCGACACGCTGCAGCCCGCCATCGGGCTGGCCGAGCGCGGCATCGCGGTCGACTGGTACCTCACGCTCAAAGTTGCCACCATGACGCGCGAACTCGCGCGCTACGACTCGACGCGTGCAGTGTGGCTGCCTTCGGGTTACCCGCCGGTGACGCCCGCCGGCGCGCCGCTCGAGCGCCTGATCCTGAAGGGACTCGCGCAGACCCTGCGACGGCTGGCAAAGGGCGGGCGCCGCGAATACTACGAAGGTTCCGTCGCGCGTGACATCGTGGAAGACATCCGGCGCATGGGCGGCAAGGTAAGCGTCGATGATCTCGCGAGCTATCGCGCACGCCTGGTGGCGCCGATCGAGTGCGCGTATCGCGGCGCGCAGTTTGCGCTCGCGCCGGGTCTTACGGCCGGGCCGAGTATGCAGCGGGCGTTGAAGGCGCTGTCCGAAATATCGTTCCGGGCAGGCGGACCGGATGCTGAATCCTTCGTCGCGTATGCACGCATCCTGCGCGAGGCCTACACCGATCGGCTGGCCACCATGGGGGAGACCAGCGACCACCGCGACCCATCCACGACCACCCATCTCAACGTCATCGACCGCGATGGCAACATGGTGGCGCTCACGCAGACACTGCTCTCGGTGTTCGGATCGAAAGTCGTCTTGCCGACGACCGGCATCCTCATGAACAACGGGATCATGTGGTTCGATCCGCGGCCGGAATCGCCGAATTGTCTTGCGCCGAACAAGCGGCCGCTGACGAACATGTGCCCCGTTATCGTCCATCGCGACGGCAAACCGTGGTTTGCGATCGGCGCCTCGGGCGGGCGCAAGATCTTTCCCGCGGTGTTCCAGATCGCGTCTTTCCTCATCGATCACGGCATGACGCTGGAGGACGCCTTCCATCACCCGCGCATCGACGCGAGCGGCGGCGACACCGTCGGCGTCGACCCGCGGTTGCCCGAATCAGTGCAGCAAGCCCTTGCTGCCAACTTTCCCGTCGCGGCAACGGAGTTGGTCGTCTACCCCACGAATTTCGCCTGTCCGAGTTCGGTATTCAGCGATCCTGCTGACGGCCAGCATTATGGAATTTCGGACGTCATGTCGCCGTGGTCCGGCGCCGTCAGCGAGGATACGGTCAAGACCTGAGCACCACAGGCAATCTTATGCGATACCTGTTTGTGTATGTCGCCTTCGCCGCTGCGATGCCTGCAGCCAGCGCATGGGCGCAAACCTACCCGACCAAGCCGATCCGGCTCATCGTTCCGTTTGCCGCCGGCGGCCCCATGGACATCATGTCGCGGGCGCTGGGCGAGCGGCTCACGAACAACCTGGGACAGCAAGTAGTCGTCGACAACCGCGGCGGTGCGGGCGGCAGCATCGGTGCGGAACTCGCCGCGCGCTCGACTCCGGACGGTTACACGCTGCTCACCGGGCATATCGGCACACACGCCATCAACGTAAGCCTCTACCGGAAGCTTGGTTACGACCCACTCAAGGACTTCGCGCCGGTTTCGCTCATGGCTACATTGCCGCTGGGACTCTTCGTCAACGCCGCCGTGCCCGCCAAATCCGTTTCGGAACTGGTGTCACTGGCTAAAGCGAAGCCCGGCCATGTCAACTTCGCCTCCGCGGGCAGCGGCGGACCGACGCACATGGCGGGCGAGATGCTGAAGGCAATGGCGCAGATCGACATCGTGCATGTGCCCTACAAGGGAAACGCCGCCGCGCTTGGTGACCTTGCAGCGGGGCGCGTGCAGATGATGTTCAGCAATCTCCTCACCGCGATGCCTCATGCGAAGGCAGGAAGATTGCGCGCCCTGGCGGTATCGAGCGGAAAGCGTTCGACCCAAGCGCCCGATCTGCCGACCGTGGCGGAGTCAGGCGTTCCGGGCTATGACCTCACGCCTTGGTACGGTCTGTTCGCACCCGCGCGGACACCACGCGCGATCGTGCTGCGGCTTTACCAGGAAACGGATCGCATACTGAACGCGCCGGAGCTCAAGGAGCGCTTTCAGGCGCAAGGCGTGGATTTGACGACCTCCACGCCGGACGAATTTACGGCTCTGATCCGAAAAGAAATTCCGAAATGGCGGGATGTCGTGAAAAAATCCGGCGCCACCGTCGGATAAAGGAGACCAACATGCAACTGAACGCGCGGATACTGATCATTCCCGTTGCCACGCTGGCATTCTCGATGACCTCGACTCTTTCGGCCGCGGACTATCCGTCGCGTCCGATACGATTCGTCGTCGGATTCCTGCCCGGCGGACCGAGCGATACCATCGCGCGCGTGGTGGGCGGGAAGCTGAGCGAGGGACTGGGTCAATCGGTCGTGGTGGACAATCGGGCGGGCGCGGGCGGCAACCTGAGCGCCGAAATCGTGGCGGATGCGCAGCCGGACGGCCACACGATCTGGCTCGGCACAGGGGGACCGCTGGTCGTCGCGAAGATCATCGGACAGAAAGTGCGCTTCGATCCCGATCGCAGCTTCGCTTCGGTCTCCAAGCTCGGCAATTCGATGAGTATCCTCGCCGCGCACCCCACTCTGCCGGCCAGCTCCGTCAAGGAACTGGTGGCGCTGGCAAGAGCCAAGCCAGGCGAAATCAACTACGCCTCGTCCGGCGTCGCGACCGCCAATCATCTCGCGGCAGAACTGTTGTGCTCGATGGCGAAGATACGGATGACGCACGTGCCCTACAAGGGAAGCGGTGCCGCCTTGCCGGCCCTCATTGGCGGACAGGTCAAGCTTGGATTCGGTCCGATCCTGCCCGCCATTCCCCATGTCAAAGCCGGCCGGCTCAAGGCGCTGGGTGTGAGCGGCGCGAAGCGCTCGGCTGCGGCGCCGGATATTCCGACCATCGCCGAGCAGGGCATGCCGGGATTCGAAGTGAATTCCTGGTATGGCGTGTTCGTTCCAGCAAAAACGCCGAAGCCGATCGTCGCACGGCTGAACAAGGAAGTCCTGGCCGCGGTTGCGATGACGGATGTACGGGACCGTCTTTCCCGCGATGGTGTCGACGCGGAAGGCAGCACGCCAGCCGAACTCGACGCCATCGTGCGTAACGAGCGCAAAGTCTGGACCCGGGTCATCAAGGAAGCGAACATCACCGTTCAATAACAAGGAAAAGCATGATCAATGCAGCAATAGTGGGGCTGGGGCGATGGGGACAGAATCTCGTCAGAAACGCGCAGGGCAGCGACAAGATCCGGTTCGTTGCGGGTGTACTGCGTCACGTGGAAAAAGCGAAGGACTTTGCCGATCGGCACGGCCTGCGCCTTTACGATGATTACGCGAAGGCGCTGGCCGATCCGAAGATCGATGCAGTCGTGCTCGCCACCCCGCACAGCGTGCATGCTGATCAGATCATCGCAGCCGCAAAGGCCGGCAAGCATGCCTTTACGGAAAAGCCGTTCACGCTCACCAGCACATCTGCGCTGGCGGCGGTGCGCGCCTGCGCCAAAGCCAAGGTCACGCTCGCCGTCGGCTACAACTGGCGTTTTCAGCCCGCGCTGCAGGAAATTCTCCGTATGCGCGACGATGGCCGGCTCGGGAAGCTGCTGCATATCGAAGGCAATTTCTGCGGGCCGAGCGCCTACTTCTACGACCGCGCGCACTGGCGCCAGCAGCGCGACGAGGGACCGGCAGGCGGCATGGCGGGCCGCGGCGTCCATGTGCTCGACGCGATGCTCTGTCTCGCAGGGCCGGTCGCCTCGGTGCACGCGCAGAGCTATCGGCTCGCGCAGGATTTCGGGCTCGACGACACCACTTCCATGCTGCTCCGGTTCCGCAGCGGCGTGACCGGCTATCTC
>Ga0210000_1000097_pt1 | contig 12232 bp, 14 predicted proteins | sample InoplaCoPM_FD_187581 | JGI IMG/M metagenome (GOLD analysis project Ga0210000, IMG submission 187581) | Arabidopsis thaliana rhizosphere microbial communities from the Joint Genome Institute, USA, that affect carbon cycling - Inoculated... | ecosystem: Host-associated > Plants > Roots >... | reverse complement strand
CGGCGAGTGAAGCGGGAGGCGGTAAGGGTTAGAGCGATCAAGGGCCTGTAGGTAGTGTTTCCCGAAGCAGTGCGTTTTCGGAAGAGCGGTGGGCGTCCTGACGAGCTGGTCGTGTCCTGTCAGCAGGCGACATCGACAGCCGGATCGCAGTATAGCGGTCCGACTGTCGGGGGCCTCATGTACTGTGTGGCAGGATCTCTGGCTCCCAGTGGACTGCTCAGGGCTGGACCGCCGGGCATTCCGGGTAAACCGCGTCCTGCACCTAAAAATACGGGCGTGTTGCCCGGCGCACCGGCACCTGGTTCGAGCTGATTGGTCGTTGCAGGCGTGATGACGTTTGCTGGAAGTCCACGCGTGGGCACCGATCCCGGCTGAACGGGTGAGATGGTGACCGACGATGACGCCTGAGGATTTTGGGTTTGGCTTCCTGGTAATGTCTGGGCGAACCCCGGTGACAGAGCAAGTGACAGGAAGAAGCTCAGTGCGGCAATGCCCACTGCACGTGGCATGTCGGTATTCTACCGTATCTGGTGCAATGAGCACCACAAATTCACCTCCCTGTCCATCCATCGGGATCGCGATCCATGGTCATTGTGCTCATGGGCGCCGCCGGTGCCGGCAAGACAACCCTCGGACGCCAATTGTCCGAAGAATTGCGATGGTTGTTTCTCGATGGCGACGACGTGCATCCTCTCGAGAACATCATCAAGATGGGTCGAGGCACGCCACTCACGGATGAGGACCGCCGTCCGTGGATCCAGGCACTGAGAAGGTCGATTGCCGAATGGCTCGAGCAGGAAATGAATGCGGTTCTGACCTGTTCACTGCTCACGCATGCGCACCGCGTTGCCGTCCTTGCGGGGTATGAGCCTCACGTTAAGCTCGTCTACCTTCAGGCCTCCCATGCGCTTCTTCACAAACGGCTGACTGCGCGCACCGGTCACTTTGCCGGGGTGGGGCTCCTCGAGAGCCAGATGGCGCTCCTCGAAGAGCCCACCCATGCGTTGACGCTCGATGCTTCCCAAGCTCCAGAGCGCCTGGTTCAGACCATCCGGAACACTTGGAATCTGTGAACCGCTTCAGTCTTTGGGATTGGCCGGTGTCTTTGTGGCCTCCTTGACCGGGGGTTCAATCTTGATCTGCGGCCCTTCGACTTTCGGCAGCAGACCGGCGCCGGGCTTTTCAAGCACCCGCCCGTCGGTAGCATTGCGAAGGTCCTGTCGCGAATGTGCATCATCGACCATCGCGGCTTGCTCGAGCGCCTTCGCGCCGGTTGCGTTGTGCTGGCCGGGATCGTTTCCCAACGATTTGCCGGTGACCGGGTCGGTGGCTTTTCCCATCGGATAACCTTCGTGCTTCGGAAGCATGCTCGGATTCGCAGACGCGTATGCGGCGGCGACCATCAGTATCACGAGACTGAGTCCGATGGTTTTCAAGGCAGACATGTGGTCCTCCTTTCGCAAACGGCTTGCGGCGAAGTCGCCGGATGTCGGAGTTGTGGGATCGGGGGCCTGACCGGTGGCGTTGGGGGCTGAGGATCGGGCAGCGGAGGTTGAGGCGGTGGAAACGGATCAGGACTCGGCGGAGGCGGCGGGTCCGGATCAGGATTGGCTCGAGCGATGAAGACGGCTCGATTCATGGAAGAGTCAGGATAGCAAGAGCATCCATTCGGGAAGCCTCGGTAGTGCCCTAGTCGGATTGAACATCCTCGAGTGACATTCGAACAGGCCAGAGACTTCACCAGGTGCGTGCGCCGCGACAGTGGGATAAGTGTACAGTCCAAGGAGGACGGTATGCCCAATCATAAACAGCGGAAAAAGAAGGGCGGGCGCAACAAGTCGAAAAAAGTCAAAGCCATGAGGCTCTCGGTCGAAACGCGGCGCGGAGAGCGACGGGGCGAATTGACGCGGGGGCGATTTAGGAAAGGTCTTGCGGATCAACCCGACCGCCAGGCATTCAAACCGGGCTCGGCCAACGACCTGTATAGCCGCAAAGCCGCTTGAGCAATATGGTGACTAAGAGGAGAAGAAAAGGAGACGATGATGGAACGATCACTCATGGAACAGGCAGGCATCACAGATGAGCAAATACGCAATGCCATTGACCAGGGTGCGATCACAAAACAATACTTAGCGCAACCGCAACATGTCGTCAGCTCATTGAATCGCCTCCGTTCCACGGAGATTGCGAGCTACCTGCAATACAAGCAGCACGGGTATATGGCTGTGTCGTTGCTCTCTCCCGGCCTTAAGGCGGAATTCGAAGCGCATGCAGAGCAGGAGTTGGCTCATGCCGACCGGCTGGCCACCCGCATTCAGCAGCTCGGCGGCGTCCCGATCTTTGATCTTCAAGAGTTGGCAGGAAAGGCTGCGGCGATCGGCGTTCACCCGGAACAGGGCAGGACGCTCAGCGAAATGGTCATCGAGAATCTTTTGCTGGAGCGGCGTCAGGTCGAGGCCTATACCGCGCTGATCCGCGAACTTGGCGAGAAGGATCTCATCACACGTGAACTTCTGCTGGGTATCCTGGCGGAAACGGAAGCTCACGCGAGCGAATTGGCTGACTTCCTCAAACGGACCAGCGACAAACGGTAAGCAAGCACGTTCCTAGGAATCCGTGAACTCTTCACCGGTCATGTTTCGATGCCGGGTCCCAGGCCGATGCGGGCTCTGAGCAAATCGTGACGGGTGACCGAATACGCGACTTGGCCTTGTTTGACGACGGGGATGTTCAACAAGTGTTTTTCGTTCATGAGTCGAATCGCGTCCCCAATCGTGGTGGATTCGTCAGCGACGTAATGATTTGTGTTCATGACCCTGTCGGCGGTGACTGTGCTGAGGTCCTGGCCCGATTCGATCGCTCCCAGCAGATCGAATTCGCTCACGAATCCCACGAACCTGCCTGCGTCGTTCACGATCGGCGCGCCCGTTTCATGCGAGGACAAAAGCTCGAGGGCGATCGCTAACGCTGTTTCCTGTGGTTGAAACCGCAATCCATTTGTCCCATCGATCTCACCCAATGTGCGAAATCCACCTGCAGGGACACCTTCCATCGTCATAGCGTCCTCCCTGGCTATCTATAAATGATGGAGGAAGGATGCCAGGAAGAAGAAACTTGTGACACTAGCACGATCCCGAGGGGAGAGGTGCGAGACCGTTTGCGGGGAGGCAGTTATTTCGAGGCAGTTTCCTTGTGAATAATGGAAATACGGAGACCAATGGTCTGAGTGAGACGCCCGAGTAGACTGCTACTTCTTGTTTTGGATTTCCTTTGCAAGGGCTTCGGCTGCAGCTCTTCGACCGGAAACATTCCAATGCGTATCAAAGGGATGATACAACACTTTCCCTTGTCGCGCTAAGGCTCTGAAAGCAGGCATCAGGTTTACCATTTGTACCCCCTGCTCCTGCGAGACGGCTTCTAGGGCGCCTAAAGTGTTCATGTCAAACTGAAGCTGCTCGCGTATTTTTGCTAGAAAGCGACTACCGCTCTGGTGATCGAATTGGGACCCATACACTTCGAGCTTAGTGGGAATAAACACAATGATCGGAATGATCAGGTTTTGCACTGACAGGGCTTTAAATTGGCCAATCACTGTGCGGATGTGTTTCCATTCCTCGCGTTCAAGTAATTGAGATGTAGTGACATGTTGGTTCCAATAGTTGAAATACATCGGAACGAGAAGACCACCGAGTTGAATCATCCCCACATCGGGATGTACGGCATGTGAAATCGCCCCTTCGGTCGTAGCTGTCCGGGGGAATTGTTTACGCCAATGAATAATCGCGTTATATGTGTCGCGAAACGCATGAAGATATCTGATGAAGAAATTTCTTCGTCCCACGACAAAGGAGTAATAATCGCCCCCTTCTCCACCCCGTTGCCATCTGATGTACTGCCTCGTATCCTCGGCATCATTACCGCTAAAGAAGGCTAAAATGGCATACTGCGCCTTGCTCGCTGAGCCGTACCGTTTGAAGAGTTCCAAATATTGAGGCGGCCCATACCATCCTCTTCCCAGGTTCAGCGTCGATAAACCCGATTCCTGCTTGAGCAGTTCGCTCAAAGTCGAGTCATCCGACTCCCCAAATTCAATATATGAGTCCCCTATGACAACTATGTCGAAGGGCGGCTGCGAGCTATTCACACGGAAACCACTGTTGGTATACGACGCGTGATACCTGATGGGTGACACTTCAATGCCGAAGCCTGGCGAGTAACCATCGCCACGGAATTCAATAGCATCAACTACTTTATTGGGATGCCTTGGAACAAAAACCAGCGTGGGATCGGCCGCATACTCGGCGGCCTGTGCGTAATAGCGAATGTTCTGGAAGCTGACCGCTTTTCCCAGATCGGGGAAGGATTCTAGAAGAGAAAACAGCAAAAAGGTTGTTATGAAAAGAAGATAGAACAAAAAGAGGATGGTCTTGGTTGTCCTCCAGAGAATGGCCGGTATTGAGCTCGGTAGGGTCTTGAAGGTCACTCGATCTCAACAGGAGAGTACCTTATTCAGCGAAACCTAGTGGCTCTCTCGTAGCATCTTTGATCACGTATGACGATATAGATAAGTGATCTTGAGTTCAAGCCCTCACCAGGGTCAGCGTCTATGGTACGACAACGTCTACAATATCGATTCTTCTTTGATGACTATCGGTAGGAGTGCTCTGGAGGAACCCCTTAGGAGCGGTCGGTCATTGCTGGCGCGTTGCTGGGTTTCGCGCGATCCTTTTCATCCTGAGGCGAGAGGAAGAACATTAATCCTCCCGGACCATCTACTAAAAGCCACCGGCGACGGCAATCAATGCATAAATACTCGAGCACTCCAATGTCGCGATGTAACGCTCGGGTAGGCAACAGTGTACCGTCACATTTGGAACATAGCAGCGGATTCCGCTTTACTGGTTCCATTTTATCCTCATTGGCCGGATTCGCGAGGGGAGTTAAGTGACTAACGTAATTGCATAACAAGGCATTCGGCGTGACAAGAACTGACGCAATGTAGCCCTATCTAAAAATTACGTAAATAGGGACGGATGGCCCTAGAACGATTATGCGTCACTGACGAGCATTCATCTTCATCCTTGCATTGGAATCGGTCCGCAAAATAGAATGCGCCATATACTGGGAAAACTGCTTACGCCTACATCCGCAGTGAATAGTCGGGTATTCAATGCGCATTGTATTAAGCTTGGGCCTGGTTCTCTCGGTAGCGTGTTCTCAATCAAGTGGTGTCTTCAAATTGGGGCCGGACACATACATAACTTCGGCGGCTGCCTCTCCAAGTGCTGGGGCTTCACAAGCACAACGACTTGCCCTAAGCGAGGCTAATGAGTACTGCGCAAATATGGGCAAAACAGTCATGGTCATGAAGAGCAGCGATGTCATCAATGTTTATGGTGGCGGAAATTCCAAGATCACCTTCCGGTGTTTGGCTAAGGATCCAGGCCTACAGTCTCCAGGGGTCACGAAAACAGTGGACGTCACATTTGAGGATAGAACAAAATAAATGCTCCTTGTGTCCGTGCACCGTGCCGGCCTAAAGCCAATGCTGCCCTAGACTGTTGCAGAATTTCGCGTTCGATCGGGGGTTCTGTCTCCCACCGCCTGGTCGGTAAGTGTTTCGAAATCTCGCCCTCCTGTTATTCGCCTCTCCAAGCCTTCAACCCCCACACCTCACTTGCGTCGACCTCTCAACGCTCTTAAAATACATCTCCCCTAAGGCACTCATGTTAAGTTCGACTACATACCAGTCGCATTGGAAGCAAACCGCACTTCCTTATCTCGTCATCGTCATTGTCATTACACTCGCCCCCTGTCGTGAAGCGTCCGCTCAGGTCACGAACGAAGAACTGAGTAAAGAAACTGCTGCGCGCGAGTATGAGGTAGGAACTGATGCCAAACCAGTGGGCCTTGTCTTTGGCTTGCGGGCCGGAGCTGCCATCCCAACTCAGAAGGTCTTGAAGAATACCGGCAACGGCACAAGTATCGGCCCTTTGGTAAATGCAGAAGTGCTCTATGCCCTGCGAGAGTGGGTACGGGTAGGTATGATGCTCGAGTGGCACCAGCACAGCATCAACCTTTGGGGGCCGGAATTGGGTACGTTGGGCGTTTTTTCGATCCTGCCGACGGTGGAATTCCGTCCAGACCGTAGCACGAGGGAACGTCTCGGATGGGAATCGTTCGTGAATTACGATTTAGGATTGAGATCGCTTATCCCTTATGTGTCTCTCGGCCTCGGAGCGAATGTACACTCATTCAGTAACAGCAAGGAAGTCACAGACAGGGCTGGATCTTTCTCCACCACGTTTGCTCTGCGGGTGGCCACAGGAATCGATATTGCCCTTAATTCAAAATGGTCGTTGAACACGGAGGTGGCCTGGAATAGCGATAGTGGTACCTACAAATTCAACGGCCAAGAGGCGGATTTTAATGCCTCCACCCTGAATCTGCTCGTGGGAATCCGCACACAATTTTAGACGGTGCTTTCATTACCGTGGATGGCGAAATACGCCGTCGAAACCTACCTCAGATAATTGGAGCGGCCGCACCTAATCCGGAAAGGCGATTCCGAGCAACGCCAAACTCATGGGTTCTGAACAGAAGGACAGCCGTATTCGCATCCCACCGGCCCAGCATAGGCGGGAGTTACGAAGAAACCAAGGAATCTGCACTCGCTTGTAACGGAGAATGAGCGCCGCTGTGAACTGTCAAAACGTTAATGGGAGGCCTTGTTGCACCGGCAAGGAATGTTGCCCCAGTAAGCGGCAAGCCAGTCAGGTAAAGCATCCGCTATGGTGCAGGCAAGCAGCGATGCGCTGGCTTATCGTGGCGTACTGGCCGAATATGCATCCGTAGATCGACTTAACTGGGCGCGTAACTGTTGTGAAAGTGAGGTAAAAATGTTGAGAAGTGGGCTTCCTTCCATTGCCTCCACAATGCACCTGCCAAGGTCCTGGCCCGATCCTATGGTGACGGACCCGGGATTGTATTTCCTAGAATAAGTGATCGCTGATCCACCTAATCGAGACAGTAGTTGAAGAAGGCGCAGTACGTCTTGTCGCTCCATCTCAGATATTTCGAGACCAATCTGTCCCTTGTCACACCATTTCACAGTAGCGGTCTGGACATCTAAGTGAGCATTGTCAGGAAGCACGATGCGAGCGTACATCTCAACGCCCGATGCAATTTCTCGATCGGTAATAATGCACAATCCGCCAGCGGACAGATCTAGCGTCATGCCTTCCCCGGCGTAATCGGGATAGGCGAACTGAACCTTGTAGTGCACGGACCATCGCTCTGCAAAACGGGAATTGAGCGCATCGCGTGAATGTGGTGAATGCATCGGTACTCCCTCCGTGTAGTGGGCCTGGTCTAGGAATCCCGAGCGAACACTATTTACTGTACGAATCATTCCGTTGCTGCTCAACCCCTCGAACTGGTGTACCCCGTCAAGAACACATCGGCCAATAGAGAACGCAGATGGAGGAAACCCAACAAGCCCAAGGATTTGCGCTCAAATGTTTGGGCCAAAAGTGCACACGTCGGTGAGGTCATTTGCCATCACCATGGCGTATGTGGATTTGTAGTCAGGAAACGCCAAGCCGGTTACGCGGGGCGGGCTGTGTTCTATCCTGACAATCTGACGGATGGCGGGCACGGTGGGTGCCAGCCCTGGCGGATATGGTGGAACTAGGGTTGCACCAACGGGCTGGTGAATTGGATTTGAAGGCGGCGGCTGAAGGGGACTTCTTCTGGATGGCCCTACACTACCGAGTTGAGCCGATGCAACAACACTTCATGGATACATGCGAACCGCTGATCCATCCTTTACTGCGTACGACCGGCTTTTACAATCGATGCAGACATATCGCAGTACCCAGCTCTCATTCTTCAGGGGAATCGGACGGTCGGGCAAGAGGACACCTTCACACTCACAGCACTGCAGCGGATCAATTTTTGATATTTCCATGTTTTGTGAGGGTAATGGGGAATCAAATTCGAATAAACCCCTCGTAAGCGGTATATGGAGGCAATAACGAGCAGAGACGTGGGCTGTGTGACGACGCACAAACGCAAACATTTTGGTGCGCCCGACAGGAGTTGAACCTGTAACCCCCAGATCCGTAGTCCTCTTAAAAGGATAGTGACGGAGAACGACGAAGAGTAATTGTAGGTGATGATCTATTTGTAAACCAAGCTTTTTCCCAGCCGTTAACTGTTACAGAAAGCGATTGCGGTGGATTGGTGATCGAGGCCAGAACCGTTAACAAACCGTGACCGGAACCGTGACTAGGTAGGGGGGTATCAAAGGCGACGCACCCCCCATGGAGTCCTCTTCGACTAGCCTTACAGAACTGCCGCGCTAGCTCTCTACCCGTCAGGAGAAAGAGCGTTAGGCTTTCGCTTAGGTGGCGCTTGTTTGTAAAATCTCGATTGCCGGTGCTACGTTACCATCAGACCAAACAGTTTTAGGTTAACGTCCTAAATGCCAACGGCAGTGGTGAACGGTCATTTATTCACTTCCATTAAAGATAGATTTACATGATGGCTCAGGTCGAAGCACAGCTTGATAAGAGAAGCATCGAACGAGAAAATGGGCACTGCTGGACTGTAATTGTGCCCGAGATTGTGTCGGGAGATAGCAACTCTACGGTCGTATCCACATTGGTGCTTTATGAGGACGGGAGACCTCTTGGTCCATCACGCTCCTTGCACGACGACATCCGCAAAATAGGCTGTGGTCGCTTTTCACACTGGGGTGACGTGCTCTATTTTTCCACCTCAGATAATTCTGACCCGAGAACTTCCGGTCGAACATACATAGCAAAGGGGCCAAGGCGTGAGGGTTATGTTCCTCACGCAAGAGTCTTGAGAGGGTACGAAGTCGTGCCGTCATTTTTCGGCCAGCCTCTCCTCAACCAAGCGCTAATTGAGGATATGGAGAATCATGCGGAGTCTGCGGGCAAGTCTTCATGGGGAACGCGGAACGTGTTGCACGCTTTCGTTCTTTCGCTCAGGCCGGAGACAATCCTTGAGATTGGTGCCCATATTGGTTCAGCGAGTGTGGTGATGGGCGCGGCACTTAAGGCCAATAGGTTTGGAAGGCTGTACTGTCTCGAGCCTCAAGAGCATTATTTCAAGCTACTGTCCGAATTTGTTGCGGCGGCTGGCCTGACAGATTTCGTGTTTCCGCTGCAGATGTTTTCTACTGAGCCAGCTTTGCGGAAAATATTGCCCGCACAAGTTGAGATGATTTATGTGGATGCAAACCACTCATATTCGCACGCTCTCAGGGATCTCGAATTTTCCGATAGTCTGCTAGCCGACAATGGATTGATCCTGCTGGACGACGTAGGGCCGACGGTTTCACCGCAACTCGATACGGAGCACCGAGGCGGGGTTAGGCAAGCGGTGCTTGACTTCTCTAGACAACGAAATGATCTGAAGATTGTCTTCCTTGAACCTCCTTTTTGGCTAAATCCATGCGGTCTCGGAATCATCTGTAAGCAGAAGATTGTGGACCGATCGGAGCGACAAATGAGAGGGGGTCTTTTTCGGCGGAGCGGAGGGTCGAATGAGGACTCCCAGGCCTAGTTATTAATTGGCCATCCGTACCCCTTCAAATATGCTCCGACGATGACGGTCTGTCACGTGTTAGAGCCTAAATGTAGTCAACTCCAAGTCCTCGCTAGGAACCGCCTTAGTCTGCGCATTCAATCTTGATAATTCAAAAGATTCACGTTAATAAGCATCTTCCTTTGCCATTATATCCCACTCACCTTGTCCCTAAGCTTGAATCCGTGTCTAGAGCTAAAACCAAACCGCTCGTCCTATCAATTGTCACTATTTTAATAGGCGTTGTCTGCGCCTTCATCTTGGGAGAGATCTTGTTACGCATCTACCAACAATTCAATCCTACATTTGTCTTTCCTGACAGATCCTACAATCGATTCCGTGGCAAACCGTATGCTGATGATTATAATTTCAAGTTAAACTCCAAGGGCTTTAAAGATCTAGAGTTCGCAAAGCAAAAACAAACGGAGTCCATCCGGATCGTCGGCATTGGAGACTCATTCGTGTTTGGGGTAGTGCCATACGAGTATAACTTTTTAACATTGCTAGAAGATCGCCTTCGCGCCGAGGGATTGCCGGTCGAAATCCTCAATATGGGAATTCCAGGTACATCGCCCAGTGAATACCTGTCTATCTTTCTCCACGAAGGCTTGGATCTTCAGGCCGACATAGTTATGGTGTGCATATTTGTCGGGAATGATTTCGAGGAAGTTGGCAGACCTCCTCTAATCCAATCTTATATCGGTTCATTGATCCGATACCTATTTATCCGGCAAAAAGAATGGAAAGGCAATGTCGTTCATTCTGCGAAGGTCTACCTGGATGAGCAGGAGGGAATGTCAGAGAATAAATATCTCGAGATTGAAGCGCAGAGAAGCCACGTATTTCGGCGTCATGATGAGCTGTTCGCAAAAACGTTTCAAAACACTGTTCTCTACTTAAAGCAAATACGTGATATCTGCCATCAACAGCAATGCGACCTTGTGGTGGTCGTTATGCCTGACGAAATGCAGGTCGATAAGGATTTGCAGAAGAGGGTTATGAGCCAGATAGGAGCGATAAAGCCCGATGAATGGGATTTTAGTCTGCCAAACCGCCTGCTAGCATCAGAGCTAGAAAAACTTGGCATTGACTTCATAGATTTACTCGATGCATTTAAAGCAAGATCACATGAAATGCATCTATACAGGCCTCAAGACTCGCATTGGAATATCGCCGGTAATAGGATCGCTGCTGATGTCTTAGCTTCGCAACTGCCATTGATTCTCGACAAACGGTGAGTGTCGTAGGCAAACTGCTGCCGTATTGTGTCTAAACCATGGCAGAACTACTATGCCCGATTCGTGTTTTAGTGGTTTCGCCGAGAGTGGGTTGTCTTGGGGCCGGTGATGGCGGTGGAAGTGGTGGTGGCGGCGGCCAGGTTACCATCACATTTGGCGCTGGAACAAATCCTGGCGGGATTGCATCAGCAACGCCTCGATTTGCTTTTGCCAGCAACGACGATAATACCATTTCTTAATTTGTTAGCGCTTCTCCCAATGGGCAACTTCGTCACAATGGATACAAAATAGAGTCCGTCCCTTAGGATCGAGCCAAAGCTAGAGGTGAGGAAGTCTTGCTCCAACCGTGACCCAAAACCGTGACCGGACAATTAGGGGAGAGTACCGAGGCGAGACAAGTCCTTGATTCTGTGGTGCGCCCGACAGGAGTTGAACCTGTAACCCCCAGATCCGTAGTCTGGTGCTCTATCCATTGAGCTACGGGCGCGCATTTGAAGATGTTCCGAGATGAGTGTTGAGTGAAGGGCTCAAAGGGCGCTAATGGCTAGGCGGGGAAAACCGCAGCGACCTGCTACTGCACTCAGCACTCACACTCAGAACTGCAGTAGCAAGCGGTTATACAGGGCAAGAGGTTGACTGGTCAAGGGTGATCACGTCGAACAGACTTTGTTAGTAGACCGATTTACTCACCTCGGATGAGGGCTGGCTCTCGTTTCCCGCACTATCGACCGCCGTGAGTGAGAAGTAATAGGTCCGCCCACCTGTGAGATTTCCGACGGTGTAACTGGTCGTGTTTCCCACAGACTTAGGCGGACCGTACAGGCCCGGTTGGGTTCCCATGTAGACATTGTATCCGGTGACGTCAGTTTCCGTATTGGCATCCCAAGTGAGCGTCGCCGTACCGGTCGTGGTGGGTATCGTCAACGTGAGCGTGACTGGAATGGCCTGAGGACTATTGGATGATCCGGACGCCGCCACGGTAATGACGGTGTTATACGATCCGGCGGCTAAACCGGTCGTCGACACACTTGCACTGATGCTATCGGTCTCGGTGGTCGTGGTCCCGCTCGTGATGTTGAGGCCGAGCCATGCGGCGGTTTCGCTCAGCGTCCAGGTCAACGTGCCGCCAGTCGGATTTGACACAGTGATCGGTTTGGCCAGCGGCGAGGGACCTCCTGCTACGCCCGAAAAACTCAAGCTCATGGGATTGAGTAGAATGCTTGGGGTGACAGTCGCAGTCGCAGTGGCTGTGGCACTGCCGGCCGTGACGGTCAAGGTCACCGGAACTGGTGTGACCTGCACTCGGTCGTTCTTGTCGGTTATGGCGATGCGAACGGTCCCACTATAGGTGCCAGTGGCCATCCCTGTGGCGTTGACTT
>Ga0210000_1000096_pt1 | contig 12256 bp, 10 predicted proteins | sample InoplaCoPM_FD_187581 | JGI IMG/M metagenome (GOLD analysis project Ga0210000, IMG submission 187581) | Arabidopsis thaliana rhizosphere microbial communities from the Joint Genome Institute, USA, that affect carbon cycling - Inoculated... | ecosystem: Host-associated > Plants > Roots >... | reverse complement strand
GAGGAACAACCAAAGCACATCTAGTCTCTTTTCTCAAATGCCGCCCGCGGTTGCTGACCGTGTGTCGGCGCGCTGCGTTTCTCGCCGTAGACTTCTCATTTCTCGTTAAGTCGCTCGTGAGGATCGTGGCCGTCGATGACCGGATGAATCGGGACACAACAAGCCGAAGCGAGCGACCGTTGCAAGCTATGTTGCAACGGGCAAGCGTGTAATGTTTGAGGCTTTGCGAGTTTACAGGCTTGAGCGAGCGAGGTTTAGTTGGGTGATTCAGAAGGTCTTACGACGGCTGGATCCTCTTGAGCGACTACCTTTTCTTCCTCCGGCACGTCGAACCACTGGACCAGCATTTCATCCCACCAGGCCTCATCGATATCAGTGCCCGGATCGGTGCCCAGAAACGCGACATCATCCTTGGTCAGGTCGGCTCCAACTTGTCTCGGCTGGTGTTTCGCCCGCTCGATTACTTCCTTGGTGGCAAATCCGCCGATGATCCAGGAGTCCGGATCAGCACGCCGGGATTTGTAGGCTTTCAGCCCGACCTTCAGATACATGAAGATCTGCTGTTGAATGGGGTCGCCGACACCTGACTGAGGCAGGCTCAGTGTCTTTTCTATCTTCTTGCGCCAATGCCGGTCGTCGTAGCGTGACGTCACGAGCTGCAGCATTTTCTTTCCGAATTCGGTATCAAGTGGCATTCAATTCCTCCGTCAGCGGCATCCAGTTCTTCATGCCGTCAGTCCACCACGTGAAATGGTGCTATTTCCGACCGTACTTCGCTGTGAACGAGGCTTTTCCCAACTTATTCTGATTCAGGTAATAGCCCACCATCGCGCCCGACGCCTCTTTCTGCAAAGGCAATTGATCGATTTTCAGGGCGTACAACGTAAAGATATACCGATGCGGCTTATCCCCCGGCGGCGGACAGGGACCGCCGTAGCCCGGCTGACCAAAATCCGTCATGGATTGGACGCTGCCTTGCGGCGCTCCTCCGCCCTCCAGTGTGCCGGCCCCTGCCGGCAACGACGTGGTCTCCGGAGGCATATTGAAGATCACCCAATGCCACCACCCGCTTCCCGTCGGCGCGTCGGGATCATAGACCGTCACCGCAAAGCTCTTTGTCCCTTTCGGCGCACGCTCCCACCGCAGTTCGGGCGAGGTGTTGTTACCGGTACACCCGAACCCGTTGAAGACATGTTCGTTGCTGATGATGCCCTTATCTTTCACGGTCGGACTCGTGAGCCGAAAATCGGCTGCCGCCGCTAGGCTGGGAAGCACGACTACTGCCAAGAACACGCTCCATACCGGTCGCATACCCTCTCCTCTCTTCTCCTCGCCGATGTTCAATGCCTGTGGGCTGATCTATTTCGCTTTCTGATACGTCCCCATCAAACGAGCTTCGCTGAGAATGTGGCCCTTCATGGCCTCTTCGAGCTTCGCCTTGGTCGGCTGTTTCAGATCCGGCAACACGGTATCCAACGCATACAGCTTGTGAAAATACCGATGGCGCCCGATCGGCGGACATGGTCCTCCATAGCCTGTGCGCTTCCAATCGTTCATGCCTTCCTTGGTTCCCGCCGGCAGCGGCTTCACCCCTTCCGGCACCCCGTCATTCGTCGGAGGCAAATTATATAGGACCCAATGCACCCAGGTCATTTTCGGCGCGGCCGGATCGGGAGCATCCGGATCATCGAGGATCAGGGCCAAGCTCTTCGTCCCCGGCGGGATCTCCGACCAGGAGAGGGGAGGAGAGACATCCTTGCCTTCACAGGTATAGAGCGAAGGGATCGCACCCTCATGGGTGAAAGCCGTTGATCCAATCCGCATGTTACCCTCCGTTCGGGCTGTTGCGGCCATCGCCGTTATGGCGGCAGTCAACGTCGCGGCTCGCAGCGCCCGATTCAGATATGGAGGCTTCCCCGTCAATTGCCTGCCACCGTCATTTCCGCGATCTTCAAGGTCGGGCTGGCAATCCGGCCTCGGAAGACGAGATCACTGCCGACAACCTCGATGTCGCTGAACATCTGTTTCAAATTCCCCGCGATGGTAATCTCCTCGACCGGATACGTCAGCTCACCGTTTTCGATCCAAAATCCGCCCGCCCCACGGGAGTAGTCTCCGGTCACCATATTGATCCCGAAGCCGATCAGTTCCGTGACGTACAGCCCGTCCTTGACACCGCGGATAATGTCCTCCGCCGAGCAGGTTCCAGGAGTGAGATAGAAATTTGTCGGGCCGACCGAAGGACTCTCTCCCACGCTCCGTGAAGCGTTGCCGCTCGACGGCAACCCCAGCTTTTTCCCGGAATAGGTATCAAGCAGATAGCTGGTGAGCACCCCTTTGTCGACGACCGTGTTTTTTCTCGTCGGCAGCCCTTCGCCATCAAACGGCCGCGAGCCGAGCCCCCCGACCATTCGCCCATCGTCATACACGGTGAACCAGTCGGGCGCCAGCCGTTTCCCCAATTGTCCGCCCAGAAAGGATGCCCCTTTATACAGGGCATATCCCGACACAGCGCTGCACAAATTCCCGAGCAGGCTGCCGGCAGTTTCCTGATCGAACACGACCGGCACCCGTTTGGTCCCCACTTTGCGGGCACCCAGCCGTCTGACGGTGCGCTTGGCGGCTTCTCGGCCGATGGCCTCCGGCGTGTCGAGCGTGTGAAACTTTCGCCGCACGTCGTACCATGCATCGCGTTGCATGCTGCCTGAGACCGGATCGACGGCGACCGGCGACACGGCCAGGGAATAGCTGGAACTGCGATATTCTCCGATAAATCCGTGGCTGTTTCCCAGCACCACACGTCCCCAGGAAGAATCGAAATCTGCTCCCTCAGAGTTGGTGATGCGCTCGTCGCTGGCCAATGCCGCGGCCTCCGCTCGCTTGGCCAAATCGATCTGTCGATCCGTATCCAGCCGGGTCTCGTCATGCAGATCAAGGTCCGGTTGATCCGTCGCCAGTTGATCGGCGCCCGGTAAGCCGGAAACGGGATCTTCGACGACGGCCTTGGCTAGCGTACAGGTTTCCGACACCAATCGTCGCAGGGATTCAGAGGAAAAGTCCGAGGTGGACGAGGTGGCGGACCGCTTGCCGACGAAAATACGCAGTCCCAACCGCTTTTCCCGCGCCTTGGAAAGCCGATCGACAGATCCCAGGCGGATTTGAACGGAGAGATTTTCGCCGTCGGCTACGACCACATCGGCTTCCGTCGCGCCATGCTGCTTGGCCATCGCGAGCACGTCTGAGGCCAGTTGCGCCAGATGCCCGTTTGCCGGCTGGACTGATTGACCAGATTCTCGCGTTTGGCTCATGGTGATTCGTCCTTCATCCCGCCTGCGTGCCGCCGACGGTAATTTCATCGATTCGTATCGTCGGCAATCCGACGCCGACCGGCACGGATTGCCCTTCCTTCCCACAGGTGCCGATCCCTTCGTCCAACTTCAAATCATGGCCGACCATCGAGACCTTCGTCAGAATCTCCGGCCCACTCCCAATCAATGTCGCTCCTTTGACCGGCTTGGTCACCTTTCCGTCTTCGATCAAATACGCTTCGCTGGCCGAGAACACAAACTTGCCGTTCGTGATATCGACCTGGCCTCCTCCGAACGACACGGCGTAGAGACCTCTCTTGACCGATTTAATGATGTCCTCTGGATTCGACTCCCCGGCCAGCATGAACGTATTCGTCATGCGAGGCAGGACGATGCTTTGATAGCTTTCTCGCCTTCCATTGCCCGTCAGAGGAATGCCCAAGAGACGCGCATTCAACTTGTCGGTGATATAGCCGCGCAACATCCCTTTCTCGATGAGCATGGTACGAGCGGTCGCCGTACCTTCGTCATCCATGTTGAGCGATCCGCGCCGGCCTGGCAACGTGCCGTCGTCCACGATCGTACAGACGTCGGAGGCGACTCGTTTACCCAGAAGATTCGAGAAGGCAGAGGTCTTTTTCCGATTGAAATCCGCTTCGAGGCCATGGCCGATCGCTTCGTGCAACAGAATTCCAGGCCAGCCGCCCCCTAGGACAACCGGAATCACCCCAGCCGGGGCTTCGACTGCTGACAGGTTGAGAATCGCGATACGGGCGGCCTCCTTCGCATAGTTGAGATACCGGTCCCCCTGGCGGTAAAAGTCGAACCCGATGCGACCGCCTCCGCCAAACGATCCGATCTGGCGATTTCCACCGTCCTCGGCAATACAGGTCACTTGCAAGCGGGACAGCGGCTGCACGTCGCCGATCAACGTGCCGTCCGACGTCGCCACCATCACAATCTTGTATTCCGTATTAAAGGAGGCCATGACATTCTTGATGCGAGGGTCGTAGCGTCTTGCCTCCGCATCGATGAGGTTCAAGAGCGTGACGCGATCCGCCGTGGCGACATCCGCCTGCGCGTGCGGGACCGGGTAGAGATCTCTTGCCGGTCTGGAATGGACCGGAACAGGGACGGGTTGGGACCCGCCTGGAGAGTTGGCGATATAACGGGCCGTATCGGCGGCGAGTTCGAGATCGTGTCTGGTCAGATCATCGGAGTACGCAAAGCCGGTTTTTTCTCCCGCAGTGGCGCGAACCCCCACACCCTGAGAAATACTCTTCGTCGCTCGCTTCACGAGCGATTCTTCCATCGAGACGGATTCCGAAACGCAGGATTCGAAATAGAGGTCCGCATAATCCACATCGCGGACCTTCACCCGCCCCAAGGCCTCCAGCACGTCATGCTCTGTGACCCCGAACGAATCCAAGGGAATGAGTTGTCCCATCGTTGAAAATCCTTATAAAATAGTTGAGATACGCGAGAGGTCAGAGTATAGCCGATTCATTTTTCGAGGCGCAATGCGAGCGCTTCCAACTCTTCGCTTTTGCAAAGGATTTGGGAAATATCGTTTGACTTTCACCCGGACCGTCAGTAGACTTTCCTCACCTGCCATACGCGCTTCATGTGAAAGGATCGTTACCAGACCAGCACTCATGGACATTCCAACACCTTCTAGACTTGACCACCTGTCGGACACAGAACTGACGGCAAGACTCGATCCTGACCTGCTCCCCAAGCATCTCGCCATTATCATGGATGGCAATGGGCGGTGGGCCGAGGCACGAAGTCTGCCACGGATTGCCGGACATCGCGAGGGCATCAAGTCGGTTCGCGACACCATTTCGCTGTGCGTGGAGCTCGGCATCCGGGTCCTCACGATTTACGCATTTTCGCAGGAAAACTGGAACCGTCCGACGACGGAGATCGACGGCCTCATGGGGTTGCTCGAGCACTACCTTTCAACCGAACGCAACAAATTGATCGAACAGGGCGTGCGGTTCCGCACGATTGGTCGTATCGATGCGCTTCCTACTTCCGCCCTCCAGTGGGTACGGGCGGCCGAACAGGAGACGGCGCACCTCGACAAGCTGCATCTCACGGTCGCGCTGAGTTATGGCGGGCGTTCAGAGATCGTGGACGCCGTCCGGGGACTGGTTCGCGAGGCTCAGGACGGGAAGATTCAGGTGGAGGATATCGACGAACTCCACGTTCAACAGCATCTGTATACGCACGACTTGCCCGATCCCGATCTGCTCATCCGCACCAGCGGCGAGACGCGCATCAGCAATTTTCTCCTCTGGCAGCTGGCGTATACAGAGCTCTATTTTACCCCGACGCTCTGGCCGGACTTCAGGCGGCGTGAATTGTTGCTGGCCCTGCTCGAATTTCAACGGCGCGAACGACGATTCGGCCGCGTCTTCAGCAGTCTGTCTTCATAATCCGCCCAGGAACCACCGACATGCTCGAGTGTGGAACGACGAATCAGGAACCGGCGAAGACCGTCCACAAGACGCGAGCTCGCTTCGATTCCCGCCGGATCTACACGGTGTTGCTGGTCGTTCCGCTCCTCTATGGCGCCATCCGCTATCTTCCTCCCGTCGCCTTCACCGGCATGGTGGCCCTTGCCGGCTGCGTGTCCCTCATGGAGCTCTACCGGCTCTGCTTTCAGGCCTCCTCTCGGCCGTGGGGTGTCAGCGTAGGCCTGCTGGGTTGCATTGGCTTAATCGTCGGACCCTATCACCCCGCCCTGGTACAGACGGGGTTGCTCGTCGCGGTCATCACTGTCCTCTCGATTCCGCTGTTGGTCGAGGTCCCACTGCTGGACAGTCTCAGGGAGGGAGCCATCGTGTTGACCGGGATGCTCTACGTCGGTCTCACTCTCAGCTATCTGGTCTTGGTCCGGCTCCTGCCGGAGGGGGAATCGCTCCTGTTTTTTCTCCTATTGGTGACATGGGCGGCCGATACGGGTGCGTACTACGTGGGAACCTTGTACGGACAGCGTGCGCTCGCGCCGAGAATCAGTCCGAAGAAAACGGCCGAAGGATTGGCGGGAGGATTCATCGGCGCAACCATTGTTGCGTTTGTTGCACGCTGGACGTTCGTGCCGGAGTTTTCCAACCTGGATACGCTGGTTCTCGCCCTTGTTCTCACGCTCGCCGGCTTGTGGGGGGACCTCGTGGAATCGGCCATCAAGCGCGGCGTCGGCGTGAAGGATTCCGGCGGTCTGCTTCCAGGCCATGGCGGGATGCTCGACCGGTTGGACAGTCTCTTGTTCACCGCGCCTGCCTTCTACTACTATGTGACGTTCATGGGACGAGTCGCCCCTCACCCTTGAGGAATCGCTTATGAAATCGATCGTCATCCTCGGTTCAACTGGCTCCATCGGCACCAACACGCTCGACATCGTCGAGCGGTTTCGCGACGAGTTTCGTGTCGTCGGCCTGACGGCCGGCAATAACGACGAGATGCTGGCTGAACAGATCCGCCGCTTCCGGCCGCAGGCCGTCGCCATGTCGACGGACGCGGCGGCAGTGAGGCTCAGAGAGCGTTGTTCCGGACTCCCGATCGAAATCGTCAGCGGTCAAGAGGGCCTCGTCAGAGTCGCCTCGCTTCCTGACGCCGAACTGGTGATGTCCGCCATCGTCGGCGGCGCGGGGCTCGTGCCGACGCTCGCAGCGATTCGCAGCAAGAAGCACATCGCGCTGGCAAACAAGGAACCGATGGTGATGGCGGGCCAACTGATGCAGGAGGAAGCACGACACGCAGGCGTCAGAATTTTTCCCGTCGACAGCGAGCACAGTGCGATCTTCCAATCGCTGGAGGGGCACCGCATCAAGGATGTCCGGCGCTTGATCCTGACGGCGTCCGGAGGCGCGCTGTGGAACTTGCCCAAGGAGGCCCTGTCTGATGTCACACCGGAGCGCGCATTGCAGCACCCGAACTGGAAAATGGGCGCAAAAATCACGATCGATTCCGCGACGTTGATGAACAAGGGACTTGAAGTGGTGGAGGCCCGCTGGCTGTTCGACATCCCGGAATCGCGCATCGATGTGCTGATTCATCGGGAGAGCATTATCCACTCTCTGGTAGAATACGAAGACCGATCCATGATCTCACAACTCGGATTGCCGGACATGCGGACGCCCATTTCGTACGCGATGCGCTATCCGGACCGGCTGCCGCTCGATCTCCCCTCGTTGGACCTGACGGAGATCGGCACTCTGACGTTCTGCAAGCCCGACCATGATCGGTTCCCATGTCTGCGATTGGGATATGAATCGCTGCGGATCGGCGGGACGATGCCTGCCGCGATGAATGCCGCCAACGAAATCGCCGTTGACGCGTTTCTCAACGGCGGCATCCGTTTTACCGATATTTCTGATATCATTCAGAGCACCATGCAGGCTCATATCCCACAGCCTGTCCTCTCGGTGGAAGCGGCCTTGGAAGCCGACCGGTGGGCACGGGAGAAGGCCGACTCGTTGGTCCATACGTTGGCCCGCTGAGAAAGTATCCATGCCGTGAGCATTGCAAACCTTCACCATCGAGTATGAACTATGATTGTTTCCGCCTTGACCTGGTCGCCCGATAGTCTCTGGCTCCTGATGCAAAAGACCTGGTGGTTTCTCGTCGTGCTAGGGGTGCTCGTCGCCTTTCATGAACTCGGCCATTTTCTGGCCGCACGCTGGGTCGGGGTCAAGGTCTTGAAGTTCTCCCTGGGATTCGGACCAAAGCTCTTTGGGCGGCAAGTCGGAGAAACGGAGTATCTGGTCTCTGCCATCCCATTGGGTGGCTACGTCAAACTCTTCGGCGAAGATGAGGCGGAAGCGATGACTCCCGAGGATCGAAGACGGTCCTTCATCCATCAGAATCTGTGGGGCAAGGTGCTGATCGTCTCCGCAGGGCCGGGGTTCAATTTCATTCTTGCCTATCTCATCTTTGCGGCTTGGCTCGCCACCGGCTATACATTGCCGGTGCCGTCGTTCAAGGATATCGCGCCGGTTCTGGAGGCGGTGGCGCCCGAGTCCCCCGCCGCAAAGGCCGGCCTGATGGTCGGCGACCAGATCAAGAAGATCGACGGACGCGACATTGCGACCCGGGTGGAACTGCTCGACGCCGCCGCCAAAGGAAAGGGCGCCCCGCTCACGCTGGAAGTGTTGCGGGACGGCCGCCTTGAAACCCTGACCGTGACGCCGATTCCGGCGCCTGGACCCGCCCATAAGGGCGAGGAGGCGGGCTATTATCTCGGCATCGAGGAGATTCCTCCTGTCGTCAACGAAGTGGTGCCCGGCAAACCGGCGGCGGCAGCAGGCTTCAAGGAAGGCGATCGAGTCCTGTCAATCGACGGCACTCTCATCCATACCTGGACACAGATGACGAGCCTGGTGAAAAACAGTCCGGGGAAAACCCTCCAGGTGGACGTCTTGCGCGACGGCCATCGGGTCTCCCTGTCGGTTACGCCCGTCGCAGAAAGCACGACCGTAAATGGCCAGACGATGGAGATCGGCAAAATTGGCATCGCGGGACCAGACCGCTCGCTGATGCGATCCACGACTCCGCTCGCCGCGATCTATAACGGCATGGAGGCCACTTGGAAGTGGACGGAGTTGACCGTCGTGGGTCTGTACAAGATGATCGTGGGCGATATCTCGAGCAAGAACATCGGCGGCCCTTTGACGATCGCCAAAATTTCCGGCGAAGCTGCCGCGCAAGGCCCGGCCAATGTGATCTTCCTCATTGCTCTGCTGAGCATCAACCTGGGCGTCTTGAATCTCCTGCCCATTCCGATCCTCGACGGCGGCCACTTGCTTTTCTTCCTGATCGAGGGCATTCTGCGTAAGCCGTTGGGCGAACGGCAGCGAGAACTGGCGCAGCAGGTCGGATTGGTCCTGCTCGTAGGCGTCATGATCTTTGCTTTTTGGAACGACCTCGAACGGATCTTCTTCTCCCACTGACGCTTCATGCGCACGTCTCAACTCCTGCTTCCCACCCTGCGGGAAGATCCCGGGGAAGCCGAAACCGTTAGCCACCGGCTCATGCTTCGCGCGGGACTGATTCGCAAGGTGGCCGCCGGCATCTATACCTATCTGCCGCTGGGTCTGAGGATCATCCGAAAAGTGGAACAGATCGTCCGGGAAGAAATGAACCGGGCTGGCGCGCAGGAGCTGTTGATGCCAATTGCCTCGCCCGCCGAATTGTGGAGAGAAACCGGCCGCTGGGGCTACTATGGCAAGGAACTGATTCGCTTCAAGGACCGGCACGAACGCGACTTTTGCCTCGGCCCGACTCACGAAGAGGTCATCACGGATTTGTTTCGCCGTGAAGTCCGGTCTTACCGCCAACTGCCGCTGAATTTCTATCAGATTCAAACGAAGTTCCGTGACGAAATCCGGCCCCGCTTCGGACTCATGCGCGGACGCGAATTCATCATGAAAGATGCCTACAGCTTCGACAAGGACGAGGCAGCAGCGCGTCTGAGCTACCAGAAGATGTACGACGCGTATCACCACATTTTTGCCCGTTGCGGTCTTAACTTCAGGGCCGTGGAAGCCGACACTGGCTTGATCGGAGGCACGTCCTCCCACGAGTTTATGGTTCTCGCGGACACTGGCGAAGAAACGGTCGTCTACAGCGAACCAGGCACCTATGCGGCCAACGTCGAACGCGCCGAGGTGCTGCCACCGAATGACGAGAGTAAGGAAGCGCTTCTCCCTCTGCGCAGCGTCAACACTCCTGGCTGCCGAACGGTCGAGGAAGTGACGAAGTTTTTGAAGGTCGATGCCTCCAAGCTGGTCAAGACTCTGCTCTATTCGACGGGCTCCGAGACCGTGGCCGTATTGATCCGCGGCGACCACGACGCAAACGAAATCAAGCTCAAGCGCCTGCTCGGTGTGACCGATGTGGAACTGGCCGGTCCCGCGATCGTGGAAAAGATGACCGGCGCACCGGTGGGATTCGCGGGGCCGGTTGGGTTGAACGTACGCATTGTCGCCGACCATGCCGTGAAGTCGAGCGCAAACATCGTCGTTGGCGGGAACCGCCTCGATACGCACTTGGTCGACGTCAACTGCCCGCGCGATTTTCAGGTGGAGCAATTCGCGGATCTGCGCAACGCCCGGGCCGGCGATCCTTCGCCACGGAAGGACGGCATCCTGAAGACGACCAAGGGGATTGAGGTGGGCCACGTCTTCATGCTCGGCACCAAATACAGCCAGGCCATGAATGCCTCGTTCCTCGATCCCAATGGGAAGGAATGCCTGGCGGTCATGGGGTGCTACGGGATAGGCATCGGCCGGACGGCGGCGGCGGCGGTTGAGCAGAACCATGATGACAAAGGCATCGTATGGCCCTTTCCCATCGCGCCGTTCCATGTGCATCTCATCTCTCTCGGGCAGTCTGCCGCTGTGATCGATACGGCCACCACAGTCTATGCAGCGTTGGAAGCGGTCGGCCTTGAGGTCCTGTGGGATGATCGGGACGAGCGCGCAGGAGTGAAATTCAACGATGCCGACTTGATCGGCGCACCGTATCAAGTGATCGTCGGCGACAAGGGCCTCGCCGAAGGCCTGCTGGAAGTAAAATCCCGCAACACCGGCGTGAAGACCAAACTCGCTCCAACCGACGTCCCGCAGGGCATTCTCGCCATGGCTTCTTCGGGACGATCGCCCTCCTGATTCCAATCTTTTATTCTGGGCCATTTCCGGCACACACGCTACCATCGCGAAAGTGCCTTTTCCTTGCCTTCCCGCTCTGTTGAGCTAGACTGAGTCTCGATTCGAAAAAGCATGTCTTTGCGCCCCGGCTGTAAGACAGCCACGGGCATGACGGCAGTCGCGTGACCGGTTTCTTCTGAGGAGCGCAGATGCAGGCCAAACCTCCAACGCAAAACTTGCAGGAACTTCAGCAAAAAGTCGAATTCGCGGAACATGTCAAGCGGATCACCAATCAAATCCATGCGGCCAGCAATCTGGACCACATCCTTCTCGACCTGCACAAGGATATTCTGGGCCTCTTTGATGCCGAGGATCTTACCCTTTTCGCCTTTGACGCCGACAAGAAAGAAATCTTCTATAAGGTCCCCCACATCGATACGATCGAGGAGGTCCGCATCTCGATCACCGAGCAGAGCCTGGCCGGTTTCTGCGCCAAGTACCTGCGGCCCGTAAACATCGCGGACGCCTATAATACGGCGGAACTGCAGGGCATCCATCCGTCGCTCAGTCATGATACGTCCTACGACAAGCGTACGGGATTCAAGACCAAGCAGGTCCTGACGTATCCGATCGTCGCCGATAATAAGTACCTCATGGGCGTGCTGCAGCTTCTCAACAAGAAAAGCGGCCTCCGCTTCACACGGAAGGACGAGGAATCGGTCGCCGAGATCGCCAAGGCGCTGGGTATTGCCTTCTTCAATCTCAAGAAGGTCACCACGAAGAAAGCCTCGACCAAGTTCGACCTGCTCGTGACCAACGGCAAAATCACGCAAAACGAGCTCGACAACGCCATCGCCGAGGCACGCAAAAGCATTTCCTCGGACCTGGAGGGCATTCTCATCGAAAAGTACAGAGTGCCCAAGTTGGAGATCGGCAGGTCCATCGCGCAATTCCACAAGTGTCCTTACATCGAATACAGCGAGCGCACCCTCGTCGATATCGAACTGTTGAGAAACCTCAATGTCGACTATCTCAAAAAGAATCATTGGATGCCGCTCAAGCGCGACCGAACGGCGATCGAGATCCTGACGGACGATCCCGGCGACCTTGATCGCGTCGCCGACATTAAACGCACCTTCCCCGGCCTCAATATCCGATTTGCGGTCAGCCTGAGACGGGACATCGCCCAGTTCTTGAATTCGGCGACCGGCGGCGGCGACAGCGGCAATGGCCCACGACTGAGCACCTTCACCGCGACCACGTCCCCCGAGATGCGATCGTGCGCCTCCCACA
>Ga0210000_1000095_pt1 | contig 12273 bp, 13 predicted proteins | sample InoplaCoPM_FD_187581 | JGI IMG/M metagenome (GOLD analysis project Ga0210000, IMG submission 187581) | Arabidopsis thaliana rhizosphere microbial communities from the Joint Genome Institute, USA, that affect carbon cycling - Inoculated... | ecosystem: Host-associated > Plants > Roots >... | reverse complement strand
CGTGCTGACGCCGAAAGAAGGCGGGATGGAAGCGGCCCGCGACGTCGCAGAGAAAATGCGTGACGAAGGCAAAGGGGTGATCCTCGATCAGTTCGCCAATCCCGACAATCCGCTGGCCCACTACGAAGGGACCGGGCCCGAGATCTGGCGCGACACTGAAGGCCGCGTCACCCACTTCGTGAGCAGCATGGGCACCACCGGAACGATCATGGGCGTCTCGCGCTTTCTGAAAGAGCGGAACCCCGCAATTCAGATCGTCGGCTGTCAGCCCTCCGAGGGCTCGCAGATTCCCGGCATCCGCAAGTGGCCGCCGGCGTACCTGCCGAAAATATGCGACTGGGGCCGTGTCGATCGCGTGATCGAAGTGAGCCAGCGCGATGCCGAGGAGATGACGCGCCGGATGGCGCGGGAGGAGGGCATCTTTGCGGGGATCTCGTCCGGCGGCGCCATGTGGGCCGCGTTGCAGGTGGCGCAGGGCGCAAAAGATGCAATCATCGTGACCATCGTCTGCGATCGCGGCGACCGTTATCTCACCACCGGTGTTTTCCCGGCCTGAGGACGGTTGCTGAACATGGTGCCCGTCCTCGTATTCGACATCGAGACCGTCCCCGACGTGGCGGGGCTGCGCAAACTCCATGGGCTCGACGAGACCGTGCCGGACGCGAGCGTGGCCGATATGGCCTTCCAGTTGCGGCGCCAGACGAGCGGCAGCGATTTCCTGCCGCTCCACCTGCAACGCGTGATCGTCATCTCGTGCGCGCTGCGCGAGCGCGACAGCTTCCGCGTCTGGTCGCTGGGCGGCGCCCAGCAGACGGAAGGCGAACTGATACAGCGTTTTTTCGACGGCGTCGAGAAGTACACACCGCAGCTTGTCTCCTGGAACGGCTGCGGTTTCGACCTGCCGGTGCTGCACTACCGGGGCCTGATCCACGGCGTGAAAGCGCCGCGCTACTGGGACATGGGTGACGGCGAGCATCGCGACAGCCGCGATTTCAAGTGGAACAACTACATCAGCCGCTATCACAGCCGGCACTTGGACCTGATGGACCTGCTCGCGCTCTACCAGCCGCGGTCCAATGCGCCGCTCGATGCCCTGGCGCAGCTGGTCGGACTGCCCGGCAAGCTCGGTATGGCGGGCTCGGCGGTCTGGGATGCGTTTCGCGCGGGCAAGATCGAAGAAATCCGCTGTTACTGCGAAACCGACGTCGTGAACACCTATCTTCTGTTCCTGCGCTTCCAGCTCATGCGCGGCGCGCTGGACGATCGCGAGCATGGCGCAGAGTGCGACCTCGTGCGGGAGACGCTCGGAAAGTCAAACGAATCGCACTGGAAGGAATTTCTCGAAAAGTGGTCGCATCGGTGAGCCCGTTGCGCTAGACTCGCGCCGATCGCGTTCGCGGCTCAATTTTTACTCCGCCGCCGCGCGTTGTTCATGCCTGAAGCTCGAATCGAATCCCTGGACCAGGAAGGCCGCGGCGTCGCGCACGCCGATGGCAAGGCGGTTTTCGTCGAAGGCGCATTGCCCGGCGAAACGGTCGCATACACGCCTTATCGCAGAAAACCGACTTTCGAGCTGGCCGCCCTGACGCGTGTGGTGAAAGGCAGCGCGCTGCGCATCACCCCGCGCTGCGCGTTTTTCGGCAACTGCGGCGGGTGCAGCCTGCAGCATCTGGACCCGCGCGCCCAGGTGGCCGTCAAGCAGCGCGTCCTGGAAGACACCCTCTGGCACATCGGCAAAGTCGAGGCGGACCTCGTCCTGCCGGCGATATACGGACCGCCGTGGGGTTACCGGCACCGGGCGCGGCTCGCGGTCCGGCACGTCGCGAAAAAGGGCGGCATGCTGGTCGGGTTCCACGAAAAGCGCAGCAGCTACGTCGCCGACATGACGAGCTGTGAAATATTGCCGCCGCACGTGTCCGCGCTGCTCATGCCGCTGCGCGAGACGCTCGGCCGGCTTTCCATCTACAACCGCGTCCCGCAGATCGAGGTCGCCGTGGGCGATGAAGGGACGGTGCTCGTGCTGCGCGTCCTGGAACCGCTGTCGGAGGCAGATCGCGCTCTTCTGAGGCAGTTCGCGGAGCGGCATGCCGTGCACATTTATCTGCAGCCGCGCGGGCCGGACTCGGCCGAGCCGTTCGCTCCCGCCGAAGCGGCCGAGCTGCACTATTCCCTGCCGGAATTTCAGCTCCGGATATGCTTTGCGCCCACCGATTTCACGCAGGTGAACCACGCGGTGAACCGGGTGCTGGTGCGGCGCGCGCTGACGCTGCTCGATCCGCGGCCGGGCGAGCGCGTCGCCGATTTCTTCTGCGGCCTCGGCAACTTCACGCTCGCGATCGCGCGTAGCGGCGCGGAAGTCATCGGCGTGGAGGGCAGCGCTGAACTGGCGCGGCGGGCCCAAGAGAATGCCGCCGCTAACGGTCTCGAGAGGAGCGCGCGGTTTCGCACCATGAACCTGTTCGAGCTGGATGAGGCGTCAGTGCGCGATCTGGGTCGGTTGGATCGCGCGCTGATCGATCCGCCGCGCGAAGGCGCGATCGCGCTGGCTAAAGCGCTCGCCGCACCGCGCCCGGCCCGCATCGTCTACGTCTCATGCAGCGCGGCCACGCTGGCTCGCGACGCCGGCGCGCTGGTTCACTCGCTGGGATACACGCTGAGCGCGACCGGCGTGGTCAACATGTTCCCGCATACCTCGCACGTGGAGTCGATCGCCGTCTTCGATGGCTGAAGACCGTCTCACTGCCGGGCTACGAAACAAAAACGGCCAGGTTTTTACCTGGCCGTCAGCTTGCGTTTGCTTTCCTGGGCTTTTCCGCCCCTAGTCGCGTTCGCCGGCGAGCGCCATCAGTAGCTGCAGCAGATTGGCGAAGATATTGAAGAGGCTCATGTAGACGCCGGTGGTCGCCATGATGTAGTTGGTCTCGCCGCCGTTTACGATGCGCGACAGGTCGTAGAGCAGGAACAGCGAAAACACCACGATGACCAGCGCCGAGATCGTCAGCGCCAGCGCCGGAATCTGCAGGAACATGTTGGCGACGAGCGCGATCAGCAGCACGATCATCCCGACGAACAGGAACTTGCCCATGAAGCTGAAATCGCGGCGCGTGGTCGTCGCAATGGTGGCCATCACGAAGAGAACGATGCCGGTCCCGCCGGCCGCCAATCCGACCAGCTGCGGGCCGTTCTTGAGCGACAGCGCGACCGAGAGCAGCGGACCCAGCCACCAGCCGAGCAGGAACGTCATGGCGAGCAGCAGCACGACGCCCAGCCCGCTGTTGCGGTTGGCCGCGATGGCGAACTGCAGGCCGATGACGGCACCGAGCAGCACGAAGAAACTGATGATCGGGTGCTGCATGATGATGCCGCCCGTGCTCATGCCGACGAAGGCACCGATCACCGTGGGCACCATGGTGAGCGCGAGCAGCAGGTAGGTGTTGCGCAGAACTTTCTGCTGCTGTAAGGCCAGCTCCGGCGTCCCGATCCGGTAGGCAGACTGATTCGATTGCAGTTCGGGTTGCATAAAGTCGGGGCTCCTCTCCAAGTGATTAATTTCCCGCACGAATAAGACTACCCAAAGCCGGCGGAAGTTTCAATTTTTACGGCGGCGGCCAGGAGCGAACCGGCGCGCCAAGCGCCTGATAATGCGTGCTATTATCAAAAAAGGAAGGATGGCAGAGCGGTTGAATGCACCGGTCTTGACAACACGCCGCTACCGGCGTGTTGCGGCGTAGGCTAACCTTCAGGTTACGCCGGAGCCAAAACGGCAGTGGAGGGTTGGCAGAGCGGTCGAATGCGGCGGTCTTGAAAACCGTTGTAGGGAAACCTACCGGGGGTTCGAATCCCTCACCCTCCGCCACCCACCTACTTCCGCCGCGCGGGCTTGCGCTGAGCCTCCTTCCGCAGATTGCGGTAGAGGCGCGGATTCGCCTGCTTGAGGTACGACACCACCTCGAAATCCTCGCCGCGCGCCTTGGACAGCTCGATGCCCTCGATATGCACGAGGCGCAACAGCTCGCGTACCGGTTTCGGCATCGTGCGTCCGCTCTCGTATCGCGATCCACCGCTTTGCGTGACGCCGATGCGCGACCAGAATTCCTGCTGGTTCATGTGCAGCTTGCGGCGGATGTCCCGGGGATTGGTGATGCGGTCAAATGGTTTCATTCTATGCTCTCGATGGGTCAGTCGCGACTATTCGGTTGACATGAAACCATCGAATAGGTTCCGGCGGATTGGTCCATCGGACGCATGTCGCAGCTGCGGCAATCGGACGGCATGCAGGCTCGTTTTTGCAGGGAAAAGCATCTAAAATACACGCCTTTTTCGAGTGCTATGGCCCTCATTGTTCAGAAGTACGGCGGCACTTCCGTCGGCAGCCCGGAGCGCATCAAGAACGCCGCCCGGCGCGTGGCCCGCTGGAAGGCGCGGGGCCATCAACTGATCGTGGTCGTCTCCGCCATGGCGGGGGAGACCAATCGCCTGATCGCGCTGGCCCGCGAAATGCAGGGCCAGCCCAATCCCCGGGAACTGGACGTCATGGTCTCCACCGGCGAGCAGGTCACCATTGCGCTCATGTCGATGGCATTGATGGAACAGGGACTGCAGGCGCGCAGCTATACCGGCGGGCAGGTCAAGATCCTTACCGACAGCGCCCACACCCGCGCCCGGATCATGAGCATAGACGAGGATCGGATTCGGACCGACCTCGAGCAGGACTGCGTGGTGGTGGTGGCGGGCTTCCAGGGCGTAGACGAGGCGGGGAACATCACGACGCTCGGGCGCGGCGGCTCGGACACCACTGCGGTGGCACTCGCCGCAGCCCTCAAGGCCGACGAATGTCAGATCTACACCGATGTCGACGGGGTTTATACGACCGATCCGCGAATCGTTCCCGAGGCCCGGCGGCTGAAGACCATCACCTTCGAGGAAATGCTCGAGATGGCGAGCCTCGGCTCCAAGGTGCTGCAGATCCGTTCGGTCGAGTTCGCCGGCAAGTACCGGGTGAAGCTGCGGGTGCTCTCGAGCTTCGAAGAAGAGAGCGAAGGCACTCTGATCACATTCGAGGAAGACGAGAACATGGAACAGCCGACCATTTCCGGCATCGCATTCAATCGGGACGAGGCGAAGATCACGATACTCGGAGTTCCCGACCGGCCGGGGATTGCATATCAGATACTCGGCCCGATCGGGGACGCCGGCATCGACGTGGACATGATCGTGCAGAACGTCGGTCACGACGGCATGACGGATTTTTCTTTCACCGTGCACCGCAACGACTACCGGAAGGCGCTCGGAATTCTCCAGCCGGTGGTGGTGCACATCAAGGCGCGAGAGATCATCAGCGGCGACAAGATCGCCAAGGTGTCTGTCGTCGGTGTGGGCATGCGCTCGCACGCCGGCATCGCGAGTACCGCCTTCCGCGCGCTGGCGGAGGAGGGCATCAACATCCAGATGATCTCGACGTCCGAGATCAAGATTTCGGTGGTGATCGACGAGAAGTACACCGAGCTCGCGGTGCGCGTGCTGCACAAGACGTTCGGGCTCGATCAGCCGGCGTGATGCTGTGCTATCCTAGCCTCACGTCGCAATAGCGCCTCTGCAAGTCCGCAAACCGGAGAGATGGCCGAGTGGTCGAAGGCGCTCCCCTGCTAAGGGAGTATAGGCTCAAAAAGCCTATCGAGGGTTCGAATCCCTCTCTCTCCGCCAGAAAATTCCATGAGTGCGGTGGATAACGTCGCCGCGCTCGCACACACTCTGTTCCGGTGGAGAGGAGAACAAAATGGCAGAAAACTCCAGAACATCGCTGGTCTTCGGTACTGCGACCCCGGGCGGTGGCTTTCCCGCATACGGCTGGCCCTACGCGGAAGTGCTGAACGAAGCGGACGCGTCGCTCGCGATCGAGCCGAAAAATACCAAGGGCAGCAACGAGAACGTGCCGCTGCTCGACGAAGGGAAACTCGATCTCGGCCTCGCGACTGGGGAAGTCACCTACGAGGCGATCTATGGAATAGGGCGCCCGAAAGCGCAGAACCTGCGCATCATCAACGCGACCTACTCGCAGGCCGGCATGTTCATGGTCCGCGCGGACAGCCCGTATAAAACCATTTCGGATCTGAAGGGCAAGACCGTCGTCTGGGGCGCAGCGAGTTCGGGTTTCGTGGTGCTCGCCCGCTACGTGATGGACGGACTGGGGCTCGACTTCAAAAAGGACTTCGACGCGATTTTGCTCGACAAGGCAGGCGACGGTCCCCCGAAGGTGCTCGATGGCAGCGCTGCTGCGATGTGGGGCGGCGGTGTCGGCTGGCCGCCTTTCATGTCGATTGCAAAAGGGCCGCAGGGTGGCCGCTTCGTTTCGCCGAGCGCCGAAGAGATCGCGCGCATCATGGCGAAGCACCCGTTTCTGAAGCGCACCACGATGCCGGCCGGTAGCTATCCCGGGCAAGCTGGCGCCGTCGATTCGGTCGGATCGTGGCCGTTCGTGCTCGCGCGCGCCTCGCTCCCCGACGAGGTGGCCTATCGTCTCGCACGGGCCTTGCACAAAGGCGGCGGCAAGCTCGCAGCGCGCATCGATCAGGCGCGCGAATCCACACTTGAGAACACGCTTGCCGCAGCGCCGCGCCAGGATCTCATCCACCCCGGCGTGCTGCGCTACATGCGCGAGATCGGCCTGCTGCGCTGAACGCGCGGTGATCCGCGCGCCGCACACGTGCGATATCCGGGCTGCGCGCCACTGTTATTCATCTGTCCGACGATACGAGGAGGATCATGCGTAGCACACGAGCAATTTCCATCGCGCTCATTGCCATGGCAGCGGCGGGGGGCGCGTTCGGGCAAAACTATCCCAACCGTCCAATCCGGCTGGTGGTGCCGTTCCCGCCGGGCGGGAACGTTGATGTCTTTTCCCGGGTGCTGTTTCGCGAAGTCGAAAAGGAGCTCGGCACCCACATCGTGATCGACAATCGCGGCGGCGCGAACGGCCTCATCGGCGCAGACGTGGTGGCCAAGGCCACGCCCGATGGCTACACGATACTCAATACCTCGTTCGCCTTCGCCGTGAATCCTGCAATTCTCAAGAAGATGCCGTTCGACATTCTCAAGGACTTCGAGCCGATAACCAATGTCGCGACGGGGCTCGGGTACCTGATGGTGGTCAACAACAACGTGCCGGTGAAGTCGGTGAAGGAGCTGATCGCGCTTTCGAAGAAGCAGCCGCTGCGTTACAGCACGGCGGGGGTCGGCAACGGCCAGCATCTCGCGGGAGAGTTGTTCAACCAGAAAGCCGGCGTGCAGATGCTGCACGTGCCCTACAAGGGCGGCGGGCCCGCGGTCGCTGCCGCGATCAGTGGCGAGGTGCAGGTGCACTATCCCGCGGGATCGGTCGGCGTGCCGCATCACAAGGCTGGGCGTTTGCGTGCCATTGCGTTCACGGGCGCGAAGCGGCTGTCGTCGCTGCCCGATATTCCGACGATAGGCGAAACGGTGCCGGGTTATGTAGCCGATGCCGGCTGGCATGGAATGTTTGCGCCCGCGAAAACGCCAGCGCCTGTCGTGAAGCGCATCCAGGAAGCGGTCCACAAGGCGCTGCAGCAACCCGCGGTCAACAGGCACTTCGTCGATAACGGCTACGAACCGCAGGGCGATCCGCCGGCCGAGTGGGCGCAGCAGTTCCGCGCCGACGTCAAACGCTTCGCCGAGATCGCGCGCCTGGCGAAAATCGAGCCACAGTAAAACTCGGCACTCGCTTCGAGCAGGGCGCCCGCTTTGCTATAATTCGACCCCTGCGCGCCCGTAGCTCAGTTGGATAGAGTACCTGGCTACGAACCAGGGGGTCGTGGGTTCGAATCCTGCCGGGCGCGCCAAGAATCAATGGCTTAGGACCTCAACACCAGGTCCTTCTCCCCGTTGCGCGACCTCTGCGCGACCTTTTATCCACAAGGTCGCGATCTAGAAATCACCCGTTTGCCACCCGCACAATGGTCAGCGTGCGGGTGCGTTCCATCACTCGATTGGCAAGCCGGATCAGTCGGCTGATGTCAGGGCTCGCATAGAAATCCGGCATTGACCGCCACGCGTGGCCGAGGACGCACCGGCGCGTGACGCGGACCACCAACCTGCTCGAGCGAGCGTTTGGCGAAGAGCGCCGGCGCACCAAGATTATCCCCCATGCATTCGGCGAGCGCGCGGTGTTAAAGCTCATGTATGCGGCGCTGATTCGTGCGAGTGAAACGTGGCGGCGGGTCGTGATCTCGGAATTCGAACTGAAGCAACTGGGGCAGCTACGCGAACATCTGAACAAGCGTCATGCCGAGCGTACTGCACCCGTCGTAAAGAGCGCATCCCGCTCACGAATTTCCAGCAACGAACGGACTTGACCAGGTTGCGCCTGGGAACGCCTTTTCCTGAGGCACGTTGTTTATGGGTATTGATCTCGTCGGAATGCTTGAGGACGAGTTCAGCAAGTTAAATGGCCACGCTAGTGCAACCGGCACCATTCGCTCGACCAGCAGCTATGCCGCTGGTTGTTGTGGATCGTTTGGCAAGCAATGAACTGATGAGACTCAGGAGCTGCCGCGAATATGTTGGGCGTGCGCCGGGAAGGTGTGACCGAGGCAGCCGGTAACTTACAGGCAGCTGGCTTGATTCATTACAGCCGCGGCCACATCACGGTGCTGGATCGTCCGAAGCTTGAGAAGCGTGTATGCGAGTGCTACGCGGTGGTGAAGAGGGAGTTCGACCGCCTGCTCCCATATAAAATTGCCGCCGCGCCGGCTACATAGGCGTTACCTACACGCCGATGATGACTTCTGGCTATGAACGCGTATTGGGTTCGGCAGCGTAAGCGTTTCTGAAGTTTGCCCTCAAGCGGGCACGCGAATGATCGCGTGCCGCGCCAGGGCGGCACATAGCCTCAGCGCGTGAAGCGGCCCAGCAAACTAGATCTTGCCCATCAGGAGCAGTATCAGAAGGATCAACAGCACCAATCCGACACCGCCGCTGGGGCCATAACCCCAGCTGCGGCTGTGACCCCAGGTCGGAAGCACACCCACAAGCGCCAGCACCAGCACGATCAAAAGAATCATTCCGATACTCATTTTGTTTCTCCTTGTTCTGATGCACTTCTAAACGATCCAGGAATCACGGATGAACGAGAGCTTGCGCTCACGACTTGCCGAAACGCGCCTTGGCCTCGTTCACGCAGTTGCTTTTTGCGTCGCCCGAAAAAGCATCGCACTTTTCCCTCGCCACGGCGTAATCGGCATCGCGCCTGTCGGAGGCAGCGTCCTTGCGCGCATCGGCACCCGTTTCTTTCGCCTTGTTGCGAGCTGTGGCCGACGTTTCTGCGGCTTTTTGATTCGCGTCGGCGCTCTTCAACTGCGCTTTTGCGTCGGCCTTGGCGGCGATCTCCGCGGCCTTGGCTTCCTTCAAGCAGACGTCCTTGGCATTGCCCGCCTTGTCGTCGCACTTTTCCTCGGCGACCGAGTAATTCGCTTCCGCTCTGGCGGTGTGCACCTTGTAGCGGGCGTCCGTTGAGGGCTTGTATCTTGCCTCCAGCTCGGCCTTCGCGACCTTCTCCTTGCCGCCGGCCTCGGCCTTGCAGATGTCATTCGCATTGCCGGACAAGGAGCCGCAGGCGGCCGTAGCGGACTTGTGCCCGGCAGCGATGCTGTCCTGGGCGGATTTGTATTCGTCTTTCGACATGGTTTGCGCCATCGCGCCGGAACTGAAAGCGAGTGCAATCGCAACTGCAATCGCTGTGATATTTAACTTGTTCATGGTCGTTCCTTTGTTTGCTGAGTCGTTGAGGGCGGCGGTTGCGGAAGCTCCGCTACGCCGTCCGTTTTCACGCGGCTGCTCGAGGGTCTATTCCTTTATGCCCTTTTGCCAATCGTCGAGCTGCTTCTCCGCTTCATCCTTGGACAAGCCATACGTTTCCTGGATCCTGCCGGCAAGGTTGTCGCGCTTGCCTGCAATCACGTCGAGCTGGTCGTCCGTAAGTTTGCCCCATCGCTCTTTGACGCTGCCCTTCAATTGCTTCCAGTTACCTTCAATGCGATCCCAGTTCATGTTCCATTTCCATAAGGTGTGATTGACACTCGGCACCGGTCGCCACCCCGGCGGCATGACAAAGCGTTGCCGGTGCGCCCGCGCTCACCAGCCGCGGCCAGGATTTCCGGACGTCCTATCAGCCGGGCGATTGTCGCTCTCTTTAGGTGCCTTCTCTGTGCGCTGTCGAACGTAGCGCGGAATAAATAGCGATTCAGGTAAGAAGAACTGAGTCGTGGGTACGCCAGCGCACAGATCGGCCTGGGCAGAGGGTGATAATGGTCGCCATAATCGATGCTGTTGATCGCAGGCATCGCGACGACCGTGTTCTGGATCGAGCAATCAACGTGAGGCAACTTTAAATGAACTGGGATCGCATTGAAGAAAACTGGAAAAGAATCAGGGGCAACGTCATTGAGCAATGGGACGATCGCACCGCGGACGAGCCCGCCAGCCGGGTTCGGGAATCGTATGAAATCTCGAATGACGAGGCAGAGGGCGAACGCACGGAATGGCAGCAACGCCTGCGTGAGATCGAACGGGGCGCTGAACCAGCGCTTTCGCATTAGTCTATACAGTTAGCTTGGGGCAGCCCGATAAACGTGGCCATGAGGCGTCGGTGTGCCTTCGCCATGATGGTGCCGCCGGTTTCCCAAGTCGACCACGTTGAGGGGCAACTCCAAGCTTCCGGGCCTCTTTTTGCGGTCACGCTTCCCGCTAGGAGCCGTTCAATATCCCAGTGTAATGGATGGGTGCGTCTTATGTACGTTGCCGTACAGAAATCAGCGAGCAGGTTACGCTATCTTGAACCCATGAAGGACTTTATCAAGCATTTCAGCCGTGGGCGGGATGGGTCATGGACGTGTATAGCTCATGCTGAGATTCGTCACACTACGGGCCGCATACAGGTTGCTGAAGGGGCGCGGTTCACACCCGGCACCATCTTCATGGCCGTAGATATCGTAAAGTTACTGGAGCAAGAGTTTCACCGGCTAAATGGCGCTACTCGGCCAATTTCGCATCTCCTCGACGGCATCCGTGCCGCCCCATCTTGAGCGCCAGGCAGCGGACTCTTCCCATATTGAGTTCGTAGACCCAGTCCTCGTCGATCGGCAGGACCGGCGCCGCGGTGGGGGTGCATGAGATCCGCTGCGCCGATCATTGGCCCACCACAATGTGTGCGATCCGCACATACGGTCCCTAAGAACGGCTACAGCTTTCTAGCGCTTGGCATGGCTGACACTCCATCAGTCTGTCATTTCGACCAACAGTTCTGCCTGCTCAAGGCCGAGAAGCAAGGCCACGACAGCTCGGTGTGACCGCTTCAGGATCGTGCCGCCAAGTCCCAACTGGTCACTGCGCAACGATCCACCCCCAGGTGATCGGCCAGCTCTCGCTTGCTTCTCCTACTTGCGATTTCGCTTAACATTTCCGTCTGGCGCTCCTGCCAGATGGAAAGTCAGCTGCTTGCAGCTGTCGAAACGGTCTCGGCTCATATCGATCTCCTGCTGTTACGCATGCCTAAAGTGGTCGTTCGTCACTACGGCGATTATTCGCCTCTTAAAATGCGGATGCTATTCGGTGGTTCATATACCATGCGTGATATGTACGGGTGACGAGCCTCTGTCCAACCACGCACTGCTGTCGGCCGAGATCGAGCTGCCGGAGCAGCGGTGAACTCGCACTGGGTGCCGGGCAACCGCATCACGCTGCTCGAGAACGGCGAGGGGTACTACCCACGTGTGTTCGATGCCATCGTCGCGGCTGAACACGAGGTGCTGCTCGAGACCTTTATCCTGTTCGACGACAGCGTCGGGCGCGATCTGCAGCAGGCGCTGCTTCGCGCAGCCGAGCACGGCGCCGAGGTGCACGTGCTGGTCGATGGCTGGGGCTCGCCCGACCTGCCGCCGTCGTTCACGCAGCCGCTGCTCGACGCCGGCGTCAAGCTGCGCAGCTTCGAGCCGGTGCAACGACTGTTCGGCGCCCGCGTCAACATGCTGCGGCGCATGCACCACAAGCTGGTGGTGGTTGACGGCCGGCGCGCGTTCGTCGGCGGCATCAACTACTCAATCGACCACCTCGCTGACTACGGACCGCTCGGCAAGCAGGATTACGCGGTCGAGATCGAGGGCCCGTTGGTCGGGCAGATCCAGGCCTTTTGCCGCGCCAGCCTGGGCGAGCCGCAGCCGACGCGGCGCTCGTGGCTGCAGCGCTGGCGCGCGAGCCGCCACC
>Ga0210000_1000091_pt1 | contig 12626 bp, 8 predicted proteins | sample InoplaCoPM_FD_187581 | JGI IMG/M metagenome (GOLD analysis project Ga0210000, IMG submission 187581) | Arabidopsis thaliana rhizosphere microbial communities from the Joint Genome Institute, USA, that affect carbon cycling - Inoculated... | ecosystem: Host-associated > Plants > Roots >... | reverse complement strand
GCCGGCCGGAATTTCTACCATCGGCGTTTCCGCCGGGGGCGTACTCATGAAGGATTTGGATTTTCTGAGCCGGTCAAGCTGCGCTTGAGAAACCGTCACATCACAAACGAGAACGGTGACGATAGCGAGGGTCAAAACGATCAGCATTCCCATCCACTGGACCCCGCCACGGGATCTAGTAGGTGCGACTGGGCAAGGGCTCGTCTCGGCGCATCCAGGGTGGGCTGGTGAGAACATAATCGTTTTCACCGTCCCCTCAGTAGATCGTCCCGCCGACCACCCAATGCCGATCGTCGATCACATCGATCAACAGCCGCGTCAAATTCATGCGGGCAAGTTGTGTGGTGACCTCGTCTTCCGTGAAGGCGGCCATGAGCGAATTGAAAAAGTCCCGTCGCAACACGGGGGGTGCTCCCGACGCGTACCGATCCACGATGGCCTGGGCCTCTTCGGGAGAGTCTGGCCGTAGAAGATCCATGACCAACACAGGCGAGCCGGGCTTGACGAGTTGACGGAGCTTATTCCAGAAGTGCAGGGGATGAGGCAGGTGGTGGAGGAGGCTATTGGACAGCACGGCATCGAAGACGTTCGCGCCGGGGACGGCTTCGAACCGCTCGCACTGTACGGTGATGCGATCGCTCAGGCCTGCCTGGCTCACGGCCTGCTCAGCCTGCCGGATCATGGCCGCTGAGGCATCCACCGCCGTCAGATGACAGGAGGGGTAGCGCATAGCGAATCGGATCGGAATATCGGCCGGACCGCAGCCGACGTCCAGAACACGCCCGCTCGAAAAACCCGGAAAGTATTCCTCGAACCGGTCAACGAACCCTTGGTTCTCTTGTGAGAAGTCCGCGGCAGCGTAAGCCGCCGCTTGTTCGGGATCCTCCATCAACTCCGGTTCAAGAACGCGATCCATCATTGAACGGTTTTTCTATCGCGGCAGATCCTCGCCAGATGCGTCTAACGGGATCTCCATGACCTCGACGACATCGCCCGGTCGCACCAGGCCGGCCCGCAACACTCGCGCGTAGAGTCGGCTCCACCCTGGATTGATCCGTTGTGAGATCCGGTTGATGTCCCCATCACGGAACCAGCGCGCGTTGAGTTCGCACGGCGCACAGTAACTGGCCACTTCGAGTTGCACCTCCGGGCCGATCTTCAGCAGTGTGCCCGGCTCGAGCGTCTCCCACGACAACCCTGCGAGTGTCAGATTCTCTCCCGACGAGCCGGCATCGATGGTATGCCCCTCGTCCTGCATCCGCTCGATCAGGTCCGCGGAAAATAAACAGACTGCACGATCCGGCCCCCCGTGCACTTTGAGATTCTTCTGGCGGTCGCCTTCCATACCTTCTTTCGAGATTTTCGCTTCAAAAATCGGATGCTTGGGGACGCCACCATCTGAGACATTGATCTGATGCACGTGAGGATACAGCGGCCGCCCGGATGGGCTCATCGTCACACTCCCTCGCAGGGTTCCACCCGGGTGAATTCCATGGCCAGCCAACCCTCCCGCTCGCGCTCACGCCCGGGATATAGACCAAAATCGGCAAACGCGACCACGATCTCATCACGCTGATCGTCCAGGAGGCCGGAAACGAGGAGCGTCCTGTTCGTGCTGGCGGCCAGGGGCTGAGTCAGCTCAAGGAGGGTGCCGCGGTCTAGATTCGCGAGAACGACATCATAAGAGCTGAGACCAGCCGTCAAAGTGCCGCACCGGAGGGCGAGTTCAGGCCCGAAGCCATTGGCGGCGGCGTATTCGCGCGCACAGGTGATGGCTTCCGGATCGTTGTCGATGCCGACTGCCCTGGACGCACCAAGACGAAGCGCGACCATCGCCAACAACCCGCTTCCGGTCCCCACATCGAGCACCGACTCGCCTCCCCGGATGTCTTCCTCGAGCCATTCAAGCAACAGGCTGGTCGTCGCATGATGGCCGGTCCCGAACGCCTGTTTCGGGTCAAGGACGATTTCGATCTGCTCCCCAATTGGTTCCGTTCGCTCCCAGCTGGGGCTGACGATGATGCGTTTCCCCACTCGAAGCGGCTTGACCGACTGTGCCCATAGGCGGTTCCAATCCTGATCGGGCAGCGAGTGCACGACAATATCCGGTTCGGCCACGCCCAGCTCCGTCAACCGGCGAAGCGTCTGGCGCAAATGCTTCAGATGGTCGGAGGTCCAATGCTGGCTCGGCCAATAAAGACGAATCATCCGGCCGTCCTGCCAGGCGCCCGGAACAGAAGGATCACCCAACAGACCTAACACCTCCCCAGCGTCGAGTGCGGAGCAGATCTGCACCTCGATCCATTCACTAGTCATTGACGCCATACGGACCTTCCAGTATCGTCAACGAACGATGGCAGCAGTCTCGCGTGCCAGACAATTGCAACGGCTGGTCGGCAGAATCGAACGGCTCATCACGGGCGGAACAGCTCTCAGTTCCCGCTTCACCACCTACCGTCTGGCCATCTTCATCGCCGGGGTCATCTGCACCGTGACCCTGTTCCGATCCGGCCACTACCAGAGCGGGAATCTTGCATTGGCCGGATTCGTCATCGTCTTCCTGATTGTGGCTTCGTATCATAACAGGCTTGAGCAGAGGATTCACCGGCTGCGGCTGTGGACGGCCATCAAATCTGCACACCTCGCCAGAGTGCAGCTCGCCTGGTCCCAAATTCCGTACAAGCCCGCGGAGCCGTTTGCGACGCACCTATACGCCCAAGACCTGGACGTGACAGGACCTCACTCGCTGCTGCAGCTGATCGACACGACCGTCTCCGATCAGGGACGGTCGCGGCTCACCTTGTGGCTCCTCACTCAGCCGCCTGAGGCGCAGGTCTGGAACACGCGGCAGGCTTTGGTAAAAGAGCTCTGCCCTCGTTCATTGTTTCGAGACCGGCTGGTGCTGGAGGCCCAACTCGCGGGAGAGGAGGAGATCAATGGACGGAGACTGGCCGCAGCGCTCGATCATCCGGTCGGGTTTCCGGGTCTGACCCGAATCCTCCTGCTCCAGACCCTGCTGGCCCTGGGCACGATCGTGCTCGGCCTCGGCGCCCTGCTGGATTGGCTGCCCGGCTATTGGATGTTCACGTTCGGCGCCTATGCCCTGATTTATCTCATGACGGACCAGGGCGAAGAACTGCTCGAACATGCGGTGGGGCTGCATCACGAAATGGAACGGCTGAGCCGAGTCCTGCAATTCATCGAGCGCCACGCGGCACGGCCCGGCTCCGTCATGGCGAGCACTTGTGCGTCGCTCTTGGAACCGGGACGTGCGCCTTCCTCCTTTACACGGCACATCGCACGCATTTTTCACGGCATCAGCGTCAAAGCGCATCCACTGATCCATTTGGCGCTCAACGCGCTTTGCCCCTGGGATCTGTTCTTCGCGTTTCGGCTTCGGCAGTTTCAAGAGCGTGTGCGAACGCGGCTCCCCCTGTGGCTCGACCGCTTGGCCGAAGTGGAAGCCGCCTCCGCGTTGGCCACGTTTGCGTATCTCCACCCCGACTATGCCTGGCCGACGCCGACCTCCGCCATTGGCGTCCGCAGCCGCAGCCTCGGGCATCCGCTGATTCCTGCAACGACGCGGGTCAGCAACGACATCGCGCTGGAAGGCCTGGACACGATTCACCTGATCACCGGGTCCAACATGTCCGGCAAGAGCACGTTTCTTCGCACCATCGGCATCAACGTCTGTCTGGCGCAGGCCGGCGCGCCGGTCTGCGCCGGCACGTTCAGCTGGAGCTGGTGCCGACTAGCCTGTTGTATCAGGATCAATGACTCACTCGATGCCGGCCTCTCGTTTTTCTATGCGGAGGTCAAACGGCTCAAGACGATTCTTCATGCCACGGCGGATTGGTCGTCCCCTCCGGTCTTGTTTCTGATCGATGAGATTTTCAAGGGCACCAATAACCGCGAACGCTTGATCGGCAGCCGCTCGTACATCACAGCTCTCTCTGCCGGCAACGGCTACGGACTGGTCAGCACCCATGATCTGGAGCTGACCGATCTGGAACACGAAATCCCATCCCTCATCAATACCCACTTTCAGGAAACGGTCAGCAACGGCGCGCTGGCCTTTGACTATCGACTCAGACCGGGCAGTTGTCCCACGACCAATGCCCTGCGGATCATGGAGTTGGAAGGACTGCCTATTCCCAAACCCACGTCACCGGAGGCGCATTAAATCGCACGCATGACTCATCCATTGCGCGGATTGCTCATCGCCCAGTTTTGCGGCGCTTTCAATGACAATGCCTGGAAGCTGATGGTCGCGCTTCTCGCCATCCGGCAACTGGCCGCCACGACCGCGCCAGGCCAGGAATTCGAGACCGCCTCTCAAACGCAAACGACACTGGCCTTTGTCGTCTTTACCTTCCCCCTCGTCGTCGTCTCGATCGTGGCAGGCATGCTGGCCGATCGCGTCAGTAAGCGCACCGTCATCATCCTGATGAAATCAGTCGAAGTGCTGTTGATGAGCGCGGCGACAGTCGCCCTCTGGATCAACCCTGCCGGAGGCGTTCTTCCGCTGATCGTCCTGGCCGGAATGGGTGTCCACAGCGCGCTCTTCAGCCCGGCGAAATACGGAATTCTTGCGGAGCTGCTACCACATGAACGTTTGGCAGCCGGCAACGGTCAACTCGAGATGTGGACGTTTTTTGCCATTTTGACCGGCACCGCAGCCCCCGGCATTTTGATGTCTCTCACTGGAGCAGCCGTGTGGGTGGCACCACTGCTGCTCACCGCCCTGGCGTTGGTCGGATTCGGCTCGGCCTGGACGATACCGCCCGTTCCGCCGGCACGTGCGGAAGGCGGGGTGATGAATACCCTGCGGGGCGCCTGGTCCGCCATCGCCCGCGACCGCATGCTGCGGTTGGCTATCTGCGGCGCCGTCTTTTTCTGGACGATCGCAAGTCTCTTCGCCCAAAACATCCTAGTCTACGCGAAAGCGGTGCTGTTGGTGTCCGACTGGCAATCCGGTCTCCCGCTCATGATGCTGTCGATCGGGATCGGCGTTGGCGCGCGATGGGTTGGGCGTCTGTCGAAGGCGCGGGTCGAATACGGTTTGATTCCACTTGGCGCAGCAGGCGTCGCCGCGATGCTGGCTGTCCTCGGCCTCACCGCTCCCGGCTTCACGGCGACATTGGCACTCATGGTCTTCCTTGGCACGTCTAGCGCCCTGATCTTCGTCCCGCTCAATGCGTTAATCCAATGGCGAGCCCCGCACGATCGGCGAGGATCGGTGATCGCATTCGAGAACACCTGTGTGTTCACAGGCATTCTGTTGGGATCACTCGGCGCCGGGGCGCTCGCGAGCACGGGGGTACCCACGACAGGCATCTTTACGGCCACCGCGGCGTTCACCGTCCTCGGCACCGCCTGGGCACTGCGGTTATTACCGGAAGCGTTGCTGCGGGCAGTGCTTGTCATCCTGACGAACAGCCTTTACCGCTTGCGGATCGTGGGCCACGAACATGTGCCAAAGGCCGGCGGAGCGCTGCTCGTGCCCAATCATGTGTCGTTCATCGACGGCCTGCTGTTGATCGCCAGTCTCGATCGGCACGTCCGGTTCGTCGTGGACGCCCAATATGCCGAGCAGCCGCTGTTAAAGCCGTTGATGAAGCTGTTCGGCGTCATTCCCATTTCTTCCTACGGCGGCCTGCGCATGGTCTTGCGTGCCCTGCGTGAGGCAGGTGCGGCGATCGACAGGGGAGATCTCGTCTGCCTCTTCCCCGAGGGTCAAATCACGAGGACGGGGACAATGCTGCCGTTCCGTCGGGGTTTCGAACGCATCATGAAAGGCCGGTCGGCGCCGATCATGCCGGTTCACCTCGACCGCGTGTGGGGCAGCGTCTTCAGCTTTGAGCGTGGCCGATTCGTCTGGAAATTTCCGGAACGCGTGCCCTACCCCGTGACGGTCTCGTTCGGTCCGCCGCTGCCGCCTCACACGCCGGCATATGAGCTTCGCAACGCCATTCGAGCGCTGGGGGAAGCGGCTTGGGCTTTGCGCAAGCCGGATCGTCATCCGTTACATCGGGAATTCATCCGTACGATGAGACGCCGCCCGTTTCGCTTCGTCATGGCGGATCACCGTCGGCCCCATGTATCCGCGGCGCAGGCGCTGATCGGATCAATTGCCCTGGCAAGAGCGTTACGTGCCTCGTGGCAGGGCCAACGTCATGTCGGCATTCTGCTTCCTCCCAGTGTCGCTGGCGCCCTTGCAAATGTTGCGGCGCCGCTCTGCGGAAAAACCAGCGTGAACCTCAACTATACGGTCGGCCGCATCGGTCTGGAAGCCGCGGTCCGGCAGGCGGGTTTGCGGACCGTGGTCACGAGCCGTGCCTTTGTCGAGAAAGCCAAGCTGGAATTGCCGGCTGGGCCGGCCATCATCTGGATAGAAGACCTGGCGGAAACCATCAGTCGAAGGGACAAATGGCTCGCGGCCTTGCTCGGCTTCCTTACTCCGATGCGAGTGATTGAAAAGGCGTGCGGCCAAGACACTCCCCTGTCCGTCGACGCACTCGCCACCATTATCTTCAGCAGCGGCAGCACGGGAGAGCCGAAGGGCGTAATGCTCTCTCATTACAGTGTGGATGCGAACGCGCAGGGCGCCACTCAGGTGTTGCATCTGTACCACCAGGAACGGGTGCTCGGCATCCTGCCGTTCTTTCACTCGTTCGGCTATCTGGTGTTTTGGTTCGTCATGTTCAACAACGCCGCCCTGGTGTTCCATCCGTCGCCGATCGACGTGGCCGCGATCGGAGAGTTGATCCGCCGGCAGAGGATCACGTTTCTCGTCACGACGCCGACCTTTTTACAGCTCTATCTCCGCCGGTGCACGCCGGAACAATTCAGCTCCTTGCGGGTTGTCCTCACCGGCGCTGAGAAGCTGCCTTTACGGCTCTATGAGGCGTTCAAAGATCGATTCGGCATCGAACCGATTGAAGGCTACGGGGTGACCGAATGTGCGCCCGTCATCGCCGTCAATTGCCCGGACTTTCGAGCCGCTGGCTACTATCAGCCGGCGTCACGGCGAGGAACCGTCGGTCAGCCCCTGCCGGGCATCTCGGTCAGAATCGTCGATCCTGACAGTTTTACGCCTCTACCCCCGGGATCACCGGGCATGTTGCTCGTCCGAGGCCCCAACGTGATGACCGGCTACCTAAGGCGTGAAGACCTGACGGCGAGCGTGATGCGTGATGGCTGGTACATCACCGGCGACATCGCCATGCTCGACGACGACGGCTTCTTGACGATCACGGATCGTCTCTCGCGTTTTTCGAAAATCGGCGGAGAAATGGTGCCGCATGGCAAGGTCGAAGAAGCGCTGCACCAGACTGTCCAAAGCGAAACGCAGGTGTTTGCGGTGACCGGCATTCCCGACGACCGCAAGGGCGAACAGCTCGCGGTCCTGCATACGATAGACGACGCGCGCATTCCGGAAATTCTTGGCCAGCTGTCGTCGAACGGCCTCCCGAATTTGTTCATGCCCCCGCGCGGCAATTTCGTCAAAGTCGATGCCTTGCCGGTACTCGGGACCGGCAAGATGGATCTGCGGGCCCTGAAGCGCATTGCGATGGAACGACTGAGCGCACAGACATGACCTCGATTTTCAATCCGACCCGAATCTGATCCCGGAGCGCTGAGATTTGAAAGCTGAGATGTGAGATTCTCCCTGTATGGTCGAACGATCCCTGATTGATTGCCATGTGCATCTCGCGGCGCTGCCGGAGGGGCAGAACGGCTGCTACATTTCGCCGCACATGCTCAAGAGTCCGCTCTTTCGGTTTCTGCTGTGGAAACACGGACTGTCACCTCACAATCCGCGCCAAGCCAACCGGAAATATGTGGACGACCTGCTCACGGAACTGCGTGCATCCAAACACGTACGACAAGCCGTCCTCCTCGGCATGGACGGCGTTTACGATCACAACGGCCAGCTTGCCAAGGAAGAGACCCATTTCCTGATCAGCAACGAGTATGTGCTCGCCACCGCGAGAGCACATCCGGACGACTTCCTCCCCGGCGTCTCCATCAACCCCCAACGGAGCGATGCGGTGGACGAAGTTCATCGTTGCGCTGATGCAGGCGCGGTCCTGGTGAAGGTGCTGCCGAACGCGCAACAGTTCAATCCTGCCGATGCCAAATACAGGCGGTTTTACCGGGCGCTCGCGGAACGCCGGTTGCCGTTTTTAAGTCACGTGGGATATGAGTTCAGCCTGATCGGCAAGGATCAATCGGTGGGAGATCCGACCCGGCTCGAGATCGCGCTGGACGAAGGCGTGACCGTAATCGCGGCCCATGCCTGTAGTTACGGGTTGATGCTCTACGAGCGGTTTCTTCCCGTGCTGTTGGATTTTTCGAAGCGATATCCGAATTTTTACGCCGATATCTCGGCGCTGACGTTACCCAACCGTTTTCGCATGCTGCTTCATTTGCGCCGCCATCCCGAGATCCATCATCGCCTGCTCTTCGGGACCGACTATCCGTTATCGGTCATGCATGTGGCTGCCTGGGGACGTCTGGCGTTCCGTACGATTGGCCAACTCATCCGCACCACCAATCGATTCGACAGGCAGTATGCGGTGTGCACAGCGCTTGGCGTCGCGTTCAAATCCTTTGAGGCCCTGCTGGAGAAACGGCCGCAGTCACCGTAGAGGACAAGCTGCGGATTCGCCCGACAGCGCAACCAGCAAGGTGACGCCCTTTTGACAGGTAGGCCATGGATCGTGACTCCATCCTCGCGTCCCTCCGTGAAAGGATCCTGGCGTTTGCGACATTACGGACATCGAAGGAACAGGCGGAGGACATGACGCAGGAGGTCCTGTTTCTGCTTCACGAAAAATACGCCCATGTAACCGATCTCACTGACCTAGTTCCACTCGCCTTCCAAGTGCTTCGATACAAGATGCTCGATGCCCACCGCAAGGCGCTTCGCCGCGGCGAGTATAATCAGGAATCGGTTGACGATCTCTCCCTTGCCACGCCTGACGCCTCGCCCGAGACGCAGCTCGATCAGCGACAGCGCGTGGAGCGGCTGATGGCCGCCTTGGCCCAGCTCGGCGTGCGGTGTCGGGAGCTGTTCCGATGGAAACTGGAAGGAAAGAGCTTTCCCCAAATTCAAACGCTGATGGGACAGACGTCCATCAATACCATCTACACCTGGGATCTGCGGTGCCGGAAGCAGCTTATGGCGCTTATGGGCGGCAGTTGGGAATAACTCATGGCTGAGCACGAACTGGAAAAGCTGTTGGGCGGATTTTCCGCCGATACGCTCACGGCTGAAGAACGTGAACAACTCTATGCCGCCGCGCTCCACGACCAGCAACTCTTCAATGCCCTCGCCGATGAACAGGCGCTGAAAGACCTGCTGGCCGATCCGGCCGTTCGCCGGAAATTGCTTCACGCCTTGGCTCAGCCTCCCGGGGCGCGCGGTTGGCGATCTTGGCTGGATCGCTTCGCGAGCCGGCCCGGCCTTGCTTGGGTCGGCGGGGCTGTCGTGGGCGTGTTTGCGGTCATCCTGGGTCTCAACGTCTATCAGCAGAGCTTGCGCCAAGCCTCCGAAAGCGCAGCCCTTGAAGAAGGAAGGCCACCGGATGAATCGACAGCGCCGCAGTCGACTCCTCCGATGCAAGCGCCGCCAGAAGATAGGGAAGCTAAACGATCGAAGGCTGCTCCGCCGGTCGGCTCGGCGCCCAAAGATGCTCTGACCAAGCCCTTGAACACTCGAGAACGAACAGACGTGTCCCCGCCCCCGGAGGGATCTCGCTCAGGTGTGGAGCAAGGCGAGAAGCGAGAGCCGCCTCGGCAGAAGGAGGCGCAGAAGCTCGCCAAGTCCACAGAAGAGCCGGAGTTGGATGTCCACATCCACGCGCAGAGTGGTGAGGGAGCCGCGACCGGCCCATCCGCGCGGGCACTGTTTTATGGGCAGATCCCAGCCTCCGAGGTTGACGTCAGGGCTCAAGAAAAAGAAGCGAAGTCGGCGCAGAAGACCGATCGATTTGCCCTGGGGCGAACAGCGCCCGAGAGGCCGTCGGTGGTGAAGCCACTGGCGCTCCGGTATAGCTTCGTCATTCGCGAGAGCAATGGACAGGAGCGCGAAGTGGATGCGTCGACGGCTGCAACTGACGCCGGGACGGTCACATTGAAGTTGGAAAGCAATCAGGACGCGTATGTTCAGATATGGAGGAGAGCCGGCGACTCGTTGCCCGAGCTCCTGCTTCCTGCCAAAGAGACCGGTCACATGTCGTTGAAAACCGCCGCGGGCCAGCCCCAACAGATGACCGTGCCGGGAGCATCGGACCGATTGATCGTTCGTCTCTCGAGAGTCCCCTTCGGTCCCATCACACGCCAGGAAGCGGTCATGACCGGACGCGGATCAAGCGGTCAGGTGGCGGAACTTTCATCAATCACGGCAGAACAGGCCACTTACGTCGCGAATCCAGATCCGTCTGCCACTGAGCTCGCCCTGGAGATTCCCCTCAACACGCGAACAACCCGCTGACACGACCTTGTCCTGTCACGCCCGCCTGATTAAGAGGCGTTCCCATGCATTCTGGCAAACAGGTCCCAATCGAACTGCTTCGGTGCCACCGCGTGAAGCGGAATGGCTTCAATAGTTCCGCGCTCACGATAGGCCATCATACAGCCCACGACCTCCTCCGGACGCTCGACCAACCGTTGCACGGTTTCGTAGGCCAGATGCTGGGCGATCGCCTTGTCTTCAGGAACAGGTTTTGCCCCCCTGAGTGTGTGCCCGAGTATCGTCGCCTTGGTCGCGAGCGTAAGCGGATATTTATTGTCGCGGCCCTGCCGCTGAGGCCATTGCGCAATGACGCCGGCCACATAGTCCACCAAGCCGTGCACCCCCCCTTCACGGTGATGTCGGTGCGGTGTACGTTCCGCCACCACGAACAAATGGCTCTTGTTCGGCACGCCCAACGTCCGCTTCAAGGTGCCGAGGATGATGTCGTCGATATAGGCATCCGGATCCGGATGCTCATTCACCAACAAGCCTTCTGCCCGCGCCTGATACGCGCAGCCGAGAGCCAGATGGCCAGAACCGGCGCCCATGACTTCGACGAAGAAAATGCTTCCCATGGCCGCACTGGTCGCCTTCAGCGACTCGATCGACTGATCGGCCAGCGCAACGGCCGAATGGTAGCCCAACGAGATCGTGCCTTCGATGTTGTTGTCGATGGTGCCGGGAAGGCCGACGACTTGGACACCGAACCCTTCATAGACCGCCCTCGCGCCCCGCAAGCTGCCGTCGCCACCCAGAATGATGACCGCCGCGTCGTCGAGATAGGGTTGAAGATTTCGCATCGCCGCCTGCTGCACACCCTCTTCCTTGAAATCCTCGAACCGGCTGCTGCCAATCGGACTGCTCGCATGACTGCTCATGCCGCGCGTGTCTTCCTCGGTCACCGTTTCGATCCAGTTGTTCGCGAGCCCCAGGAATCCATGCCGAACGAAATGCACTTTGAGCCCATAACGTTGTCCGGCCACCCGGATCTCTTTCAGGGCCGCGCCGGCGCCGGCGAAATCTCCGCCGGATACGAGCGCCACGATGCGTTTGACCTGCCGAGGCTTCAGCGTCACGCTGTCTTTTCTCACGCGCTCGAGTGACACCCAATTTTCACGCGCCGCCCGCTCGCGCTCCGAGAGGCCGACGGCGGTGGAATACCCGGATAACCGGCCCTGTTCATACGTCAAAAGCACGACGTTGTCCTGGCTCTCCTTGTAGTCGCTGAATTCCGTGAACGCTTCGTGAAAGGGACGAGCATCCAAATAAATCATCAACGCGCGGAGCGTCGAGCTATGCGTATACAAGCAGGCCACCTGGCCGCGATGGGCTTCGCCCAACCCATGCAGGCCGTCGATAACGTCGACGTAGAGGTCGAAGAAGGAGTTACCCCCCGGATAGCAGTACAAGGGATCTTTGACGAGCCGCTTGGCGGTCGAGACCTCCACGCCGAAGGCCTTGGCAAGCGCTTCAGTCTCCGCGGCTTTTGCGACGCCGGTGATCCATCCAAAATCCGACGATTCGAGGGCATGCTCGAACATGGGCTCCGGATGCGAATCGGACGCCGGACTGAGCGCACGGACGACCCGTTGATAGAGCTGACGGGTATTGGGACTGTGGCTGATGAAATGAAGGAACCGGCGCGGGTCGAGATAATTTGTCAGATGCAGAAAGTCAAGCTGTTGTCCGACGACCCCTACCATACGAGCCAGAGCGGACCCCACGGCATCGGCTCGTGGGACGCCACGCTCCTCGTCGAGCTGATTGGACAAACGTTGGCCCACGCGATGCGTCTTGCTCTCCACACGAGAAATGCCATGCCGCATCGTGAAGAGGAGCGTCCGGTCCGCCAGATCGCGAGGCAGCAGCCAGAAGCGGTCGTCGCCCAGATCGAGCACGATGCGCCCCTCCGCGAGTTGAGGCGTAAGCTGGACGCGGGGCACGATCGCGACCGGCCGGCGGTGAGCAGGCTTGAGTACGGATCCGATCGGCGCACGCAGCAGAGGTTGCATCGCCCCTTCCGCCACCAAGCGGTTCCAGGCGGCGTAGAAGACGAGTTCATCGCCGCCGCAGGCTTCTTCGAGGACTGCGCGGCGAGCCGCGC
>Ga0210000_1000090_pt1 | contig 12781 bp, 9 predicted proteins | sample InoplaCoPM_FD_187581 | JGI IMG/M metagenome (GOLD analysis project Ga0210000, IMG submission 187581) | Arabidopsis thaliana rhizosphere microbial communities from the Joint Genome Institute, USA, that affect carbon cycling - Inoculated... | ecosystem: Host-associated > Plants > Roots >... | reverse complement strand
AGGAAGACTCCTTGTCAACAGGAAGTAGGCTATTGTGGCGAGGCTGTACTGATCAGCGGCAGCGGTTACGATCTCTCCCGACAAAGCTTCGGGAGCGATGTACATGAGTGTTCCGACAAAGAATCCCGCGCGAGTGAGACGCTCGTCGCCTGAAGCCTGCGTGTCCGTTGCGATTCCAAAATCAAGCAGCTTCACCAGCCTGGTCTTGGGATCGTACATCACGTTTTCGGGTTTTAGATCGCGATGAACGATTCCCGCATCGTGTGCCGCTTGAACTCCTGCTGCGATCTGGGATACAATCGTTGCAACTTCATCCGTCGGCAGCGGCGCGAACTGCTTGGCATAGCGTTCCAGGATCTCGCCTTCAGCCCACTCGATAGCGAGAAAGTGGAGCCCGTTCGCGGCCTGTCCGATTTCAATGGTCTCGACGACATTCGGATGCTTCACCCTGGCGCCGTACTTCGCCTCACGGACGAAACGAGTTACGGCCGTCTTATCCTGGCGTAGCTTCTCCCGTAGCACTTTGAGTGCGACGGTGCCATGATTCGGATGCTCGGCCAGGTAGACGGCGGATGTTCCGCCTTCGCCTACCTCTTTCTGGATGATATAGTCAGCTACTGTAGTGCCGACCATCTGCTCTCGAGACACGCCGCGAAGCTAATAGAAACCGGGAAAACCGGATAGGGTAATAGCCACTCATGTCGATTTCCACCAAATCTCCGGGACTTCTGGTCCTCAGCAGCATTCTTTTGGGCGCCTGCAGTTCAAGTACAACCACTACGCGCCCAACTCCTGAGCCGAACATTCGTGCTCTTCAGCCCGACAGTGGTGCTGCGACGTCGGATGTGAGCGAGTTGTATCGGCGCATTGGCCTGCTGGCAGCACCCGATCCGCTGTCGTTTGTGGGGAAGATTTCTTCGTTTGCGAGCAGACACCCGGATACGACACTCGTTCTTGCCAGCATATCGGTTCCCAATCGCGCGCTCACTTTTGCCCGGGAGGGCGACCGCTACCGAGCCCCGTACGAGGTGAGGCTTACCGTGAGTCGCGGAAATGTGGACGTCGCGACCATCAACGCGACGGAAATAGTGAGAGTCGGCTCCTTTCGGGAAATAAACCGGACTGATGAGAGCGTCATTTTCCAGCATTATTTTCATGTTCCTCCTGGCACGTACAATCTTTTGGCTGTGATTCGTGACATCGGAGGCTCCCGTGCTGCGAGCCAGCAGGCGACGATTACGGTTCCTTCACTGACCGCCGGACGCTTCTCGACTCCACTGCTCGTCTACGAGGCCTCTGGAAGATCTGTCCTCGACTCTGTGCCACGCTTGTTAGCCAGTCCGCGGTCAAGCGCCGTTTTTGGGCGCGATAGCACGGTTGCGATCTACGTCGAGGGATACGGCCAGGGAACACAGCTTCCAGTGGATTTCATTGTCCGCAATGAGAGTGGAGCTCGATTGTGGCGCGACTCGACAACGCTCGCGCGGAAGGGCAGCCTTTTCAACGGAATTGTGAATGTGCCTATCTCCACTGTTGGTGTTGGAGTGGCAAATGTGTTTTTTACCCGACGCGACTCGCCGGATAGCGTAAAAGTCCCTCTCTTCGTGAGCTTTGGTGAAGACATTCCGCTGATGTCCTTCGAGGACATGCTCGGCTATTTGCGCTTTTTTGCCAACAACTCGCGCCTGGCGGCACTCAGGACAGCTCCCCTGGAGAGACGTGCGACGGTCTGGGCGGAATTCCTGCGTGCAACGGATCCGATTCCTGAAACTCCCACCAACGAGGAGATGCAGTCGTATTTCACCCGGATCCGCCTCGCCAATATCCAGTTCAGAATGGATCGCACCCCCGGATGGCTATCGGACCGCGGAATGGTGTTCGTTGCCCTGGGAGAGCCGGACCAGGTCGTCGAGCGAAACATCAACGCCTCGTGCTGGACGGCTCAAGTATCGTCGAGTACGCGACTCCAGATCTGGCAATACCGCCGCTACAACTCTCAGCTCGTATTCTGCGAGGAGACGGGGAGATGGAGACTGACGCGGCAGAGCGAAAGCGAGTTTCTTTCGCTCAATGCTCGGCGCCAACACTAGAATCAGGCTCGTGTAGCCGAGCGATATCGCGGCGATCATTGGCGAAACGCCTTCGCGCTCTCTGGAGACGAAGGCGTTTTATATTCATCTCATGAATGGCCCACCAGCTCCGCGACTGTTTCTCGTCGACGGCTATGCGCTGATTTATCGCGCCTTCTTCGCGCTGATCTCGCGCCCGCTTACCACGAGCAAAGGCGAGAATACTTCAGCAAGCTGGGGCATAGCGAACTTTCTTCAACGCATGATCACCAAGCACCAGCCCGATTATCTGGGATGGGTGCATGATTCCGGGCTTTCATTCCGACACGAGCGATATCCTGCCTACAAAGCGACGCGTGAGAAGCTGACCGAGGAGCTGCAATCGGATTTCGATCGTGGAATGGATCGCATCCGCGAGATACTCGACGGCTACCGCATTCCCATCATTACTCTGCCCGGCTTTGAGGCTGACGACGTTATCGGTACTCTGGTGGCGCGAAGCGTTGAGGCAGGCGTAAACGTAGTGGTCATATCCGGCGACAAGGACTTTCAGCAGCTCGTCAAACCGGGGGTCTGGCTCCTGAATCCTGGTCGAGGCGGGCCGGCGAACGTGGAGGAGCACTGGGTCGGCGTCGAGAACGCCGAGGAACGCCTCGGTGTCGCTCCCGAGTTTGTGACGGATTATCTGGCTCTGGTCGGCGATTCCTCCGACAACATTCCCGGAGTCCGGGGCATTGGAGACAAGACGGCGAGTGAGCTGGTAAAGCAATACGGCCATCTCGAGTCGATTCTTGCCCACGCCGCCGAGATCACGAAGAAGCGACCTCGTGAAGCGCTCCTCGAGCATGCAGAAAATGCCCGGTTGTCGAAAGAATTAGTAACGATTCGCGACGATTTGCCGGTTCCGTTCGACCTCGAAACGCTCACGGTGAAACAGCCTGATCATAGACGGCTGCGAGATCTGTTCATCGAGCTCGAATTTCATTCCCTGGCCAAGGATTCAGCGGCACAGGCGCCGGCGTTAGTCGAGGAGAAGCCCAAGCAAACCGCCAGCTATGTAACCGTCGATACCGTTGAGGCGGTGAAGCATGCCGTCGGGCGTGCGCGCGAGACCGGAGTCATAGCGGTAGCTACCGAGACGCTCATCCATCCGGGGAGTCCACAGGTGGTAGACCCGCTCCGCTCGTCACTTGTCTCGATTGCGATTGCCGTTGCCGATGGTGAAGCCTACTACTTCCCGTTTCAACACAAGCTGCTGCAGGACCAGGGTGAACAGGTAGAGCTTCTCGTCGATGCTGCGGGAGACCGGTCAGCGACCGATGCACCAGAAGATCGAGGCCTGATTCGAGGGGGCGATGAAGTCTTTCCGGAAACTCCGGTAAAGAAGCGGAAGGATAACAACGACTCGCTGAGTATTGCCGCGAGAATGCTGCGCGACAACAGACCCACCAGCGTTCGTAATCTCCCTGCTCTCACCTCGCCCGAGATGCAGCCGCTGAGAGATCTTCTCGCGGATCCAGCCATCCGCAAAACAGCTCAGAACGCGAAGTACGATCATCTGGTACTGCGTTCCATGGGAGTGAAGCTCGCCGGACTGGATTTCGACACCATGCTGGCGAGTTATGTGCTCGATCCCGGCCGGCGGTCGCACGGCCTGGATGTTTTGGCGCTCGAATTTCTCGAGCACACCATGACGTCGTATGCTGATCTGTGCGGCAAGGGCCGGTCAGCGATTCCTTTCGACCAGTGTCCCGTCGAAGCGGCGCGCGACTACGCCTGTGAGGATGCCGATATGGCGTTGCAGATGCGCAGAGTATTCGAACCGCAACTTGAGACCTACGAGCTCACTAAACTCTTCGAAGGCGTGGAAATACCTCTTGTCGATGTGCTGGCTGAGATGGAATGGACCGGGATCGCGATCGACTTGCCATTGTTCGGTTCGCTGAAACAACGCTTTCAGGCAGGGCGCGAGGAAGTTGAGAAGCAGATCTATCAAGCCGCGGGAGTGGAATTCAACATCAACTCCAATCCACAACTCAGAGAGATACTTTTTGGAAAACTGAATCTCCCTGTGACGAAACGAACCAGCACCGGCCCATCAACCGATGTTGGTGTACTCACTGAGCTGGCAGAGGCTGGACACGAGTTACCGAAGCTGCTCATGGAATACCGGGAGTTGTCGAAGCTCGAGAATACCTATCTCGATGCGCTTCCTCGGCTCGTCAATCCAAAGACTGGCCGGTTACACACCTCCTACAATCAGACAGGCGCCAGCAGCGGTAGACTGTCGTCCAATGATCCGAACCTGCAGAACATCCCAATTCGCAGTGAGCTGGGTAGAGACATAAGGCGAGGCTTTATTCCACGCGAAAGTTGGCTGCTTCTCGCGGCTGACTACTCGCAGATCGAGCTACGGCTCCTTGCACACCTCTCTCGTGATCCAGCTTTTGTCGAAGCGTTCCAGGCAGGAGGTGACATCCACCGCCAGACTGCAGCAGTCATCTTCGACATCCCGGTAGCGGATGTGACCAGCACCATGCGAAGTCGAGCGAAGACCATCAATTTCGCCACGATTTACGGTCAGGGAGCACATGCCCTCTCCCGCCAGCTGGGTATCGAGCACGCGGAGGCGAAAGAGTTCATTGCGCGCTACTTCGAGCGGTTTCAAGGGGTGCGGAACTATCTCGACTCAATGGTGGCATTCGCCCGCGAGAACGGATACGTGCAAACGATATTTGGCCGACGCCGCTATATCCCGGAGCTACGCGAACGCAATTTCAACCAGCGGGCATTTGGGGAAAGAGTCGCCGCGAATTCTCCAATTCAGGGATCCGCCGCCGATCTGATAAAAATCGCGATGATCCGGATCGATGACGCTCTGCGGACCCGTAACCTGCAGAGCAAAATGCTGCTCCAGGTTCACGACGAGCTGGTCTTCGAGGTATTGCCTGACGAGCTCGATCAGGTAAAAGAGCTCGTCAAATACGAGATGGAGCATGCGGCTCAGCTGTCCGTGCCGTTGGTCGTGGATCTGGGAGTGGGCAAGAACTGGCTGGAGACGAAGCTCTAACCGGCTAATACCGTCGAGGGTGTGGCTCGAAAGCCGCCCAGTATGCCCCAACCAGCAGTCCCATGAGGTAGATGCCGCCGACCCAGACCGAATGTGCGAGAGCACCCACGATCGTGAGGTGGACAGCGTAGGTAACGAGCACCAAGCCGATCCCGAAGAGGATAGTGAGCATCGCCGGCTCATCCGCGTTGGTACTGCGCTTCAGGGCAATCGTTCTCGCGAGCCGTATCGGAGTACGATGCGTCAGACGTCCCCACCAGGCGGCAAAAGCAATGAACCGCTCCTTTGCGGAGTCCTGGCTCTGATCGAGAGAGCTGGCCGGCTTCGGCGGTAGTCCAGCCTCTTCGGAAACAGCGCGCAAGCGGGACGCAATCTCCTCTGTCAGCTCGGTGTGATCCGTACCTGACCATGTATCCATTTCGATCGCATGGCCAATGCGCACGCCCACGACCGTTCCTGGCGTTCCTTTGTCCTCGAAAACCAATCCTAATGGGAGAATCCGAATGCCTTTGATGGCATTCTGATCCCTCGCTTGAAGCGCAAGTCTCGCCAGTCCGGTTTTGAGCGGCTCCAATCCGGCCTCGTTGTGGCTCTTTCCCTCGGGGAAGATGAGTACCGCGCCACTTCGGCCGAGTACGTCCGTTATGTCGCCGAATGCTTCACGATTTCGAGAGCGATCGATCGGAGAGCCTTTGGCTTTCCTGGCTTCGTCGCTGACTCGGCGGAGCGGGACCACGTGAAGCAGCTTGAAGAGAAACGCTATCAGCGGATTCTCGATCAGCGTAGCCTTTGCCGTCATGGTAACCTGGCGAGGAAGAACCCAGCCGACGATCAAAGAATCGACGAGAGCATTCTGATGGTTCACAGCGATCAGCAACGGTCCCCGGTTCGGGATATTCTCCTTGCCCACAACGCGGATATCTCCGTAGAACCAATGGAGAGCAATTCCGGTAATCCATCTCAGGATGCCGTAGATCATCTTGACGACACCGAGCGGCCAAAGTTGTCTGGAACTCCCCGCAGCAACAACAGCGCGAGCATCATCCCAATTGCGACAGTTACGACACCGGCGCGATAGGCGAATCCAACTCCCATTGACGAGGAGAGGCCATCGACGGCCAATGCCCAAATGAAGGGACCTACGATGGCCGCTGCTCGCGACGAGAGAACCATCAAGCTGAAAAACCGGCCTGCCTCGACATCGGGAACGAGACTCAATAGCAATGGTCGCTCGGCGGTAGAGATGCCTCCGTAGATCAGTCCGATGAACGCGCCGACAATCCAGAATGCCGTTTTCGATGGCACGATGATCATCGCTACCAGAAGTATGACCCAGCTAATGAGAACCCAGGAGAGAGTTCGTTTCGGTCCAAAACGATCTACCAATCGGCCGACGATGTAACTCCCGAATACTGCCGGAATTGTGAGTATCAGAAACAGCGTTACCTCGGAGCCTTTGTCGAAACCCATCGCAAAGATTGCGTATAGCGCCATGGTAGCGGTGATCGTTCCCAGCGCGTCCTGATAGAGAAACGAAGTGAGAATGAATCTCACGGTGCCGGGATACTTCCGCGCTTCCCTCAGTGTTTCACGAACGTCTCGGAACGCTTCACGCCATAGCACGCGTGACTTCCCGCGAACGGCGTTGTGGTCCCAGCAAAACAAAAACAGCGGCAATGAGAACAGCAGGAAAAACAGTGCTGTTGGAACGAACGTGGAAACACGGCCACCGTGGGCCGTAAATGGAACAACACTCCTCAAGAATGCGATGAGACGCTCAGGAAGAGCACCCAGTATTGGCAGTGTACCCGTGAAGAACGGGATGCTCAACAAGACGCCTGATATCGAGCCGACGTAGCCGAGCGCGGTCCCTAGCCCAGAGAGACGCCCTCGGTGATCAACCGGCACGAGCTCCGGCATCATCGCGTTGTAGAACGGCTGGGCACCCTGGTATGCGTAGTTCGCAATGGTGAAGGCTGCGAGCACTCCGAATAGCGCAACGCCTGGAGACATCACCGCGCCCGAGACCGCACCGGTTATCCCCTCTCCAACAAGTGGAAGTCCTTTCTGGCCAAAGATCGCCATTACCACAAGCGACAGGCAGGCAATGAGGGTGAAGCCGACAACCCATGGCTTTCGCCTCTGTGTTGCATCAGAGATGGCTCCGAAAACCGGAATCGAGATTACCACGAGCGCGGATGCAATTCCGTTCACCGTTGCGTACAGCGTATTGGAATAACCCAAATCGCCAACGAGCCACGCCGCGAAGTACAGCGTGGCGATGTTCATCGAGAAGATCGTATTCGCGAAATCGTAGAGTGCCCAGCTGAGACGCTCCTTCAACGGAGCCAGCGGGGGATTCAGATCTCCGGTGGCGGAGACGCGCATCAGCGCGTCAGTGCCCCTCCCCTCTGGACTATTCAAGGCTTCTGTCATCGATTCCATTAGTGATCCGCCCAGTTCTCTACGGTTGATCCACGCGTGAACATATATCTTCGAATGCCGCGTCTGAATACGTATGGTGACGTAGCATCGGGATGAGTAGTCTCGATGCTGTAAAGATGCGACGGCCAAATACCCTCTGACCCTCGATCATATGCGCCTACTTCGTGTTGGGCTATTGGCGCTCGTGCTGCTCGCCTGCCGCGACAGGGGAAAAGAAGGTGCGGACTCCGCAAGGGAGTCGCTGCCCGCGGTGTTCCCTTCCACGCCAACGAGCAGCACCAACTGGGACGTAGAGGCCGGTCCCGTAATGCTTGTCTCGTCAGAGGGCAGCGCGGATACCGCTACGGTGATACTGCCGGAGGTCACCGATAGTACGATTGAGTCGGTTCAGGACAATGTCGCGCCAGTTGCCGGCCTTGTTTTCGATCTCTTTGGAAGAGGAGGAAAACTCGGCGAGTCGACGGCGATTCCGTTTCAAGTTGCCGAGGCGAGACAGGAATGCTATGGATGGCCCCTCGCCGGAGTGCGCACAACCCGCGCGGGATGGCGCATTGGTTTTGCGCGCGGGCACGCGCAGGCCATCAAGCTCGATTCCATCGAGCGGATGTCGAGTACAGATTCAGCCGCGCTCGCCGCCTCTCTCGCGCAAGCAGCTGCGACACTGCCCATCGCCTCGGATCCTACATTCAGAGGTTTGCCGTTCAGAGTGCGATCGGCATATACGTTCCGACTTGATTCGGCCGATGTAGTTGTTGCGGATGTTGTCCGCAGCGTGAATGAAGAAGCCAATCCGAGGATCGAGCACCTTCTCCTCATCGGCGAACGACGGGTTGGCACAGCGGGCAAGTACAATCCTGCGTACTACAGCCGGACAGCGGGAGCAGAGGAGACGACGCAGGCGACTGAAGTGCTTGCTGCAGTGCAAATAGGCCCGTCAAGAAGGCCGGCTATTGTCGTCAATATCGAATACGATGATGGTCGAAAGCTCGGGTTGATCCAACGCACTGCATCCGGACAGTGGCGCTCTCTATGGAGGAGCGCCTACACCGATTGTTGATTCACTCGTATCGCTGCACGATTGTCAAAGTCCCGTCGGCGCGCTGACAAAATTCCATGGGAGATCGTACTTGTCGGCGAGGTGTTTCGCCAAAGCGCTGACGCCTAGAGTCTCCGTCGCATAGTGACCGGCGTAAATGATCGCCAGGTCGTGTTCCTCCGCGTGAATCGCAGTCCAGTGTGGCCCCTCACCGACGATCAGAGTGTCGATACCAGCAGCAGCTGCTTCAGCGAGTGTTTCTGCTGAAGCTCCGGAGCCAGTGCAGATTCCCCACTTTTTCGTTCGCCGGCCAGCGGGCATCGTCGATGTCCGTATCTCACCGTACGCCTTCGCAAGGTCGCGAGCTCGTTCGATCAAGGTTGTGGTTTCAATGTCGCTCTCGCCGCTCACCCCGATGAAAATGTCCTGGAAACGTGCAAACTCCCCAGTAGGGCTGAGCCCCAAGCGAGTCGCCAGGAGCGCGTTATTGCCGAGCGTGGGATGCCGGTCGAGTGGCAAATGCGAGGAATAAACCGCGACGTCGTTGTCCATCAGCAAGCGGAGCACTCGATACGAAGGACCACTGAGGGGTGCGAGGCCACCCCAAAACATTCCGTGGTGCACGATGAGAAAGTTGGCCCCGTTCTCAATGGCCCCGCGGATACTCCGGGTCGAGAAATCCACTGCCGCAGCAATCCCGCGAATCGGAGACTGATTCTCGAGTTGAAGCCCATTGATTGCGTTCGGATAGTCAGGCGTGCTGGCGGTGCCAAGCAGCTCATCCGTATATGTTGCCAAGGCTACCGATGTGGACATTATTTCAGGTGCATATTTGTGTGGAGAACGGGCGCCCAACCCCAGAGCTAACGCCGTAACCTATTGTGAGATAAGGAGTTACGCCATAGGTGCACAAGTCTGTTGATTAATCCGGAACCCGTAGCGCCTCCAGTATCCGTTCGAGATCATCCGCAGAGTAAAAGTGGATAGTCAGCGAGCCCCGGTTGTTCTTGCCAACGCTGATTGTGATATCGGTTTGCAGGAAGCGCCTCAGTCGATTTTCGATCCGTTTGACCTCAGCAGGCAGTCGGTCAGCGGATCTTGGACGGCCAGGCTTTTTTCCGGTCCGAGGTCCAGTGAATTCCCGGAGCCGGCGCTCGACTTCCCTGACCGTGAGCCCTTCCTTCACTATCTCGCGCGCCAGGGTGCCGATCATCTCCGGATCGTCGAGGCCGAGGAGAACCTTGGCGTGCCCCATGGTGAGGTCGCCATCCTGGAGCAGCTTCCTCACCGCATCCGGCAGCTGAAGCAGCCGAAGCATGTTGGCGATCGTAGTGCGGTCCTTTCCTACCGTTTCCGCGATTTGCTGCTGGGTGAGCCCAAACTCATGCGAAAGTCTGTGATAGCCCTCTCCCTCTTCGATCGGATTGAGATCGGTGCGCTGAAGGTTCTCGACCAGTGCCAAGGTAAGAACGGTCCTGTCATCGATTTCCTTGATGATGGCTGGAATCTCCTTCCAGCCGAGCTTCGTTGCAGCTCGGAGCCGTCGCTCGCCGGCGATGAGCTCGAATCCGTCTTTCCCTTGCCGCCGTCGGACTGTCACAGGCTGGAGAAGCCCGCTCGCTTTCAGGCTTTCCTCGAGCTCTCCCAGCTCTTCTACATTGAACTCCCTCCGAGGCTGGAAGGGATTTCGGCCGATCTGAGCGATCGGAATTGATTTCAGCGCACCATCGTCGCTCGAAGCCAAACCGCCCCCGGTTCCAAGCAGCGCTTCCAAACCTCGTCCCAGCCGCCTGGGGGTTTTCTCAGTTGCCACCGTCGTCTCCTTGCGCGGTTCGCTCGATCAGCTCTTTCGCGACGTTCATGTAAGCCTGTGCGCCCACCGAAGCAACGTCGTAGAGAATGATCGGCTTTCCAAAGCTCGGCGCTTCTGCAAGCCGGACATTTCTCGGTACGACGCTGCTGAAAACCTTTGGACCGAAGTACTCCCTGGCATCCTCGGCAACCTGCCTTGAGAGATTCAAGCGGGAGTCGTACATCGTCAGCAGGACTCCATCGATGCCTAGCTTTGCGTTCGCGCTGTGCTGAACGCGATGCACTGTGTTTAGCAGCTGGGAAAGACCCTCGAGCGCGTAGTACTCGCACTGCAGAGGGATCAGGAGGGCATCGGCTGCGGCAAGCATGTTGATGGTGATCAAGCCGAGCGACGGGGGACAGTCGATGATGATGTAGTCGTAGTCGGGGCGAAGGGATTCAACGGCCTCCCGCATGACGTGATCGCGGTCGCGTCTGTCAACGAGCTCGACCTCTGCTGCGGCCAAATCAGGCGTGGCGCCTACGACATCGAGTTTTTCGAACTGGATTTGGGTCTGTCGCGAAGACCGCAGATCCGAATTGCCGACGAGGACGTCGTAAAGAGTGAGGGGCACGTCCTCTTTCTGGAGGCCGACACCACTGGTGGCGTTGCCCTGTGGATCGGCATCAATGAGAAGGGTCTGTTGCTCGGCAGCAGCGAGGCTGGCAGCCAGGTTCACCGCCGTAGTCGTTTTGCCAACTCCGCCCTTCTGGTTTGCAATTGCGATTATTCGCGCCACTGTACGCCGTGGTAGGGATGGCGCGTAATCTACCGTCTCACGAAGAGGGTTTCCACGTGGAACAGGAATCTAATGTTCCACGTGGAAATAGGGGCTACTGCCCCGGGATGAATCTCCACCGGGTACTCACCTCAACTGCAAGCGTTTCCTGACCCGGTTGTATCGGAGTGTCTGCACGTGCTTCCATCGCCTGTTTCGTCATCATCATTGGCTGTGGAGGACGCGAGTACGAACCGATGTTGATCTCGAGCAATGTCCCAAGCGTACCCCTCGCAGCCTTGGCAGCTGCTTCCGCATCGGCCCGCGCCTTTTCGATTGCCGACGCGATCGCTGTGCGACGAGCTGCCTCGGTATTGGAAGCGTAGAAATCGAGGGACGTAATCATGTTCGCGCCGCGCGACACGGCAGCATCGATTACAGGTCCGACCTGATTCAACTTTTGGATATCGGCCAGGATGGTATTCGTCACCGTGTAGCCAATTACAACCGGCTCCCTGTTGGGCTCGTACCGCTGCTCCGGATTGATGCTGTAGTTGATGGTCGAAAGCTGATCATTCCCGAGACCCAAGCCCCGAAGAGCTGCCAGAACAGCCTGTGTCTTGGTCGAGTTTTCCGTCGCGGCTGCCGCAGCCGTGGCCGCGCGAGTCTGCACGCTGATCTGTATCGTCGCCCTGTCCGGCGAAACCTTAACCTCTCCTCGGCCCGCCACCACAATCTGCGGAAAGGGCTCATTTGGCGCCCGACTGTCTTGTGCCTGTAGTGATAATGGCGTTAAAACAGTCCCTAAGGCCAACAATCGAATGACTTTCATGGTTTTTCTCTCTCAATATGACGGTTTTTAGTCAAGCTGCCGAAGTGTGGGAATGGTCGAAAAGCTTCTCGCGAATTCCACGCCCCACCCAACTACGACGAACGCCAATCACCAACTTACACATCACCCGAGATGGCTCTCAATATCTGCTAAAGCTACATTCGTCCGATGGAATCATCAGACGCCTCGGTGCGTCGCGCTACACTCCTGATCGTACTGTCGGCGCTGAGCTTCGGCTCGATATCCGTTCTCACGGTTCTCGTCACTGCCGCCGGTGTCCCACTTCTCACTGCGATGGTATGGCGGTATGTCCTGGGCGCCACGCTCCTTGGTGTCGTTGCGCGACCCGCACAGCTGCGTGCAGTTCCCAGGCAACGCGTGATTCTGCTGTTGGTGATCGGCGGATGTGGTCAGGCATTGATTACCTACCTGAGCCTCCACGCGCTGGAGTACATCTCCGTCGGTCCACTCGCGTTTCTTTTCTATACCTATCCCGCGTGGGTGGCACTGCTTGCCGCGATCCGCAGAACTGAGAAACTCACACCTGTACGCGTGATTGCTCTTACGCTGGCGCTAGCGGGTGTTGCGATCATGGTAGGAGTGCCGGAGGAAAAACTCCACCCGATAGGAGTGATACTGGCGCTCGGATCTGCCCTGCTCTACTCGGCGTACCTGCCCGCGCTCGAGCACGTGCAGAATGGAATTCCGGCCCTCGCGGCAACCTTTCTTCTGATAGTCGGGGCTGTGATAGCCTTCGTC
>Ga0210000_1000087_pt1 | contig 12927 bp, 14 predicted proteins | sample InoplaCoPM_FD_187581 | JGI IMG/M metagenome (GOLD analysis project Ga0210000, IMG submission 187581) | Arabidopsis thaliana rhizosphere microbial communities from the Joint Genome Institute, USA, that affect carbon cycling - Inoculated... | ecosystem: Host-associated > Plants > Roots >... | reverse complement strand
GATGGAGGGAGCCACTTCGTCTAAAAAGCGGTCCACCGCAACACGTTTCTGTTCCAAATAGCCCTTGATATTCATGGAAAATTAGGTCCTGCTGGCGGAAAAAAGACACCCGGGCGGAGAGTAACAAACGGTCTATAGGGTGTCAAACGGAGGACTGCCGTTACCGCGTCATTTTCTTTTGTTTGACCGCTAGCCCGTAGCGACATGCCGAAGGCGTGGGAACCCGACGCGACTCAGCCGAGACGGAAAGTTGGAACTGACTGACACACTGCGCCGCGAGCGACCGCAGATGAAGAAAATCTCAGTATGGCCCACCGCTTGCTCGTCCAGCTCGCCGGTCTGTGTGTATATTCTTCTTGGCTGAGTCGAGAGGGTCGCTCCGGGAGGCTTGGACGCTGAGGCTGGCAGGGCAGACTTCTTCTTGTTTTTGCAACGGCGGGCTCGTTATACTCCCGTTCCATGAGCATCAGGAAAGCTGGCGGTGATTGGGAGCCAATGCTGCTTCCGATCGAGCCTCGATACTGCAAAGTCTGCAAGCAGGGCCTGTATAGGGATAAGACGATGTTTCGCGGCGGCTGGTCCCGTTGCACCGTGTGCGACGAATTCGTGCATTATAGTTGTCTCGCGAGCGGAAAATTCTCGTTTCTCAAGGCCCGGCCCCGCGTCTGCAAGACCTGCCGCGCGGCTCAGGCTCCTGTGGCCCATCAAGTTGATTCTGCCGTCGCCGTCGGCTCGTGACTTCCGACCCCCGGATAAGCTCTCCTCACACTGCTCCCCGTTGGCATCATGCGTTTGCGCACAGCATCCGGTACGTCGTGGCGCCGACGATCCTCGCGCTCAGCGGATTCTTCACTGCCAACTTTCTCGTCAGCGGTCAATATACCTGGCCAAGGACCAGTCGGGTGTTGGCGCTCACGCTCACCCTGCTCGTTCTCTCGTACGAGTTCGTCTACAAGGAGCAGGCCGAAACCACCGGATCAGGAGAGCAGGCGCGCTCCGCGGTGCTGTATGCCTGCGTGATTCCCTACGCGGTCGGCGCGATCCTCATGCTCGCGCTCTGGAAACTGTAAGGATCATGCGTGATGGGGCAGGTGTTTCGAAGCGGGGCATTTCTCCAACAGTGTTGGTCTGTGCATCCGCTCTGCATTTCTGTGAAGCGGATCACGGACGACAACCAACTCGCCTTTGCCTGCACGGCTTGCCGGTTTGCGCATTATGTCACCATGGGATCTGTCCTCTTTGGCCCTTCCGTCTCGGAAGAATCGGGAGCATCAACGGATGGCTCCGAGGCTCTGCCTGATGCACAAGCACGCCTGTCAAACTGCCTTAAAGCCCATGCGGCGGCCTTGTCGTTGCGAGAGATGGATGTGTTCGAGGACCTCGCCGTCCTTCGTTGTGCCGAATGTCGTCGGCACTATGCGGTAGCCGTCACCGCGTTCGAGACTCATCAGAAATGAGCCTCCTCAATCTGGTTTGCTGACGCGCGACGATGCGGTGGGTCAGTCCCTATCAAGAGGGGAAGCGCTTAGAAGCGCGATTGGACATGGTTGACCGCCTCTCATTTACAGATGAAGAAACCGCGTTGTTGACCGATGCGGCCTTCTTTGAGAGAAAAGCAAGAATCAGCGAAAAAATCCGCGCTCAATTGGAAGTGACCCGCCAGACTTTGAGGGAGGAAATCACCCACACCGTCCTTCCGGAAATGTCCGATTACGATTCGGCCAGTGCGCAGCTTGTCAAGGGCGAGCATCTGGAGTCTTTCCCCTACCAGTATCTCGATTGTCCCAAACATTTTCGCGGCACGGAAAAGCGTACGTTCCGCACGCTGTTTTGGTGGGGCCACCATGTGGCATGGGCCTGGATCCTGGAAGGGATTTTGATGCGGCAGTACAAGAAACGTTTGGTGGATCGATTCCATATGGTTGCAGGGCGGGACTTAGAGCTGTCACTCGCGCCGACGCTGTGGGAATGGAAGCGGGGCGAAGGGTTTACACTGCCGATTACGCATGATCGAAAGGCGCAAATTGCCGCAGTGGTTGCCGAGCGGTCGTTCCTCAAAATCGTCCGGTTTCTGCCCTTGGGCGATCCGCGAGTGCAGAGTGGAGCGCTGGCGGAACTGAGCCGGGACGTGTTCCGGGCCATGCTGCCCATCGTCACCCTGTAATTGTACGGTTGACGGGATTTCGGTAGACTACCTCGCGTTTTAACTTGCCAAGGAGGGCATCGTGAGAGATTCGCTCGTGCGAGTGGGCGTTGTGGTCTTGCTATCGGTCGGGCTCATGACTACGGCTGGTTGCGGTGGGAGCGGACAGACCGTTCATTTCGATGTTCTTCCGCAGCAGCAGCCCGTGCAGCAAGCGGAGCCTGAAGGCCTCAGGATCGTCATCGAACCCTTTGAGGACCGGCGTGCCGACAAGCAGCGGATTGGAATGCGTACGCACCTGTGGGGAGGCACGACGTATTTCAACGTGGCGGGTGAAAAACCCGGCGCGGTCTATGCCCAGGCGCTGGCCGACCGCCTGCGAGCGGCAGGCTGGCTGGATCGATCCTGGGACGTGCGGGTGGCTCCGGCCGGTTCACTTCCGAACGCCGACATTGTGATCAGCGGGCAGATCTTTGAATTTGCGGCGAACGCCAAGAGCCGGCTCTTTTCGACCTATATTACGACAAGTCACAAATTGACCATTACCGCACGCAATACCGTTGACCAGAGCAGCACGAGCCGAAGCCTGGAAAGCGCGCACTCGGATACGGTGGTGTGGTTTTCGGAAGACGACGTGAAGCGTCTCATCACCGCGAACGTGAAAGAGACCGTCGATCGCTACCTGGCTGATACGACGATTTCCCAACGCGCGGTGCGTCCAAGACGGTAAATCGCCTCAAGCGGAGAGACAACGTGCGTGAGCGTCGCTGGGAAACTCACCTGCCAATGACGTTCAACGAGGCACTGGCGGTCGGCGAACGCCTCGCTGCTCTGGGATTGAAGCCGGCGGTACCGGCAAAAGATGTCATCTGCTATGTTGAGGAATGGACGGTCGAGGCGCCTGAAGACTTCGATGGTTTGGATGCCTGGTCGACGGAAGACGTGACACTGGTGCATGTCCGCGACGGCTGGCGGGGAGACTTTTTTCTTCTTGCCGGCGCCTACCATACCGCCTACCTGCACTTTCAAGACGTCGGCACGTACTGCTCGATCAGCCATCCATGGCGCATTCGCGAGCGCATGATCCTGCATGAGAATCGCGGCATGCTCTGGCTGGGATTCCGCCATGCCCATTCGTTCCTTCGCGTCCGGCTTCAAACGCGGGAGGTCGTCACGCCGGGAGAGACGCGCGACGATGCTCAACGCGACCACTGGTTGGAGGAACGGCGCACCGCCTTTCTGGAGGCCATTACCACTGCTGGGCTACCCATCGATACATCGATCGAAAAAGGGCAGCTCGTGCTTCGTCCACACGATCCGTCCGTGCCGTTTTTCTGCTCCTGGCCGGATGCCTTTGGTCCTTGTCAGTTCGAATACAACACCTCGGATGCCTATGAATTCCTCGTCCCGGCCAGTCAACTGGCGGCCACCTATGCCCCCGAACCCGCAGGATTGCGCACGTACCTGACGGGGTTCTCTGAAGAAGCCCTCCGTGAGTTTGCCACGATCCAATCTCCCGCTCGCTTGGCCTATCGCTGTTCCGTTCATTGCCCGCTGGATGATTTGCCCGAGATTAAATCGGCCATCGAACCGGACGGGCGGCTGTATGCCACCTTATGTGAGTTTCAAACTCAAGAGTTGCTTCCGGAGGGAGAAGATGCCTCGGCCATTATCGGCATCGTCGGTTCGCACCAAGGCTTCGCGATCGAAGCGCGGTTGAATAAGGCCCCGTTAAAGGAAGAGTTAATGGCCGGATGGTTGGAGCGCCTGATTGGACAACCGGTGGTGTATGCACCGCTTCCCGCCTTCGTCTGAGAGAATGCAGAAGAAGCTCCCGCTGGCTTCGGTCTGGCGTCGCTCAAACGCTCAAGTACTAAGTCAAGAACCCTCGAGGCAAACTACCTATCCGCTCGTATGTGATCGAAGCGAGCGGATCAAGCGAAGCTTGGTATGTACCTCCTCAGGTATTCGATCGTTGCGGCCTTGGCGGATGGGCTTTGTGAACATTCTCTCTCTGTGCGGAGATTAGGGATACCGGGTCTGAAATGTCATTTTAGTTGATCATCCTGACTGCATTCAGCACAGTGAGGGCATGAGCCCGCTGGCCCGAATTCAGACGGTTCTCTCCAAACCATTCATGCCCGCGGTGTTTTTCTTTTCAGGCGTGACGTATGACACCGTCACGCTCACGCGAATCGACCGTCTCCAAGACAATTTGCTCCTGCTGGTCTATCTCTTGCTCCTTGGAGTGCTTATCGTCCTGACCGGCAGAATCGGCATCGAGCCGCCTCCCGACCACGCACAGCTCACGTCGATTTCGCCCGTCATGCGTTGGCTCCTTCGCAGTCGGCCGTACTATCCCATGGTGAGCCAGTTTCTGTTTGGCGGCCTGTTCAGCGCCTACGCAATCTTCTATTCTCGGAGTGCCACGCTGACCGGTACGGCGGTGTTTTTTGCCGTGCTCGTGCTGCTGCTCGTCGGCAATGAGTTTCTCCGGGACCGTCTTTCGAACCTTCGCTTGCTGGTGAGCCTGTATGCGCTCGTATGCTTCGGGTTTTTTACCTTTTTCCTACCCGTCATGACCGGCTATATGAACGTGCTCGTGTTCCTTGCGGGAGCGGTGTTGAGCATCGTAGTGACATTTCGGGTCGTCGAGCTGATCTACCGCAACAATCCGGATCGATCCAGACGGGAGGCCTTCGGGGTCACGGTGCCGGCCTTCGCCTTGATCGGTCTTCTGGTCGGCTTCTACTTCCTCAACTGGATTCCCCCTGTGCCGCTCTCGATGAAATTCGGCGGGATCTATCATGAAGTCAAAAAATCGGACGATCGGTTTGAGTTGTCGTTCGAACGCAAATGGTATCAAGTCTGGAAACGATCGGACACGACGTTTCCCGCGCACGAACCGATTTACTGCTTCACCGCCGTCTTTGCCCCCGTCGCGCTCAACACGACCGTCTACCACCATTGGTATTTTCGCCCGCACAAGACCAAGCCGTTTGCCCACGCGGACAAGATCCCTGTAAAAATATCCGGCGGCCGGGAAGCAGGCTATCGGGCCTACACCTTCAAACAGCAACTCGATCCCGGCGATTGGCGGGTGGATCTTGAAGCCGAGGACGGACGCATCATCGGTCGAGTCTCGGTCACAGTGGAAATCCGAGACGATTCCCCACCGCAGTTGAAGACAATCTTCTATTAACGCCAGCGGAGGGCGAGTGAGGTGGCTTGTCGACAATAGGGTCGACCGCGTAAAGTGCCTGGACCATGTCCCATCGTACGCTCCCTCTCTGTCCGGACAGTCCCAACTGTGTCTCAACGCTGACCCCGTCGCAGGACAGTCGGCATGCGATCGCCCCCTACCGCTTTTCGAGGACGAAGTCGGACGCAAAGGCTCTATTGAAGACGGTGATTGCCGGCTTGCCCCGCACAAGACTGGTCGAAGAAGACGAGACCTATCTCCATTACGAGTTTACGAGCCTGCTCTTACGGTTCGTCGACGATGTGGAATTTCTCTTCGACGACGAGGCGAAAGCGATCCATTTTCGCTCGGCCTCTCGAACCGGGTACGGGGACCTGGGCGTGAATCGTCGCCGGATGGAGGACATCCGTTCCCGCATTGAAGGAAAGCTCTAATGGGCAGCTCTCACGCGGGATGGCATTGCCACATCCCAAAGGATCACGGCATCAACGTTGAGGGGCCGGAGGCTTGGGCCCTCGTCGCATCGTATGCTGGAAGATGCACTTCGGACAGGTGTAATGGATAAATTGTCCGCTGGCGACCAGCCGTTTTTTCATGGGTACCTTGCACCACGTGCACAAGCGTTCGGGGAGATCGGAGGAGGGCGCTTCGGAGTCGGCGTTCATGGCCGGCATTCTCCACGAGGCTCAAGAATCTTGTCAACCGACCACTCTCGCAACCGTCCCGCAAAAAAAGTTCTTGCCCGTCATGCAGATGAAGAAAATCGTGGTATAGTGCAAAAACTTCCCAGTGTTTTTTCACCCACATACAGAAAGGCGGACAGCCCTATGAGCGTCCCGGTTGGTTCCGAAGAGACGATTTTGCCATCGAGTGCCCCAGTGGCTTCCTCGACCACTCCTGCACGGGAGATGGTTGGAGAGGGGAAGGCCTGGGGAATGTGTACTGCCGTTGACCTGCAAGATTGCCTTCCCGATTTGATCCGCAACGCCGACCATATCCGCCGCTACGTCGTCGAGCTCTGCGAGCTCATCGACATGCAGCGATTCGGCGAATGTCAGGTCGTGGATTTCGGCTCCGGGCGGGTCGCAGGGTATTCGATGGTCCAGTTGATCTCAACCTCGCTGATCAGCGGCCACTTTGCAAACGACACCAACAACGCCTATCTCGATATTTTCAGCTGCAAGGGCTACGACCCGGCGGTTGTGGAAGAATTTTCGAAGCAGTTCTTCGGTGCGCGGCGCTCGACCGCAACCGTCACGCTTCGCTATTAGTTGAACATACGGCAAGGGGAGCGGCGGATCTGCCGCTCCCGTGCCCAACCATCCTCTGGCTTTCCACCCATGAACGCTGCCGGCATCAAGGAATTTTTCAGGCACTTGCCTTCAAAGCTCGATGCGGAGGCCGCGGAGGATGTGGATGCGGTGTATCAGTTCGACTTGGGCGGCGCGCAAGGCGGGCAGTATGTCGTGACGATCCGCGAAGGGGTCTGCCAGGTGAAGGAAGGCCGGCACGAAGATCCGCATGTCATCTTGTCGATGGCTGGTGAAGACTGTGTACGGGTGCTGAACGGGGAGCTCAGCGGACCGGCTGCAGCCATGTCCGGACGAATCAGGATCAGCGGCGACGTGGGATTAGCCATGCAGCTGCGAGCGCTGTTTCCAAGCATCAGCGGCCAGCTCTAGCGGCGGGCCTTCGGGTGCGTGCGTCCCCTAGCGGTTTGCCGGAACGAGCGGAGTTTCGGCGGGAAGCTCTTGAAAGACGGTCGACCCCTCCGCGGGCGCGCGCCGCGGAAAGCGTTCCTCAAGAATCAGATACATTGTCGGCACAAGAAACAGGGTCAGCAGCGTGGAGACGCTGAGCCCACCCACGACTGCCCGAGCCAGAGGGGCGTTTGTTTCACCGCCCGTTCCCCAGCCTATTGCCATTGGAAGCAATCCGAACACCGTCGCCAGCGACGTCATTAGAATCGGGCGCAGCCGGGTCCGAGCCGCCAGCACGACGGCGTCACGAAGCGCCAATCCCTTTCTCCGCAAGACGTTCGTGTAGTCGACCAGCAGCACGCCGTTGCTCACCACGATGCCGAGCATCATGATGATGCCCATCATCGAGGTGGTAGAGAGGGTCGTGTTGGTGAGAAACAGCGCCAGGATGACTCCCGGAAAACCCATGGGAACCGAGAACATGATAATGAAGGGGTCCACCAGCGATTTGAATTGGGCAGCCATCACCATGTAGACCAGGACGAGCGCAAGGACTGTGGCAAACAGCAGCCCTGAAAACGTTTCCCGTTGCTGTTGGATCTGACCGGCCAGCCGGATGCTGAAGCCTGTCGGCAACTGCAGCTGGGCAAAACCGGCCTCAAGGTCCTCCGCGATGGCGCCGAGGTCCCGATTCAACGGATTCGCGGTAATGTGGATCACTCGTTGAAAATATTTCCGGTCGATTTTTACCGGACCAGCATTTAATTTCAGGGAAGCGACATTCTTGAGGAGAACCGGTTCTCCGTTTCTGGCAGTGAGAATAATGTTCTCGATGTCGGTCAGGTCCTTGCGGTGCTCTTCTGCCAGCCAGGCGCTGATGTAGTATTCATTGCCGTTCTGCGGATCGGTATAGATGATGGGATCCGTCTGGCCGTTGCCGTTCAACGAAAACAAGACGGCATTCGCGATGTCGGTTTCGCTGATGCCCAATAGCGCGGCTTTTTCGCGATCGACGACCACATTGACTTCGGGATAGTTCTCCTCGCGGCTGACTTCGATGTCGGCGAGACCGTCGATCCGGTGCATCAAACCCTCCACCTGTCGAATGACGTCACGAGCCTTCTCGAAGTCATAACCGTAGATCTCCACGTCCACAGACTTCTGTGAGCCGAAACTCGTCACGCGCTTGACCAGACCCCCGGGGTCGAAAAACATCGCGACGCCGGGAAAGAGCTTGATGATATGCGGTCGTACCTCGTTCATGATCTGCACTTGGTTCCGGGAGCGCTTATCGGGCGACGTGAGATACACCGAAATGATCGAGGTGTGCGGTCCTGTGTTCGGATTGAAGAGCGACGAGCGGCCTTGTGCCAGCACGCCGGTGCTGGACACGATGGTTTCCAGCTCGCCGGCCGGAATGTGTGCGCGCAGCATCCGTTCGACTTCGGCAACTTGCTGTTCGGTCTTCTCGACTCGCTGCCCGACCGGCGCACGGAGCACGATACGGAACTGGCTCTCGTCGGAGACCGGGAGAAACTCCGTTCCGATCTTCGGGATCAAGGCGATGGAGGCAGCGAAGATCACGAGAATGCCGATGATAAACAGCCTACGATGGCCGAGCACCCAGCGGAGGGCATTCTCGAATCCGCGGTCCATGGATTCGTACCGCGTCCGGCTCCAATCCATCACATGGACGAACCACTGGGGCATCGAGCGGTGGGCTTCATGCTCGGGTTTCAGAAATTTGTAGCAAAGCGCCGGCGTGACCGTCCGTGACACGAAGAAGGATGTGAACAGCGCGATAGCAATGGTCACGGTCAGGGGAATGAGCAAGAGGCGGGCAATGCCGACGACAAAAAATATCGGCAGAAACACCACGACGGTAGTCACGGTCGATGCAAAGATCGGCATGGCCACTTCCCGGGCGGCGTCCAGAATCGCGTCCCAGCGCCGCGGATTCGTATTGAGATGCCGCTGGATGTTTTCCAGCTCCACGATCGAATCGTCGACCAGGCGACCGATGCCGAGCGCCAAGCCTCCCAGAGTGAAGACGTTCAGCGTCTGACCGGTGAAGTACAGCACGATAAACGTGACCATGATCGAAAGGGGAATGGCGACGGAAATGATGACCGTGCTTGTCAGGTTGCGGAGAAAAACCAAAATCACGGCGGCAGCCAGGAGGGAGCCATGCAACGCCTGCTCGACGAGATTGTTGATGGATTGCCGGATGTACACCGACTGGTCGAACGAGATGCCAAGTTGGACGCCGGGTGGGATGCCGATCATCTTCGGCAATGCGGCGCGTAACGCATCGACCACCTCGACGGTGTTGGCGATCGGCTGCTTGTTGACGCGCAGATAGACCGCCCGCTTCCCGTCGGTCCTCACCACGTTCGTTTGGATGTCCGAGGAATCGCTCACAGTCCCCAGATCGCGTACGCGAACGGGGTTGCCCTGCTGATTCACCTTCACGATGACGTCCTGAATTGGCTCGACCGTACGGAACTGGTTGTTCGTGAACACGTTGTAATCGAGATTTCCTGCCTTAATGTCGCCGGAGGGCAGAATCAGGTTCGCGGCTTTGACCGCCTTCACGACGTCCAGGATCGATAAGCCTCGTGCGTTCAGCAGCGCCGGGTCCAAATTAATGTTGATCTGGCGGATTTTGCCCCCTTCAACCGTCGCCGCCGCGACATTCGCAATCTGTTCGATCTGCGGTGCGATGGTATTGAAAGCCAGATCGTAGAGTGCCCGTTCATCGAGATCGTCGCTGGAGACCGTCACGAACGAGACCGGAATATTCGAGACGTCGAACTTGACGATGAACGGTTGGAGAATGCCGGGCGGCAGGCTGTTGAGGATCTGTGTGATGCGCTGCATCACCTCCATCTGTCCGACGTTGATGTCGGCGCCCCAGTTGAACCAGATCTGGACCGCTCCGATGCCCTGTTTCGCGAACGACTCGACGTGTTCGACGTTCGACGCCGAGCTGACCGCCTTTTCAATGGGATACACGACGCTTTGCTCGATATCGAGAGGAGGAGCGCCCTTGTAGATGACGCCCACGAAGGCCACGGGTACCTGGATGTTAGGAAAGAGATCGACGGGCAAGCGATTGAGTGATGTCGTGCCGAGCACAACCATGGCCAGCGACAACATCAGAATGCCGATTCGGTTCCGTAACGCGAGGAGGGTTAACCACATACGTCAACAGCTCATGACCACATCATCCCTCAGTCTTCACTGGATTGAGTGACTCGGTTTGCACCGGCGTCCCGTCGTGAACGAGGTCCTTCCCGGACACGATAATCTGTTCGGAGCCGACGAGTCCTTTCGTAATCTCGACGCGGTTCTCGTCACGCACCCCGATTTCCACCGCGATGCGTTCGGCCTTTCCATCTCGGACGATGTACACGTATTGCGCGTCCTCCAACCGGCTGACGGCATCAATCGGAATTTGCAGCGCGTTGTGGTGTTTCCCCACAAGGACTTCGACACGGGCGAACATCCCGCCCTTGAGCAGGCGGTCCTTGTTGGGGAGATCCACTTCGACCGTCATGGTGCGGGTGGCGCGGTTCAAGGCCTGAACCACGCGCGTGACCGTGCCCTCGAACACCCGGTCCGGATACGCTTCCGCGCGCACCTCCGATTTTTGCCCGATCTGTACCAGCGGCACGTCCTTTTCCACGACTTCAATCAATGTGCGAACCGTTTCGACATCGTGCAAGCTCACAATGCCTCGAGAGGTCGTGGAATTGGCGGTAGCCGCTCCCGTCACGTAGGCGCCTAGGTCCAGGTTCCGTTCCGCCACGTATCCGGCGAACGGCGCCCGGATATAGGAGTAAGCGAGGTTTGTCTCGGCTTGAGCGAGGGCGACTTCCATCTGCTTGACTTGCGCCCGAAGCGACTCGACAGCGGCCACCGCGGCGTCTAAATTCACCTCGGCGTTGTCCAAGTCCTGTTGAGAAATGAATTGGTCCTTGATGAGGGCCTGCATACGGTCGAGCGTCAGCTTGGCATTTCGAACAGAGGCTTCCTGCTGGGTAACCTTGGCTTTGGCGGCGGCGACGTTGGCTTTTGCCTGGTTGACCGCATGAAGATAGTCCTGATGGTCGATTTCGACGATCAATTGGTTGGCCTTCACCAAATCGCCCTTATCGACGTACAGTTTGGCAATGTAGCCGTCCACTCGGGAGAAGATGTTGACCACCTGATTGGGCGTGATGTCTGCCGTATAGGCCAGGCGGATGTCCAGGTCCCGCTTCAGCGGCGTGACGACACCCACGGTGATGACTCGTGATTTTTTCTGGTCGATCTTGGCTCCGCTGCTGAGCCGAAAGACCACCAGCGCGGTGACGGCAAAAAAGATGATGACGCCGAGCGTGACGATGGGATGCTGTCTTACCGAATTCATGAGGCCCGTCTCCGTGCAGGACTGGTCATAAGGCCGGCCAAGAACAAATCGACATAGGTGGCGACCGTCTCGTCATGGGTGCGATGCATGGCAACACCAAAGATCTCGTGAAGAAGGCGGTGATGGACGACCATTCCAATGAATGCTCGGGCGGCGAGCAGCGGATCCACCTCGCGAAAGGCGCCTTCGCCGATTCTGGTCTCGATGTATGTAGCGAGGTGGTCGTAAAAGACCCGGTGGTGTTTCCCGAAGAACATGTCCGATAATTCATGACCTTCGAGGGCACTGAATAAGAGTAGTCGCAGAAAGGTGGAATCCACGCCGGGTCTGATGCGGAAGCGGGCGATCAGCGTGAACACGCGGCGGTCATCGCGCTTTCTGGCGGAGTCTTCGACCGCCCCCAGCAACTCGTCGACGGTGACCTTTTCGGCCAGGATGGCGCCGTAGAGCGCCCGCTTGGTCGGGAAATGCTTGAAGACTAGCGCCTCACTCACGCCGGCGGCTTTTGCAATCTCCTTGGTCGTTGTCCCGTTGAAACCTTTGGCTGCGAAGAGGGAGGCGGCGGCGGCAATGAGGCCGGCCTGGCGTTGCTGACTTGTCGACCGCGGCTGTCTGGCCATGGTATTCGAGCAGTAAGTGAGTAATTACTCACCGCTGAGCGTAGCATGAATGTCTCACGGCTGACAACCGAGTATGGGCTTTCGCGCAAAGCGGGGAACCCGCCTAGTGCTGCAGATTCGAGGAGAGGAAGTAGCGTAAGCGATTGTGCTCGCGCACGTTCATCTTCAGGATCTCGACGCCGAACTCGTGACCCCTTGACCATGCCACCTTGGCACTAAGGACAAAGAGGGGATCGTGCCCGTCGGGAAGATAGAGAAACAACGTCATTTCGAGACCGGACTTTACGGCCATGTTGCCACGGACGCGTAGCCCTTTGTTGGAAAGATCGACCACATTGCCGTCGCCCATGATCAATTCTTCTCGATCGTCCTGTGCCGAATACATGAGCCGGACATCGACGGGAACCCGAGGTTCGTTACGTCTCTCACAAACGCGATGGGTGCGATGCAGTGTTTTCGCCAATCGAACTCTTTCCTGCTTCATAACATCACCTCTGATCATGATTTATCGGCTTTTTTCCGAAACAGATGGTTCCATACATAGAAGCGCAGTTCATTTTGGACTTCGAGTCTGGGCGCAATCATCTCGACTCCGAAGCGCCGTCCAGACACCCAGGAAACACGGCTTTCAGCGATGCACACAGGTTCTTCGACTCCGGGAAGGTCAATAAAGAGCGATAAGTCCATTCCGAGCTTCACTATCTGGTTGCCGTGGATCCCGATGCCCGCTTGTGAGATATTCCGCACGACGCCGTTGCCGATCAACATGCGACCGTTGCACATCCCGGAGTACATCAGGCTGAACTGTGTCGGGACGCGCTCGGTCCCGCGACGGTTGTCGTGAGCTG
>Ga0210000_1000081_pt1 | contig 13652 bp, 12 predicted proteins | sample InoplaCoPM_FD_187581 | JGI IMG/M metagenome (GOLD analysis project Ga0210000, IMG submission 187581) | Arabidopsis thaliana rhizosphere microbial communities from the Joint Genome Institute, USA, that affect carbon cycling - Inoculated... | ecosystem: Host-associated > Plants > Roots >... | reverse complement strand
TCTGGGCGTGGCCGCGCGCCTGCAAATACTTGAGATAGCGCGCCATGTAGATCGCCTGGATCGGCCCCAGGCCCATCGACACGGTCGGGAATTGCCAGTATTCGGGCATCAGCCACGGGTGCGGATACGAGGAGACGCCCTTGCCGTCCACTTCGCGGCGGAAATTGAGCAGCTGCTCCTCGGTGAAGCGGCCCTCCATCAGGCCGCGCGCGTAGATCCCGGGCGAGGAATGCCCCTGGAAATAAACGAGGTCGCCGCCGTGGCCCTCGTGCGGCGCGTGCCAGAAATGGTTCTGCCCGATACCGAACATGGTGCCGACGGAGGCGAAGCTCGCGATGTGGCCGCCCAGCTCGTCGTCGCTGCGGTTGGCGCGCACCACCATCACCATGGCGTTCCAGCGGCAGTACGAGCGGATGCGCTCCTCGAGCGCCGCGTCGCCCGGCGAGCGCTCCTCCATGTGCGTCGGGATGGTGTTGATGTACGCGGTATTGGCCGAGAACGGAATGTAGGCGCCGGAGCGGCGCGCCTTGTCGACCAGGCGCTCGAGCAGGAAGTGCGCGCGCTCGGGCCCCTCGCGCTCGAGCACCGCTTCCATGGCGTCGAGCCACTCCTGGGTCTCTAGAGCGTCGGGGTCGTTGGCAGCGGGAGACTGTGGAACGGCGGACATGATCTTGGCATCCGAAGGTTCGCTGCGGGGGGGCGCGGCAAGCTTAACCAGAAAACCGCCGCAATGCTAGACTGCGCACCCCCCATGGCGGCGCAGATCCTCGACGGGAAATCACTCGCGGCCGCAGTGCGCGCGCGCGTCAAGGAAAGCGTTTCGCATCTTGCGCAGCGCGGCATAAGGCCCGGCCTCGCCGTGATCCTCGCCGGGGACGATCCGGCCTCGCGCGTCTACGTCCGCCACAAGACGCTCGCCTGCGAGGAAACGGGTGTGCAGTCAAGGGTTTTGACTTTCGATCACTCCGTGAGTCAGAACCAGCTCGCTGAAACCGTCGAAGCGCTCAACGCCGATCCGGCGATCCACGGCATCCTGGTGCAGCTGCCGCTGCCGCGGCAGATCGACGCCGCGCGCGTGCTCGCGCTGGTGTCGCCGGCGAAGGACGTCGACGGCTTCCACGCCATGAACCTGGGCGCCCTGGTCACCGGCGCGCCCGGGTTCGTGCCCTGCACGCCGGCGGGCGTGATGCGCCTGCTCGCGCATGCGCAGGTCCCCGTTGCGGGGCGCCATGCCGTGGTCATCGGCCGCTCCAACATCGTCGGCAAGCCGCTCGCGCTGCTGCTGCTGCAGAAGGACGCGACGGTGACGATCTGCCATTCGAAGACAAGAGAGCTTGAAAAAACGACCCGCGGCGCCGATATCCTCGTTGCGGCCGTCGGCCGCGCGAAACTCGTCACCGGCGAGATGGTCAAACCCGGCGCCTGCGTGATCGACGTGGGCGTCAACCGCGGCGCCGACGGCAAGCTCGCCGGCGACGTCGACTTCGACGCGGTGAAGAATGTCGCCGGATCGATTACGCCGGTCCCCGGCGGCGTCGGCCCCATGACCATCGCCATGCTTCTGGAGAACTGCCTGCGTGCTGCAACTAGCCAACCCGCTTCTTGATTTCTCGGGGCTGCCCCGCTTCTCGGATATCAAGCCCGAGCATGTGGCCCCCGCCGTGGATCAGCTTCTTGCCGAGGGCCGCGAAGTCATCGGCAAGGTCTCGGTCGTCCCCGCCACGTGGGATGAGTTCGTGTCGCCGCTCGAGGACGCGAACGAGCGCATCGGGCGCGCCTGGGGGCAGGTGGCGCACCTGCACGCGGTGCTCGACAGCCCGCCGCTGCGCGAGGCCTACAACGCCAACCTGCCGAAGATCACCCAGTACTTCACCGAGCTCGGCCAGAACCAGCAGCTTTTCGAAAAATACAAGGAACTGCGCGCCGCGAAAGGATACGAATCCCTTTCCGGCGCAAGGAAGCGGATCGTCGAGAACGCCCTGCGCGACTTCCGCCTCGGCGGCGCGGAGCTGCCCGCGGCGGAGAAGAAGCGTTATGCCGGGATCCAGGAGGAGCTCGCCCGCATCGCGGCGAAGTTCTCGGAGAACGTGCTCGACGCCACCAATGCCTTCAGCATCGTGGTGGACAAGGCCCGCATCGCCGGCCTTCCGGAGGACGTGCTCCAGGCCGCGCGCGAGGCGGCAACAAAGGATGAGAAGCAGACGGACGGCAAGCCTAAGTGGAAGTTCACGCTGCACGCGCCGTCGTACCTGCCGGTGATGCAGTACGCCGAAGATCGCAGCCTGCGCGAGACGATGTACCGCGAGAGCGCGACGCGCGCCTCCGAGTTCGGCAAGCCGGAATGGGACAACACCGCGCACATCGCGCGCATCGTGGCGCTGCGCCACGAGCTGGCGCGGCTGCTCGGCTATGCGAGCTTCGCCGAGGTCTCGCTGGTGCCGAAGATGGCGAAGTCGCCCGCCGAGGTGCTCGCCTTCCTCGACGACCTGGCGCGCCGCGCGCGGGCGTTCGCGGAGAAGGACGCGGCGGAGCTGCGCGACTTTGCGCGAGCGGAACTTCAGCTGGAGGATCTCCAGGCCTGGGACCTCGCCTACGTCGCGGAGAAGCTGCGCCTGAAGCGCTATGCGTTCTCGGACCAGGAAGTGAAGCAGTACTTCCCCGAGGACGTGGTGATGCAGGGGCTGTTTCGCGTCGCGCAGACGCTCTACAGCATCAGGATCGGCGAGGCGAAGGCGGAGACCTGGCATCCCGACGTGCGCTTCTTCGACATCCGCGACGCCGGCGGCAGCCTGATCGGGCAGTTCTATGTCGACCTCTACGCGCGCGAGACGAAGCGCGGCGGCGCGTGGATGGACGACGCCATCACGCGGCGCCGGAAGGACGCGGGCGTGCAGACGCCGGTCGCCTACCTGAACTGCAATTTCTCCCGGCCGGTGGGAGACAAGCCGGCGCTTTTCACGCACGACGAGGTGCTCACGCTCTTCCACGAGTTCGGCCACGGCCTGCACCACCTGCTCACGCGCGTCGAGGACCTCGGCGTCTCCGGCATCAACGGCGTCGAATGGGACGCGGTCGAGCTGCCCAGCCAGTTCATGGAGAACTTCTGCTGGGAGTGGGACGTGCTGCAGCACATGACGCGGCACGTGGAGACCGGTGCGCCGATTCCCAGGGTATTGTTCGACCGCATGCTGGCGGCCAAGAACTTCCACAGCGGCCTGGCGATGCTGCGCCAGATCGAGTTCGCGGTGTTCGACATGCGCCTGCACGCCGAGTACGACCCGCGAGCCCCGCGCAGCGCGCTCGAGCTGCTCGAGGAGGTGCGCCGCCGCGTCGCCGTGCTGCACCCGCCCGCGTACAACCGCTTCCCGAACAATTTCTCGCACATCTTCGCCGGCGGCTATGCCGCGGGCTACTACAGCTACAAGTGGGCGGAAGTCCTGTCCGCCGACGCGTACAGCTTCTTCGAAGAAAACGGCGTTCTCGATCCGAAGGCCGGAGCGCGGTTCCGCGACGAGATTCTCGCGGTGGGCGGCAGCCGCCCGGCGGCGGAGTCCTTCGCCGCGTTCCGCGGGCGCGAGCCCCGCGTCGAGGCGCTCCTCAAGCACAATGGTATGATCGCCGCATGATGCGCACGCGCATCATTGGCACCCTTCTCATGCTCGCGGCCGCCACGGCCGCGGCGCAGCAGCTCTACCGTTGGACCGACGAGCAGGGGCGCGTCCACATCACCGATACGCCACCGCCGGCTTCGGCGAAGAACGTGCAGAGGAAGAGCTACCAGAGCACGCCGGCCGAGGGCGGCCAGGCGTCCTATGAACTCACGCAGGCGGTCAAGGATTTCCCGGCCACGCTGTACACCGCGCCGAGCTGCAACGAGCCCTGCCGGGATGCGCGCGCCGCGCTGAATCAGCGGGGCGTGCCGTTCAGGGAAGTCCTGGTGTCCAATGCCCAGACGGCAGACGAGCTCAAGCGCGTTTCCGGCGGCGAGCAGGTGCCGGTTCTGGTCGTTGGCCGCAGCGTGCACACCGGCTTTCTGCAGTCCGCCTACGACTCGCTTCTCGACGCCGCCCGTTATCCGAAGACCGGCGAAGTGCCGGCGCGCGCGCAGGCGCAGCCCACTGAGCCGGAAACCGGGGCGCCCCAGGCGGAGTTGGAGAGGCCCACCGGACCGTACGCGCCAGGCGCGCCGCCGCAGCGAAGGCAGAAGAAGTAGTCCAGGTCCGAGGTGCCCCTCAGGCTCGCCACCTGGAACGTCAATTCGCTCAAGGTTCGCCTCCCCCATCTGCTCGACTGGCTCTCCGCGGCCGGGCCCGATGTCGTGTGCCTGCAGGAGACCAAGACCGAGGACGCGAACTTCCCCCGCCGCGAGCTCGAGCAGGCCGGCTACCAGGCCGTGTACTGCGGGCAGAAGGCGTACAACGGCGTCGCCATCCTCTCGCGCAAGCCGATCACCGAAGTGACGCACGGCATTCCGGACTTTCCCGACGACCCCAAGCGCACCATCGCGGCGACAGTCGAAGGCACGCGCATCGTCTGCCTCTACGCCCCCAACGGCCAGGAGCCGGGCAGCGACAAGTACGGATACAAGCTGCGCTGGTATGAAGCGCTGGCACGCTGGCTCAGGGTGGAGCTCGCGCAGCGCCCGCGCCTGGCGGTGCTCGGCGACATGAACGTCGCCCCCGAGGACCGCGATGTGCACGACCCCAAGCGCTGGGAAGGAAAGATCCATGTCTCGGCACCGGAAAGAAAGGCATTGAGGAGCGTTCTGGAGATCGGACTGGCCGACGCCTTCCGGCTGTTTCCGCAGCCGGAGAAAGCCTTCTCCTGGTGGGATTACCGCCTCAAGGCCTTCGAGCGAGGCTGGGGCCTGCGCATCGACCTCGTCCTGCTCTCGCCCGAGCTCGCCGCGCGCTGCACGGCCTGTACGATAGACACGGCGCCGCGCGCGCTCGAGCGCCCCTCCGACCATGCCCCGGTGATCGCCGACCTGCAATGACCGCCGAACCCGCCCGCTCGATCGAGAAGCTCGGCTTCAAGCGCTGGTACGAGCGCCAGCTCCTCGAGAGCCACGCGTGGCTCGTGAGCTGCATCCTGTGTGCGCTCGCGGTGTGCGCGGTGCTCGAGCTCGTGGGCCTGCGCGTCAGCTCGGCGGCGGGGGTGGTGACGCTGTTCTTCGTGTACGTGGCCGGCGTGGTGGGCTGGCACAGCCTCAAGCGCTACCGCGCGATCATGGGCGAGGCGGAGCGGCTCTCGGAGCAGTCGACCTGCAAGTGCTGCCAGACTTACGCCGCATTCGACCTCATCGCCGAGCACCCGCTCAGCGCCCGCTGCCGCAAGTGCGGCAACGAGTGGCGCTTCACCTAGTGCGCTTCTCGATCTTCTCGGTCAACGACCATCACCCGCGCCTGCCGCGCACGGTGCCCGGGCTGTACGCGCAGGTCATGCGGCAGTGCGAGCTCGCCGAGCGCCTGGGCTACGACACTTTCTTCTGCGCCGAGCACCATTTCCACGAGTACGGGGTGGTGCCGGACCCGGCGGTGATGCTCGCCGCGCTGGCGCAGCGTACGCGGCGCATCCGTTTGGGCACGGCGATCTCGATCCTCACCTTCCACGATCCGCGCCGCATCGCCGAGACCTACGCCATGCTCGACATGATGAGCGGCGGTCGGCTCGTCTTCGGCGTCGGCTCGGGCTACCTCGCGCACGAGTTCGCCGGCTTCGAGATCGACCCGAAGGAAAAGCGCGTACGCTTCAACGAGAATCTCGCGATCGTACGGCGGCTGCTCGCCGGCGAAGCGCACCGCCAGGCGGTGCTGAACGTGCTCCCCCACGAGGGGCGAATGCCGCCGATCTACGTCGCGGTGCTCGCGCGGGAGGCCGCCTTCCACGTCGGCGCGCAGGGCAACAGCATCTTCACCGTGCCCTATGCCTCTTGCAGGGACTTCGAGGACGTCGGCGCCATGCTGGAAGAATTCAGGAAAGGGAAATCAGAAGCCGCGCAGGCGCCGGACGATGACGACCACGTGTTCACCTTCCACACCTTTGTCGCCGCGAGCGACGAGGAGGCGCGCCGGCAGTGCAAGGCAGCCTACGACCTGTACGTCGACACGCGGCTCTACGCGAAGAAGCACGTCTATGAGGACATCATCGCCAACGGCATCTGCCTGTTCGGCTCGGTGGCGACGGTGGCGGACAAGATGCGCCGGCTGCGCGAGATGGGAATCCGGCATGTCGCGACGATGCACAACTTCGGCGCGCTGGACCCGGCGCTAGTCGAGCGCTCGATGACGCTGTTCGCGAAAGAAGTGATGCCCGCGCTCGGGCGCCGGGGGTAATGCCCGCGGCTAGTCGATCTGGCGGTACGCAGGCAGCGTCAGGAACTCGAAGTACGTATCGTCGGCGGTCAGCTTCTCGAACAGGGCGGCGGCCTCGTCGAGCTTGCCTTCCGCACCTGCGGCTTTCACCTTGGCCAGCTCTTCGCCAAGAATTTCCCTGACGAGTGAAAGCGTGACCTTGCGCCCGTCCTCGAGCACGCCCTTGGGCGAGCGGATCCACTGCCAGATCTGCGAGCGCGAGATCTCGGCGGTGGCCGCGTCCTCCATCAGGTTGAACACCGGCACGCAGCCGTTGCCGGCGAGCCAGGCGCCCAGGTACTGGATGCCGACCGAGATGTTGTTGCGCAGCCCCGCCTCGGTGATCGGCTTCTCGGGCTGGAAGGCGAGGAGGTCGGCCGCGCTGACGTTCACGTCGGGGCGCTGCCGGCTGTACTGGTTGGGCTGCGGCATGTGCTGGTCGAAGACCGCCTTGGCCACCGGCACCAGCGCCGGGTGCGCCACCCACGTGCCGTCGCAGCCGTCGGTCACCTCGCGCAGCTTGTCCTGGCGCACCTTCTCGAGCGCCGCCTCGTTCGCGGCCGGGTCGTTCTTGATCGGGATCTGCGCCGCCATGCCGCCCATCGCCGGCGCGCCGCGCTTGTGGCAGGTCTTGACCAGCAGCAGCGCGTAGGCGCGCATGAAGGGCGCGGTCATCGTCACCTGCGAGCGGTCGGCGAGGCAGAAGCCCTTGTTGGCGCGGAACTTCTTGATGCAGGAGAAGATGTAGTCCCAGCGCCCGATGTTGAGGCCGCTCGAGTGCTCGCGCAGCTCGTAGAGGATCTCGTCCATCTCGAAGGCCGCGACCACCGTCTCGATCAGCGCCGTCGCTTTTATGCTTCCTCTTGGGATGCCCAGCGTGTCTTGAGAAGCGATGAAAATGTCGTTCCACAGCCGCGCCTCGAGGTGCGATTCCATCTTCGGCAGGTAGAAGTACGGGCCGGAGCCGCGCGCGAGGAGCTCGCGCGCGTTGTGGAAGAAATACAGCGCGAAGTCGAAGATGGCGCCGGAGACCGGCTTGCCGTCGATGAGGACATGCTTCTCGTCGAGGTGCCAGCCGCGCGGGCGGGGGATGAGGACCGCCGTGCGCTCGTTCAACCGGTATTCTTTCCCGCTCTGCTGCAACGTGATGGTGCGGCGCACCGCGTCGCGCAGGTTGATCTGGCCGTCGATCATGTTGTGCCAGGTCGGGCAGTTCGCGTCCTCGAAATCCGCCATGAAGGTCGAGGCGCCGCAATTGAGCGCGTTGATCACCATCTTGCGGTCGGTGGGGCCGGTGATCTCGACGCGCCGGTCGAGCAGGTCTTTCGGCTGCGCAGCAACGCTCCAGTCGCCTTCCCGAATTTTCTTCGTCTCGGGGAGGAATTCGGGCAGCTTGCCGGCGTCAAAGTCTTTCTGGCGCGCCGCGCGGCGCGCGAGCAGCTCCTGGCGCCGCGACTCGAAGCGCCGGTGCAGCGCCGCGACGAAATCGAGAGCCTCGGGAGTGAGGATCTGCGCGAACTCCCGGCTCATGCGCCCGGCGATGGCGGCAGCCTGCAGTTCGGGCGCGGATGTTTGCATTGCAGCATTCTATGTGACGCAAATGTGGCGTCGCAACATGAAACCTCCATCCGAACGGAGTACCCTGCTTTCATTCCGCAACGCTCTATTTCACATCGTGGAAAGTCGATGACCTACAAGATCCTGATCCTTGGCGCCTCCTATGGCTCGCTGCTGGCGACCAAGCTGCTGATGGGCGGGCATACCGTGAAGCTCGTCTGCCTGCCGGCCGAGGCCGACGCGATCAACACCAACGGCACCCGGGTGCGTATGCCGATCAAGGGCCGCGAGGGGTTGCTCGAGATCGACTCGCGCAAGCTGCCCGGCAAGCTCTCGGCCGACGGGCCGGCGGGCATCAAGCCCGGCGAGTACGACCTGGTGGCGCTGGCGATGCAGGAGCCGCAGTACGGCTCCCCCGGCGTGCGCGAGTTGCTCGACGCCGTCGCCAGGGCGAAGGTGCCATGCATGTCGATCATGAACATGCCGCCTCTGCCCTATATGGCAAGGATTCCCAACGTCAAAGTCAAAGAAATCAGGGCCTGTTATACCCAGCCCGCCGTCTGGGACAGCTTCGACCCGAGCCTGATGACGCTGTGCAGCCCGGACCCGCAGGCCTTCCGCCCGCCGGAGGAGAAGATCAACGTGCTGCAGGTGCGCTTGCCGACCAACTTCAAGTCGGCGCGCTTCCCGTCGGAGGCACATACCAGGGTCCTGCGCGACCTGGAAAGAGACATCGAAGCGGCGCGCTTCGATGGCCTGGAGATCCCGGTGAAGCTCAAGGTGCACGAATCGGTGTTCGTGCCGCTCGCCAAGTGGGCGATGCTGATGGCGGGCAACTACCGCTGCATCACCCGCGAGGGCATGCGGCCCATCAAGGAGGCCGTGCACGCCGACCTCGACGCCTCGCGCGCGGTCTACAACTGGGTGGTCAAGCTCTGCGTCTCGCTCGGCGCGGAGGAGAAGGACCTGGTGCCGTTCGAGAAGTACGCCGCCGCGGCGAACGGCCTCGCGAGCCCGTCCTCCGCCGCGCGCGCGCTCTACGGCGGCGCGCCCAACATCGAGCGCGTCGACCGCCTGGTGCAGGCCGTGGCCGCCCAGAAGGGCATGCGCAACGAGGTCATCGACGAGGTGGTGAAGCTCGTCGACGCGCAGCTGGAAAAGAACCGCCTGGCGAAGAAAGCCGCCGCCTAGAGTTCGGGCTCCGACCCCGATTTCTCCTCGATCCCGAGCTCCTGGATCTTGCGGGTGATGGTGTTGCGTCCCATCCCGAGCAGGTTCGCCGCCTCGATGCGCCGGCCGCCGGTGCGCGCGAGCGCCCGGGTGATGAGCGCCCGCTCGAACTGACGGGTAAGCGAGTCGAGGATGCCGGTCTCGCCGCGCGCGAGGCGCCGCTCGGCCTCGTGCTCCAGGGCCGCCAGCCAGTCGGAGGCCACCACGGCCGCCTGACCGCGGAACTCCGCCGGCAGGTCGCCCAGGTCGATCACCTGGCCGGGCGCCATCACCGTCAGCCAGTGGCAGAGGTTCTCGAGCTGGCGCACGTTGCCGGGAAACGGCAGGCGCGACAGGTGCGCGAGCGCCTCCTCGGAAAGGCGCTTGGACTCGACGCCCAGTTGCTTGGCGCTGGATGCGAGGAAGTGCTTGGCCAGCAGGGGCACGTCCTCGGAGCGCTCGCGCAGGCTGGGCAGGCGCAGACGAATCACGTTCAGGCGGTGATAGAGGTCCTCGCGGAACGAGCCCTCCTTCACGCGGCTCTCGAGATTGTGGTGCGTGGCGGCGATCACGCGCACGTTGGCCTTGAGCTGCTGGTGCCCTCCGACCCGGTAGAACGTCCCGTCCGAGAGCACGCGCAGCAGGCGCGTCTGCAGCTCCGGCGGCATGTCGCCGATCTCGTCGAGGAACAGCGTCCCGCCCTCGGCCTGCTCGAAGCGGCCGCGGCGCTGCTGCTGCGCGCCGGTGAACGAGCCGCGCTCGTGGCCGAAGAGCTCCGATTCCAGCAGGTCCTTGGGCATCGCCGCGGTGTTGATGGCGACGAACGGCTTCGCCGCGCGTGCACTGTGGCGGTGCAGCGCGCGCGCCACAAGCTCCTTTCCGGTTCCCGACTCGCCGGTGATCAGCACGGTGGCGCTCGACTGCGAAAGCCGCCCGATGGCGCGAAAGGCCTCCTGCATCGCCGGCGCTTGCCCGAGCATTTCTCTTACTTCGGTATTGCTTTCCTTGACTTGCGTTTCTCGGCGCCGCTCCTCGAGCGCGCGCCGGATCAGGTCGACGGCCTGGTCGATGTCGAAGGGCTTGGGCAGGTACTCGAAGGCCCCGCCCTGGAACGCCGCCACCGCCGAGTCGAGATCGGAATACGCGGTCATGACGATCACCGGAACGGCGGGATCGCGCTCCTTCACCGCCTGCAGGAGCTCGAGCCCCGAGCGCCCGGGCATGCGAATGTCGGAGACGAGCACTTCCGGCAGCCCGCCGGGCAGCGCGTCGATCGCCTCCTGCGCCGAAGCGAACGAGTCGAAGGCGATGCCCTCGCGGGAAAGCGCCTTCTCGATCACCCAGCGGATCGAGCGGTCATCGTCGACGATCCAGACCGGCTTCATGTCAGCGGCATCAGGATCCTGAATATGGTGCGGCCGGGGCGGGACTCGAACTCGATGACGCCCTGGTGATACTGGACGAACGTCTGCGCGAGCGAGAGTCCCAGGCCGGTGCCGCCCTCCCTCCCGGAAACGAGCGGATTGAAGATCCGGTCCTGGATCTCATCCGGCACGCCCGGGCCGTCGTCGACGACTTGCAATTCTAATGCCAGCTTGTGGCGATGCTTGAGGATCGTCACTTGGCGAAGCACCCGGGTTTTAAAAATGATCCTCTTACTTCCGGATTGCGCCGCATTGCGCGCGATGTTGAGCACGGCCTGGATGAGCTGCTCGCGGTCGCCGACGAGCTCGGGCAGGCTGGGGTCGTAGTCGCGCTCGATATCGGCGCCGAACTCGGCCTTGACCAGGCTTCTCACCCGCTCCAGCACCTCGTGCACGCTGAACGCCTCCAGGCGCGGCGCGCGGTGCGGTGTCAGCATGCGGTCCATCAGCGTCTGCAGGCGGTCGGCCTCCTTGATGATGATCTGCGTGTACTCGCGCAGCTCATCCCTCTGCAGCTCCTTTTCCAGGAGCTGTGCCGAGCCGCGCAGTCCCCCGAGCGGGTTCTTGATCTCGTGGGCGAGGTTGCGGATCAGCTCGCGGTTCGCCTGCTGCTCGAAGTGCAGCCGCTCCTCGCGTGCCATGCGCAGCTGGTCGCCGATCGGCCGCAACTCGGCGAGCAGGGCCAGGCCGTGCGCGTCGATCCCGGTGACGACGCACGAGAGCGGCAGCGGCTCGCGCCCCGGGCGCGTGTACGTGACGTTGCGCGCCGAATAGTCCCAATGCACGCTGCGCGCCTCGTTGAGCGTGCTTTCCAGCGGGCCCTTCTCGGCGAAAAGATCGAGAAACGCCTGCCCGATGAGGCTTTTCGCCCCGGTGGCGAGCAGGCTCTCCGCCGCCGGGTTCGCGTAGCGCACCACCAGCTCGTCGTCGAGCGCCACCACTGCCGTGGGAAGCAGCTCAAGACCGGGGAAAGAAGCCACTAGCGGCTAAGGTTGGAAAGCTCTCGCTGCAGCGCTTCGATGTTCTTCTGGTGGGTCTCGACGCTGTCCTTGTAGGGCTGCAGCCGCTCCAGCACGCGGGCGTAGTTGCGCTCGTCGCCGGTGCGGATCGCCTCTTGGTCGGCGAGATCCTTCTGCGCCTTGGCGAGCAGCTGCTGCTCGGAGGCGAGCTCCTTCTCGAGGATCTCGCGCTGGCGCCCCTTCGCGTTCGCGCGCTCCGAGGCGGATTCCTTCGGAAATCCGGGCGAAATCTTGCGCGCCGGCGGCGCCGGCACCACGTTGATCTCGCGCGACACCAGCTCGCACTTCTTGCCGCGCGTATCGCGCTTGTCGCTCGTGTACAGCGGCCGCCCGTTCTCGTCGTAGCACTTGTAGATTTCCGTGACCTGGGCGTACGCCGGCATCGCGCCGAGCACGCCCAGGACCACGACCGCCGCTGCCGACTTCCCGACCATGGGCCGGAAGTCTAGCAAAATCAAAGAAAAAGCGTCTTTTACGCGGCGTAGTACATGTCGAACTCGACCGGGTGCGTGGTCATGCGGAAGCGGGTCAGCTCCTCTTCCTTGAGCGCGATGTAGGACTCGAGGAAGTCCTCGGAGAACACGCCGCCGCGCGTGAGGAACGCGTGGTCGTCCTGCAGGCAGCCCAGCGCCTCTTCCAGCGAGGCGCAGACGTTGGGCACCTTCTTCGCCTCTTCCGGCGGCAGGTCGTAGAGATTCTTGTCGACCGGGTCGCCGGGGTGGATCTTGTTCTGCACGCCGTCCAGGCCCGCCATCAGCATCGCCGCGAAGGCGAGGTAGGCGTTGGCGGTCGGGTCGGGGAAGCGCACTTCGACGCGCCGGCCGTTGGGGCTGTTGACGAAGGGAATGCGGCAGGCCGCGGAGCGGTTGCGCGCGGAATACGCGAGGTTGATCGGCGCCTCGAACCCGGGCACCAGCCGCTTGTAGGAGTTCGTGCCGGGGTTGGTGATGGCGTTGAGCGCCTTCGCGTGCTTGATGATGCCGCCGATGTAGTGCAGCGCGAACTCCGACAGGCCGGAGTAGCCGTTGCCGGCGAAGAGGTTCTTGCCGCCCTTCCACACCGACTGGTGGCAGTGCATGCCCGAGCCGTTGTCGCCCACCACGGGCTTGGGCATGAAGGTCGCGGTCTTGCCGTAGGAATGCGCGACGTTCCACACCGTGTACTTGAGGATCTGCATCCAGTCGGCGCGCTGCACGAGCGGCGCGAAGCGCGTGCCGATCTCGCACTGGCCGGCGGCCGCCACCTCGTGGTGGTGCACCTCGCACTCGACGCCCTGCTGCTCGAGCGCGAGCACCATGGCATTGCGGATGTCGTTCAGGGTGTCGATCGGCGGCACCGGGAAGTAGCCGCCCTTGATCGGCGCGCGATGGCCCATGTTGCCCGACTCGTAGTCGACGCCGGAGGACCAGGGCGCCTCCTCGGACTTGATCTTCACGAAGCACCCGGACATGTCGACGTTCCAGGTGACGCCGTCGAAGATGAAGAACTCGGGCTCCGGCCCGAAGTAGGCGACCTCGCCCAGGCCGGTCGACTTGAGGTAGGCCTCGGCGCGCTTGGCGATGGAGCGAGGGTCGCGGTCGTACGGCTTGTGGTCGATCGGGTCGTAGACGTCGCAGCTGATGTTGAGCACCGGCTCGTCGGTGAACGGATCCATGCGCGCGGACGCGGCGTCGGGCATGAGCAGCATGTCGGAGGCCTGGATGCCTTTCCAGCCGGCGATCGACGAGCCGTCGAAGGCGTGCCCGGACTCGAACTTGTCCTTGTTGAAGTACTTGACGGGCACGCCGACGTGCTGCTCCTTGCCGCGCGTGTCGGTGAAGCGCAGGTCGACGAACTTCACCTCCTTGTCTTTGATGAGCTTCAGGACGTCATCGGGCGTCATCGCCATCGGGAAATCTCCGCTGAGTTGGTGTAGGTGTAGTAGCGCCGGGGGAGCATGATCCATGCCACGCGTCATGCCCCGCACCGGCGCATTCTAGCCGGAGAGATATGCACCGAATAGGGGCGCGGGCGCGCCGCGGCGCACTCCTATAATGCAAGGCAGCCGATGGACGAAATCAGGAAGCGGGCCGCCGAGCGCGCCCGCGCGA
>Ga0210000_1000075_pt1 | contig 14275 bp, 10 predicted proteins | sample InoplaCoPM_FD_187581 | JGI IMG/M metagenome (GOLD analysis project Ga0210000, IMG submission 187581) | Arabidopsis thaliana rhizosphere microbial communities from the Joint Genome Institute, USA, that affect carbon cycling - Inoculated... | ecosystem: Host-associated > Plants > Roots >... | reverse complement strand
GCCGATGCCGCCCGATGTGGAACGAAACCCGGTGTGGCCTTACTGGCCCACGCGCCTGCGGACATCGTCCTCGCACGAAGAAGGTGTTGCGCGCGACTGGTCCATCGCCACCAAGGAATTCATCGGCGAAAACGGCACGGTGAAGGCGCTGAAGGCCGTTCGCCTGGAGTGGCGGGACGGAAAGCCGCACGAAATCGCGGATTCGGCGTTCACCCTCCCGGCCGAGCTGGTTTTGCTCGCCATGGGGTTCATCTCACCGGTCCAGTCGTTGCTGGACGAATTCGGCGTCGAAAAAGACGCCCGGGGCAATGCGCGCGCGTCCACGGACGGCGAGCGTTCCTATGCGACCTCGGCAGCCAAAGTCTTCGCTGCGGGCGACATGCGACGCGGTCAGTCGCTCGTGGTTTGGGCGATCCGCGAAGGCCGCCAATGCGCGCGGTCGGTGGACGAGTTTCTGTCGGGAGTCTCAAGCCTGCCGCGCTGACGGCGCTGCGGCGCGGACATAGTTGCCACGGATGCGCTTCGGACCGGTTCCGTATCCTCAGCCGCCTCAATGCTGAAGAACGACGTTTTCATCCGGGCGCTCCTGCGCCAGCCCACGCCCTATACCCCGGTCTGGATCATGCGCCAGGCGGGCCGATATCTGCCTGAATACAATCGCACGCGCGCACGGGCTGGCAGCTTTCTTGCGCTGTGCAAAAATCCCGACCTCGCCACCGAAGTCACTTTGCAGCCGCTCGCGCGATACGCTCTGGATGCCGCCATCGTGTTCTCGGATATCCTCACCATCCCCGATGCCATGGGACTGGGCCTGCACTTCGTGGAGGGCGAGGGACCGAAATTCGCGCATCCGCTGGTCGACGAATCGCGCATCGACCAACTGTTCGTGCCCGAGCCGAAGGCACACCTGCGCTACGTGCTCGAAACCGTGGCGCAGGTGCGGCGTGAACTGGCGGGCAGCGTTCCGGTCATCGGTTTTTCCGGCAGCCCCTTCACACTCGCCTGCTACATGGTAGACGGAGGCGCCAGCACGGATCTGAGGATGCTGAAAACCATGCTATACAGCCGCCCCGACCTGCTGCACCGGGTTCTGGACGTAAATTGCCGGGCCGTGATCGCCTACCTCAGCGCTCAGATCGAAGCGGGTGCGGATGCCGTGATGGTGTTCGATACGTGGGGTGGAATGCTGAGCAGCCCGGCGTATCGTGAATTTTCACTGGCGTACCTCAGCAAGGTTATTGCGGGCGTGAAAGAGATCCCGGGCTGCACCGTACCGACCATCGTCTTCACCAAGGGAGGAGGGCTATGGCTGGAGGATATCGCGGCGACCGGTTGCGATGCGATCGGCATAGACTGGACGCTGGAGCTTGGCGCGGCGCGCCGGCGCGTAGGCGAACGCGCGGCCTTGCAGGGCAACCTCGATCCTGCGGCGCTTTTTGCTGAACCGGACATCATCCGCAAGGAAGCGGCGCGCGTGCTAGCGTCTTACGGGCGTGGACACGGTCATGTCTTCAACCTGGGACACGGGGTATCGCAATTTACAGACCCGGACCATGTGGGTGCGCTGGTGGACGCAGTTCACGAGCTGAGCGTCGACTTTCATCGCATTTGAGCGGCTGCAAGCGCTCTATTATGCACAGCACGACGACCGAGGCGGGGGCGACGCCAGGTTTCCGTTTCCGCCCCGCCCTGTCGGTATAACCGTTTGATATTGCACACGTTAGCCCTCAGGTCTCCGGCGCGCCCTACGCGCAGAGAGACTGCGAAGACAAGGCTTTCACGCCAGGCCCGCCGATTATCCACATGATTATCCACAAGCCGCTGTGCATAAGCGCAGATTACCCAAGCCAGTAAGCCGCTTAGGCGCTACAGCTCAATCCGGGCTTGAGCAAAACATGCTAAGCGCACTCGGTTCCACTCTGATCAAGCCATGAAAATCGGCCGCGTGGCCATCGATGTTCCCGCGCACAACGAGTTCGATTATCTCGCGCACGATGCAACCGCAGCCGATGTGGGTCGACTGGCCGTGGTGCCGCTTGGAAAAAGAAACGTCGTCGGCATCATCGTGGACGTCGTGGGCGCAAGCGATGTGCCAACGGGGCGCTTGCGCAGCATCGCCGCGATACGGCGGGATACGCCTGCATTGAGCGGTGAGGATCTCGCGCTGATGAAATTTGCCGCGGCTTACTATCGGCACCCGCTCGGCATGACGATCATGAACGCGCTTCCGGCTGGGTTGCGCCGGGTGAAGCGGCCGCGCGAAACAGGTTACGTCATGATGACCGAGAAAGGCGCGGCACTCGCCGTAAAAACCGTTTCACTGCGGGCACGCGTGCAGCGGCAGCTGCTCGACGCGCTGCAGGGGGGCAAGCCCGTGCACCTATCGACGCTGTGCAGAATCTCCCGGCGCGCCCGACCCATCCTGCGCGAGTGGACCGCATGCGGCTGGGTGATCGAGACTGCACCCGCGTCGGACCTGTCCGATGTTCCGCCTCTCGTCGCCGCCGGCGCCCCGACGCTCAGCGCCGAACAGGCAGACGCGGTGGGCACCATCCGTCGACATCTGCACCAGTTCGCCGCTTTCCTGCTTTTCGGCGCCACCGCAAGCGGCAAGACCGAGGTTTATCTGCACTGCATGGAGACCGTGCTGCGCGGCAACGGCCAGATTCTGCTGCTGGTGCCGGAAATCGCTCTGACGCCGCAGCTGGAGGCGACAATCAGCGCCCGCTTCCCGGCCACGCCACTTGCCATCCTGCACAGCGGACTCAGCGAAAGCGAGCGCCTTGCCGCGTGGCGCGCCGCGCATTCGGGACACGCGCGTATCGTGCTCGGAACGCGCCTTGCGGTATTCACCCCCATGCCCCGACTGGCGCTCGTTATCGTGGACGAGGAACACGATGCCTCGCTCAGGCAGGCGGAAGGCTTGCGCTATTCCGCCCGCGATCTGGCCGTGGTCCGCGCGCGACAGCGCGGTGTGCCCGTGGTACTCGGTTCGGCCACCCCAGCGCTCGAGAGCTACCATAACGCGCTTTCGGGGCGCTACCAATTGATTACGCTCCTGCGGCGCGTGAATGGCGTTGCGCCCCACATCGAGTGCATCGCCACGCGCGGGGAACAGCTGCTGGATGGACTTTCGGGGCGCGTCGTGAACGCAATGGCACGCTGTCTCGAGCGCAAAGAGCAGAGTCTGGTGTTTATCAACCGCCGCGGCTACGCGCCCGTACTCCTGTGCGGCGCCTGCGGGTGGCTGTCCCGGTGTCACCGCTGCACCGCGAATCTTGTTCTGCACCAGGCCGCGATGCAGCTCCGCTGTCACCATTGCGGGCACCATGCAGCCATACCGTCGACCTGCCCCACGTGCGGCAACCAGGAACTGCGTCCCGTCGGCCACGGCACGCAGCGCGTGGAGACCGCATTGCACGCCCGGTTTCCGCACGCGCGCATCTTGCGTATCGACCGCGACAGCACGCGGCCCAAGCTCGCATGGCGCGACATGCGCCTGCTGATCGAAAATCGGGAGGTCGACATACTCGTCGGGACGCAGATCCTCGCCAAAGGGCACGATTTCCAGAATCTGAATCTGGTCGCCGTGCTGAACGCAGACAGCGCGTTGTACAACACCGATATACGCGCTTCAGAGCGCCTCTACGCGCTCCTCACTCAGGTTGCGGGCCGGGCGGGCAGGGGCAGCATGCCGGGACAGGTGCTCATTCAGACGGATTTCCCCGACCACCCGCTTTATCGTGCTCTGCAAAAGCAGGGCTACGCGGAATTCGCGCAATCGTTGCTGGAAGAGCGCCGTCTGGCGGGCTTCCCGCCTTATGTGCACCAGGCGCTGCTACGCGCCGAGGCGGCGAGCATGGACGCCGCCCTCGGCTTTCTCGCGCACGCCGCCCGAATCGGCCGAGCGCTCGGTCCGAAAGTGCAGGTTTACGATCCGGTACCCGCGCCCATGGCGAAGCTCGCCGGACGGGAACGGGCGCAGCTGCTAGTGCAATCGGAATCGCGGCGCACGCTGCAGGACTTTCTTGCCGCATGGCAGGCGGAACTGGCACAGGATCGCGCGAGCCGGGCGCGCTGGTCTCTCGACATAGACCCGCTCGAGTTCTGAGCCTCGGTGGCGCGTCCGCTATAATAGCGCGCTTTCCGTACTGCCTCGCCTATGAGCAGCGCCCCCGCCCCGGATCTCCGGGCGCACCTCTCCGGTTTGATCGCGCAGGCGCTGCAGGCGCTGGATGCCCGAGGGGCGGATGTCAACATCATTCTTGAGAAGCCGAAGCAGGCGCTGCACGGCGATTACGCCTGCAACATCGCGCTGCAGCTTGCGCGCGGCCTGCGCGCCAAACCGCGCGATATCGCGGCGCGTCTGGTTGAAGCGCTGCCCCGCTCGCCCTACGTCGAGCGCGCAGAAGTGGCGGGCCCCGGCTTCATCAACGTTTTTCTGACGCAGGATTTCAAGCAGGAGTCCGCTCGACGCGTGCTGCAGGCGGGGACGGGGTACGGCCGAAGTGCGCTCGGCCAAGGCAAGAAAATACAGGTCGAATTCGTCTCCGCCAATCCCACCGGACCGCTACACGTCGGGCACGGCCGCGGCGCCGCGTTTGGCGCCAGTCTCGCCAACGTGCTTTCCGCGGCTGGATTCGTCGTCTCGCGTGAGTACTACATCAACGATGCCGGCCGGCAGATGGATATCCTCGCGCTCTCGACGTGGCTGCGGTATTTGCAGGAGACCGGCGCAGAGCTCGCATTCCCTTCCAATGCCTATCAGGGCGCATATGTGCGCGATATGGCGCGCGCGCTGCACGCCCGGCATGGGACGCGCTATGCGCGCGACACTGTCGCTCTGGTTCGGGGCGTGCCGGAAATCGCGTCCGACGCGGAAGCACATCTCGACGGACTGATTGCAAACGCAAAAAATCTGCTGGCCGAGGACTATGAGCATATTCACGCGTTTGCGCTCAACGAGCAGCTCGCCGACTGTCGCACTGATCTTGCCGAATTCGGTGTCCACTACGATCACTGGTTTTCCGAACGCTCGCTTTACGAGTCGGGGCTGATCACGCGCGCCATGGACATGCTGGACGCGCGTGGACATCTCTATCAGCAGGACGGCGCACGATGGTTCCGATCGAGCCGCTTCGATGACGAGAAAGACCGCGTCCTGCAACGCGAGAACGGACAGTACACCTATTTCGCTTCCGACATAGCCTATCACCTCAACAAATTCGAGCGCGGCTTCGATGTGGTAGTCGACGTGTGGGGTGCCGACCATCATGGCTACATCGCCCGGGTGAAAGGGGCGGTGGAGGCACTGGGTTACAGCCCGACGCGGCTTACGGTCGCCCTGGTGCAGTTCGCAGTGCTGTATCGCGGCGGACAGAAGGTCTCAATGTCTACCCGCGCGGGCGAATTCGTCACGCTGCGCGAACTGCGGCGCGAGGTTGGAAACGATGCCGCGCGCTTTTTCTACGTTCTGCGCAAGAGCGATCAGCATCTCGACTTCGATCTCGACCTCGCGAAATCGCAGAGCAACGAAAATCCGGTGTACTACGTTCAATACGCCCATGCCCGCGTGTGCAGCGTGCATGAACAATGGGGAGGGCGGCTCGAGGAGCTGCTCGACGTTTCCCTCGCGCCGCTCACGTCCGGGCAGGAGCTCGCGCTGCTGCAGAAACTGATCGATTACCCTGACACGGTCGAGGACGCAGCGCGCGAGATGGCGCCGCATCTCATCGCGTTTTACCTGCGGGAACTCGCCGCGGAATTCCACAGCTACTACAACGCGACGCGCGTTCTCGTGGATGAGCAAGCGTTGCGGCTTGCACGGTTGGCGCTAGTCACCGCCGTGCGTCAGGTGATCGGTAATGGTCTCGATCTGCTCGGTGTGAGTGCTCCGGAAAGAATGTAAGATATCCGCATGACCAGGGATTACAAACGCAACGAACGCAAGCCAGCCGCGCGCGGCGGCGGGCACACTTTTCTGGTCGGCATCCTGATCGGCCTGGTCCTGGGATTGGGCATCGCGCTCGGGGTCGCCTGGTATATCAACAGAGTCCCGAGCCCGTTTCTTACCCGCACACCCGCACCGCAGGCCGACAAGCCGGCGCAGAGCGCCCGCACCGAAGAGAAGGGCGCACGGCCGGCGGAGAGCAAGCCGCGCTTCGACTTCTACAAGATTCTTCCGGGAACCGAGGAACCCGTGACGGAACAGCAGATCAAGGAAGCGCAGAAGGCAGCGCCCGCCTCCAAGGAGGCCTTCTTCCTGCAGGCTGGTGCTTTCCAGAGCGCCTCCGATGCCGACAACCTGAAGGCACGGCTGGCGCTCCTTGGCATCGAAGCCACCATCCAGACGACTTCGGTCCCCGACAAAGGTGTGTGGCATCGTGTACGCATCGGCCCTTATACCAGCGTTGAACGTCTGAACCAGACTCGGGATACGCTCAAGCACAACGGGGTGGAAACGACGCTCATCAAATTGCGTGACGGACGCTAGTCCCCGCGCGTTACACAACGGGTGGAAAGGCAAATGAAGATATCGGGATGGTTTACTGCGGTCGCGCTCGGCGTCACGCTCGCCGCGACCTCGTTTTCGACGCTGGCTCAGGCGGTGGCCGGGCGCGATTACCGCACGCTGGCTTCGCCGCAGCCGGTGACGAGCGGCCCCCGCATCGAAGTGCTGGAATTCTTCTATTACGGATGCCCGCACTGCAGCAACCTGCAGGGCCCTCTTGGCGCATGGCTGAAGCGCAAGCCCGCGGATGTCGAGTTCAAGCGCACGCCGGCGGTATTCCAGGAATCATGGCTACCGCTCACCAAGGCTTATTTCACCATCGAGGCGCTGGCGCTCGTGGACAAGCTGCATCATGACGTATTCTCGGCGATACACGAAAAGAAAGTCCGCCTCCAGGATCCCAAAGTACTTTTCGACTGGGTGGCCGCGCAAGGCGTCGACCGGCAGAAGTTCATGGAGACCTACAATTCGTTTGCGGTGCAATCGCGTTCGCAGCGGGCTAAGGAAGTGACCGCGAACTACGACATACCGGGGACCCCGGCCGTCATCGTGGACGGCAAGTACCTGACCGCGCCCTCGCTCACGCTCAACCCCGACAACAGCATCAATTACGACCGGTATTTCAAGGTGCTGGACGAAGTTATCGCGCTCGCGCGCAAGACACGGGGCGGAAAGTGATCGTATCAGGGACGGCGGGCGTGGCGGTGCGCCTTGCACGGGTGGCGGCGTTCTTTCTGCTCGCCTGCCTGTTTTCGCCGGGACAGGCCCAGGATGGGGCGTCGGTCCGTGTCAATGTGGACTACCGGCTCATCGAACAGCAAGCCGTGTCGGGGCCGCGCATCGAAGTCATCGATTTTTTTTGGTACGGATGCCCGCACTGCTACACGTTCCAGCCGGCGCTGGACGATTGGGTGAAGCGCATGCCGCCCGACGTGACGTTGCGGCGCATCCCGGCCATTCTGCGCGACAACTGGGCTCCGCACGCGCGCATCTACTATACGCTCGAGGCACTCGGTGAAGCGGAGCGCCTGCATCAGGCGGTCTATCACGGCTATCACGTGCAGGAGTTGCACATGAGCAAGCCCGAAGTCATGCTCGAGTGGGCGCAGAAGCACGGTATCGACGGGCGCTTGTGGACGGAAGCGTACAACTCCGCCACGGTTACGCAAAACGTCCAACGGGCGAAGGAACTTACCTCGGACTACAACGTGCAGGGCACGCCCTCGCTGGTCGTTGACGGGCGCTATCTCACCTCTCCGGCCATGGCGCGCTCGGAACAGCGCATGATCCCGGTGCTCGAGGAGCTCGTTCGGGTCGCCCGCGGGCGGCGCACCGCGAAATAGGCGCGCCGCTACTCCACCGTCACGGACTTTGCCAGGTTGCGCGGCTTATCGACGTCGGTGCCGCGTATGAGCGCGCAGTGATACGCGAGCAGTTGCAGCGGGACTACATGCAGAATGGGTGAGAGCGGCCCCGCGTGGTCCGTGAGCCGGATGACGTGCAGCCCGTCCGCAGCCTCGATGTGGGTACCCTGGTCGGCCAGCACGTAGAGTTCTCCGCCGCGCGCCCGAACCTCCTGAAGGTTGGATTTGAGCTTCTCAAGTAGCGCATCCTGCGGCGCGATCGCCACCACCGGCATGTTCTGATCCACGAGCGCCAGCGGCCCGTGCTTGAGCTCGCCTGCGGGATAGGCCTCGGCGTGAATATAGGAAATTTCCTTGAGCTTCAGCGCGCCTTCCATCGCAATGGGGTAATGAATGCCGCGCCCCAGGAACAGCGCATGAGGATGCTGTGCGAACCGCGCTGCCCACTCGCTTATTGCCGCTTCCACCTGCAGCACGTGCGATAGCGCTGCCGGGAGGTGACGCAGCGCCGTGATCAACGCCCGTTCGCGTTCCGCGCCCAGGCGGCCGCGTGCTTTGGCGAGCACCATGGCGAGCAGCAGCAACGCCGCCAGCTGGGTGGTGAACGCCTTGGTCGAGGCCACTCCGATCTCGGGGCCGGCGCGCGTAAGAAAGCGCAATGCAGAAGCGCGAACCAAGGCCGATTCGGGAACGTTGCACACGGTCAACGCGTGCGGCTGTCCGAGTTCGCGCGCATGGTGCAGGGCGGCAAGGGTGTCCGCGGTCTCACCCGACTGGGATATCGTAACCACCAGTGCGTTCGGATCCGGGACCGACTCGCGGTAACGGTACTCGCTCGCGATTTCCACGTTGCACGGTATGGCAGCCATGGCCTCCAGCCAATAGCGCGCCACCATGCCGGCGTGATAGCTGGTTCCGCAGGCGAGAATCAGAACGCTGCGGACGTCCCGGAACACGGGTGCCGCGTTCACGCCGAATATCTCCGGCAGCACCGATGCGCCGTTGGTGACCATTTCCAGCGTAGCCGCAACCGCGCCGGGCTGCTCGAAGATTTCCTTCTGCATGTAATGCCCGTACGGCCCCAGCTCCACTGCGGAGGCGGAAAGTTCGCTCACGTGGATCGAACGCTCCGCCGGAGCGCCTGCTGCATCGACGATGCGATAGCCCTCGCAGCGCAGCTCCGCGACGTCGCCATCCTCCAGAAAGACGACTGTCTTCGTCACTGCGAGCAGCGCCGAAACATCGGAGGCTGCGTAGTGCGCCTGCTCGCCGATACCGAGGAGCAGTGGCGCGCCCTGGCGCGCGACGACCAGTCGGCCGGGACAGGCATCCGCCAGCACCGCGATGGCAAACGCACCGCGCAACTCGCCACACGCCCGGCGTGTAGCCGAGAACAGGTCAGTGACGTCTGCGAGGTGCGCGTGTATCAAATGCGCAATCACCTCGGTATCGGTGTCCGATTCGAAGGAGTACCCGCGGGCCTGCAATCGCTGCCTGATCGCCTCGTGATTCTCAATGATGCCGTTATGCACGACGGCGATGCCGCCCGAGATATGGGGGTGTGCGTTGCGCTCGGACGGCGCACCATGCGTCGCCCAGCGGGTATGCGCGATGCCGAGCGCAGCGGCCAGGCGCTGCTGCTCGGCGAGGCTGCACAGTTCCGCGACCCGTCCCGCACTTCGCAACCGGCGCAAGGCTTGCCCGCCGGCTGTGCCCGCGTGCTGGCCGAGCACGGCGATACCCGCCGAATCGTAACCCCGGTACTCGAGCCGTTTCAGCCCCTCCAGAAGAACGGGAACGATATCCCGTTGCGCGACCGCTCCGACTATGCCGCACATATCCGATTCAACGCTAACCCGTAAGGCAACTTTCCTGCCCGGTCGCTGCTCCCCACGTTCCCGGTCAAGATTTTCGCTCCGCAGGCCTGGCCGGTCGCACCCAGCCGGATCGCTGCTCCTGGGCCTTCGGATTGATGACGAGGCCGCCCGAGGCCGTGTCCCGCCACACGGTCGTGCCGGCACCGATGGTTGCGCCTCGCGCCACCGTCACGGGTGCCACCAGCTGCACGTCGGATCCAATGTGTACATCGTCTTCGATCACGGTGTGGTGCTTGTTGGCGCCGTCGTAGTTGCACGTGATGGTGCCAGCACCGATATTGACGTTGCTGCCGACTGTCGCATCCCCGATGTAGGCAAGATGGTTCGCTTTCGATCCGGCCGCAATCTCGCTCGCCTTGATTTCCACGAAATTCCCGACATGCACATCCTCACCGAGCTGCGTTTCCGGGCGGATGCGGGCAAAGGGCCCGATGCGGCAACGTGCGCCTATCCTTGCGCCGTCGATGTGCGTGAAGGGCTCGATGCGCGTTTTTTCACCGACTTCGACATCGCGCAAGATGCAGTTGGCGCCGATTTCCACGCCGCTTCCAAGCGTCACCTTGCCTTCGAACACGCAGTTCACATCGATCGCCACGTCGCTGCCGCAGGCCATTTCGCCGCGCAGGTCGAAACGGGCCGGATCCGCCAGTGTCACCCCTTGCTCCAGCAGGCGCCCAGCGCACTGTTGCTGGAAAAACCGCTCCAGCCGCGCCAGTTGCGCCCGGTCGTTCACGCCCTGAACTTCCCAGGACGCGGCCACTTTCACGGCATTCACGGCCACCCCGTCCGCACGCGCAAGCGCCACCACATCCGTCAGGTAATACTCGCCTTGGGCATTCCGGTTCGTGAGCCGGGAAAGCCAGTCGGGAAGCCGCGCCGTCGGCAGGACCATGATGCCGGTGTTCACCTCGCGCACGGCGCGCTGCTCGGCGCCGGCATCTTTCTCCTCCACTATGGCCAGCAGACGACCGTCTCGGTCGCGGACCATGCGGCCATAGCCCGTCGGATCTTCGAGTTCCGCGCTCAGCACGGCAATACTGGGCATGTGCGCTTCCACGAGTGTGGCGAGCGTGGCGGCACGTACCAATGGCACGTCGCCATAGAGGACGAGCGTGCGTTCGTCAGGCCCAAGGTGCGGCAGCGCCTTCTTCAGTGCATCTCCGGTACCGAGCTGAGGTTCCTGCCGGACAAACGCGACGCCGGTGTCCGCCATGGTGCGGGGCACCTCTTCTCCGCCGTGCCCGTACACCACGCAGATGCGTTCGGCGCACAACGCGCGAGCCGTATCGATGACGTGTGCCAGCAGCGGACGCCCGCCGAGTCGGTGCAAGACCTTGGGGCGCGCCGAATACATACGCTTGCCCTGACCGGCGGCGAGAATCACGACGTTAAGGGCCATGATGAATTATCGCACAGCGGTATTGGAGCACTGTGCGACGAAACGGGCTACCGCCTGTTGCTGAGCGGCGGAAAGGTGCAGTCCCGCCTTCGTGCGCCGCCAGAGCACATCCTCTACCGACCGGGCCCACTCATGCCGCATGAAATACTCCACCTCGCGCGCATAGAGATTCGCGCCGAAGTGCTCACCCAATTCTGCCGGCGACTGGGCACCGTCGAGCACCCGGTTCGTCAGCGTACCGTGCCGCCTCGCAAGCGAACGCAGGAGGCTGGGCGACAGCTTCGAATAGCGGCGGCATAGGTGCTCGATCAGCGAATCGACATTCCCGGAAAAGTCCCCGCCCGGCAACGGGCTGGCTGCGGTCCATGAGGGACGCACCGGGTTAAGCCACGGGACGAGCCGCTCCATGACCTGCTCGGCGAGCCGCCGATAGGTCGTAATCTTTCCGCCGAAGACCGAAAGAACAGGTGCAGCGCCGGCGCCAGCGTCGACGCGCAGCACGTAATCGCGTGAGATCGCCGACGGATTCGCAGCGCCATCGTCAAACAGCGGCCGGATGCCGCAGTAGCCCCATACGACATCGCGCACGGTGAGCGGATGCTCGAAGTAGCGATTCGCCGCGCGAACCAGGTAAGCGATCTCTTCCTCGCTGACCGCGCAAGCTGCGGGCCCGCGTGCAGCCACCTCGGTGGTGCCTATCAAGGTGTGGCGGTCTTCATAAGCGTAAACAAATATGACGCGGCGATCATCGTTCTGCAGTATGTAGGCGTGATCGCCTGTGTACAGACGCGGCACGATGACATGGCTGCCCTGAACCAGCTTGAGGTTGAAGGGGGTCGCGATGCCGAGTACGTTCTCGAGAAATTGCTTGGCCCAGGGACCCGTGACGTTCACCAAAGCGCGTGCGGTCAGCTCCCGCTCACCACCGTCCGATTGGCGCAGCGTGACGCGCCATGCGGTCCCTTCGCGCCGGGCTCCGGTGCAGAGGGTCCGTGTGAGCACCGCCGCGCCCCGATCGGCCGCATCGCGCGCCGTCAGCACGACGAGCCGTGCATCGTCCACCCAGCAGTCCGAATAAACAAAGCCGCGGGCCGGCCCGGGCTTGAGACCGGCACCCAAGCCCGAACGATCCAGCTCGATGGCGCGCGAGCGCGGCAGCGTCTGCCGCCGCGCAAGGTAGTCATAGAGCAGCAAGCCCACCCGGATCATCCACGCCGGGCGCAGCTCCGGTACGTGGGGCATGACGAACTGCATCGAATGCACGAGGTGCGGCGCCGTGCGCAGCAGCACTTCCCGCTCGGCGAGCGCTTCTGCAACAAGGCGAAATTGATAGGTCTCGAGGTAACGCAAGCCGCCGTGTATCAGCTTGCTGCTTGCGGAACTGGTGGCGCCCCCAAGATCCGACCGTTCGACTAGGGCCACCTTGAGACCGCGCCCGGCCGCATCGCGCGCTATACCGGCGCCATTGATGCCGCCCCCTACGATCAGCAGGTCTACGCTATCGGCCAGCGCGGACACCGGTCATCCTCACGCGTACCCATGCGGCCGCCACCGCAAGGACTTTCCTATCCGGAAGACATCCAAAGACGACGCCGGACATGAGGGGGCGCCGGGACGGCTTTAACGCTTCTTGCGCAGCTTCTGGATTGCCGCAAGCTGGGCGACGGCGGCGGCAAGTTCGGCCTGCGCCTTGGCGACTTCGAGTTTGGAGGTGCGGTTCTGCATCGCTTCCTCGGCCTGCTTCTTCGCCTCGAGCGCCTTCGCTTCGTCCAGGTCCCGGCCGCGTATGGCGGTGTCGGCGAGTACCGTGACAACCTTGGGCTGCACCTCCAAGATACCGCCTGCGACGAAGATGAGCTCTTCGTCTGCGCCGCCGGCGGGCTTGATGCGGACTTCGCCGGGCCGTATGCGGGTGATCAGCGGTGTGTGGCGAGGATAAATGCCGAGTTCCCCGGCTTCGCCCGGAAGCACCACGAACTCCGCCTCGCCGGAGTAAATCGATTCCTCGGCGCTGACGACGTCTATGTGCAGTGTATTGGCCATGGGTGTGTCGAGCGGGATGCGAATCAGGCGCGCAGCGTCACTGCAGCGTCTTCGCTTTCTCGAATGCCTCCTCGATGGGGCCAACCATATAGAATGCCTGCTCGGGCAGCTGATCGCATTCGCCGCCCACAATCATCTTGAATCCGCGTATGGTCTCTTTGAGCGGCACATACTTGCCTTTCTGCCCGGTGAAGACCTCCGCCACGTTGAACGGCTGCGACAGAAACCGCTGGATCTTGCGCGCGCGCGCCACGACCAGCTTGTCGTCGGGGGACAGCTCGTCCATGCCCAGGATGGCGATGATGTCCCGCAACTCCTTGTAGCGCTGCAATGTCGCCTGGACCTGGCGCGCAGTCGTGTAATGTTCTTCGCCCACGACGTGCGGGTCGAGCTGGCGCGAGGTGGAATCGAGCGGATCGACCGCCGGGTAGATGCCGAGCGCCGCGATATCGCGCGACAGCACGACAGTGGAATCGAGATGGCCGAACGTCGTGGCCGGAGAGGGGTCGGTCAGGTCGTCGGCTGGCACGTACACCGCTTGTATGGAGGTAATCGACCCGGTTCTGGTGGAGGTGATGCGCTCCTGCAGCCGCCCCATTTCCTCGGCCAGCGTGGGCTGATAGCCGACGGCGGAGGGCATGCGCCCGAGCAGTGCCGAGACTTCGGTGCCCGCGAGTGTATAGCGATAGATGTTGTCGATGAAAAGCAGCACGTCACGGCCTTCATCTCGGAAGAATTCCGCCATCGTAAGGCCCGTGAGCGCGACCCGCAGGCGGTTGCCCGGCGGCTCGTTCATCTGGCCGTAGACCAGCGCCACTTTGTCCAGGACCTTGGAGTCCTTCATCTCATGGTAGAAGTCGTTGCCTTCGCGCGTGCGCTCGCCCACGCCGGCAAATACTGAAAAGCCCGAGTGCTCGATGGCGATGTTGCGGATCAATTCCATCATATTGACCGTTTTTCCAACGCCTGCGCCTCCGAACAGGCCCACCTTGCCGCCCTTCGCAAACGGGCAAATGAGGTCGATCACTTTGATGCCGGTTTCGAGCAGCTCCTGCGAGGGGGAGAGTTCCTCGAACGAAGG
>Ga0210000_1000061_pt1 | contig 15921 bp, 28 predicted proteins | sample InoplaCoPM_FD_187581 | JGI IMG/M metagenome (GOLD analysis project Ga0210000, IMG submission 187581) | Arabidopsis thaliana rhizosphere microbial communities from the Joint Genome Institute, USA, that affect carbon cycling - Inoculated... | ecosystem: Host-associated > Plants > Roots >... | reverse complement strand
TCAGTTTATGCTTAATAGAGTCCATTTCAGTGATTCCTAAAACGTAAGCGATTAAGCTTCCATTTACAGAGCCACGACCATAACCTTGATAGATACCTTTACCATGACACCAATCAATGATATCCTTTTGAAGAAGCATATAGTTGACAGCATCAAGTTTCTCATAAGTTTCAAGTTCTTCTTTAATGCGGTCAAAGTATTTCTTTTTCTTTGCAGGAGAGAATTTGTTGATGCCACGCTTTACAACACCTTCGTTAATCTTCTCTTTAAATACTTCAACAGGGTTGGAGTACATCTCAGGATACTTAGGTGTTTTGTCAAGCTCGAATGTCTCTATCATGTCTGCCATAACGTTAGTGTTATGGATTGCTTCAAGATATTCGTTGCGTGGGATAGCTCCCTGTGCTTCAAACATATCAACTAATTCATTGTATGATTTGAATGTTAGGTCAAAGCTATCCTCATCTCCATAACCTGCGTCCTTAGAGTCTAAGAAAATTTTACGAAGTTCTGCGTGTTCCTTGTTTAAGGAGTGTGTATCTGTTCCTGCAATCAAAGGAAGCTTCAAGTCTTGAGAAAGAGTCAATAACCAACGGTTAAAATCCACTTGCTCTGGATGAGTGTGGTATTGGATTTCAAGAAACATACGATGTCTGTTTGCTCCCATCCAATTTAACATATCTTCCAACTCATTCTGTACAAGAATCGCTTCCATAAGTTTGCCCTGTGTTTCTAGGTCTTTTTGTTTCTTATACATTCTCCACAAAGGAGAAGCAAGGCAAGCAGATGTCATGATGATATTATCTGACGTTGCCTTTAGCTCATCGAATGATACACGTGGATTGTAGTAGAAATGACCATCTTCACGATTGAAAGAGTTAGATGTTAGTTTGTTCAATTCCAATACACCATCGTAGTTTTTGGCTATTAACATATAGTGGAAGTTATCACGCACCAAACCTTTTTCTCTATCTGTGTGCTGAGTCAAATAGATTTCATTAGCATGGATGTATTTCATTCCACGCTTCTCAATCGCTTCTTTCTTCTTAACCCAATTCATTACGCTACCATGTTCTGAGATGGCAAATGCGTTCATGCCATATCTCTCTGCCATCTCAAGGTAAGCATCATACTTGGTTACGCTATCTGCTCCTGTCCCTGCTGTAAGATTGCTAATATCACTATGTAAATGATAGACTGTGTAATTATCCATGTATGCAACACTCCTATGCTATTTCTTTTAATCTCTTCAATACGACATCTTGCAGTTGTATATACGCTTCGTCACCAAAAAGCTTATGTAAAGTTTTTAAATCGTTAAAAGCATCTAGGCAATCATCGACAGTTTTCAACTTATGATATTCTACAAAATCATCGTGTCGTTGCATCATATCGACATACCCGATAGTTTTGTCATAGTTTGGATTCTTTCGTTTTTTAAGTACAGAGATAAATTCTGGTTCATTAAACCAACCCCTTCTCCCACGTTCTTTCTTAACAAAATCCATTATCATTCTGTATTCTTTCATGTTGTCTTTGGCAACAGACTTTATGGCATCCTGCTCAACAATCTCGATTGCTGTACCTTTGAGTACAGGATAGATTTGCATTAGCTCATATGAGATATCAACTACTGGCAAATCATCAACCTCTCTAGTAAAATCTTCAACGTCTGTAATCACAAAGTATTCCACTTCATCCGAAAATAAAGGTTTAACAATTTCTCCTATGCTAAATCTTTGGTATTCACTCATCGTAAACCCTCCCATTAATATAATAATAACCTGCTATACTTATATTATAGCAGGTCTTGGTCATAATGTCAAGCATTTATATAATTATTTTTTACAACTGTGGGTTCGTTTTATCTCTAAAACAATCGTAGCAGACACTCTTATACTCTTCGTCACCAACATGAATCGGCTCTCCGTCCAATACTATTTCACCATTGTCATATAACAAATGATGAGTCGATTTGTTGGAGCAGAAGTCGCATTGCATCTTCAACTCTTGCAAAGAGAATCCGCATTCAATCGCTCTTTTGCTTCCCTCAAACAGTTCACCTGTATAAGATATTAAAAGACCGTATGCGAATATTGGGATGTCGAGATGTGTCGAGATGAAAGCTAGTTCATCCACATTTTTCTTCGACATAAACTGAATCTCATCGACAAATATAAAGTCTGGTTGGTGAAATCTTGCCATCATTAACATTGTCATCAGTTCATCATCACCAATAGCTAGTGCATCTCTCTCATCGTTTAAGGCTCTAGACTTAACCTTACCATTGTTTCTTGTATCCTTCTTTGGTTGAAATATTAAAAACGTTTTGCCTTGACGTTCAAAATTATATGCTTGCATTAATAGCTGTGCAGACTTTGAAGCGTTCATTGTCCCATGAAATAGTTTTCTTTTTGCCATCACTTATACTCCCTTAATGCTTTTTTGAAATTCCTAATGCCACCCTTTAATTCTGTAGCAGGGACATCTCCTGCATATCTAGGGATAACATGGGCATGACAATGAAATATTGTCTGCCCTGCCCACGCACCACAATTAAAACCAATATTATACCCATCTGGTTTAATTTGGATATCAAGATATGACTTACAGTTCTTTATGAGTTGAAGCATATCCTCATGTTCCTTGTAAGTCAAATCAAAGAATGTTTCCTTGTGGTCTTTAGGAATGATAAGCATATGCCCTGCGTTAACAGGGTATTCATCCATGATAGCAAAACAAGTCTCGTTCTCCCAACGGATTTTAGATTTATCTTTTGCTATATCGCAAAATAAACACATATGCCTTCACCCCTTAGTAATGTCTATGGAATCCTTTTTCTCCATCACCATATTCAACTTCCTCATGCACAAAGTAAACCTGCTTACCATTGTCTCTGGCGTATCGGAAACCGAAAATTCTAGCTTCCATTAGACCTTGAAAATCATGTGTATTGACAAGTTTTACATCTTCTTCTGTGTCACCAACGTACACTTCATACTTGAAACTTGATTCAACGTTCACCTCATTTATAATTTCGTCCACCTGTTCTTCTGCAATCTCCACAGGTTCTTCGGTGGGCGTAATACTTCCTTCTTTCGCAATTCGCTCTGCAATATCTCTAACTGCGTCATCTGTTAAGATTTCTAGCAAGGGTGTTCCCTCACTAACTTTAATCTCTGGAAACATAAGCACCACTGGTTCTGGTTCGATAATCTCATCAGCTTCAATTACTTCTATTTCCTCAACCACTGGTTCATCTTTCTTTTTACTGAATGCTCTAAATAGTTTTTTAAACATTATTTACCCTCCTTGACTTTTTCCATAAGGTCTTCAAAACAGCTATGTAGAGACTCTTTCAGCAAGGCTCTATCCCAAAGCTCATTATCCAACTTCATCTCTTCATCTTCTAGCATACTTGTATATGTATATTCGTTAATGAAGTTCTCATAAGTGTGGAGTGTTAAATCCCTCATCTCAATTACAAGCATTGTTAAATCGATTCTCTTAATCAATCGATACTCCGCTTCTGTCGGTTGCTCGATTCCTAAATGCTCATAGATTGCCATTTCAATTTTACCCTCAATGTGCTGAAACTCTGGAAGCAAAGCTTTTAGCGGTGCAGGGCAATCGCTACAGTAACCCTCTGTGAAATCATGAATGAATGTAAGAAGCTTCATTCTGTTAGAGAATCCTAACTTCTCTGCCATGATTAGACACATCAATGTGTGCTCTCCTACAGTGTAAATTCTAGTTGAATGACCATTAAATCTACCTAAACCTGTAAGAGAATGGATGATGTCTGGAATGTAAATGCTGTCCTTAGTAATGTTGTTGTAGTCAAAGACTCGTCCTGAAATAGTTACTAATGTCATAGTACCACTCTCCTAATATGTTATAACCTTATTATACCATTATTCTTTAAACTTGTCAAGAGGAAAGTGGTAGATTACTCTACCACTTCTTCTCCTTCTTGCATAGCTTCTGCTTCCAAAAGCTTCATTTGTTTTTCAATCTCTTTTTCAAACTCTTCCATCTCTTCTGCTGTCATGATTTTCTTCTCTGGCTTTTTCATAAACTCATCAGCAACACCGTATTTAACAGCTTGCTTAGAAGAGAAGAAGTAGTCTTTCTTCATTGCACGAATCTTTTGTAACTGTTCTTCTGTAAACTTTGTACGCTCAAACATTAAGCTATTGTACATACGTTGTAGTAAATCTGTCTCCTTGCCCATATCTTCATGGTCTTGAATGTAACCAATCATTCCGTATGAGATAGAGTGGTACATGAATCTCGTATGTCTTGAAGCAATTCGTACATCTCCTGCTACGAAGATTGCTAATGCCATAGAAGCTACAAGTCCCATACCATATGTAATGATTGGAGTCTGTGACATCTCCATTGCGTCTACGATAGCAAATCCATCGGTAACACTACCGCCACCAGAGTTAATGAATATTTCGATTGGTTGTGGCTCATAATCTTTTAATACCTTGTCACGCTCCATGTCAATATCATTAATCTCCATGATTTGCTCGATTACTGCATATGCCAGTGTTTGGTCGATTTCTTGGGAAATTACAATTTTTCTGCTAGGTTCTTGGATACCGTACATTTACAACACTCCTGTTTGTCTTAGTTATTTTTGATTTTCTCATATGTAGCAAATGTGAATGAATGTGCGTGTTTCTCATCTGCTTCGTGCTTTTGTACCTTTGTCAACTTCCATTGTCGAAAGTCAATCTCTGGAAAGAATTTTGTAGCACTTCTATCTACAACGTGTACATGAGTGATTAGTAGCTTATCAGCATGGTCGAAGAATTGTTTGTAAACTTCTTCCCCACCGATAACAAACACATCATGCGTTTTCGATAGATTAAAAACATCCTCTACAGAGTGGATTACTTTTGCCCCCAATGGGGAGAAAGACTCATCACGTGTCAACACGTAGTTCTTTCTCTTAGCCAGTGGTTTCTTGGGCAAAGTGTCCCATGTCTTCCTTCCCATAACAACAACCTTTCCAGTTGTTACAGACTTGAAGTAAGTCATATCTTTTGGTAGGTCAAACAACAACTCTTCATCAGCGTTGCTAATACCCATATCAATTTCTGTGCAAGCAATTAATGTAATTGGCATCTTAGTATTCTTCTCCTTCTTGTTCCTCATATGTAATCTCATCATACATCTCTAAAGCTTTGTCTAAAGGTTCATAGCTTCCAAACGTGTTACCAAACATACTTTTGAATGCCATGATTTCATTGACATCTTTTGTTACAAGGTAAAAGTTGTCTACGCTAACTTCCACTTCTGAATGCTTACCCATAGACCCATGAAACCATAACCACTCACCTCTATGTTGCAAGAATTTAATCTTGCGATAGTCTTGTAACGTTACGACATACGCTCCATAAATACTTCCATATCCACCGCTATATTTAAAAGCAATTATCAATTCGTTATTCATTGTGTTTCCTCCTAGTTTTATATGGCAACTTCCATATTAATAGTTTCACCATGCTTATAATCAATCAACTTGAAATCATCAATCGTGAAGTCGTAGAAGCTTTTAACTTCTGGATTAATCCATAGTGTAGGTGCTTCAAAAGATTCACGCTTAATCTGTTCTGAAACAGGCTCGATATGTCTGTCGTACAAGTGGGCATCACCGATATGATATATGTAATTGCCTAACTCATATCCTGTCACCTGTGCAATCATTCTCTGTAGAATGTTGTACTGGAAAATATTGAATGGGTTTCCTAAAGCTAAATCATTACTTCTACAACGTACTTCCAAATGAAGCTTACCTTGTTTAACGTGCCACTGTGTCTCATACACGCAAGGGGTTAATGCCATGCTGTCTAATTCATCTGGATTCCAAAGCATTGTAATGTGTCTGCGTGAAGCAGGATTAGTTTTAAGTTGGTACAACAGATAGTCAACTTGGTCTAACTTCATTTTAGTTGTCTTAGGCATTTCATCGTATGTGTAACCTTTATCTAAATAATACTCGATTACTTCCGATGTAAAATCTACTGGCACTTTTATTGTGCGATTCTTTTTGCCTAACTGATAACCGTAAGCCTTGCCGATTGTTCCATCTGGTAGCTCCCACTCATTCCAAATCTTAACTCCCATATCACGCAGGTCTTGCACACGATTTGATTTCATTTGCCAAATCCATAATAACTCTTTGATAGCTGTCTTCCATGCCACACGCTTTGTTGTTATGATAGGCACTTCTGTATTATCAAAAATCATATGCTGTCCAATCCATGATATGGAGTGTGCAGGTGTTCCATCTTTCCAGACTGTTCTCACCTTTTGGTCTGTGTCCATGACACCCACACGTAATACTGTTTCTACAACTCTTTTGTATTGCTCATCTGCTTGATTCACTATGTATTCTCCTTACTTGTTTAACTTATAGATTGATACTCGCTTTCCTGTGTATTGACAGGTTTTCTTGCCAACAACCTTAATCAAATCTACTGCGATTAATTCATTCAGTCGTGGGTGTACGCTATTTCGCTCTGGTGAGCGTACTAAACCTTCACGAAACATTGCAACTGCAAGCTCCTTAGCTGTAGCACCTTCGATATAAGTTGACTTTAGATAGTTGTAAACCATTCGTTGACGCTCTCCTAAATTCTCTAACAACTGTGCTAGTGTAGGTTTTGCAGTTGGCACAACCTTCTGTTTTACAGTTTCATCAAAATCAAATGTCATTTGAAAATCTGGAAGGATTTCATTTATGTTCATACGCAACTCTCCTATTCTTCTAGGTATTCAAAGTTTACTCTATAGACATCATTTCCAATAGTGAAATGCTCATCTCCGCAATTCTTACAGTAGATGCCAGTTGTGTTAACATTATCTGCAATAGAATTTATCTCATTAACACTTTTGCTTTGGCAAGAGGGGCAAACCTCTAGACCTTTAACACCTTCAACAATCGTGTAAGCTTGGTCAGAGGTAGCCTTATCTTTAACCGCTTGCCCAAACTCTTCGCAAGCTCGCTTTATTGTAGTAAAGTTTATTTCTAATTCTGAAGCAATCTGTCTTCGTGATACTCCATTGATATCACGCTCTGCAACCATTTGTCTAAATTCTTTCGTAAACGTTCGCTTATGTCGATTGCCCTCTTTATAATCTAGCAAAATCTTTTTAAATTCTTCATGGGTAATATTGAAACATTCGATTATGTATGCTACATCACTCCCATCTTGATATGCCTGTAATACATTTTCGCTTAACATGGTGTGTTCCTCCTATATATCTATTATATCATTATTTGTCGTGTCTGTCAAGCTCTTTTTGAGTAATTTCTTGAAATTTTTCAATCGTTCCCTCAATAAGCTCATTAATAGTTTCTTCACTGTAAATACCGCCATCGTAAGATGCGTATACTAAAACGTTTGCTTTCTCATCCATCAAGAGACTTGCCAGTGATTCTCTTTCACTTTCCTCTACCACAATTACAATCGGTGTGTCAACTGAGTCAAAAATTCTATCTCCAATTCGTACTATCATTATTCTTCCTCTCCTTCATTCATCATCTCATGTGCGTAACTATAACCTTCCCAGTTATCCACACCTGCGGCTTCAAGACAGCTTAGAAACTCTGAGTCTTCTAGCAGTCTTTCATATTCTGCTTTAGAGATTGTCACTGTTTCTTCAACTACAACCCTTTGAAAGTCTTCAACTTTTTCAATAACCGTTACAGGTTTTATTCCTAGTTCATTATCAATCCAAACCTCGCCTTCAATACAACCGCTCGTATTTTTAATCATACTCTCTTCAACAGCAATCTCATTGGTTGCATATCCACCCTTTTCTAACATTGCGTAAAAACCCATTCCATCATTAGCTAATCCGATTCCTGCGTCATCTGTGTAAACTGTTTTCATATTATCATCCTCCGATTAAAATTTTAGGAAGTTTATAGGACTATCAATAGTCCTGTTTGTTCTCTCATACATTTTCAAGAATCTATGTATCTCTCTCATGTCGCTGTTAGAGAGGTCTAGAAACTTTACATACTCTGGCTTACCTTGAATCGATATGACTGCCCAACTGCGTTCTCTTGTGCTGTGATAGATGTCGGCAGACATATCGAATTGTTTCAGAATGAAACTGTTCTCTGCCACAACCTGTCTGTTCAAGCTTTTCAAGTCTTCAAAGTTTGTTTCTAACTTCTGATACTTAACTAGGAGGTTGTGATACTTATATTCAAGCTCATCTACTCCCAAGAAAGACGAAAGCTTTCTTCTTAACCATTCTTTCATGTCGTTCCTCCTTGATAAAAGTCGAATTTTATTTACGACCCTTTCTGAAAGTTCCTGCCATATCCATAATCAAAGCAATGTATCCAAGAAGAGTTGTTGTCGTTATAAAGATTTTCTTATTGGTTGCCAGTTCAACAACTTGGTCATCAAAATCGGCAGACTTTCTAAGTCTATTAACATTCTCTTGTCTCAAAACCTTGTCTACATACACAGCTTTTAAACCAACTAAAAATCCTACTAACAACCAAGAAAAAGCTACAATACCAAATACCATAATATCATCCTCCAATTTTTTATTTAGGCGGTTGGGTGTGTCTCAAGACACACCATTGATTACTTCTTGTATGTATTAACTGTCTTCATGATTGCTTTTAAGTCTGCTCGACCATTCAGCTTTTGTGAGATGTATTGCATTGGAGATTTAATCTCGCCCTTCTCAACTAAGTCAAATGCGTGTGCGATTACTGCATCGATTTCTTCTTGCGTAGCTTCTTCTGGCAAGTAAGTTTTAAGTAATGCAATCTCTGAATCTTGCTTTGCTGTAGACTGACCAACCTTAGCGTAAGCTTCTTTCTCTTTGTCTAGCTTTTTGATTTGACGCTTGATTACTGCTTCTGCTTGTTTGTCATCAAGACCAATAGCTTCTGTCAATTTGTGTTTAACCTTTTCAATTTCAAATTCAGCGATTAATAAACGAAGAGTTGACAATGCTTCTTTGTTACCTGCTTTCAATGCTTCGATAGAATCTTTCTTAACTTGACCTACTAGATTAATTGTTTTCATCATAAAACATCTCTCCTTTTTGTTTAAGCAAGTCTCGCTTGCTATACTATTATTATATCATTATTTTTACTTTTTGTCAACAGATTTTTAAATTAAATTGGTCTTAATTCATCCTCATCCATAATCCAAGATTCACTACCGTCCAAGCTCATGCACTCCCAAACTTCACCGTCTTCATCCAGAATAGTTACTATAACTTGCTGTCCTATTTCAAATTCGTGACCGCACTCTCTGCCGATTACTTCTACAACTTCCCCGATTTTATATTGATGCTTCATATTATCAATCTCCCTTTACAAGTTTTTCTCTTCCAATAATTAATGCAGAATATTCAGTTGGGTGTAGTCCTCCGCTTATTCCAGAAGAAGAATATTGAATCTCTACTTCTAAACCTTTTTCTTGGAAGCTACGGATAGTGTCTCTAACATATCTTAAAAACAGTTCAGAGTTTGTATCAGAAACAATTTTAATACGTCTAATCATATTCCCACCTCCCTTATATATTAAATTATACCATAATATCTAATGTTTGTCAATGCTTATTTTAAATTTATAACCAAACTCTAATCGTGCCACAATCTAGACAATAGTAGAGATAATCCGTACTGCCCATGATTCCACTTGTACCCCACTTGCCTGTCTTTTTGCTCTGACAGACTGCACAACCTTTGCACTCGCCTTTTTCTACCTTTTCTTTTTCATAGATATTTAAGCTCGCCATATTAATCCTCCACCTTTACAAATGAGTCATAGAATTTTTTCTTGATGTAATAGCTTTCTTCCATGTAATAATACACGAATCCTACAAGTTCGTTTTTGTAGTTAATGTAATTAATCCTGTCAGCAGGAGTGACGCTATGAGAGTACACATCACCGACATTATCATTATACCAACCTATAAACAAACGGAATAACTTCTTGTCAACTTTAACATCTTCCATTTGAAATCCTCCCATCCAATATATCACAATCAAATAATTCAGTTGACCATCTTCTATAAACACGATTTTCTTTGTACTTTTCGAGTATTGCTTGCTCTAGACGATACGCTTCCCCTATTGTCATCTCAATACAATCAAGTACCATCACATCCTTTCTAGACCTATGCTTCAAGGCTGAAACCCTTTTCTCTACGTTCTGTCTTGTTATACCAATCTTATACATATTGCCTATCTTAAAGTAGTAGATGTATCCTTTTTCTAGTGCGATTTCTGGATGATTCTCAAATAGACTATCGCAGTAGCCACCAATCCAAGTTCCATCTTCGATTAGTTCCAATGTTCTACATTCTACACATTGACTTCCATTATTATGGTTGTGGACACTTCTAGTGAACACTCCATGAACAGGACAGATTATATCTATCCTTGATAATTGATTTTTATATATCTTCCTGTTCGATTCTGGATATATATACTTTCCATCATATTTCTTGATGAATTTTTCTATAACTTTATCATATGGTATTGTCTTGTTCTTGGAGTTTTTCTCTCTTGTCAAACATCCACATGAAGTTACTTCACCTCTTGTTAGTCTAGAAGTGTATGCCTTTACTTCATTTCCACAATCACACTTGCATAACCATCTGTTGCCATTCTTAGGATGCTTCTCTACTATTTTGATAGCAGTAAGTCTTTCAAACTTCTGCCCTGTTAAATCTTTTGCTTTTGTTGCCATTTTAAATCTTCTCTTTCTTATTTGCTTAATTCGTAAAACTTTAAAAACTTTTCCCACATAGGAGCGTACTGCCCCATAACCTTATGCTGTTTAATAAGCCTGTGGTCACTCTTATTATCTGTATTCTTTTGTCTGTCTCTGGCTCTCTCCATTGAGTGCTCACCATATAAACCTTTGAAATCTCCTAGCATCATATCGATATTAATTTCACTTAGACCATGACAGAATAGAAGCTCATCCTTCTCAATCAATTTGTCGAAGTATCTCTTAATATCTTCATCTGCTACGCTAACTACTGCTCCATGTGCTTCATACACATAGTCATATCCCATTTCATCTTTAAGACGCTTGCCATAATCTTTCCAGTATGCTTGCACCTTATCATCATGTCTCTTCCATAAATCCTTTAAAACAATACCATGCTTCTTAGAAACATCACGTTTCAGATTACCTACACTCGCAACCTCTTTATCTGTCAATGGTTTATGACCACCATCTGTACTCCCATACCATCTGACAGTGTGCATAATAATCTTCTTATCTGCCAGTTTCCTAAGTACAGATTTGATATTGTTTTTCAGTGTGTTCAATTCTGTCTTGATGAAATGGTCAAACATAACTATATCCTCATCTGCAAGGTCATCATACTTCTCCTGTAATTCATCGAAGTAATGTCCTTTGACAAGATTGTTATAGTATGATATTGTAAGCTTTCTTTCTGCCAAACCTGTCTCTACCAACCACTGATTCAGAGACATTGGTGTAGGAGTTTTCTTTAATATGTAATCAATAACCAAACTGTTAATCTCATATTCATAAGGTGTCTTAGCTCCGTTGGAAGCTCTGCCATCTAACTTATCTTGCTTCTCAAGGAATCCACCTTCATAACTAATCATCCTGTCTGCACCCTTCCCTCTAATGCTAACAGTTTCAAAGTAGCACCCTATTTCATCTAGGAGTTGCTTTGTCTGCCTTGCATCCAGACTACCTTTTCTCTTTTTGCTTGATTCTTTCTTTTTGGCGAAAGCTTTCTTAATTGCTTCATTGCCAAATTCCAATACTGCCTGTTCCAAACTAATCTCAATCATTGTAACTCTACTTTCTTATTTCTATTTTTGATGAAAAATCAATTTACTAATTAGTATATATATTAGAAAATTAATCCTTCATCAAATTTACCACGTGAGTCCACGTAGCGATTTTTTGGGGATACCCTTTTGCATCGCAAAGACATCGCAAGAGCGAAGCGAATAAGATGTCGGGCAAAAGGGTATGTACTTCATTATTTCCCCTTACTTTTTAAAAACGAATCAATCTTCTCTAGGTTTCTGAAACTATATTCTAAGCTTCCTGCATTCCAAGATACCAAAGATGAGTAACCTATGCCAATCGCTTTATGTATTGTTCGTAATGGAGGATTGTAATTATCCTCTAAAAACTCCGCAAATCTTTTTCGTAATAGTTCATTCTTAATCTTTAAACTTTCCACTTTCATTTCCTCCTTGATGTTATGGGTAATTTGTTACCGAACAGTTGTTAAAAAAATTAGGTAACTCCCTTCATATATTAGTGCTTTATGAGGGCGTTTTGTTCGTATTTTCGGTAACTTGTTACCTCTTCATGTATTAGTGCTTTAGTAGCAGGTTTTTTGAATATTTTATATACTTATTATATCATTATTCTTTACTTCTGTCAATACCTATTTCAAAAATTCTGGCTCTAAAGTTTTAGGGTCGAGGTGTAATACGGTTCTTTGTCTCTTTAAAGCGTAGTCAACAGTTATCCCTGTGCCACTATTCTTGTCTCCGTTCCAGACAGCTATAACCAATCTTGAGTTATCGACCATCCATTTGTCACGATTTGCCATGCACCAAGAAGTATATTCCTCTTCCGATACGTAATAGACATAATCTGCTTGTTCTAGTACATCGTGGTAGATTTTTATGTCTTCTTCATTCCACTTCTTATATTGCTCAATACATGGAATTGCACATACCAATTTTAGGTGAGGATATTTCTTCTTCTTTAGGTCAAGAATAATACGTGCAGACCAAATATCAACGCCTAATGCCATGCCAGATATAAAAGTGCTTATTCCACGTTCTTCTATCTGTTTGCAGATTAACGTCTTCAACTTCATAAGCATCTTTAAATTATCGGGATGACGATAATTATAGGAAGGAAGTCGTTTCGGTCTGTGTCCTGTAAAGCAACTTGCCTTTTCAAAAACAATGTTCATCAGTTCACCTTCCTTTTTTGGATAATATTCACCTTTGCGTGGCAAGCTAATGTCATGGTATGATGTAATCACAGCAAGGGAAACCTGCTGAAAACAAACTAAGGAGTGAGAGAGCTATGACAAACAACAAACTTTTAATCAAAGGTGCAGAACAAGTAATTGATATGATGAAAATGGAAATCGCACAAGAAATGGGAATCGAGCTTGGAGCGGAAACAACCGCAAGAGATAATGGTAAAGTTGGTGGGGAAATGACAAAACGATTGGTGCAGATTGCTAAAGAGCAACTAGCTAAAGAGTATCTGCAACAACAGAAGCAGGAACAAGTTAAGCCTAGAGAGATGCGACCAATGAATATCGAACAACCTAAGCTTAACTATCTTCCTATTCCGTATACCGAAAATCAAAACCAAAACACTTTCCATTAATCCAAGAGGGCATTACGCCCTCTCTTTTCCATTTCTATGTAATGATTATACCATTATTTCTATTGGTTGTCAATGATTTTCTTAACAATTCTTGCTACATTTCTACCAATAGCTTTACGCACTTGCTTTTCATCATAGTCTTGTGGAAGCATTTCAGACTCTTCCTTCATGATGTCATCAAAGATACGTGTGCTCATGTGTTTCAAGATTGTACCCATGTCTTCCATCTCAAATGGTGCTTCAATGATTCCTTCATCGACAAACTTATACAACATCTTCTCTACACGTGCTTCTGTCATTGTTGCATCTACAAACACTTGTTCCTGCGTTGCTTCTACTTTAGGGTCTTTTGGTGGCTTTTGGCTCTGTACTTCTCGGAAAGCATCTGTAACAAGTTTTACATATTGTTGGTGTCCATGTCTGTCAACATAGTCTGGTCGCTTCACAACGATACCTTCCCCTGTGTCGATGTCTCCTAGCTTTCCACCTAACATTGTTTTACCAACAAAAGACATTAAGTGGTCGAATCCTTTGTATACACCCTTATAGAATACAGGTACAAGGTTTAATCCTAAACGCTTTGCTTCCCACTCTACTCTATCGAATGTGTCATACTTGCTATACTCTGTCTCATACACATCGTATAAGAAGAATTTCTTTGTGTGTTGAGGGTATTTTACCTTATGCGGATTAGTCCACTCACCAAAGTAAATCAAGCCTTCGATTAAGCTGTTAGGGTCTAAAGTTTGGGTAAACTGCCAAAATCCACCTAAGTTGTTCTCTAAAGATAGTTGGTTGTTTCGAGAGAATGCTACAATCTCATCTCCAACCTTGCGAAAGGAAGCGTTAGCTCCATCAATCTTTTCCTGTACTACGATGAAGTCACCTTCGTTAAGCAAACCGATAGTAGTCTTGTGTCCTAAGCGAATCACATCTTGATACTTCTTTTGAGTTACGTTTGTCATATTATCTACCCCTTATAATTGTTTTGTTTTCAAACCTTCTTTTGGATTAAAACTGAATGTTAAAACTCTCTCTTCTTTTTCTGTATCTGCTTCCATAGAAACGTAATTGCCTTTATTGACAACCATTGGAAACAGAATTTCTTTAGCGTATTTTACACCGCCACCCAATTTCAAAATGTCCTCTTCTATGTATAGATGTGTTGCACGATAGGCTCTCATTGCATCTGTTCCACCAAATGGAATCATTGTTAAAGTTGTTCCATCTTTAAATCTACAAACCTTTTTCATTTTTGTCACACTGACATCATCAACAACTCTACCTTCACCTCCCAATTCGCTAATGAGATTTTGGTACAGGTATTCTCTTGGGGCAGGATTACTAATAAATCCTGCCATATAAACTATAACAATCTTTTTACTCTTCACCTATGAAACCTCCATGCACATCAATGTTAGTCTGTTCTTTAAGCCACTTATACATCTCTCTTGACACTGTTTCGTCAACAAGCACTTCTTCAAAGTCTACAGCTTTTACCTCTAGCGTAAATCCATCTGCTAATCTTAGAATCTTAATAGAGTCATCCATAAGCTTGATGAAGTCTGCTCTATCTTGCTTTCCAACAACTATAGCCATATCATTCTCTTGTGCATATTCTATAAGCATTTCCAATCTTTCTTCTGGTGTAAATTTTGCATTAACCATATTCATTTTATTGTATAAGCTTGGCGTTTTCACAACAGGTTGCACATCTTGCACAACCTGTTTCTCTTTTTTACCGAATAACTTTTTGAAGAAATTCATTCTATCACTCTCCATAGTTTACATCGTCTATGCCTTTGTCGTGGCGAATACCTTTGAATGTTGGGAATCGTAGTGAAGGCTGTCCTGTTTTCTCATCCTTAGATTCCTCGAAGAATTGCACCTCTATAATCTTTCCTACAATCTCATTAGGGTTAGCTGTGAAGTATTCACGTTCTTCAATCGTGAAACCGCTACCCACACCTACCAAACTACCTTTATACTCAACATTAATTCTCGCCAACATATCCTTAAACTGACCATCAATAGCCTTGTCGTAGCTTACACATAGAAGGTCTGCTGTCTTAAACTTTTTAACTTTCAAGAGGTCTGCTGTACGCTTAGTCACATACAATCCCTTAGCAGTATTAACCATCAGTCCCTCGTAGTTATTTTCTTCTGCCCACTTCATTAATACAGAAATCATATTTTTATTTGTGCCTTTGTATAGTACAGGTAGCACTTTAAGAAACTTGAAACTGTTCTTACCTGTTATATTCGTTTCTCCTAGCAAGCTGTAAAGAGATTCCAATTTCTCTCTTCGGTCTTCGTAAACCATCTTAGACTTACCGCTCTTAAATTCCTCAATAGAGAGGATGTCGAATGCGTAAAACTCTAGGTTTTTCTTCTCGCCATCTTTGCGTACAACTTTCTGTGTCGCTCTGAATAGTGCATCAGAAGTTAACCCTTTATCATTTACAAGTAGAAGCTCGCCATCTAGTACAGTACCATTAGGGAATAT
>Ga0210000_1000054_pt1 | contig 17170 bp, 25 predicted proteins | sample InoplaCoPM_FD_187581 | JGI IMG/M metagenome (GOLD analysis project Ga0210000, IMG submission 187581) | Arabidopsis thaliana rhizosphere microbial communities from the Joint Genome Institute, USA, that affect carbon cycling - Inoculated... | ecosystem: Host-associated > Plants > Roots >... | reverse complement strand
TCTGACAATTGCTGATGCGTTGTAGCGGACGGTTGAATGATCAGTGTTTTTGCATCACCAAGGTTGGCGAGGTGGCTTAAGAGCTTCAGGCTATCAACAAATTTGGTAGTATGTTGTTTTGTTCCTCTGAGGGTGAAAGAGAATACTGCCCCAAATCCATTGCGTAAATATTTCTTGGCAAGTTTGTGATAAGGGCTGCTTTCCAGTCCGGGATAGTTCACTTTTTCTACCAAATCGTAGTTTTGATTGTAAAATCTCAGTAAGCCTTGTTTATCGATTACTACAAGAATTTCTTCCATATAGGCTTCGTTTGTGTAGTCCTCAACTGTACCAAATTTGTTGTACACCTTATATTCTTCAACACTACTATCGATAACAAACACTTCGTTCATGAATACAAATTCATTCTCTGTATTAACATAACACCATTGGGATGCTGTTGAATCTTTTATAATAGCTGTGCTTTTTTCTAACCTTGTGAGTTTGCGTCCCATTATTCAGCACCTCTTTCGCCAAATAACATTTCCTTATCTTCCGATGATAAGCTAGAAAAGGGAACATCTCTTCTTCCACGATGCAATCTATTTGTTTTGTTTCTAGACATAACTTCTTTATCTTCTGTAATATCACTTACATCTTCTTTATGCCAAACAAGATAATTTGCCAAAGAATCTAAGAAAAACTTAACTGAGTCACTTTTCCAATTCGAGCGTAGAATATCTCGCCATTCTTCCGTTAAGTCTTCGACCACCTTGACCTTATCTTCCAAGGCTATACTTTCATCTAGTATGGTCTTCTGCCCATTGGGAAGCTGAATCTTCACAAGTAACAATCCCTTCGTCATTAATTAGTGCTTTGTAGAGCACTTTTGTTCGTATTTTTTGTATTTTATAAAATTCCACCACTGTTGAAATCCCCTTTATTAAGATTTTTTTAAAATATAACCGTTATTGCCCGAAGTGTAATACCACAATTCGTTATTTGTTTCAACTATTTTACAAACAATTCTATCCAACATTTCAAATGTACTATTTCTTTTTAGTCCAAGAATCTCTCCTGCATCCTGTGTTGTATTTCCTTCAAACAAGATTTCTAAAAGTTTTTCTTGTCTTTTTGTAAGTTTCGTATGCTTGATTGTATTATCTAATGAAGCATACAAAACGATAAGCTCTTGATTAAATTCGAATAAATCTCCTGCTTGGTCGATATTGATGTTTATGCTTGCTTGATAAGAAACATCCACTTTACTTCTGTACAAGATGAGGTATTTTACTACATTTTCGTCAGAAAGAGTTAAATGTTCAAACTCTCTTTCATTTTTATGTATGTCGATTGATACAGAACCCAACCCTATTCACCTTCCTTATGTGTATTGTGATGGGTTTGGATTACCTCACCCTCTATAATTATATTATACCATTATTTTTGTGATTTGTCAAAAAAGTGCTATACAGACAGGAAAACCAAATTGGGAGCAGGTAATTGACATTTAGAGGTTATTGTGCTATAATGTATTAAGATAAGCAGGTTGCTTATTCCGACACGAAGGAGATGATATTATGTATATGTATGAGCATTTACAGAACATAGGAAGATTGTACGGTGATGCCTATGTCCAAATACCCAATGGTGTATTTAAAGACTTGGCACAATCAATTAAAAGCAGAAATAGCACAAACATACAGCAATCGTCTTTTGCATATACTTACCTTGTTACTATCGCATTCCTATACAAGTACGCACACTTTGTTGATATCGACAATGGTACTTATATTCAGAATAGCGATATAAAACAAATTCTAGGTTATGGCAAGACCACTAAGACAATCGACAAAGTAATCAAAAAAAATGGCATACTCGACAGCTTGGGATTAGTCCGTACTACTAAGGATTATCCGATAGGTGTTGAGTATGCCGAGACAGGCGATATCGCCCTGAGAGAGTTTATAACAATCAGTATGTTGGATACTGATGATATTAATTATAACACAATAAAAGATATTGTCAAGAATAGGAATTATGAAATTAAAGAGCCGACTTTCTTATTTGAATACGGTGGAGACTTGGGTAGCTTGTACAACTACAACAATACACACCGAATCGATTTGAAGGAGTTTATGAAACTTGTCTACGATGATTCAATGGACAATACAGATTTTATGATGTACTCATTTTTCAAGTCGAAGTGTTATGGGTACAAGGACAATATGAGGTCTATAGCACTTCACAAAATCGTGTTGGAGATGGGAATGAGTAGAGATACCTTTTACATCCATCTTAACAAATTAAAGGAAAAGGGATATGTTACGGTAAACCACAAGGGTTGGAGAATGATGAACGAAAAGAACGATAATCTGGAATCGAATGATTATTACTTTAACAAAATTTAGGAGGTTTGATGCAATTTTTAGGTGGTTGCTTATGTCGACTAATACAATATATATTTATATACGTGATGTATTTTATATGTATTTATATTTAATATAAATTATAAATTATATATAATGTATTAATATATTGTTTATTAGTCGACATTCGCAACCACCTACATATAGTGTCATAAAAATAACCCTACCACTACTGGTAGGGTTATATCTTTAAACCGCTAACTGCCGAAGGATAACGGAGTTGCTGTTCTTAATTTTTACTATTACGTTGCCTGTATGCTTGTTGAAGTGTACATCTGTGATGGCTTCATTGTAATATGGGTTGCTCTTTGCAAGCCGATTAGGTTTGATATGGTCAATGTTCTTATACTCCATAGCTCTAACCATTTTACGGATTACCTCTGTAGAAACTAACCCTTTCGCTACTGTTGCAGTTGTCATGTTACAACACTCTCCCTTTTGTTGTTGTTTTTATCTTTCTAATACAGTATATGTGCGTTTGCCTAAAAGATGCCTGTTTTTATAATTATTTTTTAAAAGATTTATGAACCTGCATTAACACTGAATAAGAGAAGGTAGTAAGGATAATCATAAATGGTAGTTGCCATGCAATTCCCTTTCCGATTTCATCTAGAGCTTGAATGGAAGCTCCGCAAATAGCAATCGGAATGAACTTGAGTCCCAACCAGAATCCGTCTTTATGAAAGTTACTCATCTTATCCCCTCCTTGTCCCTTATTATACACAGGATGTTGTCAAAGGATGTATGGTAAATAATATAAAAAAAAAGATGGGTTACATAGCACCCATCTTTTTCAACAGCTTTATTTGTGTGTTTCTATCCATACTCTTTACAAGTTCGACAAAATCTTCCTTGCTTAATGCGTCAAACGCTTCTACAGGAATATTTGTATTTGTGTCTACTGCTACCAAGTCTTCCAATTTCTTCTGTTGGATGTAATCGTTAAGTGACGTTGCAACGTTGGAGTGGTCGCCTTGTGCTTGAATCGCTTTAAGGTCGCCACCTGTTAATCGGTTAACTTCGTTAAGGCTTGCTTTCTTGAATGAATGGAAGACAATTCTTCTGTCACCGAAACTCATGTTCTCTCTAACATACTTCATCATCTTGTCAACGGTTTTCTTTGTAAGTTCGAAAATTTTTCCATCTTCAACTCTGCCGCTTCTAAACTCCATTAGAGTTTCGTAAAGGTCATCTGTCAATTTTTTGTGCGACCATTTGTTCCCCTTGCCTAATACCTTTGCATACCATTGACCATCGATGTTAATTATCTGATTCCACTTCATTTCCAGAAGTGACTCCTTCCTAAACGCTGTAGCATACGCTAGACGCACCAGAAGGGCTTTCTCAGAGCCTTTACGAGTTTTAGATACTAAACCTATGATAGCCAATACTTCTTCATGAGAGAGCGTGTCGTAGCTCTCCTTGTCATGCTCATCGTAGCGGTCTAACTTAAACCATGATGTCTTGACATCGAATCCATTTTGCTCCAACTTCTCATAGCACTCTTTGATTGCTGTCATGGTATTATTTACCGTAGTACCCTTATACTTCTCCTTCAATGCCACTTGGTATGTTTCGATTTGTTGAGGTGTGAAGATTAAATCCTCTTCAACCAACTCATCGATTTCCTTGCTACGCATTGTGCGGAAGAAATCTTTGATGTGTCTTTCGTAAGTGTTCTGCGTATTTTTGCTGTCTTGACCCTTTCTTGTTAAGTATGTCAATATAGTCGCATATACATTCTTGTTTTCACCTTTAGAATTTAGATGTACAACGTTTCCTAATTTTGCCATATTATCGTCCTCCCATTGTGTACCGAAGTACCTTATAATTAAATTATAGCATACTTGGTATGAATTGTCAACAGATTGTTATGTATATTTTTAAAAGTACGGATAGGTCTGTATTATATAATCCGTTTTAAGACCCCTAGCGTCCATTCTAAGGCACGACAAATCACTTTAGGTGTCTTTATATTCCCTGTCTATAAAAAAGAACCTAGCTCATTCTAGCTAGGTGTGACAAAACCTCTATATAGTTCTCATGATACACTCCGACACCCCTTATCTTATTTTCCTCACATTTTTCGTTGAAGTAAGGTATCCGTCTTTCATCTTCTGTCACGAATAGCACTACTGGAAAATAAGGGGATTCGTCTTCCCATAATCTAGATATCTTGTACTTGCGATATTTTACTATCTTTTCAAGAATCAGAGGAAACCTGTCTTTATGACGAATGTTCTCTGACCCTGTATCATATTCTATATAGGTATTTAAGGTCTTGTCTCCAAACCTTATTGAAGCTGTTACGTCTGGTATGACTACCACCTTGTCATCATAATGAAACTCTCTAGGAATCTCATGCTCCCATCTTATAATCTCAAACCCATGTTCTATACAAAAGAGAATGGTATCAACCTCAAGTTGATTGATACCATTAACGTGTCTAAAGAAACTAGGCACACTCCGAAAGATACGCTCTTGCCCTCTTACCACCTCCTTCCTAATAGGTATTCTTCTCTTATGTGGTATGCGAAGCAGGATAGACCCTCCCCTATCTAGGGCAATTATGAAGGGTTTATTTCCTTTGCCCATCTCCTGCTTCTCATGCACCTTGTCGATACACATACCATCGTACAGTCTCCGCAAAGCTCTATTTATAACCCTAGTTCTGCTCTTACCAACATCTCTATATGACGGTGAAAGAATCTCTAGATGGTCACGACTAACAAGCTTTCGTTGCTGAATTATCTGTAAAAGTTCCATTTCCCTTTCTGTAGGATTAACATTAGACTTCAACCAGTCTAACGTGACTTTCGAGATTTCTTGTCTCTCATACCAACCTTTTTTATTCCATCCCAATCCGCTTCACCTTCTCCTTGCTGTTGTTCTCCACTGTAATCAGCATTCATCATAGACTGCTCAATCATCTGGTAACTTCTGTCAAGGTTTTCCTCACGCACCTCATCCTTGTTTCTACCGAATGGAGAGTTGTAGCCAGTTAGGAAGCTTGAGTCATTGTCAGTGTGCTTCTTGAAGTCTTTATTCTTGCCTAGCGGTCTTCCTAGTCTAGCTTGGAAAACATGATTCTTGTTTTTCCAACGCATTGCAAAGATACCGCAATAATCCATATTCATTAGGTTGTTGAAGTCTGCAATGGTCATCGGTTGCAGGAATCCTTTTAGACTATCAAAAGCATCCTCACCTCCTTTAAGCATAATCAAGTTACATCCATTATCCATAATGGAATCCTTGATATCGTTTTCCAATCCTCTTCCTGCTTTTGCCAGTGAAGACCATCCATGCAGAGTAAACCAATATCTTCCAGAATACTTACGTGGCTCTTTGAATATATCGATGAATAATTTGGCAACTATTGGAATGTCGATAATCTGGTGAATCTCATCCATAATGATTAGTGTCTCTGGTCTATACTCACGACCTGCAAATCCAACCTCACGTGACATTAATACATTCCAAACCTTAGTGAAGTAATGGGCGAAAAGAAACTTGCGGTACATCTGAGAGACACTAGATTTAGGAATGTAAATGAGAATCATGTACGCTCCATCCTCATCACCATCCATCATCTTTCGGAAGTTAAGCTTGCACTTGCCATTCTCATCACGCAAAGGCTTTTGGGCAATGCAGTCCCATAACTTAGCGTCACGCTCCAACTGTGCGAAGCGGTTTTCAATAGTGCCGACAATAGCCTTTGCAGACCCATCGATGCACATTTGATTATACGCTCTCATCTCCAACTGCAAACGTCTGTTCGTAAGATGTGGCACTACCTCCAACTCTCTGAAATCATTGTCTATAAGGATACGCATTGCTTCGATATATCCCCAATCTTTGTTAACAGTATGCACCGCTTGCAAGGCAGAAGTAAACCATCTGTCCATAGCCAATGTTTTATCAGACTTCAAGATTTCCAATACTAGCTTTGCTTCCATCTCTGCAAGAGTGTAAGCGTAGTCATCATCCTTCATGACATCGGTGTTAAATTCATCAAGGTCTGCGTTGTTTACAGAGATAGGGTTATTGAAGTTACTGTGATTCAAGATTACTACACGATGGCGTAGATGTTCTGGCACGTGGTTATAGATGTTGTTAATCATAGCTCCATCGGCAACATCGAAGACCACGACAGACTTAGACATTTTCTTCCATGTTTCATAGTCCTTGATGTGTGCTCCAAAAGTATAGAGTGCTTGAGTTTCAGACAGAGATGTTTTACCGCTACCCATTCCACCGAATACCATTGTTGCGGTACTGCGGTCATCGAGTCTCGCCTTCTCTTCTACGAATCTGCCTTTAGGAGTCCATAAATCACGAATGTATCCACCAAAGAAGATATCTCTAGAAACCTTCTCTAATGTTCGTGCGAATGGGATAGCACCATGCTCATTAGTAAAGAAGTCGCTCTCAATCTCTGTTCGAGTAAAGTTATCCTGCTTAATAGTGTTCTTATACTCTTTAAGTGTTTGCTTACTAGGTAGTCTCATAATATTATTCATCTCCTTTTCAAAGTAAACATCTTTAGTCTTGAAGAGTTGCGGTTCATTTTTCTCGACAGCCTTAATAATAGACTTGATACCTCTTTTAGTTTTAACATGGGTTACAGTAAACTTGTTGTCTCCATTCAGTAGAGAGAATGAAGTTTCCACATTTCTGAGTGCGTGTCTAACTTTCTTCTCATCATCCGATTGACCTAAAACCCTAATCTGCACGTTGTAACCTTTGGAGTTTGCATGAATCTTGTTGTCGCTATACTTTAACTCAAACAACTGCTTCTCTTCCTTTGTACGCTTTTCCTCTGCACCCATCAAATCTTCAATCATGTTCACAAACTCATCAATTACGATATTGAATACGTCAAGCACTTTTCCGATAATACCATTGAGAGTCAAAGCATCCTCTCTGCTAGGCGTAAACCCCTGCTTAAATTTTCCGATTGTCTTTCTTGCACTCTCCTTCCATTTGCCATTTGTCGGCTCAATGTTATAGTCAATAAGAAGCTTGTCACCTTTACCCATCGTGGAAGCAAGGGAAGCAATAGATGAATAGAATGAGTCGTTTTGCTGTTTATCATATTTTAAGGATAGTGCATAATGGTGTCTTAGATGCACTTCCATTGCTTTTGTTTTGGAAGGGTTGAAGTCGATGAAGTGCTCACCGACCTCAGTAATATCCACTTGACCCCAATCCTTTTTGACTGCACTTATGAAGTTGATAGACCACCGTTTAGGTACAGTTAAATAGAATTTCATTTCCCCATCCACTATAGCTATCTTGTAAGACACCACATCGTTCATTTTGACCTTTATTCCACGCTTTAGGAGTCTTACCCTTTCGGGTGCGTAAAACCTCTGAAATAGACCGCTAAGTGTGTTTAAAAGCAACTCAGAATTGTGGCTCTTGGAGAAGATGTCATCTTCAAAATCTACATTCCTACGACTAGCTCTACGACTGTCTCTTACGCTACCAAAATCTCTGTCTAATTGTTGTTCTGGTGCATTGTTTGGAGTAATCTGCAATGTGACCACAGGCTCACGATACAACTGCACAAATTCTTTTACATTAAATTTCTTACGTTTCTTCTTCCATAATACAGGGAGTTGCGGTTGCTCGATTACCATAGGATATTGATAAACATATTCCTGTTCGCTCATTGCATATCATCCTCTCTAGAAGAATACTCGATATAGTCTTGCACATACCTAACACCTGTTCTAACTAAATAGCTACCTGCAACACTATACCCACCCCACACGATACCTTTGATTACCATGCCAATTTTAGCCAACAACCAAAATTCTACCATGTTATACCCTCTCCCTCTTTATATATTTTAGAAACCTTCCGCTTCTGTTCTATTCCAAGCATCATCCATAAGAATCTCGAAGTCTTCAAGCTCCTGTGCCAAATCATCTATTTGTTCAAGCAGGTCACGCACTTGCTCTTTCTCCTTTGGTGTCAAGCTAGGCAGAATCTCATTTCCTCTTGCTCTAATTTCCTCTTTAATTTGGAAAATTCTCTCATTCAAATCCATATTAACACCCCTCAATTATAATTATAGAATATGGGAAAATATTACTGATAATAAGTATGCAAACCACAAAGGAATTATGAATTTGCTATACTTATTCTTTCCGACAAAAAATGTCGCAAACATGACACCGATAGCAGGAAACAGGAAGAATATGTCTCCATTGTTTACTATTGCCATCCCCAAGTCATGTAGAAACGCTTTCGTTCCATCTGCTACAACCTCGAAAAACGACTTACCCCAAACAGCGTGGGCGAAACCTTCTGTCTTAACCTCTTGCATGAAGTGCATGAAGTCTTTAGTGTTATCGACTATTCCTGCTTCCTCTACGCTTTTTACATGACGCTCTGGAAAACCATGAATACCTTCGATATCCTCCATAGACATATGGGTTTCTGGTGCTTCTGGCTCATTTGGGATTTTGCTAACGTCATAGTCTGACCCTGCAAAATCATCACTTTTGTATTCTTCACCACTAGGAGTATCAGTAGAAGCTCCACCAACGTTTCCATCTGTCTGAGGTGCTTCCTCATATGTGCTAGAAGTTCTGTTCTCTGCTGAGATACTGGATGTTCTGTTTTCTGCGGATATACTAGAAGTTTGTGGTGCTTCGGATGGAATATCAGTAGATATCCCATCCTCTTGTGCTGTTTGAATTGCACTATTCAATCTTCTCTCTGACTCTTCGATACCGACATCATATGAATATAAACCATTAACTTTTACTCTCATAGTCTATTCACCCACATTCATTCTTATGCTTTGTTTTGCATCAAAAATTCCTTTATCTTTCAAATCGTTAAACATTGTTCCACCGATTTGGTCAATTAGCTCTACTGCCCAAGGCACTAACCAGAATACTAGATACCATTTACCAAAAGTTACTATTGCACCGAATCCAGTTCCTTCCTCTTTGCCACCACGTTTCTCTTGATAGAAAGCTTGACATATTCGGATGGCACAATATACTTTCGCTATGTCAAGCATCCAAGGGAATATATAGATGAGAAAAGCCTTCCAGAAGATTCCTTGACTTCCAACAGTTACCGTAGCGTAAGCCATATGCTTGAATGCTCTGCCCGACTTAATTGATTCCTTAATCTGAGGGATATCTACAATATAAGCAGTAGAAAGTGGTAAAGACTCCTGCATAACTTCTAGAGGATTCGGGTTGTTGAAACTCCAAGTTTTACCATCTACATCGAAGCGACACTTGATTGCATTGCTCATAAAATCACTCTCCGTATTAAGTTTTCACATAACCATTATATGTGGCATCTTTGCGATTTATGACTCCCACTCTCCGAAACTTTATGAAATAAATTCTGCATATCTTGAAATCACGATAATCCTTGATGTATAAGGGGTTTGAGGGTGTCCACCTATCCTAATAAGCTTATAAAGACACCCTCTTTGACAACTAATCTACCTAAGAATCGGCTCAAGTGGCATTGGGTAGTAAGCTGAAAACACATCACCTAATATATGGAAGAGAAAGTGGAAAACATCGATTCCAAAAACGATAAATCCTGTGACCATAATGATATTGGTCATTATATCCAACGCCTTTTGCGTAACGCTTTTATCGTCAGTGACCTCAAAGTTGCCCTTCATAAAGTCATCAAATTTGATTGTTTGCAAGAAAAATCGCTCCTTTTTGGTATTTTTTCGTGTTTTTCACGATTTTTTGGGCATTTTTCCGTATTTTTCAAAGTTTTTTAAAAGTTTTTTGCTATACTCTATATATATGCCCAACAGTTTAAAAGTTTCCTAAAATTATATGAAATTTCCAATATTTTTTTTCTTATTTTGCTCTGGCATAGGGACAGGTGGGGTGAACCCACCGCTCATCCCTTGCCCCATTTGACCTATAACCAGATTCGGCTGTAACCGCATTGCTAATGCTTCTTTTGCCAATCCACTGAAACTAGCACTTGACATTAAGGCTTTTTTCAGCAATTCCATCTGTCTAGGGCAGGTTTTGTTAAAACTCACCCCTTGTGTAAGGTACTTACCCTTAGTTCTGGCAATCATATCCTCGATAATTTTGTCAACTTCCTCTTCCGATTTATGCCAAGTCATAAATAACCCTCCCTAATAGATACATTCCTAAAGCGTTTACCATCTGAGGATTATCCATGACCTTCACTTTAGGGAAATACTCTCTGATTCCATCCACCAACGCCCCATCCAACGCCCCACCACCTAAAAGCTCAACGTCATCGTTCTTACCCCACATGGAAATCAATCTACCGCATATGAAGTCTGCCAATGCCTTTTGGTCGTAGTCATCGGATAGTGCTTCAAGACCTTTACCCTTGAATGTACCGCTCTCACTATCAATGAATCTTGTTTCACCATCTTCACAAATTGTAGTGGCATACCCGATTGTGCGTGACCCTAAATCAATGAATCTTCTTTTACCTTGCGGCTCATTAACCCAAAAAGCAACTGCTGTCTCAGGTGCAACTTTTACATCTAATATATTGAAGGTTTTTCTATATCCATTGACAGTTATTGTCTTTTGACCCACCAGACGTTCGAATCTTCCGACTTTTTCCGCTTCCTTGTGCATAGATATAGGTACAGATGTGATTAAGTAGTTATTGGGATATCCGAATTGATGGATAGCCACTAAAACAGAAAGGTCGAAGAAAGTATGAAGTTTTCCATCGGTGTGCATTTGCAACGGATACTTACAGTCGTACTTGGCAAGATTGCCCATTACATACTTCTCACCTTCAAACTCCACAACATAGTCATATCTTCCACCAATTTCTGTAAGGGTGCGGTTTCCATAAAGACCCTTTACAGCAGGAAACATTTCCTTTCTATGCTGTGTAGCCACACATACCGTACTTCCACCATCATCAATAGATATTACACCTGTGTTAGTCACTCTTTAAAACCCCTTTCAGACATCTTTTGTTTTTGCCTATATCTTACTATATGTTTTAAAACGTGTTTGATGACACATTTTTAATAATTATTTTTACGGATTTTTTATTGACAGGCAATTATCTTTTATATATAATAAGGAAGAAATCGGCACAGAAAACAAATTTAAAAAAACTTCTTATTTGACCGTATATTTTATTGACAAACGCATAAGATAATGGTATAATAAGAACATCAGCAAGAGAGCAACACAAAAACAAATAAAAAATTAGGAGCGTGATGTGGAATGACTAAGACAATTAGAGTCAAACCAACGAAGACATTATTTTTTGACGGAGAAAGCTTTTTCGGGATTTACGGTTGTGAGGTTAATCCAGATGACCAAAATCAAATTAAGATGAATAAATGGGGAAACATCTCAATCAAAGGCGTAGCTCCTAAGCTAAATCATGGAGAAGAATACACAGTAATTATTAAAGAAGATACACAAAGCAAATATGCAGGTAGCTACATCTTAGAATCAGTTAAACAAAATCGCCCAACAACAGTTGCAGAGCAAAAAGACTTCTTAGCAACAATCTTAACTTCCGCACAAGTAGAAAACATCTACTCTGTATATGGGGAGCAGGAAGACGTTGTAGGCATGATTGAGCGTAACGAATTTGATTTTAGCAAGGTAAAAGGTTTAGGCGAAAAGACATTCGAGAAACTTCAAAAGAAAATTCTAGACAACATCGACATGAGTGAGGTACTTACATTCTTGTCAAAATATGGTATCAAGTACAACACTATTGCAAAGTTGGTTAAGGAATATAAGAACCCTCGCATTGTAATAGAAAAAATCCAAGAAAATCCCTACGTACTTACAGAACTAAAAGGCATCGGCTTCAAGAAAGCAGATGAAATCGCTAAAGCAGTAGGATACGACATGAAATCACCACATCGAATCTACTCTTGCTTACGCTATATCATAGGAGAAGAGAACCAAAGCGGTCATTCTTGGATTGGTTATAAACAACTTTTAAACAGAGCAATCGAGCTTTTAAACATCTCTAAAGAGGATATTATACCTCAAATGAATGGTGGAGCAAAAGGCATCATCAACATCGATGACCGCTACACTACAGACAGAGTATACGATGCAGAAGGATATGTAGCACAACGCATGACACAATTCAAGACACAAAGCAAGAAAGTATTTGAAACAGAAGAGGTTGAAGCATTCCTCGATTCTTACTGTGCAGAGCATGGTGTGGAATTAGAGGAAAACCAACGTCAATTCTTCCATGATTGGAATGAGAACAACGTACTCATGCTAATTGGCGGAGGGGGCATGGGAAAATCTTGGTTACAGCGTATTCTACTTCAACTGATTGCCAAAAAGAACTATCGTACTGCATTGCTTGCTCCGACAGGCAAGGCAAGTAAAGTTATGACAGGTTATACTGGACAACAAGCAATGACTATCCACCGTAAAGCAGGAGTGTTTGAAGAAGACAGCGAAGGAAGCAAAATGATTGAGGAAGATGTAATCATCGTAGATGAATCCTCAATGTGTGATGTTTTCATCCTAGCTAAATTCTTTAAAGCAATCGGTAATGAGAACACACGTATCCTATTCGTAGGAGATGACTTCCAGTTGCCATCCGTAGGCGTAGGCAACTTCTTGTACGACATCATCAATAGCAACTGTGTTAAGGTGTCACAATTAAAGAAAGTATTCCGTCAAGCAGAAGGTGGTATCCTAAACGTAGCAACGGATGTGCGTGAAGGAAAAACATTCCTCAACCCGAATGAGGAAGGTCGAAAAGTGTTTGGTAAAGATTGTGTATTCTGGTTAGTTGATTCTCAATTCATTCGTGACGGTGTATTATCCAACTATAAGAATGTGTTAAAAAGTGGAAGATGGACTCAAGATGACATCGTTATCTTATCCCCAACAAATAAAGGCAAGCTTGGAACAATCGAGCTTAACAAGGAAATCCAAAAAATTGCTAACCCTGCTTCTGCTAACAAGAAAGAGAAAGCTGTAGGTAGCAAGGATAACCAAACAATCTTCCGAGTTGGAGACAGCGTTATGAACACTGTTAACACTTATGGTATTGAGACAGTAAGCGGTGGTACAGCAGACATCTTCAACGGTGACACTGGAAAGATTATCGACATCGATGAAACCGACAAAGTGTTTATCGTAGAGATTGATGAGATTCAAGTTAAGATGCCATTCGGTACTATCTTAACAAACCTAGTACACGCATGGGTGACAACTATCCATAAATCTCAGGGTAGCCAATATAAGGTAGTAATTGTAATTGCTGACAAATCAATGATGTACCAATTAAACGCCAACCTTCTTTACACTGGCTTCTCACGTGCTAAGGAGTATATGTTAGTATTGACTCAAGTAGATACAATCAACAAATCAATGAAGAAATTCGCAAACATGGAGCGTAGAAGCTTTATGCAAGAGTTACTTCACACATTCAACGGTCAAACTAACGAAGCGGTCAATGGATATCAGGACGTACTGGATGAGATTGAAGAAATGGAGGAAGAGGGTTACATTTCGTAACCTTCTTTTCCCCCTCAATAAAGACGGAATTTATACGTTACACAGGCTTGACAAATATAAGGAATAATGGTATAATACATATATAGAGTTAAGCGTTGGGAAACGCACAGCAACATACAATACACATTTGGAGGATGATATTATGTTGAACAAGAAAATTATTGCTTACGCACATGACTTAAAAGTTTTAGGAGCAGTAGGTGCAATTAACTACTTAGAGAATACAATCACATTGGTAACAAAAGAAAAAGAATTACATACAGCAGATTTAGATGACACTACAATCTTAGAGCATATCGGAGCTATTAATGGCAAACACATCTTTAACCATGATGTACTTTCTGGATTGGATACAAACAGTGTCAACGGTCAAGAAGTGAACTATGAGATTGAGTTAGTGGAAGGTGGAGTACAATTCCATAAGCTTGATGGAAAGTTGAATCGTGTAAAAACTGGCGTAGTAATCCCATTAGAGCGATTAGATAAATTGCCTAAAGGATTGAAGCTAGTTGGAAACCTGTTTGAGTTGAAAGATGCACTACCAAAAGTAGACTTCAACATTAAGATTGTCAAAGATTTCAGCAACGGTGAGTTTACATACTTCTATGCTTGCAATAACAAGTTTGAAGAACAAATTGATTTAATCAAGGTAATCTTCGTAGGTCATCAGATTCTTGAAGAGGAAAACTATGCACGTGTAACACTTTCTTACGAAGTATATCAAGACTCTGTAAATGCAGGTACTATTAAAGAGGTATCTCCACAGGAGTTACTAAACTACGTAACTGGTGTAACTTATGGTAAAACAGTAGACCCAACAGAAGATATAGAAGGATATGAAGAAGAAGATTACTACGATGATGAAGAGTACGAAGACGAGGAAGACTTCTACGAAGACGAAGAGGATTTCCTAGATGAAGACGATGTGGCACGTGAAGTATGCGGTTGTAACCAGAAGGTGTGCGACTGCGAACTATTCGACTTCTAAGAACGTGAGGAGCTTGACTCCCCAAACAACTTTTAAACTAAAAGACTAAAAGACTAGGAGATTTAAAATGGATTTAAAACTAACGGATTATCAGCAAAACTTGCTGAATACATATGTCACAAATATCTGGTATGTCAAGGCAGGAGAGAAAACTACAGTTGCAGTAATTAAGATTACTAATGGTTTTGAGATTGTTGGCTCTAGTGCTTGTGTGAACCCTGCGGACTTCAATGCAGAAATTGGTGAGCATTACGCATTAGTAGAATCATTGGGTAAACTGGATGCCTTTATTGGATTCCATCGTACTCAAGCAAACTACAATATTCAAAATTTAAACGTAACAGTTAATACAGAATCAGTAGTAAAGAATGATGATGTAGAAGCTACTGTTAAACAGATTATGAGGGGCATTAAGCAGATTGGAGCAGGAAAGTAATGTTTATTGCATGGGCATTAGCATACTACTTAGGTTTCGGTTTAGCAACATATGCCTATGCTGTCTTAAAATCTTGGGAACTACTAGGTTATTGGGATTTTACACTAACGACTAAACGTGTTAGCGGATTCCCTAATCCTAAGTGGATTCTGTTTTGGGCAGGTTGGATAGTGGAGAAGGTGAAGAAATGAGTAACCCATTTAAAGATAACGACAATCCTATTTTAGTAATGAATAAGGATACTTGGGAGAAGTTTAGGAGAATAACCATAGAACACGCTCAATTCAAATTAGACCCAATAGCACACATTGTAAGAATCACTGGAATTGATATATACTTAGACGAAGAACTTCAAGATGAGCAAACAGAAGCTTGGGATAAAGAGACTTATATATCATTTAGGAAAGCGAGAGGTGATTGGAATGAATTGGGAGAAGATATTGTCAGATGATGTATTTGAGCATATGAAACATATCACCAAGGAAAACGACACCACGATTAACAGTTTCTTCGATGTGCTGAAAGCAAGAAACAATGATTTACATACAATTCACATTGCTAAGGAATGGAACACATTTGATACTATGCAACAATCCAAACTAGCTGTGAAATATGCAGGATTAAGACACGTAAGTAGATTCTTTATCTTTATGAACTACTTTTCAAAGAAGGTTAAGAAGGAAGATTTCAATGTTTAATAAGGGGGATTTAAAAATGGCAAAGAAGAAAGTAGAAGATACATTACGACCAGAATTAAAGGCATTCTCAGATAAGATGGAGAATCGTCTGAAAGAGAAAGACGAGTCACATCCAGATGGATGGTTAGGCGACACTGAAATGGAATTACATACTAAACTAGATGTTAAGCGTTATCAGTTATTCAAAGAGTTACAGAAGGGTGAAAATGCAGACAAAGAGGTTATTGTTTCTTTGGCAACAGATGTAGCAAACTTCGCAATGATGATTGCAGATAAGCAGGGAGAATAATATGGAATACAAAAAAGTTAAAGTATTGAAGATTAAGACAGATGAGTTTTTATCGGAGATTCTTGAAGGTGGTCGTGGCATTAAGACTACAAATACAATCCAGAAAGCTATGGATGTAAGTGAGTTTAGTTGGGAGCAGATTAGTCATTTGGTTAGCAATCTACACAAAGTAGGTTATACAGAAGCTAAAGTGGTAGACCATTTACGAAAGGGTGAATAGTATGGAAAACTATACAGATACTAAGTATTATTTGGTTGCAGGAGATTTATATATTGGTAAAGAAGGTGGAGGTAACAGAATCCACTTTACTAGATACGAAAGTGAAGCTAAGGTTTATGATGGAGCTTTATTCTCTATAGAGGATGTTTTGGCAGAACGTAATAAATTCAGAAAAAACTTTGGGTTTCCAATCGAAGTCAAGAGAGTCGTAAAAGTCGTAACATTTGATGTAAAGATTGTCTACTAAAACCCCTTAGTGGGTTTATTTTTTTAGGAGGGATTATTGTGGATAGATTAGATGAATTGAAAAAAGAAGTCTATTACAGTTTGTTATTTGTAGGTCAAGATGGCTTATCAAAACAGAGTGTTACAATGAATGCCAGAGATTATGAATGGATGTTATATGAGATTAAAAGGCTTAGGGAAGAACTACATAATGCCAAGTCAGAAGCTATGGTATTTGAACAGGAGTTGCGTAGAATTGAAAGAGTATAAAGGTAAGTATGGGGTTAATGCTGTATTGGATTTGAAGGTATATGGTGCAGATGGATTGCTATTCGAGATTGATACAATGAAGTCATATGTTATTTCTAGAAACTTTGAAACAGG
>Ga0210000_1000050_pt1 | contig 17523 bp, 20 predicted proteins | sample InoplaCoPM_FD_187581 | JGI IMG/M metagenome (GOLD analysis project Ga0210000, IMG submission 187581) | Arabidopsis thaliana rhizosphere microbial communities from the Joint Genome Institute, USA, that affect carbon cycling - Inoculated... | ecosystem: Host-associated > Plants > Roots >... | reverse complement strand
GAATTATTGAGAGGGTTGCCTGGAGCCGCTCCTGAGAATTGGCATCACATCTAGTCGACCCACCACTGAGAACAGTCGCCGCCTTCAATCGCTTCGTTGCAACAATCCAAGATCATAATAATGCCGAGCTGAAATTGAAAGGCATCGCCTCTCACGAAGGCTCCGTCGAGCATATCGATCGCGTGAAGATAGGCCAGTTTCTCTGAAACCGCCGTGGGTACGCCACGAATTCGCATGAGGGCTATTTCCCACCCTCGACGCCAGTCATTACCATTCCAGATAAGATCGTTCCGTCGCATTCGCCTACGAGACATTGCTACCTCCTCTCAGGAAAGGTAGCATGGCCGCAATCCCGCCATGTTAGAGGGCTCTCTAACCCAGGTAAACTTCCCGAGTTGACAACGTAAAGTTTTTCTAATGGCAGCATAAACGGAGGAAAGAGGATTGAGGAGCAGACCTACCCCCTGCATCTCTCCTACGGGACAGTTTATCTCCTAGCCCTGGACAAGTTATCCCATTAGACAGGGCAACCTAGGAAATCATTAGTTCTTCGCACCTTCTTGACGATTCGAATGAGGGCATGCGCTTTGCCTAGCTGACGGACAGGGGACTGCAAAGTGGACGAGCGCCCTCGAGGGAGACATGGCTTCATTACCGGAAGATCCGGAGGTTGCGCATTCCCTTTGGCTGCAAAGGCGATCCACTCGGCGAGAAGTCCGACGCGTGCAATGGCGCAGCGACTGGACACCGGTGGGCGTGGCTCTTCTACTGCTAGGCTTGCTTGTTCTGCTTTCTGTGTTTCGCCCTAGCCATGAGGCGATTGAACGAGTCAAGCAAACCGTCCAGGACGACAGAAGCGGCTCCCAAGATCTGCCGGTCGTCGGAGTGTTAGCCGAACCATAAAGGGGGTATGTATGTGGAATACGGTGGAGGAAGAAGTCGAACATCGTCGAGTCTTGCTGCGGTTGGCTGCGAAAGGCAATGCCCAGGCTCGGAAAGAATTGGAGCAGGAGTATCATGCACGGGTGTATCCTCCTGCCCAGCTGGCGAAGTATATCCCCAAAGTCGAGCAGCCCGTCCTTTCAGCCGCTGTCCAGCGCACGTTGGACAGCCTCATGGATGTTGAGCTCGACGCAGCGTAGCGTCAAACGAGGCCCGGAGCCTCTGCTCCAGAGCGCATGCCGAATCGGTGTTTGGGCATCCTGCCAGTGGGCATGGCTCAGGCAGATTCGGCAGGACCTCTGAGGCATTCCGCAACGCCGTCCCCACCTAAAGCTGCATAGATTTTTTCTCTATCTCGTTGTAGGCTGAAATCAGGTCCTTTCAATGACGGAGGGCCGCGAAAGTGCTAATCTATAGACAACACCTCGTAAGATCCCCTGAGGGGACGTCTGGGGAAGGCGCGGATCACGGTAGGAGGCAGGTATGGACAAGACACTGCCCCTGCTGCCGCAGGTGGCTGACAAAGCGTGATCCGATGTCTCCCTGGTTTTGTAGCTGCGGGTGGCACACCCGATAGATGCTGATCGGAGCAAGGAGGGCAATGAAATGAACAATGTCATCCTCCACGATATGCGGGCTGCGTTCTTCCTCATGCTGGGTCTTCTGATGCTGGCGATGATTTGCGCGGTCGCGGCGTTGGGGACAGTGATGCGGCCGGTCCGTTGGGCTGACCGACGGTCCGCCCAGTTCTAAGATCTCAGCGCTGACCTAGATCCCCCAGCCGCTGTCTCACTCCGTCTTTTCCTCTTACCTGGTAAAAATCCCGACATTTCAGCATGTTGGCAACCCTCTGTCGTGGTCAACGTCCCGTCCATGGAGGCGGTGCTATAGTTGTTTCAGTACAGCTTCACCTAAAAATGATGGGGGATACCATGAAGGTCAGTCTCGGAAAAACCGTTCTGGTAGCGGCTTTGGGCGTAGTGATATTGGCCGCATCGGGTTGCGGCATGAAATGGTTACAGTCGGATGGCGATCAAACAGCCGGGGCCACACGTGAAGGAGGACCGTCCGGATGGAACGGCCAGGGCGTCAATCCCAATTTCCCCGGTCTCACGCAAGGCAACAACCCCAGCGAACTGAGAGGATTTTCTCAGAACCCAGGGGATGAATACCTGGCTCATGGTGGCGGCATTGCATCCATCTCCCCGACGACGGGTGGTAGTCGTCATCGCGCGGAATTAACAAGAGAAGAACAAGCAGCCATGGAAGCAGGTCTGAAGGACGTGTTCTTCGGGTATGACGAGTGGACGTTGTCAGACGCCGGAAGGGAGGCACTGAATCACAACGCCAGATGGTTGAAGGACCATCCAGGATCGGTGCTGAAGGTTGAGGGCCACTGCGATGAACGAGGAACGACCGATTACAACATGGTGTTGGGGGACAAACGGTCGAAGACCGCTCGCATGTATCTTGCCGAACTGGGTGTCCATCCTAAGCAGGTCGGCATTGTCTCGTATGGCAAGGAACGTCCCTTCTGCACGGAACACGACGAATCCTGCTATCAGCTGAATCGGCGCGGACATGTCCTGTTGAAGAAAAAATAGGCTTCTCAAGGCATCGAGGCACCCCGACGAAATTCTCTTCGTGAGAACGTCGGGGTGCTCAGTTGTGTTCGGTGCCACGATCGTGGAGGTGAGTATCCATGGCGGTGAAAGCTCAGGCACTGAAAAAAGCTCAAGCACTGAAAAAGGATCGCGGAACAGAAAAGAGATCGCACCCCCGCTTTACTGCCCAGTTTCGTAGTACCTTCTCGGGAGGGCAGCGCGAAGGGCAAGGAAAAACCCTGGACCTCTCGGACGGCGGATGCCGCATTGAATCGGATCATCCGGTGGTGCCCAACGCGGCATTTGAATGTCGAATTTACGCGCCCGGGTTGAGTTGGCCGCTGCGAGTAGACGAGGCGCAGGTTCGATGGGTCAAAGGAAATGTCTTCGGCCTGGAATTTATTGCCATGCATCCGGATGAACGGACGAAGCTCAGGCAACTGATCGCCAATCTCAAACCGGGAGGACGCTAGTCCCTTACCGGTCGTTCCCGTGTTCCTGCCTCGCTAGCGTGCCTTTCCCTATGCTATACATCGAGTGCCTGTTGCCGCCGCCCGCTGGTCGTCGCCTCCTTGTATATAGAAATTGGCGGACGCTCGAAAGGCCTGAAACGCATCATGAGAGAAGACGTTGCTACACTAGCGGGGGGATGCTTCTGGTGTCTGGAAGCCGTCTACGATCAGGTAAAGGGGGTACGGACGGTGGAATCGGGGTATACGGGCGGTCACGCGGAACGACCGACGTACGAGGCGGTCTGCAGCGGACGCACCGGGCATGCTGAGGCAGTCAAAGTTTCCTTCGACCCCGACGTGGTCAATTATCGTGCACTCCTGGAGATCTTCTTCGTCATTCATGACCCGACCACGATGAATCGTCAGGGGCACGATGTCGGCACTCAGTATCGCTCTGCGATTTTTTATCACAGCCCAGAGCAGAAGCGAATTGCCGAGGAAGTGATAACGTCATTGACTCGCGATCATGTGTATTCCAATCCGATCGTGACAGAGCTCGTCGCCGCCGACACCTGGCATGAAGCCGAGCCCTATCACCAGGAATATTTTGCGCGGAATCCGTTTCAAGGCTATTGCACGGCCGTGGTGGGGCCGAAGGTGGCAAAATTTCGCAAGCTATTTACAAGCAGGTTGAAGAGCTAGGCGCCTTCCTGATCCAACCAGCCGTCTTCACTTTCATGGCCGGCATTCTCAAGGGCCAAAGAGTGGAAATCGAAAAGTCTCCCGTCCAGCAGGAGAGATGGGGCGACGTTTGACAGCGCCGCGAACATGCTGTCGGTGCAGCCGGGCGCACGGCGTTCCCACTCCTGCAGGAACGTCTTCGCCTGCTTTCGCTTGAGATCCTCTTGGGAGCCGCACAGATCGCAGGGAATGATCGGGAATCCGCGCCGTTCCGCATACAGGGCGAGATCGGCCTCGCGGACGGCCGCGAGGGGGCGAATGACGAGATGCCGACCGTTTTTCGAACGGAGCTTGGGCGGCATGGCTTTGAGTTTTCCCGTGAACAACAGATTCATGAGCAGCGTTTCGAGAATGTCGTCACGGTGATGGCCCAGAGCGATCTTGGTGGCCCCGAGCTCAGTGGCGACGCGATAGAGATGGCCACGACGCAGCCGCGAGCAGAGTGAACAGGTCGTCTGTCCTTCAGGGATGAGCCGTTTGACGATCGAATAGGTGTCCCGCGTTTCGATGCGAAACGGAATGCCCACCGATGTGAGATATTCCGGCAAGACGTGTGCAGGGAACCCGGGTTGCTTCTGGTCCAGATTGACAGCGATGAGATCAAACCTGACCGGGGCTCGACGCTGGAGGACGAGCAGGAGATCCAACAGACCATAACTGTCCTTCCCTCCCGAGACGCAGACCATGATCTTGTCGCCCGCTTCGATCAAACCATATTCGCTGATCGTGTGCCCAACTTGGCGGAGCAGTCGCGTTTGCAACTGTTCTGTGGCGTCGTCCAATCTCGGCAGCAGCGTATGGAAACGAGTGGTCGGAGACATGGAAGCGTATTCTACGCGTTCGATCGTTCTGCTGTCGAAGACAATTTCTTCCTTGGTCCAATCGACTAGACCCTCTTCGATTCCCGACCTGCTATATTTCAGTAGGTGTATAATGTCCGGGGGAAGCTATGCCGCGTCCGCAGACCCGAACGCCATCTGATCTGAGTCAGCGCGAGCCCGCGTGGGTATCTTGGTCCGATGAAAAGCTCCTCGATCTTCCCATGTGCCGTCTCAACGTCACCATCGAAAGTCCCTTTCTGTCGCGCCAAATTCGTCAGCTCGGACAGGAACTTGAAGCCAAGCACCTTTGCTTTCGTCCACATTTTTGGATTTCGAACGAATGGTTCACGCCCGACGGCGTACCGGGTATCGCCATCCCATTCTATCTTGCTCATCCGCGGTTGGAGAAACTCGAGTTGGCACAGATGCTCGAAGTCGAGGGCGGCACCGCGGAGTGGTGCATGCGCATCCTCCGGCACGAGGCGGGGCATGCCATCGAGAACGCGTACCGGATCCGCCGATCGCGTAGTAGGCAACGCATCTTCGGGCGTTCTTCGGACCCCTACCCGAAGTATTACAGCCCGCGGCCCTACAGCCGCAGCTTTGTGCGGCACCTGGATGTATGGTATGCGCAAAGCCATCCCGATGAAGACTTTGCCGAGACCTTCGCCGTATGGCTAACGCCGAACTCGTCCTGGGCCGACCGGTACAAGGGATGGCCTGTCATGCGCAAGCTTCAATATATGGACAGCCTCATGAAGGGATTGGCCGGCGTGCCGCCGGTCGTGACCACAACAGAGCAGGTGGATCCATTGCCCTTGCTCAAGCGAACTCTGCGTGAGCACTACGCGCGCAAGCGCGGGCATTATGGGGTTGCGAGATCTTCCTCGTACGATCCGGACTTGAAGCGGCTCTTTTCGGATAACTCTGTCCACGGAGACAAAATGAGCGCCGCCGCATTCTTGAACCGATTTCGGCGTGAGGTCCGCCGCAAGGTAGCCAGTTGGACGGGTGAGTATCAGTACACGATCGATCAAGTGCTTGAAGACATGATCGCACGGTGCCGAGAGCTGCAGTTGCGCCTCCCGATCGATGAGGAACAGGCGAAACTCGACTTTACGATCCTCTTGACGGTCCACACAATGAATTACTTACGCAGCGGGCGTCACAAGGTGGCGGTATGAGACGACTGCGCGTCCTCGTCCTGATGCATGGAGACTTGGTCCCGCCGGACCCCCTCAACGGTCATGATCCGTCCAAGGCCGAGTGGAGAACGGAATACGATGTCGTGACCACCCTGCGGGCACTGGGGCACGACGTCAGGCCGCTCGGGGTGAAGAGCGATCTCGGCGTCATTCGGACCGCCATCGAGGAATGGCGTCCCCACATTGCCTTTAACCTCCTCGAAGAATTTGACGGCCTTGCGGTGTATGACCAAAACGTCGTTTCGTATTTGGAACTGCTGCGCATCCCATATACCGGCTGCAATCCTCGAGGGTTGATGCTGGCCCGCGACAAAGTGCTGGCGAAGAAGTTGTTTTCGTTTCACCGCATTCCGTTTCCCGACTTTATAGTGGCGCCCCAAGGCCGGACGGTCAAGCGTCCGACATGGCTCTCGTTTCCGCTGATCGTCAAATCCATCACCGAAGAAGCATCGCTCGGCATCTCCCAGGCATCTATCGTAGAGGACGACGGAAAACTAAAAGAGCGCGTGGCATTTATTCACGAAAGCGTGGGTACCGGGGCGCTGATCGAACGGTACATCGAGGGGCGGGAACTTTACGTCGGCGTGATCGGCAACGGCCGCCTTCAAGCGCTGCCAGTATGGGAACTCAAGATGGACAACCTGCCCGAGGACACCCGCAGAATTGCGACTGAACGGGTCAAGTGGAGTCGAAAGTATCAGGACAAGTACGGCATTACTTCGGAGAAGGCGAAAAACCTTCCGGCCGGAAAGACCGAGGAGATCCAGTACCTTGCCAAGCGGGTGTACCGCGCACTGGGATTGAGCGGCTACGCCCGCATCGATTTGCGGATGGACGCGCAGGGAGCCCTGTATGTGCTCGAGGCCAATCCGAATCCTCAAATCGCGCGCAATGAAGACTTTGCCGATTCCGCGGAAAGCGCCGACTACGAGTACGATGAGCTGCTCCAGGAATTATTGAACGCCGGACTCAGGTGGCGGCCGGCCAATGCTGCCTGACCGGCCGCCACAGCTCTCCTACATCTTCAGGTGTTTCCTCAAAATCTCCGACTGCTGGATTTCCATGTTGTCTTTCCCGAGCGTCTGTGCGCGCTGAAAATGCTCCGTTGCGCTCTTATGGTCTCCGGCCTTGTCGAGCGCCAGCGCAAGATCGTAGTGTGCCTCAGCGGACTGCGGATCCGCCTGTTCGGCTTCCGTGAAATGCTTTTTTGCCACGTCCCAATGCCCCTTGCCGTAATGTTCGATGCCGGCCGCAATGTGACTTTCCGCCTTTGACCCGGAAGCCGCCTTCAAGGGAGCGGCATCCTTTCCCATGTCCGCCAGGGCTGGCGTGGCCATATACCAGAGCACACCGAGCGCGAGAGAACAGAACGCGAACTTCATAGAACCTCCATCGGTGAAGGGTGGACTCGTCTCTTCCACTACGGAACCACCTGTTGGCTGGATGTACAGCATGGAGGGAGGGCTGGTAGAGGACAACTAGGGTCTCCACGAGACTCCGAAAAGAGACAGTCGTGGACGCTCAGGGATGCAGGCAGCGAGAGGGACAGAATCGGCGCATGAGACGTGAAGGCGCCACCGCGCTGTCCTACAAATAACGGTGGCTGGTCACCCGTCCGCTCGAGTCGAGTTCATAGAGGAGAGGCGCGCCCGTTGGAATATTGAGCTCCAATACCTGTTCCCTGGTGAGTTGTTCTAATTCCATCACCAGCGCTCGAAGACTGTTTCCGTGCGCGGCGATCAAAATCGTTTCGCCTGCTATCACATGCGGCTTAATCGCTTTCACGAAGTAGGGCAACACGCGCTCGGCGGTGTCCTTCAGGCTTTCCCCTCCCGGCGGGCGAATATCGTAACTGCGTCGCCAGATCTTGACCTGATCTTCCCCATATTTTTTCGCCGTTTCCGCCTTGTTGAGGCCCTGCAGTTCTCCGTACATCCGTTCGTTCAACGCCTTGTCTCGTTCCGTCGGAATCGTGGTCTGTCCGATGACCTCGAGCGCCAGTCGAAGCGTCTCGTTCGCCCTCTGCAGCACGGAAGTGAAGGCGCGATCGAACCGGTAGGCTCGAAGTTTCTCGCCGGCATTTTTCGCTTCTTGGATGCCTCGCGAGGAAAGCGGCACATCCACCCAGCCGGTAAACCGGTTCTCTAGATTCCACTGCGATTCCCCGTGTCGGAGCAAGACGAGACGTCCCATCGCGTGTCCCTCCAAGTAGATCAACGCTGCGCCGGCCAAGAATACTGCATCACGACTCCAAGTCAAGCGTTGCTTTCGACCTACTGCGGCAGTACCATGCCGCACGATTTCGTCAGGATGCGTTCATCATGAGCACGGATCCGTCCTTCGAGAGCCGCTGGCGCGCCGTCGAAAGCTGGTGGATCAATATGGGTGCGCGACTACAAGTACTCGATCGCACGGAGTCGTTTTTCAAGGCTGCGGCAACAGGCGATCTGCTCGATCGTATCGGGCAAGTCGGCGCGCAAGTCGACTACCTGCTGTTCGTACTGATGCGATACTGGGTGCCCACCGTTTTGCCCCCCGCCGGCCGAGAGCGTCTCACCAAGAACGATGCCGATTACTGGCTCGAATCGGAGCAGCTGCTCAAGGCCGCGGCGACCAGGCTGCGAGAACTCAAACCCTTGATCGAATTGCTCACGACGCCCAACCCAATGTCCGACAGTCTCTCCGGCCAGAGCATGGGGACTCCGCCCGTGACCGAATTGGAGCTCTCGAGCATCCTCGAAGGGATTGCCGAAGCGGCCGGCAGCTATGGCGGACCCGACTATACGTCGATCGTCAAGGCATTCGACCCCGTGCCCTTGAGACAAACACAGCCTTTCAAGCACAACAAGAAGCACAGCGCTGAACTCTGGGTGGTCTTCTTGCTGCGGGAACATTTTCGAAGTCTTGGACTGGGCAAGGACCGGTACTGGCCGCTCATTGCGCCGCTCTGTACGGCAGCCGGGATCATTGCTCCGAACGGGCAGGCCTATGGCCCTGATGAACTCAAGAGTTGGTGGCAGAAAAACTGGCCGCGCACATATACGCAATTGGAGCAAAAACAAGAGGCCGCGGATTCCGGAGGCGCGGCGTACGAGCAGGACTGGGGCTGGTTTCAGGCTTGGATCACGTGGCAACGACAGCGCCAACACTAACGCGAACGTCTTCGGCATTGCCAGCCGTCTTGGCCGGGGTTTTCGGAACCTTGTCGCCATCCAGGGCGCCATCTTGGAGCATTTTGAACATCGTCAGCGAGAAGAGCAGATAAAATACGACGCCTACCCAGATGACGTACGGTTGCACGCCTCCCTCTTCCTTCAATGCTGCATGCTGTTGGATCGGATCATTCCAGGCGTGTTGTTTGATGGCAGCAATATTCTCACGGCAATGCCAGTAGTACACATAGTTGGCGGTCGCACCGGCAACCACACTCCAAACGATCCCGCTTGTCATATCGCCCGTCAGGTAGGTTGAGACCATAGGGCCGATCGCGTACACCGCCGCATACAGATACATTTTCCGGTACAGAAACCAGAGAAACGAGACGTACAAAAAGGCCGGCCAGTTCCACGTGAGCGCGAATCGAGGCGATTGGGGGGAGCCGAATCTCCTGAACTGCTCCAGATAGCGGTTTGCGTTCGGACCGATGAAATCACGCCACAGATCCTCGTCCGTGCGACTGGAAAAGGGCGTCGATGTGGCCGAAGCAGCGTTCGAGACTCCCAAGTCGTTCCCGCATTGATAGCAAAAATTTGCATCGTCTTGATTCTGCTGCTGACACTGAATACAGGCTTTCATTGATCAGAGAGTACCATAACCGCGGGTGGCACCGCGCTCGCCGCCCGCTTCACGCTCCACCACCCGATTATTTGCTTTCACCTGCATTCATGTGCTAGGTTCCCTTACTTTACAAGGGGATACGTCTGCCATGCCGACCGAGGAACTCAAAGCGAGCGCCGATCAATATCTGATGGGTACCTACGCACGTCAGCCAATCTCCATTGTTAGGGGGCGGGGGACGAAGGTCTATGATCTGGAGGGTCGTGAATATGTGGATTTTGTCGGGGGCATTGCCGTGAACCTTCTTGGTCATGGACATCCCGACTTGGTGTTGGCGGTCCAGAAGCAGGCGGCGCAACTCATTCACACGTCAAATCTCTACTACACGGAGCCGCAGGTAAGACTGGCGCAAATGCTCGTGGACCATTCGTTTGCCGACCAGGTCTTTTTTTGCAACAGCGGCGCAGAGGCCAATGAAGCGGCGATCAAGCTCGCACGGCGTTACTCGCACGACAAATACGGGGCCGGCCGGTTTGAGATCATTACGATGAAGCAATCGTTCCATGGCCGGACCATGGCGACACTGACCGCCACCGGTCAGGAGAAGGTGCAGAAAGGGTATGAGCCGCTCGTTCCCGGGTTTTCGTACGTGACCTTCAATCACCTGGCCGAACTGCAACACGCGCTGACCGACAAGACTGCCGCCATCATGCTGGAGCCGATTCAGGGTGAGGGCGGTGTCCACGTCGTTTCCCGCGAGTACCTCAAGGCAGTCCGTGAGCTGTGCACGCAACGCGATATTCTCCTGATCTTCGACGAAGTACAGACCGGGATGGGCCGAACCGGGACGCTTTTTGCCTATGAACAGTTGAACGTACAGCCGGACATCATGACCTTGGCGAAGGGATTGGGCGGCGGCGTGCCTATCGGCGCCTGTTTGGCAACGGCGCCTGTCGCGAAAGCATTCGGCCCCGGCTCGCACGCGTCCACATTCGGCGGGAACCCACTGGCCTGTGCTGCGGCCCTGGCGGTCTTCCGTGTGCTCCTCGACGGCCGCGTGCTAGACCAGGCGCGGCGGATGGGCGAGTACCTGAGCAAGGGCTTGTCCGAGTGCAAGGACCGCCACCACCTCGTGCGGGATGTGCGCGGCTTGGGGCTGCTCCAAGGGATGGAAGTCGAAATGGATGCGAAAACCGTCGTCGCCGATTGCCTAAAGCGCGGGTTCCTCGTCAACGCCGTGGGAGAACACGTGCTTCGTTTCATTCCACCGCTGATCATCACACAACCGGAAGTCGACCGCCTGCTGGAAGTTCTGTCACACATCTTTGATCGGCATGCCGCTCAGGCAGCGGCACATTGAAGACCGGCGTCCGATGACACCACTGTCACAGCGCACAACCCGGCTCGCGAAGGATCTCTTGGATGTCGCGGCTGTTCCCAAAGGCGAGGTGGAACGCCTGCTGATATTGGCGGCTGCACTCAAGAAGAAGCAGCGCCATGGCATCGCACACACTCTGCTCAAAGGGAAAACCCTCGGGCTCCTATTTCAGAAGCCGTCAACGCGGACGAGAGTATCGTTTGAAGCGGGGATGCATCAGTTGGGGGGGCATGCGCTGGTCCTGCCGATGGCCGACATCCAGCTGTCGCGCGGAGAAAGCGTGGCCGATACCGCTCGAGTGCTGTCCCGCTATCTGGACGGGATCGTGATTCGCACCTATGATCACGGCACAGTCGAGGAATGGGCCCGCGAAGCCACCATGCCCGTGATCAACGGTCTGACCGACCTCAGCCACCCATGCCAGGCCTTGTCCGATCTTCTCACGATCAAGGAGAAAAAAGGGAGGCTCAAAGGGATCAAGATCGCCTATGTCGGCGACGGCAACAACGTCGCGAATTCGCTCATTGAGGCTGCAGCCAAAATGGGTATGGCGATATCGCTCGGGTGTCCGTCTGGCTACCAGCCGGATCAACATGTCGTTGATCTGGCGCGAGCCGAAGCCGCCAAAACCGGCGCAGTCATCGAACTGGACCAAGACCCGTATGTGGCCGTTAAGGAAGCGGATGTCGTGTATGCGGATGTCTGGATCAGCATGGGCCGTGAACGAGAACAAGCCCGGCGACTGAGAGTGCTTGCGCCCTATCAGGTCAACGGCAGGCTCGTCGCCAAAGCCAAGCCTGATGCCATCGTCATGCATTGTTTACCCGCCCATCGAGGGGAGGAAATTACGGCCGAGGTCCTAGACGGTTCCCAATCCGTCGTGATCGATCAAGCGGAAAACCGGCTGCATATGCAGAAAGCCATATTGACGAACCTATTGGGGAAAGGGAGACAAGGGCGACGATGAATCGTGGGATCAAGAAAATCGTGCTGGCCTATTCCGGAGGCCTCGACACCTCGGTCATTTTGAGATGGCTGCAAGAGACCTACGAGGCAGAGGTCATCGCGTTCTGCGCCGATCTCGGCCAAGGCGAAGATCTGCAGGCCATAAAGGCCAAGGCCCAAAAGCTGGGCGTGAAGAAGGTCTATGTCGAAGATCTTCGTGAAGCGTTCGTGAAGGAGTATGTGTTCCCGATGCTGCGAGGGAACGCGATGTATGAAGGGTCCTATTTGCTGGGGACCTCGATCGCGCGACCATTGATCGCTCGCCGCCAGGCAGAAATTGCGCTCAAGGAAGGGGCCGAAGCCGTTTCGCACGGCGCAACCGGGAAGGGTAACGATCAAGTCCGCTTCGAGCTGACCTATATGGCGCTTGCGCCCGGTCTGAAAATCATTGCCCCGTGGCGTGAGTGGACGATGCGGTCGCGCCGTGAGTTGATCGAATATGCCGATCGCCACGGCATCCCTGTGACGGCAACCAAGGCAAGACCGTACAGCATGGATCTGAATTTGTTCCATGTGAGCTATGAAGGCGGCATCCTGGAAGACCCCTGGGAATCCCCCCCCGATGAGATGTTCCAGATGACCGTGTCGCCAGAGAAGGCCCCCAACAAGCCACAGGAAGTCGAGATCGACTATGAAGCCGGCAATCCGGTGGCGGTGGCCGGAAAAAAAATGAGTCCGGCTGCATTGCTTGCGTATCTCAACAAGCTGGGCGGCGCGCATGGCATCGGGCGGGTCGATCTCGTCGAAAATCGCTATGTCGGCATGAAGTCACGCGGCGTCTACGAGACGCCGGGCGGCACCATTCTGCACGTGGCTCACCGGGGGTTGGAATCGTTGACGATGGACCGGGAGGTCCTGCATTTCCGTGACAGCTTGATCCCTCGCTATGCCGATCTGATTTACAACGGTTATTGGTTCAGCCCTGAGCGCGAGATGGTGCAAAAGGCGATCGACGAAGCGCAGCAGGATGTCACTGGTACGGCGCGGGTGAAGCTGTACAAGGGCAGCTGCACCTTGGCGGGGCGCAAATCGAAGCGTTCGCTGTATCGACTCGACATCGCGACCTTCGAAGAAGATGAGGTCTATAACCAGAAAGACGCGGAGGGTTTTATCCGTCTAAACGCACTGCGGTTGAAGATACGAGCGCAACGCAAGAAGGCATCGTCCTGATGACCAAGGGGCGGAGAGGAAACGGTCTTGCGGATCGAAAGGCCTGGAGTGGTCGATTTCGGGAACCGACGCACCGTCTCGTCGAAGCCTTCACCGCTTCGGTGGCCGTCGATCGCAGGCTGTACGCGCAGGACATCCAGGGCAGCATCGCCCACTGCAAGACGTTGGAGAAGGCGCGGGTCCTGAAGTCGAGCGAGACTCGGACGATCGTGCGGGCCCTCGAAGCCGTCAAAACCGAGCTGGATCGAGGCCGATTTAAATTTGCGCCTCAGGACGAAGACATTCACATGGCGGTTGAACGGCGGCTCACGGAGTTGATTGGCCCCCTGGGGGGCAAACTGCACACGGGACGCAGTCGCAACGACCAGGTCGCGCTGGACATCCGGCTCTACTTGCGCGGTCAGCTGGAAGATTTTGCGAAGCGGCTTCAGGAGTGCCAGCGCGTGCTGGTGGCCAAGGCGAAAGCGCATCGCACGGTCGCCATGCCTGGCTATACTCACCTGCAGAGGGCCCAACCGGTCCTCTTTGCGCACCATCTCCTCGCGTACGTTGACATGCTCGAGCGCGACAAGGGTCGCATCCAGGACGCGCAGAAACGATTGAACATGATGCCGCTGGGATCCGGGGCCCTGGCCGGCACCAATTACCCCATTGATCGTCGATATACGGCAAGCCTCCTAGGGTTTCCCCAAGTGACGACCAATAGCCTGGATGCCGTCTCTGACCGTGACTTCATGATCGAGATTGCGGCAGCGCTGTCGATTACGATGATGCATTTGTCGCGGCTGAGCGAAGAGCTGATCGTGTGGTCTTCGCAGGAATTCCAGTTCGTCGACCTTCCCGAGGGGTTTTGCACCGGCAGCAGCATGATGCCGCAAAAAAAGAATCCCGACGTGCCGGAACTGATCCGCGGGCGAACCGGCCGAGTGTATGGCCAGTTGATCAATCTTTTGACCACGATGAAGGCCCTCCCTTTGAGCTATAATAGGGACTTGCAAGAGGACAAGCCGGCCTTATTCGATGCGCTGGACACCGTCACGACATCACTTCAAGTCTTGACGGAACTGATGCGTCGGCTCAAAGTAAACAGGGAGAGCCTAAGGCAGGCCGTTCAAGGGGGCGGGCTGCTGGCGACGGAAGTGGCGGATTATCTCGTCAGTAAGGGCATGCCCTTTCGAGAAGCCCATGGTGTCACGGGCCGGGTGGTGCGTTTCGCGCAGGAGCGTGGACGCGAGCTCACGTCCTTTACGCTCGAGGAACTTCGTCAGTTCTCCGACTGCTTCGACAAAGGCGTCTTCGCGCGATTGACGGTGCAGGCGGCGATCGCCCGCAAATCCCAGATCGGCGGGACGGCCCGAGGGCAGGTCGATCAGCGGATCAAACAGCTTGAACGGATGTTATCGTGAAGATCATCATGGTGGGGCTCGCGATCTTGTGGTTGACAGCCTGCGGGACCATCGGATCGCCGATTCCTCCCGAGGATGTTGGGGTGGCGCTTACGATCGAGCAGCAAAAGAGGCTTGATGCCGAGGCCGCGAAACGTGAAACGGAAGACTCCCAACCTGCCTTTGAATCGCTGGGCCAGGATGTGGATCTCCCGCCGTTGCAGCCGGTGGGGACCCGGTAGCTGCGTGAACAACGAATCGAGTCGTTACACGCCTCTGTAAGACTATAATTAAGACCTATACTGAAGTGGAGGAGGAACGCATGGCATTGATACAACCGACGCGACATGGACAACCGTTCAAGCCTCAAGTCGGTAAGCGGCTCCTGCTCGTGGACCCCTACCCTCGGAATAACCAATATCATCTCACCGCTTCGGAGAGGCGAGCCGTCTGGTTCCCGAAGCTGAGCCTACCCACGATCGCGGCCTATACCCCTGAGTCTTGGGACGTCGATCTGGTGGACGAAGCGGTGGAAGACATCGACTTTGATACTCCTTGCGACATGGTCGGTCTCTCGATCATGACCTGCTATGCGCCGCGGGCCTACGAGATCGCGAAGGAGTTCAAAAGGCGGGGCAAAACTGTGGTCATGGGCGGCGTGCATCCGACTTATTGTCCGGACGAAGCTCTTCAGCACGCAGATGCGATTGTTTGCGGCGAGGCCGAAGACTTGTGGCCTCGATTGGTGGCGGATTATGAAGCCGGCGCCATGCAGCGCGTCTATAAGATGACGGCGTTTCCGTCGCTGGAGCATTACAGGAGTCCCCGCGTCGAATTGCTCAGCCCAGATTCCTACATGACCCGGCAGTGCAGTTTCACGACCAGAGGGTGCCACTTCGATTGCGAGTTTTGCAGCGTCTCTCCGTTTAACGGTAAGACGACCAGGCGCCGGCCGGTCGATGAAGTGGTGACAGAATTAACGAACGTGCAGCGGTGGGTTCGAAGCGAACTGGTCGAACGCATCCGCGATGAACCGCTGTGGCGCGCCTTCCTGGCGACCGTGAAGATCCGAGTGGGTATCGAAGACGGCAGCATCGTGGCTTTCGTCGACGACCTGCACAACAGCAACCGGGCCTACTGCCGTGAGCTCTGGACAGCGCTCAAGCCCCTCAAGCTCAAGTGGGGATGCCAGTCCACGCTGTTTCTGGGTGACGACGAGGAGATGGTCAAGCTGGCTGCCGAAAGCGGCTGTGTTTCGGTATTCGTGGGGATGGAATCGCTCGACGAAGACTGTCTGGATGAAACCAACAAACCGTTCAATCGCGTCCAGAAGTTTTCGGAAGAGATCAAAATGTTCCATAAATACGGCATCATGGTGAATCCGGGTATCGTCTTCGGATTCGACAACGACGACGAAGCGGTGTTCGAGCGGGCCGTCGATTTCCTGACGAAAAACCATGTCGAACTCGCGTACTTCAACGTCCTCACGCCGCTGCCAGGAACGGCGCTCTTCGACCGGTACAACAATGCCGGACGCATTTTCGACCGGGATTGGTCCAAGTACGACGGAAAACATGTGGTGTTTCAGCCGAGCCGGATGACCCCGCAACAGCTTCAAGAAGGGTTTCACTGGGCGAACCATCAGTTCTATTCCCTGCCCAACATCTGGTACCGCCTGGCCGGCACGAAGCAGCGATTGGTCGCCCGATGGGAGATGAACCGGGAATTCCGCAAACTGGTAAAGCGGAGCTGTCCGAAGGGGAAATTGTCTCCGCTTGCCTCCGTGCTCAAGAATCTGCAGGCAAAGTTGCCCGTGCTGGATCCGGATCAACTCATTCCCAGCGCGCTGCATGCGCTCAAGCAGCGGTTTGATCCGAAGGCACCCTCTGCGCAGCAATTGACGTTGAATATCAAAGTGAAGCGGCATGACAAATTCGCCGCGTTGTTCATGGACCTGGAAGGAGCATTGGACCACCTCAATGTCCATGAACTGATCAATCGGATCAGAGAAGCGGCTGAAAAGGCGAAGATGGATGTCATCGTCAATTTTGAGCATCTCAAGCTTGCCGCTCCCGACGCGCTGAAAGCGCTCATCGATTCGGACGCCATCAAGGCCGCCGTCCCGAACGTGAAGGTGCGATATCGCAAGTTCAAGGATGCCTTCGAGACCTCGATGCAAGGCCTGTCGCTGGCGGGCTTGGAAATGCTGACCGAGGATTTTCAGGATGCATAATTTCGAATACCGTCAGGGCGAGTTGTACTGCGAGCAGGTGCCAGTGAGCCAGATCGCCAAGCAGGTCGGTACGCCCTGTTACGTTTACAGCCATGCGACCCTCATTCGGCATATTCGGGCCTATGACAACGCATTCAAGAATATTCCTCATCTGATGGCCTTTGCCATGAAGGCCAACTCCAATCTGGCGATCTTACGCCTGATGGCCAAGGAAGGTAGCGGTGTGGATATTGTGTCCGGCGGCGAGTTATTTCGCGCCTTGAAGGCCGGCGTGTCCCCATCAAAGATTGTGTTCGCGGGGGTCGGGAAGAACGCCGAGGAGATCCGTGATGCCTTGAAGGCCGAGATTCTGATGTTCAACATCGAATCGTCGGCGGAGATGCATGCCATCAATGACGTGGCGGCCTCGGTCGGCAAGATTGCGCCCGTGGCCCTGCGGATCAATCCCGACATCGATCCCAAAACGCATCCCTACATTTCAACCGGCCTCAAGAAGAGCAAGTTCGGCATCGCCGCCGACCGTGCCTTGGAAGAATTTCGTGTGGCCTCGACGCTCCGGCACATTCACGTCGTGGGGGTCCACGCGCATATCGGCTCACAGCTGACCGAAGTGACGCCCTTCGTCGAGTCGTTGAAAAAAGTCCTTGCGCTCGTTGACACGCTCAAAGGGCAGGGGACCAACATCCGGTATCTCAACATCGGCGGCGGGCTCGGCATTACCTATTCGGACGAAAAACCGCCATTGCCGCACGAATTGGCCGAGGCCCTCTCGCCGCTCGTCAAGGGGTTGGACATCACGCTGGTCATGGA
>Ga0210000_1000038_pt1 | contig 20512 bp, 16 predicted proteins | sample InoplaCoPM_FD_187581 | JGI IMG/M metagenome (GOLD analysis project Ga0210000, IMG submission 187581) | Arabidopsis thaliana rhizosphere microbial communities from the Joint Genome Institute, USA, that affect carbon cycling - Inoculated... | ecosystem: Host-associated > Plants > Roots >... | reverse complement strand
CAGTTTGAGACGTTGTTGAACCAGGCGCCGCTTGGCGTCTACCTCGTCGATGCAGATCTCCGCATCGCGCAGGTGAATCCCATCGCGTTATCGGTGTTCGGCGACATTCCGAACCTGATCGGCCGGGACTTCGACGAGGTCGTTCATCTCATCTGGGAGAAGCCCTATGCCGACGAGCTACTCCGAATTTTCCAGCATACGCTGAAGACGGGAGAGCCCTATATTGCGCCGGAGCGGATCGAACGACGGTTCGACCGGGGCGTCACCGAATCCTACGAATGGCGGATCGTCCGGATTGTGCTGGCCGACGGTCGCCTCGGTGTCGTGTGCTATTTTCGCGATGTGTCGGTGCAAGTCTTGGCACGCGAAGCGTTGCGGAAAAGCGAGGAGCGCCTGCGGGAATTTGCCACGCAGCTGGAACAACTCGTCGGCGAGCGCACCCAGGAATTGGTACAGTCACAGACCCGTCTCCGCGCCCTGGCGACGGAGCTGAACCTGGCCGAGCAGCGTGAGCGCAAACGGCTCGCCGCCGAACTACATGACCATTTGCAGCAGATGCTGGTGCTGGGCAAGCTCAAATTAGGACAAGGGATGCGGCTGCCGCAAGCGCCGCCTCATGCCGTTGAAATCATGAGGAAGACCGATGACGTGCTGGCCGAGGCGCTCGAGTACACTCGAACGCTGGTGGCCGAATTGAGCCCGCCTGTCCTTCATGAGCATGGGTTGGCCGCGGGCCTGGTGTGGCTGGCCAATCAGATGAAACGACATGATCTAACGGTGACGGTACGAGTTGTGGAGTCGGAGATCTCGCTGCCCGAAGATCAAGCGGTGTTGCTGTTTCAATCCGTCCGGGAGCTCTTGATCAATGCCGCCAAGCACGCCCGCTCCCCCGAGGCGACTGTCGTGCTCCAACGGGTGGATGGCAGGGTGCGCATCGACGTGACGGACAACGGTGTCGGCTTCGATGCGTCCGCGCCGGCGGCCGAGATTCCGCAAGGGACGGTGTCCTCAAAATTCGGGCTCTTCAGCATCCGGGAACGCATGAAAGCGCTTGGCGGCACCTTCGAGATCCTCTCTTCCGCGGGAAAAGGGACCGTGGCAACGCTGTCGTTGCCCGTTTCAGAATCCGCGCCCCGCTCCGAAGTTCGCAGCCCTGTCATGGGAGCGGGCTCAAGGGAAGAGGCCTTGCGAAACGGGGATGCGGCATTCCTGACAACGGATGCAGGACACTTGGCGGCGGCACAACTGAATCCGGCGCCGTCCGAAAAGCATCGCATCCGCGTGCTCTTGGTGGACGATCACGCCATGGTTCGGGAAGGATTGCGCAGCGTGCTCGAGTCCTATGACGACGTGGAGGTGGTCGGTGAAGCGGCAAACGGCGAGGAGGCTGTGGCGATGGTTCAGCGGCTTCGTCCGACCATGGTCGTCATGGACATCAATATGCCCAAGATGAACGGCATCGAGGCGACGGCACACATTTCGAGAACGTATCCCGAGATCCAGGTGATCGGGTTATCGGTGAATGCCAGTGGGAACAATGTCCAGGCCATGTCGAAGGCCGGCGCCGTCCTCCTGCTCACCAAAGAGGCCGCGGTGAACGAGTTATACCGCAGGATGCGGGAAGTGCTGATGGTGCAGGTCGGAAGCGGGTCGGCTCCGCTCCCCGCCGACTCCTCCGGGAATGGCTGGTAAGCGCCGGGGGAACGGGGGCGGCGACGGGCAGTACATTGTGCGGCGAATCATCATTAAGAGCGGGAGGAGGACTTCCATGGGGCAGAACATGCAGTTGGCCGAAGAAATTCTAAAGCGCCAGGATGCCATCTTGAAGGATTGGATGGCGTATCAAGTCTCAGCGCTGACGTTGAGGCGTGATCTGGTGAAGGAATCCGAGCTGCGGGAAACTTCGCGGCAATTTTTGGAGTTGTTTTCGGAGGCATTCGGCGTGAGCACGGACACGTCTTCGCCGAATTGGAAGCCGGTGAAAGACAGTCTCGCTGAGATTTCGCAAAAGCGGGCGGTGCAGGGATTCAGTTCCTCTGAAACAGCCACATTCGTGTTCTCGCTCAAGCAACCCTTGTTCGATCTGGCGCAGCAACGGTTCGGTCAGGACGGCAAGCGCTTGGCTGACATGCTGTGGGACCTCACCAGGCTCCTGGACCACCTGGGCCTCTACACGACTGAGGTCTATCAGGAGAGCCGTGAAGGGGTGATTAGCCGGCAGCAGCAGGAGCTCATGGAATTGTCCACGCCCGTTGTCCAACTGTGGGATGAGGTGCTGGCATTGCCCCTGATCGGCACACTCGACAGCGCGAGGACACAGGTCGTCATGGAGAACTTACTGCAGCGCGTGGTGGAAACCGGCGCTCGCATCGCGATCGTCGACATCACCGGAGTGCCGACGGTCGACACGCTGGTGGCACAACATCTCATGAAGACGGTCGCGGCGACGCGTCTCATGGGGGCAGACTGCATTATCAGCGGCATTCGTCCGCAGATTGCCCAAACGATCGTCCACCTGGGCGTCAATCTGAGCGACATCATCACCAAAGCCACACTGGCGGATGCGTTTGAGGTCGCATTGGCTCGGTTGGGTGTGACTATCTCGAAGGCGGACCCGACGGCATAGTCTCAAGAGGCCACACGACTCACACAGACGGAGAAACGGATGGAACGTATTCCCATACTCAAGATGGGCCCCTATCTGCTGGTGACGATCCAGGTCGATATGCATGACCGCGTCGCGATGACCCTGCAAGATGAGTTGACGCAGCGCATTGTCTCCGAACGGGCGCGAGGGGTGCTCCTGGACATTTCCTCCGTGGACGTCGTCGATTCGTTCATTGGCCGCATGATCGGCAACATTGCCTCCATGTCGCGAGTGCTGGACGCCGAGACGGTCGTGGTGGGCATGCGCCCTGCTGTCGCCATCACGCTGGTGGAGTTGGGTTTGGCGTTGCCGAGTATCAGGACTGCTCTCAACGTGGATGCCGGCATGACGCTGCTCAAGTCGGCCAGAAAGATGGCGGGCAATGGCCGTTCTGCGCGATGAGCTGATCGGCTTGCGGTCGATGGACGATATGATCAAGGCCCGCCAGCTCGTGCGGGACTGTGCCATCTTCCAAGGCCTGTCGCTGGTCGATCAAACCAAGATCGTCACGGCCGCCAGCGAACTGGCGCGAAACACGCTGATCCACGGAGGGGGAGGCGAGATGCGCCTGCAAGCGTTGAACGATGGGCCGCGACGGGGTGTCAAAGTGATCTTTGCCGACAGGGGGCCGGGCATTCCCAATATCGAACTGGCGATGAAGGACGGCTACACGACACGCGGCGGATTGGGGTTGGGACTGAGCGGGTCGAAACGGCTGGTGAACGAGTTCTCAATCGAAAGCCAGTCCGGGAAAGGCACGACGGTCAGCATCGTGAGATGGAAATGATTGAAACAATTCCTTTTGATCAAATCTGCGTACCGGTGACAGAACGGAGTCAGCCAGCGGCCGCAAGGCGCGCCGCCGTTGCCTTGGCGCACGACGCGGACTTGGACGAGCCGACCGTCGACCATCTCGCGCTGGTCGTGACGGAGTTGGCGACGAATCTCGTGAAACATGCGAGAGGCGGAGAACTGCTGATGCGCCGGCTTGGTGCTGAAGGACAGGATGGCATCGAAGTGCTGTCGCTGGACAAAGGGCCTGGGATTTCCAATGTTGCGCGGTCCCTCGGCGACGGCTATTCGACAGTCGGGAGCCCGGGAACGGGATTGGGCGCTGTGAGGCGCACGGCCGGCGCCTTTGATCTGTACTCCCAGCCGGAGAAGGGCACGGCGGTGGTCGCACGGGTGCTCTCAAGGAGTCAGATAGGTTCGCCGCATGCGCAATCAATCGGAGTGGTTCGACAGGCGAAACCCGGCGAAGCGGTTTGTGGTGACAACTGGATTGTCCGTTGGTTCGCGGACGGGTGGGTCTGCGCAGTGGCGGACGGGCTCGGCCATGGTGTCATCGCGTCAGACGCCGCGACGGCGATCATTGACGCGGTGCGTCGGGCTCCGGACAGACTTTCGCCGATCGCGATCGTGGAAGCCGCGCATCAGGCGGCAAAACCCACGCGAGGCGCGGCATTCGGCGTTGCGGTGCTTGACGAAGCGGCCGGGGTTGTTCGGTTCGCCGGGGTCGGCAATGTTGCGGCGGTGGTGGTGAAAGGTGGCGAGCGACGGCATCTCGTCTCGTATAACGGCATCGTCGGCCATGAGTACCGCAAACTCTCGGAATTCTCGCATCCGTGGCAGGCCCCGTCGGTCTTGATCATGCATAGCGACGGCATCGCGACCCACTGGGACCTCGAGCGCTATCCTGGGCTTCTCGGACGAGACCCCAGCCTCATCGCGGGCGTGCTCTACCGCGATTTCATGCGCGGCCGTGACGACGCCACTGTGCTCGTGCTCAAGAAGCCAGGCACAGACGGGCTGCGATAGGAGAAGGTATGTCCCAGCACATCGGTGTCGTCGAAATCAATTATGAAGACGATGTGGTGACCGCGCGGCAGCGGGCGCGGCAGGTGGCACGCCTCCTGTTGTTCGACGAACAGGATCAGACCAGGATTTCGACCGCCCTTTCGGAAATTGTGAGATTGTTCCTGCACTCGAACAAGGGCTGCCGCATCGACTTTCAACTCGAAGGCACTACCGCGCCACAAGTCTTGCTCATCACCATAAGCCGGACGAGAGCCGCGGGCGCCAAGGTCCGTGCGGACGGTGGCGGGAACGGCGAACCGCTCGGTCCCGAGTGGGAACCGGCACTCATCGCGGCCCGGCGTTTAATGGATCAATGCGAGGTCGGATCGAATGTGCCCGAAGAGCGCGTGATACGACTGGCGAAGATCCTTTCCCCGCGAGCGCCGTTCTTTACGGGCAAGACCTTCGAGAAAGTCGTCAAACAGCTGGGGAAGCACGAACCCCAGAATCCCATCGAAGAGATCAGACAGCAAAACCAGGAATTGCTCAGAGCCTTGGAGGAATTGCATGAGCGTCAACAGGAGCTGGTCCGTCTCAACGGTGAACTGGAAGACACCAATCGTGGCGTGGTCGCACTCTATGCCGAGTTGGATGAGAAGGCGGGGCATTTGCGGCGCGCAGACGAAATGAAATCGCGCTTCCTCTCCAACATGAGCCATGAATTCAGAACGCCGGTGAACGCGATCCTCGCCTTGTCGCACTTGCTGTTGGAGCACACCGACGGGGAGCTCAACAGCGAGCAGGCCAAACAGGTCGGCTATATCCGAAAGAGCGGAGAGGACCTGCTGGAACTCGTCAATGATTTGCTGGATTTGGCCAAGATTGAGGCGGGCAAAGTGACCGTGAAGCCGTCGGAGTTCGAGGTGGCAAATCTCTTCAGCGCCTTGCGCGGTATGCTGCGGCCACTCCTGGTCTCGAACGTCGTGAATCTCGTCTTCGAGGAGCCGGTGGGCATTCCGCTCATGCGCACCGATGAAGGCAAGGTGTCTCAGATCCTCCGGAATTTCATTTCCAATGCGATCAAATTCACCGAGCGGGGCGAGGTGCGTGTGGCCGCCACGCTGACGGCAGACGGACGCTCGGTCACCTTTTCCGTGGCCGATACGGGCATCGGCATTGCGCAGGAAGATCAGACACGCATCTTCGAAGAATTTTCCCAGATCGATCATCCGATTCAACGGCAGGTCAAGGGCACGGGGTTGGGACTTCCGCTCTGCCGTAAGCTGGCTCAGCTGCTCGGCGGATCGATCGAGGTCAGCAGCCGGCCTGGCGAGGGGTCGACCTTCGTGGCCACCATTCCGGTGAATTGCGCCGTCAATGACATCGAACGGGCTGAGCAGATCGAGCCGGTACAGGCGTCGGAGGAAGACAAGAGGCTTGCCGTGCTGGTCGTAGAAGACGAACCCGAAACACGACTCTTGTACGAGAAGTATTTGCGTGACACCCCGTTCCGACCCGTCCCGGCCGGCAGTATCAGGCAGGCCCGGGAACAGTTGCGCCGACAGCCCGTCGTGGCGGTCGTGCTCGATGTGCTCTTGCCGGATGAGCCCGCCTGGCAATGGCTTGCTGAACTCAAGCGTGAGGAAGCGACGTCGAAGCTGCCGATTTTCATTGTGTCGAGCGTCGAGGATCCACGCAAAGGTTTGGCGTTGGGAGCAGACGATTACTGTGTCAAGCCTCTCCGTCGGACGTGGCTTCTGGATCGGCTGCAACGGGTCACGAATATCGCCCGCGATCCGGCGAGGAGTTCCCCCCTGGTGCTGATCATCGACGACCAGGAAACCGACCGCTATATTATCCGCCATCATCTGGACGAATCCGGCTGCTCCATCGTCGAAGCGCAAGGCGGCGAGCAAGGCCTGGAATTGGCCCGCCAATTACGACCGGCCTTGATCCTGCTGGATCTGAATATGCCCAGGATGGACGGCTTTGAAGTGCTTGCGCAGCTGGCTGAAGATCCCCTCACTGCTCCGCTTCCCGTGACGATTGTCACCTCACAAATCCTGGCACCGGAACAGTACCAGGCGCTCAGGCATGCCCGTCGAGTGCTGCTGAAACATGAGTTGTCTCCGGCCGTCTGGCAGAGGGTATTCCACGAAGCGGGAGTGCCTTATCTCGAGCTGGCCGCCCCCGAAACGACCAAGCCTGCATAGCCAATCACATTTCCGAAAGGCCCGCCGATATGGATGCCGTTCGCCAGAGCGAACAACACCTGGAAATGATCAGCGTCCTGATGGACATCAACGTGCCGAAGATGAGCGGAGTCGACGCGACCGCTCACATCAAGGGCGCGGCGCTGATTGTGATCAGATGGTCGTGCTCCGTCTACGGAGTATGACCGTATCCGGCGGCCCACGTGATGTCGACGATCTGTCTGGCGGATTCAGCAGCAGGAATCACATCGGCGAACATCGTGCTGTAGGAGTCCTGCATCAGGGACTGGAATGCAGGGAATTGCGCCGAAGGCACGCCGGCGAGGGTCGCCAGCGACACGAGATATTCGCCGTGCCCGCGGGAAATGTCCGCTCGAAGATTCTCGTGTGAGGCCTTGGTGAAGTTCTCCAGCCGTTGTTTTACCCACGCGGGATTGTGACTGCCCACCGCGCCGGGCGTCGTGCTCGACGTAAAATCCGTGACCGCCCCGGTGATGTCCGCAACGGCGGCAGTCGTTCCATTGGTGATGTCCGACGTGGCGACGAAGGGCGCCTCCGTGAGTTCGGTCGTCGCGTTCGTGACGCATCCGGAAGCCATTAACAAGACGCCCATGCCCAGAATAGCCTGCCAGTCTATGCGTGTCATTTGCTCCTCCTCGTGAACCTCTCAATATTGATTACCTGGTTGAGCCTTCAGATACGCCTGGGAAGACCCCCTAAGTTAGATCTCGGTGCTCTACGGAGGCAGAACCTCATACAGAAATGATGCTCAAAATGGACTAGGGTCCTTCCCAGGCTTTCCTCTTCCAAGGGAATGATAAATGTTGAATTTGAAATGAGGACTGAGTCCGCGCTCTATCCTCGCGTCCACGTTCTACATCCACACTCCATATTATTTTATTGAGCTCAGATGACCATCACGAGTTCTTCCAATGTTATTGGTGAGCATGCAACATCCTCCAGAACCTGGCAGATGACCCTCGGCGCACAGGTGGAACCGGGCGGGGTCCGGTTTCGTGTCTGGGCCCCGAAACGAGCCCGCGTGGACGTCGTGCTTGAAGACGACGGACGCAGCTTTCCGCTGCTGAAAGACGAAGGAGGCTATTTCTCGGGCCTCGTGCCCATGGCCACGGCGGGCATGCGGTACCGCTACCGGCTGGATAATGGAGAGGCCTATCCGGATCCCTGTTCACGCTATCAACCCGAGGGCCCGCATGGGCCTTCGCTGATCGTCGATGCTTCGGCGTATGAATGGCGCACCCCACGATGGCCCGGCGTGCGGATGCCGGGCCAGGTCATCTATGAGCTGCATGTCGGCACCTTCACGCCAGAAGGGACGCTCGATGCTTTGATTGGACAGCTGGATGAACTGAAAGCGTGTGGGGTGACGCTGATTGAATTGATGCCGTTGGCTGAGTTTCCCGGCCGGTGGAATTGGGGGTATGACGGAGTCGCCTTGTTCGCGCCGGCGCATGTCTACGGGGACCCGAACGCGCTGAGGCGCTTTGTCGACGCCGCGCACGCGCGTGGGCTCGGCGTCATACTGGATGTGGTGTACAACCACTTCGGCCCCGACGGAAACTATTTGCCCGTCTACAGCGACCAGTATCTGACGGATCGACACCCCAACGAGTGGGGACAAGCCATTAACTATGACGGGCCGGGATCACAAGGCGTCAGAGATTTCGTGCTGCAGAACGCCTGCTACTGGATTACAGAATTTCGCCTCGACGGATTGCGCCTCGACGCCGTGCATGCCATCTACGACGACAGTCCCATGCATGTGCTGGCGGAGCTGTCGCAGAAGACTCGGGCTTCGGCAGGCGAGCGATCGATCGTGCTGATCGCAGAATGCGAATCGCAACTGATCAACACCGTCCGACCCATCGAAGAAGGCGGGTGGGGCTTGGACGGCATCTGGAGTGACGACTTTCATCACATTTGCCGAGTCGCCGCGACGGGAAGAAGCGAGGCCTACTACGCCGATTACCGCGGGACCGCCCAAGAACTGCTTTCCGTCGTCAAGCGCGGGTTCGTCTTTCAGGGCCAGAGGCACGACTGGCAGAAGAAACCGAGGGGCACGGTGGTCAGGAACGAACCGGCGGCCGCGTTCGTCTTTTACCTGCAGAATCACGATCAGGTGGCCAATCACCTGCACGGAGACCGCATTCATGGCATGGTCTCTCCCGCCCGCTACCGGGCGCTGGTTGCGCTGATGCTGCTCGCGCCGGAAACGCCTATGCTGTTCATGGGGCAAGAATTCGCGGCCTCCAATCCCTTTCTCTTTTTTGCGGATCACCATTCCGATCTCGCCGCGAAGGTTTACGAAGGACGGAAGAAGTTTCTCTCCGAGTTTCCTGAGTATGCGACACCTGAGGCGCAGGACGCAGTGCCGGATCCGGCTGACGAGTCCACGTTCCAGCAATCGCGATTGGATCTTTCCGAACGGAAACGTCACCAGGCGGCGTACCTGCTGCACCAGGACTTACTGCGTCTGCGTCGCGAAGACCGCGTCCTCGTCCGCCAAGACCGCGGAACACTCGACGGTGCCGTGCTGGGGACTCAGGCGTTGGTGCTGCGGTACGGGACTTCGATGGAGGATCAGCGCCTCTTGGTCGTCAATCTGGGGGGCGACTTACATTATGTGCCTGCGCCGGAACCGCTGCTGGCTCCGGTCGAGGGAGGATCCTGGATCCTGCAATGGTCGAGTGAGCATCCGCGCTACGGCGGTTCCGGCATCATCAATCCGCTGACTGACGAGGGATGGCACATTCCCGCCGCCAGCGCGACGCTGTTTCGAGCCGAGACATCCTAAGTTGGAGCGATCGACGTGATGGCGACCACGGCCGCAATTCCCAGCATCATGGGCACGATGACGGACGACCCCTCCTCGCTGCTGGCCAAGGAATGGCTGATCACGAATGGGATCGGGGGGTATGCGTCGAGTTCGCTGCTCGGCATCGCCACGCGACGCTATCACGGCGTATTCGTGCCGGACCTGCCTGGGCGCGGCCGTACGCTGCTCATCCCGCGTCTCGACGAGACCGTCGAATGGGCGACGCAGACGGTGCTGCTCTCCGGAGCGGAATATGCGGACGGTCGGATCGAGCACGACGGCGTTCTGTACCTGAAAGACATCAGGCGCGAATGGCAGACACCAGTATGGAGGTTCAATCTCGGCGGCTCGGTGCTCGAGAAACGGATCGTGGCGCCTCACGGGCAGAACACGGTCTATGTGCAATACCGTTGCCTCAACGGCTCGCTGCGCCTGCACTTGCGGCCTTACGTGACGTACAGGATGCACGACGCGAAGCTGGGGGAAGGCCAGGCGGAGGTCTTCCCTCTGACGATCAGCAATGGACGGTACGAAGTGCCTCTGCCGCAAGGCGCCCCAAGTCTCAAGCTCGGTGTGCGGCCCCAGAGAGGCGTCTTTGTGGCAGATGAAGTCATCAGCGAAGACGTCTCATATCGGGTGGACCGCGACCGCGGGTCCGAGCACATCCAGGATTTATTCAGCCCCGGCTACTTCACCGTCGATCTGTCCGATGGCCAGAGTGTGGCTTTGGTCGCCAGCGTCGAGCCGTGGGACATGCTCGCCATCGACTGCGACGACATCCTGCAGGCCGAGCAGCGTCGTTTGAAACAGCTGGTGTCGCTGGCTTCCGAGCTTGAGAAGGATGACTTCGCCAAGCAGCTGCAGTTGGCCGCCGATCAATTCATCGTGCAGCCTGGCGCCCGCCCGGAGGAGCAGGCGTTGGCGCAGGCGTCGGGCGACCAGGCAAGGACGATCATCGCCGGCTATCACTGGTTCGGCGATTGGGGCCGCGACACGATGATCAGCCTGGAAGGTTTGACGCTTTCAACCGGCCGGCCGCAGGAAACGCGGGCTATCCTGCGTACATTCGCCCGCTACATCCGGGACGGCCTCCTTCCGAATCTGTTCCCGGAGGGCTCTCGCCAAGCCCTCTATCACACGGCGGATGCGACGCTCTGGTATTTCCATGCGCTCGACCGGTATCTCACGGCGACCCAGGACCGCGACACCTTGATGCAGCTGTATCCCACTTTGAAAGACGTGATCCACCGTCATCGGCAGGGGACCAGGTTCAACATCGGGGTCGACCCGAAGGACGGGCTGTTGCGAGCCGGGGCTCCCGGCTACCAACTGACGTGGATGGACGCGAAGGTCGACAACTGGGTCGTGACGCCACGACGCGGAAAGCCGGTGGAAATCCAGGCGCTCTGGTATAACGCACTGTGCTTGATGGCGGAGTGGGCAGGTCAGCTCGGCGACGCGCCGGCCTCCTGGCGTGAGATGGCGGAGCAGGCTGAAGCTTCATTCCACCGACGGTACTGGTTTGCGGAAGGCAGGCATCTGTTTGACGTGGTGGACGGGGACGACGGAGATGATCGGAGCCTTCGTCCCAACCAGATATTTTCGCTGTCGCTGCGCTTCCCCATCCTTCGCGAGGAGCGATGGCGGCCGGTCGTCGATGTCGTCAGTGAAAAACTGGTGACCCCGTTTGGACTGCGGACGCTCTCTCCCGATCATCCCGACTACAAGCGGACCTACGCCGGGGATCTACGCGCCAGGGATGCGGCCTACCATCAAGGTACCGTCTGGCCGTGGTTACTCGGTCATTACATCGACGCCAGACTCAAAGTGTACCGAGATAAGACCGAGGCGCGCAGTTTGCTGCGCGCATTTGCCGATCACTTGCACGACGCCGGCATCGGGACGATCAGTGAAATTTTTGACGCGGAGCCGCCGTTCCGGCCCCGTGGATGCATGGCCCAAGCCTGGAGCGTGGCGGAGGTGCTGCGAGCCTATCTTCTCACCCGAACCGGGTGAAGCCGAGGCATGGGGAGGGATGCGGGAGACATGAAGGGAAACGATCAGCGCTGCGCGGTGCGCATCGGAACGTCGGGCTGGCACTACAAACACTGGCTCGGGCCGTTTTATCCGGCACACCTTCGACCGAAAGACATGCTGGCCTGGTATATGGAACGGTTCGACACGGTCGAACTCAACAACAGCTTTTACCATCTGCCGGCTCGAGAAACGTTCGAAGGCTGGCGACGCGCCACGCCCGCATCTTTCTGCTTTGCCGTGAAAGGGAGCCGATACATTACGCATCGCAAGAAGTTGAATGATCCCGCATCGGCCGTCGCCCGGTTCATGGAGCCGGTCGAATCGCTGGGCGACAAGCTCGGACCGATCCTCTTTCAGCTGCCGCCGCGGTGGGGGTGCAATCTGCCGCGCTTGAACGCCTTCTTGGACTCCCTGCCGCCGAGCCACCGGTATACGTTCGAATTTCGCGATCCGAGCTGGCACGATCCCGCCGTCTATCGGGTCCTGGGACAGCACAATGTCGCCTTCTGTGTGTACGAACTCGACGGCTTTGAGGCGCCCTGTCAGCTCACGGCCGATTTCGTCTATGTCCGGCTCCACGGGCCGGGCCGCAAATATCAGGGGGATTATTCTTCACGGCAGCTGCATGGCTGGGCTCGCCGAATTGCCCAGTGGCGGCAAAGCGCCAAAGCCGTGTATGTGTATTTCGACAACGATCAGGCGGGATATGCGGCGAAGAATGCAGCCGAGCTCAAATCAATGGTGACTCAATGATGAACCACTCATTTCACGGTCCTTCGCGCGCCAGGAGGTGAACCATGGAAACGCGTGCCTCAGTGGCCGAACACCCCATTCATCCGATGCTGATTCCGTTTCCGATCGCGCTCTGGATTTTTTCGCTGGCGAGTGACTTGATCTACCTCTTTGGATTCGGCGGGGCCGTCTGGAAGGACATCGCCCTGTATACGATGGCGGGAGGGATCATCGGCGGACTGGCGGCGGCGATTCCGGGGTATATCGATTACCGCTCGCTGAGCGATCCGGTGATCGTGCGCGTCGCGCAGATGCACATGGTCATCAACGTCGGGCTTATCGTATTGTTTACGGTCAATGCCGGCCTGCGCATTCTGAATGGGCCAGAGGCGCTGCTGCCCGTACTCCTGTCAGTGTTGGGAGTCGCGGCGCTCGCCGTCTCTGGCTGGCTGGGAGGCGAGCTCGTCTACGTCCAAGGGGTGGCCGTACAGCCTGAGCGAGAGCCCACTGCCCCGAAACGGCGGGCCGCATAAACGCAGCGTACCGACTGAGCAGCGTTCACTCCGGCTTCTTGGAGCACCTATGGCTGACACCGTTGCAGATCTGTTAGTGGACCGGTTGATTGATTGGGAAGTCGACACGGTCTTCAGTCTTCCCGGTGACGGGATCAATGGCATTTTTGAATCCCTTCGTCGGCGACAGGACCATATCAAGTTGATCCAGGTGCGGCATGAAGAGGCCGCCGCCTTCGCGGCCTGCGGCTATGCCAAGTTTTCGCGACGCCTTGGCGTCTGTCTGGCGACATCCGGACCCGGCGGGCTGCATCTGTTGAACGGCCTGTATGATGCCAAGTGCGACGGCCAGCCCGTCCTTGCGATCACGGGCCATACCTTCCACGATCTGATCGGCACCCACTACCAGCAAGATGTCGACCTCGTGAAGGTCTTCAGCGACGTCGCCGCCTACAATGAGCGGGTCATGGGCCCGGCGCATGTCTGTAACGTCGTCGATGAGGCGGTGAAGACTGCGATCGCCCGGCGGACCGTGACGCACATCACGATTCCCAAGGATATTCAAGACTGGTCGGCCGACGGACATCGGTCGAAGGCCAACATTCCGATGCACAGCGGGGATCTCTACAGCGAGGCGCTGCCGCTTCCGCCCACGGCCACGCTACGTCATGCGGCCGACATGCTCAATGCCGGTTCCAAGGTCGCCATTCTGGCGGGACGGGGCTGTCTCACCGCCCGTAAGGAAATTCTCGCGGTGGCGGAAACGCTCGCCGCCCCGATCGTCAAACCTCTGCTCGGCAAAGCGGTCGTGCCGGACGATCATCCCTATACGACCGGCGGCATCGGTCTCCTCGGCACCGCACCATCGCAGGAGGTGTTGGAAGAGTGCGACACTCTGCTGATCGCCGGCAGCAGCTTTCCGTACCTCGAATTTTATCCCAAGCCCGGGCAGGCGAAAGCCATCCAGATCGATCTGGATCCGTCCCGCATCGGACTGCGCTATCCGGCGGACGTCGGGCTGGTCGGTCACTGCTGGGACGTGCTCAGGGCGCTGATGCCGTTGCTCAAACCGAAAACGGACCGGACCTTCCTCTCGAAGGCACAGGAGCGGATGCGTCACTGGAACGAACTGATGGAGATTCGTGGGACGCGCAGCGACATGCCGCTGAAGCCTCAAGTGGTCGCGCGCTCGCTGAATGAGTATCTGGACCGCGATGCCATCATCTGCAGCGACACAGGCACCGTCACGACGTGGGCGGCGCGGCATATTCAGCTTCGCGAAGACATGGAATTTTCCGTGTCTGGCACGTTAGCGACCATGGCCAATGGTCTGGCGTATAGCATCGGGGCTGCAGTGGCGTTTCCCGGGCGGCAGGTTGTCTGTTTCACTGGCGACGGCGGTCTCACGATGTTGATGGGCGAACTGGCCACCATCGCCAAGTACCGTTTGCCCGTGAAGGTGATCGTGATCAAGAATAACGTCCTCGGCATGATCAAGTGGGAGCAGTTGGCCTTCGAGGGCAATCCGCAATACGGGGTGCAATTACAGCCCATCGACTTCGTCGCGGTCGCGCGGGCCTGTGGCATCGCCGGTTTCACGGTCGAAGATCCTGCGCTTGTCCGGGCCGTGTTGGGCGAAGCCTTCCATCATGCAGGGCCGGCGCTTGTCGAAGCCTCGGTCGATCCCAACGAGCCACCGCTCCCGGGCAAGATTACGACCGATCAAGCCTGGCAGTTCGCCAAGGCCCTCTCGAAAGGGCAGAAAGACAGATGGGACATCATCAAGACGGTCGTCGAGAACAAAATCAGAGAAGTGGTGTAAGCGCGCTGTGCGCATAGAGCTTCCTGGTTGAGTAAGTCAGCAGAGATTCATGGATTGGGGGTTGTCGAACCCCGCCCATTCTCGAAGGAGAAGACGCGAACAGGCACACATCTGACGAAGGGAGCTCCGCCCGTGGCCAACAGTATCGCCAAAGCGGTCGTCATCAAACATGGAAACCTGTTTTTTCTCGCGCCGCCCGGAGGAGAAGTGCCGCTGGCCCGCGGTCATGGGTTCGGTCTCTATTACCACGATTGCCGGTTTCTGAACGGCTATGAGCTGTTTGTCGGCGGGGAGCATCCCGAGCCCTTGGCAGCGCGTTCATGGGAGGGAGGCCGCGCAGTCTTTCAGCTGACCACGCCAGATTTTCAGACGCCCGACGGCCGGACCATTCACCGTGAGACCGTCGGCCTGAAGTGGGACCGCGTCATCGACGCCGAGCAGTGTGTGCTGCATGAGCAGCTGGATATCCAGTGCTTCGGCTACGAGGCGATCGATTTTCCCTTAACGATGCGCTTTCGTGCAGGCTTTGAAGATGTGTTTGAGATCCGCGGGCTGCTCCGCGAGGTGAAAGGCAAGCTCTTCAAGCCCGTCTGGAAGGACAAATGTCTCGTGTTCTCCTATGAGGGAGGGGACAAGATCCGGCGGAGTCTGGCCGTGCACTTCTATCCGTTACCGGCAGAGATCAAGGGCGACACCGTCCAGTTTCACATTTCGCTCAAGCCGAACGAGATCAGGCAGATCCGTATCTCGCTGGCCATCGCCGAATCGGAGGAACAGCCAAACCGGCTGTTCGCGCAAACGAGCGTGTACCGAGATCTGCATACCGTTTCCCACAGCATCAAGGCGTCCGCCGATCAGTGGCTGAAACGTGAGACGGATTTCCGCAGCGACAGCTTGTTGCTCAACCGCGTGATGCGCCGTTCGCTGATGGATCTGCACATGCTGAAAACGTCCATAGGGGGGGACGAATTTTTCGCCGCCGGTGTGCCCTGGTTCGTCACCTTGTTTGGACGGGACTGCCTGACCACCACTCTTCAGACCCTGGCATTCTGGTCCGACACACCGGCGCCGACGCTTCGTTTGCTCGCCCGCTATCAGGGAACGCAGGTGAGCGACTGGCACGACGAGCAGCCGGGCAAGATCCTGCATGAGCTGCGGGTCGGCGAGCTGGCCCGGATGAACAAAATCCCCCATACACCGTACTACGGCACCATCGACGCCACGCCACTCTTCCTCATTTTGATGAGCCAGCAAGCCCGGTGGACCGGCGATTTGGACCTCTTCAGGGAGTTACGCGGCCCCGTCGAGCGGGCGCTGCACTGGATCGATAAGTATGGAGATGTCGCCGGCGATGGCTACGTCAGCTATGTGGGCAACACCAACAAGGGCCTGATCAATCAAGGGTGGAAGGATTCTGAAGATGCGGTGGTGACCGAAGACGGCCGCTTTGCCGAGCCACCCATTGCGCTGGCCGAAGTGCAGGGCTACGTGTACATGGCGAAGATGGACATTGCCGAACTGTACGAGAGAATTGGCGAGCGAGAGTATGCCACGCGTCTGCGCGCCGAAGCGCGGGCGCTTCGCGCGCGCTTCAACCGCGACTTCTGGATCGAGGAAGAAGGCTGCTATGCGATGGCGCTCGAGGCGAGACACCGTCCCTGCCGTGTCATGTCCTCCAATGCGGGCCAGGCCTTATGGACAGGCATCGCCGACGAGGACAAGGCCGGACGGGTCGTGCAACGCCTGATGAAGCCTGATCTGTTCAACGGGTGGGGCATCAGAACGTTGTCATACAAGGAGCGACGCTACAACCCGATGGGCTATCACCTGGGCACTGTCTGGCCTCACGACAATTCGCTGATCGCGGCCGGCTTTCGGCGTTACGGACACGACGAAGAAGCGACCCGGATTTTTGTCGGCTTGCTCGAAGCCGCCATGGAGTTCGAGGACTATCGCCTTCCGGAGCTCTTCACCGGCTTCGGCCGCGAGGAGTACGGCGAGCCGGTCCGCTATCCAGTGGCCTGCCATCCGCAGGCCTGGGCGGCAGGCGCGATTCCGTTCCTGGTCGAAACCTTCCTCGGCCTCGCTCCGGACGCCTTCAACCAACGCTTGAAAATTGTCAAGCCAATTCTGCCCGAGTTCATCAACCAGGTGGAATTCCGCAAACTGCGCGTCGGCCAGTCATCCGTAAATTTGCGGTTTGAGCGAAAACGGGACAGGTCGCTGGAGGTGCAGGTTGGAGAGGTGACCGGTGACGACCTGAAGGTGGAGGTGGAGACCTAGCTGAGGCGGGTACGACGAACATTCAGCCCGGGAGTTCACCATGTTCTCACCCATTGACCCACTGCCGGATGAGGGTACGGCCGTCGATAGGAGTGATTCATCTACCATTCGATCGGCCATCGGGTTTTTCGAAGAGCTGTTCCGCGGGTGCGAGACCCCCAATATCGCGGTGCGCTTCTGGGACGGGTCCGTCTGGAGGCTGCGGTCGGACCAGCGGACCGACGCAACCCTGGTGCTCCGCCACCCGGAATCGCTCAGCCGGATGCTGCGTTGGCCCGTCCAGCTGGCCATCGGCGAATCCTACATCTATGACGACATCGATGTCCTTGGTTCACTCGACACGCTGTTGCCGCTGGCCGACCATCTCATGGAACGGCGCTGGTCGCTGATGGACTGGTTGCGCTGTGGAGCGGCCACCTTGAGCCAGCGCAATCTTGATCGCGTGCCAGAAGAAACGAGAACCCTCGTCCTGCACGGACGGCGGCACGACAAACTACGGGACAAGGAGGCCATGCGATTCCACTACGACGTGCCGGTCGAATTCTACCGGCTGTGGCTGGACAGCCGCCTCATGTATTCGTGTGGTTATTATCAGAACGACGACGACGGGCTCGAGCAGGCGCAAACACAGAAGCTGGAATATCTGTGCCGAAAATTGCGCTTGAAGCCGGGCGACCGTGTGTTGGACATCGGCTGCGGGTGGGGCGGCTTTGCATTATACGCTGCACAGGTTCATGGCGCGTTGGTCCATGGGATCACGCTGAGCCGGCGGCAGGCCGAGGTAGCGGATCAACGCATCAGCGCAGCCGGTTTGTCCCGACGCTGCCGCATCGAGGTGCGCGATTTCCGTGATGTCCACGGCGATCAGATGTACGACAAGATCATCAGCATCGGCATGGTGGAGCATGTCGGCAAACATCGGCTTGGCTCCTATTATGAACAGGCCATGGCGCTGCTGGGGCCGGGCGGCGTTTTTCTCACCCAGGGCATTGGGACCAGAGACGGACAGCCGGCCTTGGGTCCGTTCGCGAATCGGTACGTCTTTCCCGACGCCGAGGTGCTTCCGGTCCAGGATATTGTCCTGGCAGCCGAACGTTCGGGGTTTGAAGTGCGTGACATGGAAAGCCTGCGCGAGCATTATGCGCTGACATTGAACGCCTGGGGCCGGCGGCTCGAACAGCATCATCAGGAAGCCGTGCGGGTGGTTGGGGAGGTGACCTATCGGGTGTGGCGGGCGTACATGGGGATGGCCGGCTATCTCTTCCGCCGTGGGCGTCTCAGCCTGTATCACACACTCTGTGTGAAAGCCCAGGACGGCCGCGCCGGTCTTCCGTTAACCAGGGAGGACTGGTATGAACCGCTGCCTGCGACGGTCAGTCTTCGCAGGGATGCGGCCTAACGGAAACATTCGGGGTAGGAAGGCAGGGTTCACAATCAGGTAATGTCGAAGTCCGCAACTCACCGAGGAGCGTCGGCCGGATGGCGACAACTCCTGCGCGATCGGAACGTACGATGGCTGTTTGCAGGTCAGACCGTTTCTCAAGTGGGAGACGGTGTGAGCAAGGTGGCCCTCCTGTGGTTTGTCTATGCGATGACCGATTCAGCGCTGAAAATGTCGCTGATTGGCGTCCTGCAGACGATCCCGCCGCTGGTCTTCGGACCCTTTGCTGGCGTTCTGCTCGACCGGCTCGACAAGCGACGCGCCATGATCGTGATCGATCTGGTGAGAACCGGGCTGCTCGCGTCTATTCCCATTCTCTACGGTTTCGGTCTGTTGGCCTTGCCGTGGTTGTATGTACTGGTCTTCGTCATCGCGATGTTCTCGATGGCGTTCGGGCCTGCTCTCAACGCCACACTGCCGCTGATCGTGAAAAAGGAGCAGTTGACCGGGGTCAATGCGCTGATGCAAAGCGCCATGACGATCGGTCAGCTCCTCGGACCGGCGCTGAGCGGAATGTTGATTGCCGCCATCGGGGCGCAGAATGCGCTGTTCGTGAATGCCGCCGCCTTCTTCCTCTCCGCGCTCTGTAAGATCCCGCTGCGCCTGCCTCACGTTCGTGCTCACCGATCGAGTGACAACGTCTGGACGCAAGCCGTGAAAGATCTCCAGGACGGGATCCGTTTCGTCTTCGTCAAACAACGCCTTCTGTTTCTTCTCATGATCGTGGCCTCGATATTCACCTTGGGGTCAACGGCGTTCGTCTATCTCTTGCCCGTCATCGGAGACCGACTGCTACATGTGGGGTCGGTCGCGTTGGGATGGTTGTGGTCGTCGTTGAGCCTGGGAATCCTCGCCACCACCGTGTGGCTGATTTGGAAGCCCCAGCAAAGAGTCTGTATGCGCATCTGGATGATCGCCATTGCCGCAGCGATCGCCGCCGTCGCAGTCCCCGGGTTGTTGATGAGCGACTCGATGCTGTGGGCGGCGGGGCTAATCATGGCCATCGGCGCGACCTCCGGGCTCATCACGCCGCTCGTCTCCGCCTCATTACAGGAGCGGACCCCAAAAGAGTTGATGGCGCGCGTCTTCGGCCTCTTCAACACCGGCACGATGGTGTTCTCGATGGTCGGCATGACGCTGTTCGGGTGGGTGGCCGACCGCTTTGGCCCTGGCGTGAGCCTCACCGCAATCGGCGTCGTGAACGGAGCCACGGCACTCGTCTCGATGGGGCTGCTTCCCTGGTGTTACCGCCTCGCCAAAGAGACGTCCTCTCGACCAGAGCAGTCTTTGCGCCGAGCGTCCTAGCTCAGGGACAGCGTGTTCGCCTTCTGAGGCAGCGTGTTCGTTCGATTGGCCTTTGGATCACACAGCGCGTTGAATCTCAATATGGAACCGGGGTGGTCTTGGAATTGCACAGTGTTCACCATGACCAGGACAAAGGTAGGGTTTGCGTTCTCGCTCGCCCTCGCCTGTCTCTGTCCAGCAGTCGCACAGGCCGAATACTATGTCGCGGGGCAAGTTGGCGTGAACTTTGCCGACAGACTGACGGGAATTCAAGGGACCGGCAATTTTGTGACACAAACAGGTCCGGACCTCGACCTCCAGAATGCGGTCTTGTATGGAGGCAAATTAGGATTTTTCCCAAGCAATGGAGCGATGGGCATAGAGCTGGATGTATTCAACAGCCAACCCAACATCAAGAATTTGGATAACATCCCTGGTATTCATCTCGGCGTGACCAATGTCGGCATCAACTTATTGTTGCGGTATCCCGGCCAGACGTTTCAGCCGTACGTCGGATTCGGAGGCGCCGCATTGATCGCCCGCATTTCAGAGACCGTGGACGTACAAAGCGACACCGATGTCGGATTCGGCATCAATCTGTTGGGCGGGCTGCGCACCTTTATTACCCCGTATGTGGCCATTTTTGCTGAATATAAATATACGCGTGGCACGCTCTCCTTCAACGAAGCCTTCGGATCCGCCGGAGGCTTCTCAGGCGACTATCGCGCGCAAGCGCTGGTCTTTGGCGTGTCGTACCATTTCTAACGGAACACATCATGAATGCTCCACATTGGGCTCGGCAGATTCGTCGTTGCACCGTCCTCCTTCCGCTTGCCACGGCCGCGTTCGCGCTGCTGGCCTCCGCCTGCTCTGGGTCGAAGGTGATTCCATCTGAGTTGAAAGAACAG
>Ga0210000_1000015_pt1 | contig 30974 bp, 40 predicted proteins | sample InoplaCoPM_FD_187581 | JGI IMG/M metagenome (GOLD analysis project Ga0210000, IMG submission 187581) | Arabidopsis thaliana rhizosphere microbial communities from the Joint Genome Institute, USA, that affect carbon cycling - Inoculated... | ecosystem: Host-associated > Plants > Roots >... | reverse complement strand
TAGTCGAGATACAGGGCGAGAAAGATACGTTTCCTCGACGCGGGTATGATGTGTTCAGACACGGAGGACTCCTCGAACGAGAGGGAGAAGGCATCAACCGCACGAGGAAAATCTAGCAGAGTCGGTCAGAGAAGCCAGAAATCGTTCAGTTAGTGAGGGAGGGGAGTAGAGGTGAAGCCCGCCACGTGCCGCGAAACGGTTCCTGACACCGGTTCTTTCGGTCAATGTCAATGAGATTTGAGAGAAGCCAAATCGATGGAGAAGCGGTACTTCACATCGGACTTGAGCAGTCTGTCGTAGGCTTCGTTCACTTTCTGGATGGGGATGACTTCGACATCGGCGGTGATGTTATGGGTGCCACAAAAATCCAACATCTCCTGGGTTTCGGGGAGACCGCCAATGGGTGAGCCGGAGAGGCTACGGCGCCCGAACAGAAGACCGAAGGCCGCGACGGCGAGAGGCTTCTCCGGCGCGCCGACGAGGGTGATGTTGCCATCGCGGCGGAGGAGGTCGATGTAGGCATTAATGTCGTGATCGGCGGAGACAGCGTCGAGGATGAAGTCGAAACTGCCGGCCTGCTTCTTCATCTCGTTGCTGTTGCGGGAGACGACGACTTCGTCAGCCCCGAGGCGGATCGCGTCATCCTTCTTGTTGGGTGAAGTGGTGAAGACAACCACCTGCGCTCCGAGTGCATGCGCAAACTTCACGGCCATGTGGCCCAGTCCACCGAGACCGACCACGCCAACCTTTTTACCCTTGGTGACGCCCCAATGGCGCATGGGCGAGTAAGTGGTGATCCCAGCGCAGAGGAGAGGTGCGACTCCAGCGAGATGGAGGTTGGAAGGGACGTGCATGACAAAGCGTTCGTCCACGACGATGCTATCGGAGTAGCCACCATAAGTGACGCCTCCGAGGTGCTTGTCGGGGAAGTTATAAGTGAGCGTCACATTGCGGCAGAACTGCTCAAGGCCCGCCTGGCACTCGGCGCAGGTTCTGTCGGAGTCAACCATGCAGCCGACCGCGGCGACGTCGCCGGGCTTGAACTTCGTGACCGCTGAGCCGACTTTAGTGACACGGCCGACGATCTCATGGCCCGGGACGCAGGGGTACACAGTAGGCATGACGCCGCTCCACTCGTTACGAACTTGGTGGAGATCGGAGTGGCAGATACCGCAGAAGAGGATTTCGATCTGTACATCGGGTTCAGTCGGATCGCGCCGCGCAATCGTGGTGGCGGCAAGCGACGACGTCGCGCTAGCAGCGGAGTAAGCGTTCGCCTTGTACATCGGGATCTTGTGCATAGTCTCATCAGTATGCTCCTTGGGTGCTCCGCGAGGCAAGATAGCCGGAATAGTTTGAGCGGGATTTTGTCTCCGGCGTTCGGCTAGATGCGACATGTTGATTTCGTCTCAGAGGTGAAGATGGATCCTGAAAGAGGGACCTGTTAATTCTCCCAGTTTCTGACGAGCCGGCAGGCGGATAAAATACGCCCGTTTTCTTTGAAGGAGCACGAAGTGATGGGTGAGCTGAGAAACCAGGCATGTGTTCTCGTTGCCATGGCTCTGTGTCTGGTGATGACAGACACTGTGATGACACAGGCTCAAGATTATTCGGCTGAGGAGCTTGCCCGCCGGACTCTCAAACGCAGAGCCGTCGAAGCCGTCATATGGGGCATGCCAGCGGTCAACTTCGATCTGATGTATCAAGCGTTCGTGGGCGTCAAAGGTGGGCCCAATCAGATCGCCTATTGGTCGCGGCCACTGGATTGGAAGAACCAGACCCTCACTCCCAACCCCGACACCATATACTTCATGCCGTTCTACAATACGAAGGATGGGCCAGTGGTGCTCGAGATTCCACCATCCGACGAGGGCTCAATCACCGGTAGCATCGATGATGGATGGCAAAACGCGCTGGAAGATGTCGGCCCCGCCGGTGTGGATAAAGGTAAGGGCGGCAAGTATTTAATCCTGCCGCCCGAGCATAAGGGGAAAGTTCCCGACGGCTACATCCCACTTCGCTCAGATACCTATCAAGGGTATGCGCTCCTTCGGTCAAACTTGAAAAGCGGCAGTGAGGCTGATATCGCCAAAGCCGTCGCGTACGGCAAGCGCGTGAAGTTCTATCCGCTGGCGGAGGGCGTGAAAAAAGGCGGGCATCAAACCAGGTTCATCGACGCGTTTGGCCGCATCTTCGACGCGACGATTCCCTATGATGTGCGCTTTTTCGAGTCCCTCAACCGCTTTGTACAAGCCGAGCCCTGGCTGATCCGCGACAAGGCGATGATCGACATGCTGAAGTCGGTCGGCATCGAGAAAGGCAAGCCGTTCCATCCAGACACGGCCACCAGAGTGATCTTGGAAGCATCTGCCAAGGAGGCCCGCGCCTTGATCGATCTGCAATATGAAAAGACCTTCGTTCCACCATTCAATGAAGGCAATCACTGGGCACTGCCTGCATCGCCCGAAGTTCTCGAAGGCATGCCAAACTTTTTTGCGAACCGAAACAGTTACCCTATAGATGGTCGTGCGGTGACGTATGCCATGGCGTTCTTCAGTCCGAAGCACCATGGTGCGGGGCAGTTCTATCTGATGACCATCAAGGACAAGTCTGGCCGTCGTCTCGATGGCGCCAATGCCTATCGCCTCACCGTGCCTCCCGACGTCCCCGTTACTCTTTACTGGTCAGCCACCGCGTACGACGGCGCTATGCACACGCTCATCCGCAATATACGTTGGTACAGCCGCTCATCGATCACTCCCGGGCTGCAGAAGAACGTGGACGGATCGGTCGACCTGTTTTTTGGCTCGACACCACCGGATGGGAAGGAATCAAACTGGGTGCCGACGAGCGTCGACGGAAGCTTCGAAGTTCTCTTCCGGTTCTACGGTCCGGAAAAACCACTTTTCCAGAAGGCATGGGTGTTGCCGGATATCGAGCGCATGGAATAAAAAAGCCCAAATATGCAATGGCGAAACGTGTTTCTTATCCTGCTGATTCGTTATCAGGGGTCTGAACGGCCAGCGCGTTCACGATAACTTCTTTTTTTCGCCATCATCATCTGCTGCCACGCCCCGCCGATCCCCTCTTTTGGGGGCCCATTTCCCCCTCTCCTTAGGAAGGCCAAATACACCTCGGCAGGCTAAACTCATGATGAGGCGATCGCGTGAACGAGATTGTTTACAGGCACATTGAGAGGTGCACGATGACCACCCACCCTCCACTCACTCATGACGAACACAAAGCTGCCGAAGCAGCTTTTTATGGTCTCCCACTAGACCCGAAATGGTCTCGGCATGCTCAGGAGATATATCTCGGGATTCTGAGGGTGACCAACGGTCGAACAAGCAACCCAGCGGCGCAGAGAGAGCCGTGATTGTTAGGAGAGATACGATGAAGCCACCAGTGAAGTCCAAGAGGCGAAAGATTGGGTCAGCCCGCTTCGAGGTTCAGATGGATGTGCAGTTCTTGGGAGTGACCCCTGAAGGAACAGAAATCGATGGCACGGGAATCGTCAGGAATTTGTCGATGCGCGGTGCACTGATGGAGACCTGTGCGCTCGTGAAGACGGATGACCACCTGACATTGTTCTTGGCGATTCCCAATCAGGCTGAGCTGTTGGAAATACCCGCCGTCGCCATTCGGTGGCTCGTACGACGACACCAATTAGGTGTTGAATTTCTCAGGCTGGATAGACATACGTCGCGGAAACTCATGAGGTATCTGTCCGGTATACACAATGCGGCCCGGGCACAACGTAAGGTTGGGTAACCGACCGGCCGCCATGCGCTGCGAAATGGCTCCTGACACTTGCCCTTTCACCTGAGTTTCGGCCGCACAGCCATGTAGTCGGGTTCCGGCACCAAAAGCCAGTTCGTCACTCCCTTCACCCCTTCAACGCCAGGAAACGACGTCGACTGCCTGACGCCGCTCCTCGTCGCCCGAGACCACTCCGAGCAACACGGCCCTCCGATCCAGGACGGTCACGTTGATTCGGCTGGCCACGACTCCCGGCGCCAGTCGGAGGGCTGTCGCAATTTCTGTGTGTATTGTCATATCCGATATCGTGCTCGAGTCGGCAGGGGGTTGCGGCTGTGAGAGTGGAAGATATACGTCGACCGATCGTAGGCCCGCCACGCCGCGGGCGATGCGCAGAATTGTCGCTGCCTGATCAGGCGTTTCGACGCGGCCGGTCACATAGCCGCGTTCCATGACGACGTCCGGTGAGAGGGTCAAGCCGGCTAATCCCTGTTCGCCGATGAGCGCAGCGCGCAGATTAGCTTTTAGCCGGTGATCGCGGGCCTGCGCGGGGGCGCTTAATTCGCTCGAGGCCGACTTATACATCAGCGAATAGGGGCGAGCACCTCCGCATCCTGCTGCGATGAAAAAGGTGGCGAGCAGACAGCCCATCAGAAGTTTCGCCATCGGTCTTCCTTGTGTAGATGCTGAAGGACGGGGTGTATTTTACGTGGTTTGATGAGTGTGATCTATGAGGGTGGGAGGGAATGAGCAGGCGGCCGCTAATATAAGGCGACGTGCCGCGAAATGGCTGTCACTGGCACTGAAATAGTTGCTTGCACATCGCGGTGCACTTGCTCGACCGCTCTTCACAATGAACAAGGCAGGCGTTATCACTCAAGCACTGACTCCGGCATCTTAGGCTGTCGGCCTCGCATTTCCCGTGACACTGCCGGCATCGCATATCCTCGGCCACCATGATGCCGTCGATTGCCGGCTTCGCAGTGATGTCATTCCACACCTTGCCGTACGTGACCTCCGGATGCTCATCACGATACCAGGGTGTCGCGAATGTGCCGCACCAGCTGGATGTTTCATTACTGGAGGCGGTCATCTCGCTCATCACGAGTCTTTCGGAAGGCGATGCATGATTCGCCTGCCCCCTGACCGATCCGGGATTCACCATGACCAGGAGTGCGATGAAAACGCTATAAAGTTTGGCCTGTGATTTCCCCATGCGTGGCAAGTTGACGCGGTTAGTGCAAAGGCTAAGGCGTTGTAAGGGTAATCATGGCTTTTCCCAAGCTCCATGTAGGAAAAAAAAGTCCTTGCGGTCCGATTTCGGAGCGCAAGGACGCCATTCTCCTGCTACAGATACTGTTGCGCCCGGGGAACGAACTGCGTTGTTCGTTCTGCCGAGCTCACCAAATTAACTCTTGTGCTTCGTCAGTACCCTCCGAAAAGCAAATCCCTCCCCGTGTTCGTTTTCTGAGCTCAGAGGCAGGTGTCATTATTTGTTCTGACCAACGTGCTTGCCTTTGTGTAAATCGATGACCGTCCCTGCCTCGTTCAACTCAACAGTGACTTCTGTTCCTTCGGGAAGGTCTCCGGTTTTCGTCTCCTGCAAGAGGAGCGGAAAGGTTTTGTCGCCCTCCGCCGTTTGCAGCTTGATCTCTTTCTTCATTTTGCCAACGTATACGAGCTTTCCCGTCACAAACTTGTGCTCGGCCTTTTCCCCTTCCAGGTGCACGTCCACGATGGCGTTGTTCTCGTTGACCGATACCTCGACTTTGTCGCCGGCTTTGAACTCGCGACCTTGGCGGCGTGCTTCATTTTCACTGAGTTGGTAAGTTGTCCCTTCTTGTGTTTTGATGGCCAGCCCGCCGCCCTTTTCGATGACTTCGCCCTTGAAATGTTTGTGCGCGTCGTGTCCTTTTCCTTTTTGATCCGCTATCGCTAAGCTGGCAGTTCCCAGCAAGACGACTCCGCTGACTACGGCAGCGACCAGGAACCCAGCAACTCTCTGCCTTCTCCGCATGTGCATCCTCCTCGCTTTCGAATGGATGGCCCTCACGAGTGAGCAGCCTTGGGAGACATCATAATATCTTGAGATATCGGAAGCAATGCGAGATTCTATTGCGCTGAGTGAAAGAGGCATCTTGTCCGTCACGCGCCGCACTAAGAAAAGGTAATCTATCCCCTTTGAACATGAGACTGGCCGGCGTCGCCACGATCCTCTTCGCTGTTGTAAGCTGATTGCAGGAGGTATTTGAAAGTGCTGCCTACGACGTTTAGTGATCGATTTCAGCAAATGATGAGTGCAAAGCTTGTCGAACTGCGGAAAGAGTCGTCCATTGAATTCTCTAAAGCTGAGGCTGACGCTGCTCGACGCGGGGAAGTATCCGCCTCTTCGACGGCCGGCCTTCGTAGTCAAGTCGACATTCACCTCGTCAAGAAAATCATCGCTGCTGCGGTGGTGTTACTGACGGAGCTCATTTCGGAGCTTCAGATTCCTTTCAGCGACAGCCTAGCCGGGGAGTTGAAGGACCAAGTGAAGGCGTATGTGTCTAACGAACAATGTGAGGATCTGCACAGGATGAATAGAGGCGGGATATCGGAACAACATGCCGCTCGATTGAAAGAAGAATTATATGTCAACAGGAGCTTTTTTCTCAAAAGGGCCGACGCTCAGATTGATTTGTTCGTCGATTCACTCCGCAGAATGTAAAGCGGCCATTCAGGCCAGGCACAGGTTCCACCCAAGGAAAGTCGCGTAGAGACCCCACCTAGCTTGCCATGCGCATAGGCAATTCGATTCAAAGGGTGTCGATCAATCACTGGAACGGGTTGGCCTTTCTCGTATCTAATGGGTAGATGCACGAGGACGCTAACAGCCGGCCTTCCGCGACCAAGGGGTCTCGCTAGGTATGCGTTATCAGGTAAGGACAGTAAACTGATTCTATCAATGCGGGGAGGCAATCTTGTGTAATCGTTGGGTCACAAGCGAAAAGATAGAAATAACTCCGAGTGACTAGGGAGGTTCAGCATGATTCGTATTCTCTGCACTCTGCCTTTTGTCCTCATGACCGGTGTCATGGCCGCCGGCTGTGCTGATGACCCTCCCAGTCGGCAACGACCAGCGTACAGCTACGAGAACGTCGACATGGGATCGCCGTCGGGCCAACAGTATCGTTTCGACGAACGTCCGCCAGCTGCAAACAGTGATCCTTATAGCCGTAGCCAGCCTGGGCGATATTAGTGAGACCCCTGAAGGGGAATTAGCGGATCCTCGTTCAGAGGCATCGTTGTTTTTGAGCACCCGTTGAAAGCGCTGTCAGGTCCGCTTTCTTGCAGCATCCACACTCCAGATGCCTGAGCCTTGGGTCGAGATGTACAAGAAGACGAAGCAGTACAGCGCGGCTAACTCGCCCATATTCTGAATGGGCAGAAGGGCGTTCATGCCATGGCCCATCCAATAGGCGAACGCCATGAGCCCGCTGCAGAGAAACGCCGCCCATCCCGCAAAGAGCCCGATCATCACCAACGTGCCGCCGATCAGTTCGATCGGACCTGCGATCGCAATGACGAACGATGGAACTTGAGGTGGCGGAGGCGTGGGAATGCTCAACAGTTTTTGCGCCCCGTGCCAGAGAAAGAGAAAACCAGTCACCATTCTCATGAGCGCATACGTCTGAGCGGCATAGGGGCGCATGAACGTGGCCATCGAATCCTCCTTTGGAAGAGGTGGAATGCGGATGAAGCGCGCTGTGGCTGCAGACTACGGAAGGCTACTGAGTTTGCTCGACGCTGTCAATGCAGTGTCCGGCCACCGTCCCGGAAAATCCGCCTCGCCACGCGCCGCCAGGTCGACACCTCGAACCCTTTAGGTCCTTTCTCTGATTTGCAATGGTGCTGCGTATGCGACAATGGCTGTGTCGTTGGGTAACGACGATTCGAGTTCTTGGAGTGCCTGTAATGCCTCCCGTTTCAGGAACGCCGGTTGAAGGTAGCGGCATAACTGTGCGCGAAGTGGGACGCGAGCATCCTTACAGGTCTGATACAGAATGGAATGACAGCGATGAATGCTATCGAAATGTCCCAGTGATGAAGACAGTGGGCCTTGTGGTACCAGCAAGGAGGAATAGTCGAGGTGCGTGCACTTTGAAAGCACGCGAAGAAACGGATAGCCTTCGAATAGTTCGTTCATGACGGAATCACTCTGGTAGGAGAAAGCAAGACATTCTACTTTTTCGCGTGGCCGGGCCCTCTCGCGGCTCGCCCCCGGGAAATCGTTCCTGACACCGTTTCTTAGTCGAGTCCGTCGTCAGTATCGTTCACTCTTCCACGCCCACGCCGATGACGATGAGAACTGCATAGTCCTGCTTCGTGCAGCCCTCGACGGGAGGCATCACTCCCCCTGGAGCAACTGGAAACGCAGTCTTCTGAACGTTTGCCGGCGAACAGGAGCCACCACCCGCGGCCGGTGTATAGCGCGCAGAGCGGCAGGCCAGGTGCGTCACGTCGTAGAGCGTCGCGCCTTTGTCGAGCTCCCAGCGGCTTTCGCCATTCCTCTCGGTGGGATGAATGGTCAGCACAGCCGTCACCTCGCGGCCGCCCGTGACCAGGTATTTGCCGGGAGGGAGCGGAAAGGTCGGCTGCTCCATGATCAAGCCGTGTTCCTCCAGCCACCAGTCCGTGCCATCGAATTTCCAGCGCGCGGGGGCGACACCTGCCTCCTTCAACCGTGTAAAGCTGTTCAGCTGGACGCCTCGAGGACCCGGGTCCAGAGGCCACAGACCCCACGATTGTGCGCCGCTCCCGGAGGTCGCGCGTGGATCGCCCAACGCTGCGATGAACTGTGTCGATATGCGCTGGAACTTCGTTTGACCTCCGCCTGCGGCGTCGGCTTGGCTTCGATGCAGATTGAACGAGGGAAACACGAACAAGCCGAGCAGAAAGAAAACCAGGAAGGGCAGAGAAAACGTAGAACGGGTAGAAGAAGCACCCTTTGTGTTTGTCATCTTGACTCCTCCGGCCCGTCACCGATTTACGCCTGGTTCCACATCAGGGCATAACGCTTCACAGGGAGGCTAATCTTAGGCTGGACGGCGTCGATTCACAATCGTCCTTTTCGTGTTCACTAGAGACCGACAACTTCCTCAGTGTGAAGCCCCTAAGATCAAACATCGGGTGGTATTTGGACCCATTGCCTCTTGTCCAAATTGCCTCTTGTCCAAATGAGCAGCAGGACATCTTGTCCCGACTAATGACAAAGTGTGTGGAATCGGCAAGCAGGGACGGGATTTGATCGGTTGCATGTCCTTGATTTCTGGATACGTTCTTCGATCTCCTCCAAGCCTTCGAACAGGGCCTGACGCTTGCACTATCCACAACACTCAGGAGGACCCCATGAATAAATATCTACTATCCCCTATGGTATTGGTGCTGATCAGTCTGGTTTCAGGCTGTACGACCGAAAAGCATTATCCCGCCGCTCCACCTCAGACCGTTATTTATGAGGACAAGCCAGCTGCCGATACGCACTCGTCGGATACGCGGGAGGCCGCCCGTGAAGGGGCGCGCGAGGGTGCCCGCGATACATACCGTTAGGATGGCGTCAATTGTAAGCTGGTTCTCGAACGTACATTTGGCTACTCTGGCGGTGAGCGGGCACGGCGACGAGGAACGAGCCGGCCCGCCACACGCCACGAATGTGTCCCTGCCACCGACGCACCGAGCGAAGGCCTTTAACGAGCGGGAACGCGAAAGAGATGGATGCTTTGATCCTTGTCTGAGCAACGGTCGGGCTGTCGTTTCTTTTTCCGGTCAGACACCGCAACTAGGGTGTCCGGGGCGAGCCAGGCAATTCCCTCAACGTTCCCGTAGCTCTTGCTAGGGAAGCGATAGACGGTCTCCGACCCCCGGACCACCGCACGGGCCTTTTCATCGATCTCAGCGACCCACAGCCGGGCGGAAGCTTGCGAGACGACGGCAAGCTGCCGGTAGCGATACGCGAGCGCAGCATAGTCCTCGAACTCCGCCTTTTGAGACAGTGGGATCCGGTGCGAAGCCTTCCATTCACCATCCCGGCCACGAACGAAGACCTCGATTCGACCCTTGCCCTTGTGACCCGCCTCGGAGAGGGCATACAGGTACTCCCGCCTGCCACGCCACATGTGAGCGAGACCCTCAAAGCCCTTGTTGGACTTTAACAGGGGGGAGGGAAGCCGAGTACAACGGATGAAGCGCCCGCCATCATCATACTCGGCGACAAACCCGCGAAGCTGCCCATCGAAGTCTTCCACCGACTCGACGAGACAAAACACCCGGCGATAGCGGTGGTCGATGCAGACATCCTCGAATCCCGATCCGAGGCTTGGTGCGGGGAGGAGTGCGTTTCTCGGTTGGCGTTTGAGAGAAAGATCGATGCGCGCCACCTGATTGTGATTGTCGAATACCACCAGTGCGGTGCTCTCGTCGACCAGCGCGACTCCGCTCGCCTCAAGTCGGCTGCGCTTCGTCCTGCCCGGCAGCAGGCGGAAGAGCTTTTCCTCACGAATCAGTTCGAGTCTTCGGCTCACGAGTGCAACTATTGTAATTTTTATCGTGGGCTAAATCTATTGGCCGTGTGAAACATAGTCCGGTGGGAAAGGCGCCGGCCCGCCACGCGCCGCGCAATCCTCCTTTCCTTTGACCGTGACGTCTTGCCTCCACCTTGATCTTACGGCATCGTATCTGCCATCGTTCGAGCCATGCGGGACAGACCGCTCGTGCTCTATCTTGTCGCGACCGTGTGTGGAGTTGGAGCGTTGATTGCCAACTCCGCATTGCACGCGCTGTGGCCTGAGTGGCATTGGCACCATGAGCCACTCCATTCCACCATAGAAGCCGTTGGAGGCCTGGTCGCCATCGCGACGGGCATCGTGTTGCTGCAGACACGGGACGAGATTGCCGCGGGCAAGTATCGAATGCTGGCCGCGGGATTTCTCGGCATGGGCATTCTCGAGGAGTTTCATGCGATTGTCCCACCGGGCAACGGTTTCGTCCTGTTTCGGAACTTGGCCAGCCTCGCCGGCAGCCTCGGGTTCGTGATGGGCTGGCGATCTGCCCGGACCGATGTATCGGTTCAGCGTCGGCATTCTTGGATCGTTGCAACCGGTGCCGTGGTGATTGGGACGTGGTTTTTGATTTTTCCAAACGTCATCCCTGAAATGGTCAGGAATGGGGAATTTACCTCCCTGGCAGTCGCACCGCAAATCCTCACCTGTATCTTGTTTCTGTTAGCTGGGGGACGTTTGTTGGAGGAATACCGACGCTCGGGCCGATCAGAAGATGCTCTCTTCTCGAGTCTGGCCCTCCTCTATGGTCTGGCGGAATTTGTGTTTCTCTCCTCAATTCCTTGGGACAACCGCTGGTGGTTTTGGCATGCTCTACGCCTAATGGCCTGTTTGCTTGCGCTAGCCTACATCGGTCGAAAGTATTTTCAGGTCACTTCCGATCTGCAGACGGCCTTGGAGCAAACGCTTCTGGCCAAGGAGACGCTGAGTCAAAGCGAGGCGCGGCTCCGTCAGCTGTTCGACGAGCGCGAGCGGATGGCCCAAGACCTGCACGACAGCACTATCCAGTCCCTTTTTGCTCTTGGCCTCGGGCTGGAGCGCTGTCAGCGTCTCTTGGCCGAGAGCCACCAGGAGGTCGCCGCGCAGTTGGGCCGAGGCGTAGCGAATGTACAAACTGTCATCCGGGACCTTCGTGGATACATCCTCGGTTTGGAGCCGCTGGTCTCCAATGGGCGCGCACTCGAAGCGGCGCTGGTCACCTTGGTCAATGACATGAACAATGCGTCCCATCGCCATTTCCGATTAGAGGTGAATTCCACGGCCGTTGACCGACTTACTGCCGCACAGGTGCAACACCTTTTGCCCATTGCCAGGGAGGCCATGAGCAATAGTCTGCGTCACTCCGGTGCGCATGCAGGTACCATCTCGCTCACACTGCACGAAGAATGGGTTCGTCTGGTCGTGGAAGATCATGGGGTAGGGTTCGATGCTGCGACGCTCCAGCGACATGGTCACGGACTCACGAATATGGAAACACGCGTCAAGAAGCTGGGCGGTCGTCTGGAGGTGGCCTCCGGTACCGGTCAAGGGACTCGGATTGTGTGTGACTTTCCTCAGGAGCGGAATGACGTCAACCTCTGAATCGAAACCGATCACACTCTTATTGGTGGACGATCACGAAGTTCTTCGTATCGGGCTGCGCACGTTATTCACGGAGGCCGGACATTTCCAGGTTGTCGGCGAGGCCGGAACCATGGCCGCGGCGGTGGCGGATGCGCTGAGACTGAATCCAAACGTCATTTTGATGGACGTCAGACTGCCGGACGGGAGCGGAATCGACGCATGTCGCGCGATTCGAGCCGCCCATTCCGAGACACGCGTGCTGTTCTTGACCTCGTTCGCGGACGATGAGGCGGTGCTCGCGACCATCCTGGCAGGAGCCGATGGCTTTCTCTTGAAAGAAGTCAGTAGCGAGCAGCTGATCGAGGCGGTCAAAGCGGTCTCCCAAGGACGATCGATCCTGGATCCGGCCGTTACACAGCGCGTGCTCACTAAAGTGCGCTCTCTTGCCGCGCCTGCCTCACAGGACAAACGGGAGCCGCTGTCTCCGCAGGAAGAACGCGTCTTAGCCTTGGTCGCCGAAGGAAAGACCAATAAAGAAATCGCCGTCGCGTTGACCTTGAGCGACAAGACCGTCGGACATTACCTCGAGAACATCTTCCAGAAACTGCAAGTCAATCGCCGCGCGCAAGCCGCTGTCTATTTCACCCAACAGCGCCCCAAGCCGTAGGGGCATCTGCCCCCAGGGCATAGGGGAAAAATAATCACACGGACATCGCGATCCTCCCTACCGAGCTCTGTGCTCAGTCAGTAAGATGAGATCATGTGATCGGTGCCACACTACATGTCTTCTATCAAGGAGGGTGTCATGCCTAGACTCACGAACAACCATATGCGGGTGCTGTGCTTCATCTGTGCGATCGCAGTTCCCTCGGCGTTCGCTCTGAGCCCAGATCAAGCGATGGCAGCTGCCGACAAGGTGAAGGTGCTCTATCACGTCGATGGAAAAGATCCGGAAGTGGCAAAATACGCCTTGGCCCTTATCAATAAGCACATCGACGCCGAGGGCGGGCCAGACAAAATTGACGTCGAACTGGTCGTTCATGGGCCTGCACTCGAGTTGTTCGAAAAGGATAGGATGGATGCAGAAATGACGAAACGGTTCGACCAAATTATCGAGAAGGGGGTAAAGGCCGAGATGTGCCAGGTTTCGATGAAAGCATTCGGCAAGACCATTGACAACTTGGCGAAGGGATTTGTTGCCACGTTGCATCCGGTCGCCGTGAAGCGTATCGCCGATCTGCAGCAGCAAGGCTATCTCTACATTAAGCCCTAACGAGGAGAGGATCATGCGTCGGATTATCCTGGGCATTGCCATGTTCCTGACCTCGCTATGGGGCCCCATGGAGCTGCGCGCAGAGTCGGCCGGCGCTTCGGCTCCGGCTTTTGAATTGGTAACGTTCGCGGGGGAGTCCTACAGCAACGTCTCGCTAAGGGGTCGGCCGATGTTGCTGGTCTTCTGGGCGCCCTGGTGCAAGGTGTGTCAGCGTGAACTGCCGGCGCTGACCGAATGGTATCAGCGAGACAGGCCCGGGAAGGTGGGAGTCGTCTCGATCGGATTCGCCGATACCAGAACAAACGTCGAACGGTTCGTGAAAGAACGACCCGGGACGTTCATCTATCCGACGGCGTATGACGAAGATCGCTGGGTGGCGCAGGCTTTCAAGGTGAACGCGACTCCAACATACGTGCTCTTGGATGCTCAAGGAAGTATCCTATTGGTCCATCGAGGTGGAGGGGTGCTTCAGAACCCCCAGTTCCGTGAGTCGTTGTCAGCTCTGGAGGGGTAGGAAAGAAGTAGCGCGAATGGAATCCTCACCTCATCACAGACACGACAATGACGATGGTTAAACCAGCTAGGGCAAGCATCAAGAGATCCATGGACGTTCATCCTTTGTAACTGTGTCGCCCTGGGTTTGTGCTAGCGCAAGGCCCGTGCCACATGACCTATGAACCACTCGGTGTGAACAGTTAGAACGAGAGATGGGAATAATCAGGAAACTCGGAGGCTTCCAGGTTCAGACGCCCACCATCCCCTGCCTGATGAAGGCATCAAAACTGATCCTGTGCGGATGCAATATGATTCGGTATGTCGATTAAGAAGCCGCGCACGCGCCGCGAACCGCAGAATGTGCCCTTCTCATCTCTCTCTAGGCTTCACGCTTCAACTGCTCGCGACGTGCCAGCTCGGTGGCTGAAGGCTCGAGTGTGCCGCCGATGGTGCCTGTCTTCACCTCGCCATTGCGAACGTAAGTCGCGGCGATGAGCCCGTTTGGCGAGACGGCGCTGTGCGTGAGTTTGAACGCGCGCGGCTGGCTGTCCCCGCTGAACAGCCGTTTGCCTTTGCCGAGCAGCAGGGGGAAGGTGAACGTGCGGATCTCGTCAACGAGGCCCGCGGCGAGCAACACATGCACAAGCTCCGTGCTGCCTTGCGTGACGAGGACGGAGCCGTCTTCCTGTTTGAGTTTCGCGACGTCCTTTGCGGCGTCGCGTAGGGCCACTGAGCCTTGCCATTTCAGGTCCACGCCTTTGCGCGTCGCTACGTACTTGGTGATCCGGTTGAAGGTCTTGGCGATGTCGTCGGCCGGGCCGCCTTCGGCGTAGGGCCAATACGCGGCGAAGATATCGTAGGTGCGGCGCCCGAGCAGCAGGTCGAACGGCTCGCCGAACAACTTCCCGAGTTCTTCGTCGAAAACCGGGTCGTTCCCGAGTGAAGCGGTCCAGCCGCCGAACTTGAACCCGCCGGTGGGGTCTTCTTCCGGTCCGCCGGGGGCCTGCATCACGCCATCCATTGACACCATCGCGCCGACAATGACTTTTCTCATTACCAATCCTCCTTTCTATGAACGGGATTCAATACTCTCCGGATGATGAACGCTTGTGTATGCTGTGCTTGACTTATAGTCGTCCGCACTGATGAAAATCGACATCGCAGCGGAGGGGGAGTGGCGTGATGAGACTATATAAAGGTGTGCGCGGAAGAGCAGGCCGGAGGGGGTGCGTCGGCCGCATTGTACCTCATGGCAAATTCAGAATGTCCTCGTTTTTCTCCCCCAGAAGGCCTTCATTCTTCTCTCCCCGGCGAAGCGCGGCGCAGACCGCGAGCTCGTAGATCCTGCGCAGCTCCGCGAAGCGCGTCTCGTCCCGCTCAGGCGTAATTTGCCCGTTGATCGAAACGACGACAGATCGCCTTCCGTCGGCGGTGGCCGCAATAAACTGCGTGTAACCGGCTGTGTTGCCGGTATGGCCATAGACTGTGCCGCAGGTCGTTTCGTAGCGGAACAATGCGAGGCCCGCGGAATTCACACCGGGTCCCGGCGGTTCCGACTTGCCGCCCTGCTGGAACTGAAACTGTGCTGCGCGTGTCTTTTGGTTTAGGAGAGCACCACCCACATACCCGCGCACGAAGAGGATCGTGTCAGCCGGTGTCGATACGATGCCGCCGGAGGCCCAAGTCCAGCCTGCAGCGAAAAACTTGCTCACATCTGACGGCGGATTCTCTTTCACTTCGTATCCAGGGACATACGGTCGTGGTATGTCAGAATCGTTCGGGAGGCTGGTGCGCTTCAGCTTGAGCGGGTGGTAGACACGGTCCTTGAGCACTTCCTCGTACGGCTGGTTGGCTGCGGCCTCGACCATGAGACCGACAATGATATTGTCGGAGTTGGAATAGCGATATTGCGTGCCGGGGTCGAAGGACGGCGGCTTGCCGGCGATGAACGCAAGCAGTTCGCGTGGTGACGGAGGAACCTGCAGGGACGCGAAGAGAGCGTCGAGGAACGCGTCCTCTCGGCTGAAGTCAAGGATACCGCTGGTATGGTTGAGGAGTTGGGCAAGCGTCACGGGCCACCAGGTCTGCGGCAGCTCGGGCAACCATTGACGGATGGTATCGTCAAGGGAGAGTTGTCCGCTCGCCACGAGCGAGAGCGCAGCGGCTCCACTGAACGCTTTCGCAACGCTCGCGAGACGCATGTGATCGTGGATGTGGATCGCCCTCTTCGATTCGAGGTTCGCGTACCCCGCCGTGTGCACATCGATCGATTGTCCTCGAGCCACAACCACGATGATCCCTGGCGCGCTACCTTCGACGGACGCGAAGCGCTCCAGCGCGCGCTGCAGCGCACCCTCGTCTTCATTTCCCGCCGAGGCCAGATTCATACCGACTGTCAGACATGCGGCGGCAGCGAGTACGACGAGGAACTTGACCGCGGAGCGTGATCGGATGTGCATCGCTTCCATGATCGTAGGTGTTCTCAAAGGCGGGTTCCTAGGCTCCGGTCGTTTCATGGCGTCGCACGACGACCTTCGCCAACACACGACTGCTGCCTTTCCTCCGGACTGTTCGCGATCTGGAGCGGAATTGGGCTGGCGGGAGGCCGAATTCGCGTTTAAAGGCTCGGTTGAACGACGCCTCCGACTCGTAGCCAACCTCAGCGCCTATGGACGCCACGCCGCTGCTCGTGGATGTGAGCATCTGGGCGCCGAGCTGAAGCCGCCAACGTGTGAGATAGGCGATAGGGGAGTCCGAAATGTAACGTCGAAACCGCTCCGCCAGGACGGTACGCGAGGTGCCGACCTCTTTCGCGAGTGAAGCAATCGTCCAAGGATGGGCGGGTTGGCGATGAAGTAAGGCCAAGGCCTTCCCGACTTCTGGATCGCGCACACCAGCTAGCCACCCCGTTTGTCCCGACGGCAGATTTTCGATATACCGTCGCAGCGTTTCGACGAACAGCACTTCAGACAACTTAGCGAGCACCGCCCCACAACCAGGCCTGGACGCATCCACATTATCCACTGAATAGCGGATGGAGCGTTCCAGCCACTCACCTGACGGATCGTCCCGAATACTGACCTTAAAAATGGGTGGCAGTGCACCAAGAAACACTCGGCTCAGCTGCGGATCGCAGGACAAGTAGCCGCAGACGAATCTCGTCAGCTCCCCCCCTCCGCCCATGCGGGACACTTTTAGGCCTTGTGAGAGGACTTGGTCCAGCACTTGTGAGCGGTCCACAGCTTTGATCGGCGGACCGTTTCCCAAGATGTGTGGGTTACCGCTCGGAACAATGAGGATGTCCCCCGCGTTCAGCGGAAGCTGCCGGTCATCGCCCTCGAGGTTTGCGTAGCCGCTGCCCTGAGTCAGCAAGTGAAAGATGATCACGTGCTGGGCGTTTGGCGAAAGATGCGAATTCACGCACTGCGCGTCAACCGAGTGCGCGCACCAGGGCGCTGAAAACTCAGCATTGTAGAAAAGGGCTCCATTGAGCTTCACGGCTTTGAGGACTTCCGACAGGACTTCCATGCAGGCACCATGAGGCAGGCGCGGACTCTCGGCAAAATCCCTCGAACGAGCGGGCAAGTATAGTGCCGTGGAATGAGTCCCTGTCAAGAGAGCCGAACTCCCGGACAAGAGCCTACCAACAGACTCCTTTTATAGTGCAACGCATCAACACAGCGGAGATGTCGAGGTCTGAATACCATGCGAGAGAAGGTCAATGTGGCTCACACCGCACCATCGAATGGGGTGTTCGTATGCATTGCAAGGCACGGCATCACGACAGCGCGCGCAAGACGGGCATTGCAGTGCTATCGGTTCCAAGGCGGGGAAGAGACATGTCCACAGAACGCTCCGATCTTGCCATGTGCCCGAAGCCCTCCGGGGTGGGTCAGCCCATGAGAGCAGAAAGTCCGAGTTCAGGAGAGATGAGAATATTTCCAACAGGAGGGATGGCGATGAACAAACTTTCCAACATACGAATGGTTTCAAATAGACAGAAGCAGAGATTGTCGATGGAGTGTTTGAGACCGATACAGCTGGTTCTTGTTTTGGGAATCGGATTGACTTTGATGGGTTGCGGAGATGGCGACGAAGCGGGGATGGCTCGCGCACAGAATACGGGTAGAGACTTCGTTGCGCCGACCGTGTTCCAAGCTGCTGGGCCAGACATTGCCTCCATTCAGAACACGATCGAACAGTACAGGATAGCCTTAAAAGGGAACAACAACGGCAACGACGGGCCTCATCCCGACGGTCGCCGCGAGATCAACTGGGACGGCGGGGGCGTCGATACGACGACAGCGCCGGTCACGCCGTTCAACACGTTTCTAAACACGCGCGGGGCGCAGTTCACCACGCCGGGGACGGGCCTTTCGCAGGCTCCCCCTTCAGGTGGGCCGCAGGGCGGCCTGGCGACGCTCTTCAACAATCCGACGTACGGCAGCATCTTTAGTACCTTCAGCCCGAAACGGCTGTTCACCCCAGTGGACAGCAACGTCACTGAGGGACTGTTCTTTGTCCCCGGATCCAATGGAACAGTGGCGGCAAAGGTGAGCGGCTTCGGCGCAATCTTCACGGACGTTGACCTGCCGGATGGAAGCGGGCCCGGCGATAAAAACGGCAACCGTCAATCCAGCACTCGCATCGAGTGCTTCGGCACCGACGGAGGGCTGATCTTCAGTAGCTTTGTTCCAGCCTCGCCAGGCGACGGAAGTCTTTCCTTCTTCGGCCTCGTCTTTAGCGACGCACGCATCGCCCGAGTACGAATAACAAGCGGCGATGCTGCCCCGGGGCCAAATGACGATGGAACACATGACATCGTCATGATGGATGATTTCCTGTACGGCGAACCGCAGCCAATACAACCGATACCATGATGCCCAGAACGCCCCGCAGGATCGATCGATCCTGTGGGGCATTCGGGGGTGGATCGTTAAGATCGACGACCGCCGAATTCATCCGCGTGAAGCGACACAAATTCACGGACGCTCATCGCTGGCCGGCCGGTCACCAGCTGCACGCCGTCAGCCATCCGGTCATACCGACCGTCTCGGTGCAACTCGGCCATGGTCAACAGGTGCAGGGCCAGATGCTCCGGCACGTGCTGGTGTTTTAGCTGTCGATCCCAGTCGTCGGGTGGGATGTCACTGTAGGTGATGTCTCGGTTCAACGCGTCTGAGAACTCCCGAGCGACGCCGTGCATGTCCTGTGACCGAGGTCCCGTGAGTTCGTAAATCCGACCGATGTGCGGCCCAGGGTCAGCGAGAACGGCAGCGACGACCCGGGCCACATCAGCCGCGGCAACCGGAGAGGTCTTGCCCCGTCCGAACGGCAGCTCGATGCGGCTGCGGTCGCGAATCGTGGGACCTGCGAGAGGAAAAAAGCTTTCGAGGAACATGGTTGGCCGGATGGTGACGAGTGGCACGCCGGACCACGCGAGCGCCTGTTCGCTCAGCCAGTGCTGGCGCTGCTGATGACTCGGGGTGGTGTTCTGGATGCTCATCTGCGAGACCGTCATCTGAGACATGTTGACGAGGGCGTTCACCCCGAGCTTCCGGGCGACTGTTGCCATGATGAGTGCCGCTTCTAAATACCCTGGAGACACGGACATACTGAAGAACACGCGCTGGCAGCCTTTCACGACTCGATAGACGTCGGCTGGTTCGAGGAGATTTCCAACCACCACCTCGGCGCCGGCGGCCCGTAACGCAGCGGCTCGCTCGTCCTCGCGGCGGACCATCGCTCGAACCAGAATCCCTTTATCCAGGAGAAGGCCAGCCACGGTTCTGCCAACCGCCCCGAGTTGGCCGGCTGCGCCGGTGACAAGTATCGGTGCGCTTTCTGCCATGTCACCTCCCACGTTTTCGCCGACGCCGCGCGAGATATACGCAATGCCTCCGCGACCTTCAGTGAGGATGCGCTCCTTCAGGAATGGTGAACGTCACTGTCTTGGATTGCTCGGGGACGCCCTGATGGATGGCATTCACCAATTCGATCCGGATCTTGTGCGGGCCGGGCGGCAACAAGGCCACGTCAATGGGGGCAGGACTCATGTGCGCCCACAACCAAGGCAGGTCGTCCACGTGTATGTGCAGATGTCCAACCCGAGGCGATGCATTGAGGGCATCCTTGCCGGACTCGGTGCCGATGACCACGTTCTCCACCCGCCACGTGATCCAGACGATGCCCTTAGCGAGCAGGTCTGGAAGTGGAGGATCGACGATCAATTTGGCTGGAGGCTCCTTAGTCGGTGTAGATGTTTGGGCGCTGGCGCCTGCGCCTGATATCATCGCAACTGCAAACAGCAATACAACAAGTCGTTTCATAAAGTATCTCCTTTCTTAATGTGTATCGTTTAACTCGCACACGGACACCTCACAGCGCCTTATGAGCAGCTGCGCACGAAGTGTAGGGACTGAAGCGGTTAAAGGAAACTGTCAGAATTGACAGTAAGTACGTTTTCCCAGTCAATGCATAAGGAAAGATAAACCGGACTAGTGCGCTCTTTCCCTAATTCCTCTGAGAATCGGGAAAGCAGCGATAGCGAAGTTCCCATGAAGCGCTCTGCCAAGCGGTTCACAACATTTTTACGTGGCACGCGGGGATGGTGGCTGGTATACGCTGTCTGGCTTGGCCTGGTCTTGCTGGGCGTCGTCTCTGCACTCGTCCAGAAGGCGGCGGCCCAGGCGAACGGCCGCCAGCTCGATGTCCAAGTCAATCTCCCTTACGCAGTGCAGTTCGGGTTCGGGTCCTACGATGTCGGGGGGCTTTCGGTCGACGTCTTCCGGGTTCCGGTGCAGCATACCTTTGCATTGGGGCCAAACGAGGATGCGTGGCGACTGGCGCTCACCGGCTACCTAGGCTACGGTCACTTCTCCTTCGAGAGCAGTGTGTTAGGCCCCAAAGTCACCGCGTCAGAGGACTTTGTGTTTGTGCTACCCCAGGCGGAGCTCCAGATTCCCTTACGTCGGTGGTGGACGGTCAAACCCTATGTGGCAGCAGGTGTCGGCAGGACTTTCAACGGATCCGCGGCGGTCGAGGGCACCTCAGGAGGTGAATTTCATGTAGAAGAAGGTTTTGTCTTCCTCTACGCGGCTGGGATCAGCAACCTCTTCGAGTTCCAGTTGCAGGATTTCGTCCTGAGCGTCGGCTCCAGGCTGGCCGCGGCAGGAGATGCTACGATAGGACCGTCCAGGAGCCCGAACACGAACTATGGGACACTCCAGAACGGCCTGGAAGTTCGGCATCCGCTCGGTTTGGATGTGAAGGGTCTCGTGCCCGACGTCGGGGTTTCTTTTATTTACTATTACTTCTTCCCATCGGCCAAATTCTCCCTCCCAGGTGAGAGTCCACTCGAGGTCTCCAATCAGTTCGAGTTCGGGATCAACATTGGTTCCGCCAAGCCAGCCAAGCTGTGGATCTTCAACAATCCACGGATCGGTGTCAGTTACCGCTTCGGGGACGGCCTGACAGGCGTGAGGGCGCAATTTGGCTTCCCGTTCTAACCCCGCACTGTAGACTGCTCCTGAATTTTCAACAATTTGGCAATGTTTGGAGTCTTGTTGGTTGACTAAAGTGAATGTCCCGCATGGGAGATAATACCAACCTGGCCGGCCACGCGCCGCGAAACGGTTCCTGAAACCTTTTTCTCATCTGTTGCTTACGAGCACGAGCTTGCCGAGCACGCCTCCCTTTCCCAACAATTCGTGCGCCTGTCTGGCCTCCACTAGAGGAAATCGCTTCGCGACCAGCGGCTTGATCTTGTGCTGTTGAAGGAGATCGAGCAAAACAATCAAGTCCCGTCGAAACCATGCTGGCCTTAACCGTTTGAGCCACTGAATGCTGTAGGGCACCACTCGTCTTCGGCCGGGAAGAAGCCAGCTGGCGGCAATGTACAACCCGAAGACGCCGATCTCACGAAAACGGTGACGACTCCCTGAATGACCTGAAGCCAATCGTCCGTCACGAAGCGAGCCAGTCAGACCATAGGCCACGACTGTCCCGCCGGAACGCAGAGCCGCTCGGGAACGCCAGATGTGGGAGCCACCGATGCTCTCAAACACGACGTCGACACCGTCACCCGTGAGGCGGTGGATTTCTTTCACGAAGTCCTGGTGTTGATAATCAATCGGGATACCGCTGAGGTCGGAGACGGTCGATGTCCCTCGCGATGAACAGGTCCCGTACATCTTCAGCCCGACGAGGCGCCCGAGTTGCAAGAGCGCTGAGCCAACCCCTCCTGCCGCACCGTGGATCAACACCCGCTGACCTGGTGCGACCTTGGCGGAACGATGCAGCATCTGGTAGGCGGTTACATAGTTCAGGATCAGGCTGACAGCCTCTGTGTTATCCAACCCGCTTGGCACTGGAACCAGCTCACCTTGGGGTAGGCAGACAAACTCTGCATACGCACCGAAGATCGGCAGCGCAGCAACGATCTGGCCTGGTTCGACTCCGGAGACACCGTGACCGAGCCGATCTACCACCCCAACTAGATCCCATCCAAGCGTGAAGGGCAGGCGGGGAGTCTCGGGATGAATGCCTTCGCGCATCATGAGGTCGGGCAAGGAAACACCGGCGGCCTGCACTCTGATCCGCACTTCACCAGGCTTAGGCTCGGGACAGTCCTCTTCAACCACCCGAAGTTCCTCGGGCCCACCGTAGTGGCTGACGATGATGCGTTGATGCTTCACGGACCGGTTCCTCCCGCGCCGGCCTCGCGTAGGGCTAGTGTACTTTTTCGAAGGGGGTAGGTCTAGCGGCAAGCAATGACTCAGAATTTCCACCCGCCACGGAATGTTCCTGTCACCTTTTCTTGCCCACCGTGTCAGAGTGCTCTCTTACAAGGTTGGCAGAAGAGAACGGGGCGGGGACACGCCGGAAGGTGTCCCCACTTCTCCATTAGCCTGGCGATCGAGATCACGCTATAGAGAGCCTGAAGAATGAGTTACTTCTCGTCTCGGATTGCTGCCTTTACCTTAGCCTTGAGCTCCGGGGTGACCTCCCGAATCCCATGCTGCTTTGCATGTTCCGCGGCTTTCTTCAGCACTTCCTCTTCGGTGGTCCCTCTAATTACATGTGTGCATCCGGACGATGGATCAACCTTGGCGCACTCAACCATTTTTCCCATGGTAGCTCCTCCTTGTTAAGCCAGGATCTGCCAATCTCCGATGTCTGCTGTGAAAACCTTGTTAAAATGAGCGAGCAAAGGAAAGACAAATTCTGAGGAAATTGGAGGAGAGAGTCAATGGCACTATGCCGTAGCTTCACCCCCTTTTTTTGCTCTTCGAAGGAAAGACGCAGTGGAGGGGCCGGAAGAATCCGACAGGGACATCCGTTTTAGTACTCTAGTGGTGTCCTCTTCGTTCCAAGCAGAATAAAGAATTTCGATCCATCGTTCAGTTTCCCTTCTCCCGTCCACGAGTCGCCCTTACCGTTCGCAATAAACTTCCCTTTCCGTTTGTCGTTACATTGGATGGTGCCTTCAGTAGTGGTCTCGGTCACAGGAACAAACATCATCCCCCCGCAGGACAGCCCGTCTATGTTGTTCACGGAAATGACCGCATCGTTCCCTACCTTCCCACTCGCAGAGCCTCGCAGGATCTGATTTCTTTCGATCCTCATAGTCGCAGGAACTGTTGCTGAACACGCGGTGAGAACAATACTCATCAGAATAATAGCTGTTTTCATGGAATGCCGACGAGACTAACAGAGATAATTGTCTGAAGCAATTCCTGTTGAAAACGAACGCGCTCAGGATAATTTTCATGACGGGGTGATCTGCAGTCTGGTGCCCCTCGCGTTTTCTGCGTCACTATACCCAAACGGTGACGCGCAAGAAGGTCGCAGGTATCGAAGTAGCATCCTTTCGTGGGCTTGTGTTTTGACTATTAAACAGAATTTCCAGTTCCTTCTGTAAATCACCGGCTCGCCCATTCTTTTCTGCGGCTTCAAACGCATTCATCGTTGGCCCATAGTATCTTCTGAATACGCCAAGCAGATCGGATGGTGTGCCGGAATAGTTGAAGGTAAACGTGTCTTTCACGAAAGAGATCTTCTGTGTTGGAATCCCCGCGCCGGCAAACCGCTCGATCACGGTGCTCTCGATTCCCCACGTCATAGGACTGATAAAGCCCTCCGGCGGTGGAGGCGAGTACGAGGAACTGATTTTCAAGATTTGTGCGACTAATGTCGGATCGTTGGGAATCCAGTTCCCCATAATGATCTGACCTCCGGGACGGGTCACGCGTACCATCTCCTTGGCCACCTCAAACGGCCTTGGCGCGAACATGGCTCCAAAAATGCTCACGACAAGATCAAACGTGTCATCCTTCAATTCGTGCAAATTGGATGCATCGCCTTCCTGAAACTTGCAGTTCGCGAGGCCCTGCTCCCGTGCACGTGCGTTCCCCGCCTCAACCAGGTTGCTTGCGATGTCAACACCCAGCACGTCTGCTCCGAGTCTCGCCTCAGGTAACGCCGTTGTTCCATCGCCGCATCCGAGGTCCAAGACTTTCAACCCTTGTGTGATGCGAAGTCCCCTGACGAGTGTCTCTCCGCTCTCTCTCATAGTCTCTGCAATGCGAGTAAAGTCGCCTTTTTCCCAAAGGGCTTTGTTTGGATTCATTGGAACGTATTCCTTCCTTCGAACACGACAATGATCACGGCTGACTTCTGTTATAGCGACGTGCGGATCATATATCACGAGAGCGCGAGATGCTACTTTTCCAGATCGGCCCAGCCCATCGCTATGTGAAGAAGCTGAGGCGCCGCTTTCTGTCTAAGGGAGGACCGAGTCTGCAGATTGTTGTTCCGTGAGGCGTATTGTGGGAAAGCAATGTCCATCAAACTGATCGAGGCCAATACCGTAACGCTTGCGGAAGACCCAAGGAGGGCTGGCTTCAGTGTCTTTCCATAAACCGAGCTTCGCCTCACGCGCCTCAAGTTCGAGTTGGCGGAAACCTTCATCGTGAGAGTACTTACAGTACGACCAAGCAAGGCCTAGTCTCAGCATTTCCTCATTGAGCAGCGTGTCGTCCGGCAGATAGACGTCTCCAATCGTTCGGCCGTGCGAATCCAACCCATGGGACTCTATTCTGACGATTTTCCCAAATACTTGGCGAAAGACCGCAACCATGGCAATGCGTCCGTAAGGTTGGCTGATCTCCGGCGCATCGACGCCATGCAGTCGAATGGTCAATGCACGATCATCATGTGACACTTCGAGGCTATCACCGTCGATCACGCGAGTCACGGTCGCTTTGAACTCAGTTGCAAACAGATTGTAGGCGTGGAAGAAGATGGATAAGGCCGCGATAGCAACAACACCCTGAATCATGGTACCTCGTGACTGAACGAGGTGCGCTTCTGTTGTCCTGTTATGAGCAAGCAGAGTGCCGCTCATGTGGACTGAGAACTGGAAGGAAAACCCAACAAATATGATGGGTGAGTTGTAATGAGGAAATACGTGCTGAATCAGAAAGCGTACTCTTCCTGGTATGGAAATGATTCACTGCTTGTAAAGAGCTGCTTCGATTTCCGACGCGATGTGGATTAAGCGTTGGGTCCACGGAATCGACGCCTCTCCTCGGGCGGGTCTTCCTTGCCGCACCTCCTTTTGGGGAATTGTTCTCATTCTGCTCTCTTTCCTATCCTCAGGAAACGACTAGAGTGCCGGAGGTACCTAATGAGAACCATCAAACAATTACTGCCAAGATCGTTCTGCGTACTGCTAGCCATCAGTGGCATGCTGTGGCTGAGTGCGCCCATGCTAGCCGTTGCAGCGTCAGATGAGCAGTCCGTGGGGGAATTGATGCAGCTGTCCGGGCTGACGGAACAAATTCCACGTCTGCCGAACGAGTACATGACCATGGTCGATCAACTGTTGGTGGGGTTGGAACGACAACGCTCCGCGATATCAAAGGGCCTTCGACACCAGATTCGCCAGAGTTTCGCGGAGGTCTTAACGCCGGAGCTCTTCGACTCAGAGATTCGGTCGCGGCTCCGAGGGAGCCTCTCCCACGAGACGACCCTTGCGACGATGAATTGGCTGCGGTCCGATTTAGGGAAAAAGATCACCACGATTGAAGTAAACGCCAGTTCCGCCGAAAAGTCCGTCCAGTTTGCGACCTTCTTTTTGCAATTACAACTGGAGCGTCCTGCTCCGGAGCGAGTCCAGGTCGTGCGCCGTATTGAGGAGATTACCCAAGGGAGCGAAATGGCGACCGAGGCCTGGGAGGCCATCGTAACCGCCGTCGCCCGCACGCTCGAAGTCGAGTACCGAACCAAGAATTTGCAGAATAAAAAGAATCTAGAAGAGTATCTGGCATCCATGCGTGGAAACATGAAGGGCATGTTTGAACAGGGACGAATATTTCAAGGACTCTTCACCTACCGAACGCTCACAGATGAAGAGTTGAAGGCGTATGCGGAATTCTTGGAGACCCCTGCTGGCAGAGATGTGACGCAGATCATCAACAGAGCGGTTCAAGGTGCGGCGATCGATGCCATCCAAAGTATCAAGCCTTCTCGCAGCAAAAGTGTACAGCCGCCGGGCGAAACAGCATAAGGGAGAGCGCAGTTGGGCCTCTGATCAACGCACGCGCCGCGAAACGGTTCCTGACACCTTTTGCGAAACATCCAATCACCTAGAAAAGCAGCCTATCCCCTTTTCTTATCTCTCCCTTTTGTCACCGGGTGGCCGATATTTGATCAGGGAAGCCTTTTGTAAAGCCGCAATTGTCTCCTCGACTGTCAGTAATGGGGTTGTATGTAGGGAACTCAGCGCTCCTCCCGCGGTGATTGCGATCGCCGTCGCTGCCATCGAGACATTATCGGGTGCTTCCCACAGGTTGTATGCGTCGTGATCACCGAAGGCATACCAGAAACCGTGCAACTTTCCGCCGACCGATTCAATGTACTGCTGAGCTGCCGCTCGACGGTCCTCTGGATTGTGGATGAGCTTCGCCCACGTTTCTGGTGTGTAACTGAAGCGGGTCAGATAGAATGGCATTGGCTTTCTTCCTTCTTTGAGAATAGTGCAGTTTCAATCGGCCACCGGTGGGTGGGGTTGGAAGATTACTCCGTTTGCTTTGGACGTAGCAATCTTACTTCTCGTTTGAAGAAACAGTACATTCTGACTTTTCCACTGGGCGGGGTCCATCGCGGTATGAGAGGCGATGACCGATGATGTTCTTCTCCTGAGCAGAGTGTGCGAGCCTCAGGATTCCCTGGGTCTTTCTTGTTGCTGGTGTTGGGCAAGGAAACTGGGGTAACGTTATCCGATGAAGATTCCTTTTACTGGAGGGTGCGTATGCGGAGCGGTTCGCTACGAATGCTCGGCGGAACCCATTATGATGTTCAAGTGCCACTGCCGCGATTGCCAGCGAGTGACCGGCGGTGGATTTGTCCCGGGATTGGTTGTGCCTTCGTCAGCATTTCGTGTGACGAAAGGCCAACTGCGGTACCACTTCACCCCGAGCACGGCAGGCGGCAAACACAAGCGTGGCTTTTGCTCCAAATGCGGCTCGCGGCTCACCGGTGGAGAGTCAGATGAACGAGACACTGGCATTGTTGGAGTGACGGTGGGAAGCCTCGACGACCCTAGTTGGTTTCGTCCGCAAATGGACTTCTTTGTCTCCGATGTGCAGCCGTGGGACCAAATGGATCCGGCGATTCCGAAATACGATCTGTACCCACCTTCCACCGAGTAAGTGGCCCCGCCACGTGCTGCGACATTTAGAATGTCCCCTTTGAAGAAGGCAGAATGTCCTGTCTATGTGTGAGAAAGAATGTTGACGAGTTTCCCAAATGGGTCTCGGACGAAAAAACGACGAACCCCCCAAGGCTCATCAGTGATGGTGTATTCGATTTTAAACCTTCCCTCTGTCATTCGCTTATATGCTTCGTCGACATTATCGACTTCTATCGAAATGTCAGGAACGGCCGTTCCTGAGCCTCCCTCTTTCATGAAGCTCATCTGCACAATTGATGTCGTATTGGAACCATATGTAGCGATCCACCCGAGATCCATTAAGTTTTCTAACCCTAAAATGTCTTCATAGAAACGCTTTGCATCACCAATGTTCTTAGCTTGAACATTGGCCACAATTCGTTTGACCTTCATGGCTATCCTAACGCCACCGAATGATAGTAAGACTTCCGACCGTGTCCTTGTGCCAAGTCGAAGAAACAAGGCCATTCTACGTTTGCAGGCGGGGCTTCAGAATTTCCTCGTCTCCAGCTCATTTGAACCGTGAAGATGATAGCTGCCAAGCACAATAATATAGGTTGCAAGCACCCAATGGAAGATTATGGGAATTGTGCCGCCAAGCCATCGTTCTTCAGGATACCAAGACATTCGCAAGACATATCGGACCACCATAGACACAAAATAGATGACACCAAAAGTCTTAAGCCAAAGACCAAGCCTTGGCTGCTGGTGTGTCCAGAAACCAGTTCCACGCGTCATGTCCAAAGCAATGTGCATGAAAACGACAATGATGAGAATTTGAGCTGGGAAGAGGTATCGATAGGGCATCAGTCCCGAATACCACTCGTGCATCGGCGGCAAGAACGATGGGGCGTACAACACAACAACAAGTTGACCCACCACACGGCAGCAAAATAGTCCCAACAATGTCCAAAGTAGGAACGCAGTTGTCCTAGCGCTCACAACTGGTCCTTAAACATCTCTCGATAGTGGCGATACCAATCACTCTGGAAGCGCTCCTCTGGGTCGTACCGCTTCTTGAGTCGCAAGAATTCCGGCATTTGAGGATAGGCACTCAGCACTTGATCCTTTCGGGCCCAGCGGTGGTACGTCAGAAAGTAACTACCGCCATGTTGAAGTGCGCGATCGATGATGTGCTGGAACTGACCCTTGGCTTTCTCAATTCCCTCCGGCGTATGTTCAACATGAAAATTGAAGACTGTCGCGGCATAGCTGTGTTTGGCCCAGGTCAGGAAACTTTCGGTGTCCTCTTCAATGAGTCTGACGGTTCCATACACGACGTTCGTCTCGTTTGCTCTGAAGTCTTCCCGAAGCTCATCAAAGAGGGTCTTCAACTGTTCTCTGGGAACATAAATTTCGCTGATCATCTCTGATGCTTTGACCCCACCCTTATCAAACTCACTATGATAGCCATCCACATACACGCCCATTTGGTGAGTATCTGAACGATAGAGTTGGCCGTTGGTGGTTAAATAAAATTGTGAGTAAACGTCAAATGCGCGTGACTTATCTTTGTGTGCCAAGCCCAGCAAGCGATACCAATCGTCTCCCTTCATTTCCCTCAGCTCGCCATCGGATTCAACGTTTCTATTAACTGGCCTGTAGAGGGAGTAGATCCCGCGTTTCATAAAATCCTCTGATTGGGGATCAATGGCGAATTGAAAATCTCCGTACAAAAATCCTTCTTGGATTCGTGTTGTGATTAAGGGAATGAAATCTTGTACCTCAATCAATTGGACCACTCTCTCCAGGACCTCTACTGGAGTAAGACGCACTTTCACTGTGCCAATCACACCAAAGAGTCCATAGCCGCCGATTACCAATCGAAAGAGTTCTTTGTTCTCTATGCGGCTGCACGTCTTGAGATCGCCATTGGCATCGATCAGCGTGAATGATTCCACATCATCGATCATGGGGCGCATGGTCAATCCTCGCCCGTGGATGTTCGACGAGAGAGCACCTCCGATACTGAGCCGGTCTGCGCCGGTCTGTTTTTGCCTGATACCCCATGTTCTGCCTGGACCAGCTTGGTTCTTGGAAAGCCAGGCCACCAATTCTGGCCATTGAATCCCAGACTGAACTTCAATAATACCTGTTCCTGCATCCAGGCTGATGACCTGATTGAAAGACGACATGCTGAGATGAAGTGTTCCTGTTCCAAATTGCTGTCCACCCATTGAATGCTTGCCGCCGCTGATACTGATAAATTGTCGTTTGGCTTTCGCATCTCGAATCGCGACTTGAATGTCTTCAATAGACGTTGGGTTGAGGACGGCGCTGTGCTTTGTGGCATTCAGCTGAGAGTGAATGTCATTGAGTTCAGCACCGTTGTCTTCAGTGCCGGCAGACGAAATCAGTGGAGTGTGAGTGCAGCCGAAGAGCGAAAGCCACACAACGATGAGTAAAAGATGTGTTGTTGTCATTGGGCGATCCTTTCCAGTCTAGGCAGACCTTTCGCACCTTTGAACAAGAGCAAAAGGCCAAGTGCCTGCACCAGATGGTACGTCGAATTATGATTAAAGTAGTTGGGGTGAATTCCAAGGCCAGCTTGTTGGATGCATGCGGCAACCAAGATCACCAATATTCCGCCAATGACGAGAAGATAAGGGGTTGAGCTGGTTCGCACGTACTCCCGAATGTTCACAACGAGTAAGGCCACCATGGCGGGCACGTAATTCAAGATGACGATGGTGAAGCGCTGAGAATAGAAAAGCACGACGGTGGAATAGATGAGAAAGATCATGACAGCGAAGAACGCCCACTTCTTCACACTGTCCATTGACTTAGAAATCGAGAATCCTATGAGGACCCATACGGTGGCTGCAGTGACACCAATGGCTATGAGCGTTGTTGGCCACAAGATGCGGTAGCCAAACGTGGATTGATCCAAAAAGAACCCATGCACGGTTCCACCGGTTAAGGACGCCACCGCGATGGATCCGAAGAAGAGCGTCCATAGTGCGCGAGGTTGATGGGAGTGGGTCTTCTGCAGGTAGTTCCAAGCAAACCAAGAACACAAGACAGTTAGACCGTAATCTGTGAGCGTCACGTCGGGCTCAGTCAGAGTCCACCCTCCTTGCTAGCACCAATGCACTGCTTGGGTGTAGTGTGCGGAAACGAGTGGAGAATTCAAGAACTAAAGCTTAAACAGCATACGATTCACTCTGGCGGGGTCTATAGCGGTGTGGTGCGATCAACGGTGAGGAGGAGACGAGGAACGAGCCGGCCCGCCACGTGCCGCGAAAAATGTTTCCGTGTTCCTGTTCACTGTGAACGCCATGTCGTTGAGAGGTTCCGTTGACCCCAGTTTCGGTTGGGCGTAACATAAAATCGTGCCTGTTCCGGGCATATCCGCGTGAGAGGAGACTCTCGTGGAGAATCAACTCGGGGATCAGCCGGTCCTCAATTATATTCAGCGCCTTGTCGCTGAGGAACAGCAATTGTACCAGCAAGGGAAACTTCCCCAAGCCGATCGTAAGCGGCTCGCGCAAGTCCAAGTTGAACTGGATCAGTGCTGGGACCTTTTGCGCCAACGACGTGCCCTTCGTGATGT